>Ga0302321_100003204_pt1 | contig 14029 bp, 29 predicted proteins | sample Fen_T0_1_FD_202505 | JGI IMG/M metagenome (GOLD analysis project Ga0302321, IMG submission 202505) | Peat permafrost microbial communities from Stordalen Mire near Abisko, Sweden - Fen_T0_1 | ecosystem: Environmental > Terrestrial > Soil > Wetlands > Permafrost | place: Sweden: Abisko...
TTGGTTTCCCCATGCCGTTCTGTACTGGCATGTGGTAGTAAGCACCGATCCGCTTGAGTTCTTTTTTGATGCCCTCTTTCACCTTGCCTTCAGGGGTCAAGGAAACAGCCCCTTGTACAAGTGCCACGCAGCATCAACGAACAGGAACAGCACGGTCCAGATGCACACACCGCAGATCGACCCGAACAGCACACCTCTAGCCGGGCGCAGATCATCTTCTTCGTATTTGTCTTTCATTTGCTGCTCCTTTTCTCTTTGGCTATCCGGTACTCCCTCTCCCGCTGCGCAGTACGGCACGGAATGCAGACGAGCGCGCCGTTAGGTCTGCGCGTGGTGTTCTGTTTGGTGCGCTCGTGTCCGTTACGGCACATCTTCTTGCGTAGTGTCACGCCGAGAATAGCGTCTCCTAGATTCATAGTTCCCCCACTGCGGCACGCGCACGGTCATACGCGAAGCAGTCATCTGCCTCGCCAGTGTTGCGCATGTGGTCCGCCGCCTTGAGCGCAGCGATCAGTGCGGGCATCTTGTTGACGGCGGCGACGATCAGTGCGGCGTCCACCTTCTGCTGTTCAGCGTGCGCGGCTACCAGTTCAGGGAATGTGGCAATCCATTTTCCGTAACACTCTCCATCATCAGCGGTCGCTAAGTCCCCCTCGATGGTGTTCGGTGCATCGCTGCCCTTTGTTAGTCGCAGCATCCACGGTCCCGGCGTCGCAACTGCGATCAGTTCGGTCAGGGTCATGTCGTCACCTTGCGGGCGGCGTGCTCGGTTCTGTGCCCACTGCTGGAACTGGTCTGATGTCTCGCCCCATTCACGAGGGTTAGCGTTGGCGATGTTCTGCAATTCGGTCTGCGCTGCGGCAAGGGCGGCTTCGGCCTTCAATTGCTTCGCGTATGCCCTACCTGCTGCCCGTGACTCCGACGCAAGGGCGGCTTCCAGCGCCTCGATGCGGTCGGCGGCTTTGTCTATGACCGTGGAAGAGTTGCGCGACGCCAAACAACGCAGCAATCGCACAAGATCATCCTGCGCGGGGGCGGTCATGGCTTCGCGCTCCGTGCGGCATGTTGATATTCAGCGTATACGCCTATGGCTCGCACGAGATTGGATTCTTCCGGTTGCATCTTCGCGTTCGCTGGAGCCTTGCGCTGCCATTGATCCGCCGCCACAATCACCGCCTGCGCTGCGGCAAGGTCGGACTCGGCACGCTCGGCTTCTTGTCCAAGTTCCCACATACGCTTGCTCTTGGCGTTGCGGTCGTCAGTGATTCGCGCTACATCCGCTTCCAGCTCCACGATGCGGGCTGCGGCTGCGTCGTATCGGTGAAGCAGAAATGCGATCTTGTCGCTGCCTATCCGCATCTTCCCATCGTGAACGCTCATGCCTTTCGGGTGGATCGCGGCCTCAATTGCGCGTTCGATTGGATCGCGGATGAACGACGGCAGTGCGACCAGATCATCCACGGGCTGCGCTCGCTCGGCGCGTTCAGTTGCCGTCACCGCTGCATTGCGTAACGTTCTAATCTCCGACGCGTCAGCCACGATGCGGGCTGCGGCTGCGTCAAGCAACTCGCCATAGCGGTATCCGGTGTGCGGCTTTTCTTTGGGAGCATCAGCGAGGAATGCGCGTATCTGCTCGACCAGATCATCCACGGGCTGCGCTGTCCTGTCGAACCGATACGGTTCCGGCGGCTTTCCTGACTCATCAGCGCAGGACAACTTAACTCCACGATTCAATCGCGGATCGTCACCACAATGGTTCAGGCAGTCGCACTGCTCGGGCTGCGCTACGGGCTGCGGTGTGGGCGCTGCTCGCAACTGCTCAGGTAGACAGTGTTCAAACATCGCCCGCGCCTGATCCGCCGTGAACAGATTTGTGCCGAATGGCTCATGCTTCGCGGGCCATGGCGTGTGCTGGTTGTACTCTGGCTTGAAGCTGATGCCACAATCAGGAAGGAAATCTGCTGGTAGCTTCCACGCGAGAAACCTATTAACCATTGCGGCGACCAGATCATCCACGGGCTGCGCTGCACGAAGCTCGACCGACGTTGGCCCGCGACACGGTTTGGTGAACCCTGCTTTCGGCTGGATCAGTCCGCAGTCCTTGCATACTGTCCAGTCGCGATTCAGACCAACAGAACGCGCCGGAACAGGAGTGTGCCCCAAGGGCTGCGCTACGGGCTGCGCTGGCTCAACCGGCTGCGGTGTGGGCGCTGCTGCTGCCAACTTGGCGCACGAGGGGCAAGGATGCGGGGACAGCCATGCATGGATATTGCATAGAGTCCATCCGTCACGCTGCTGGAAGGTCTGCGCTACGGGCTGCGCACACTCATGCGACACGCCGGGATCACGTAGCGCACCACATGCAATGCACGTATCTTGCTCGGGCTGCGCTACGGGCTGCGCGGGGGCGGGCGTTGCGGCGGTCATTTCAGTTGCCCCGCAATCATGTTGATGATCGACTTCCGGAACGCTTTCAGTTTCACGACCTCGCGCTGGGCCGCGTCGAGTTGCTGCTGCAGATCGAGGATGCCGCCCGCCTTGGCCTGCTCCGTCACCTCACCGCCGATCTTGTACCCGTGTTTGTACCCGGCATCGTACGCATCGTGTGTCTCCGATTCCACCAGCCTGCGCACCGCCATCGTCATCTTCGGCCACGGTGCCTTCTTCACTTCCTGCATCTTGCCCTGCTTGAATACCTTAGCCATCATCTCCCCGCTTTCTTCGGTTTCCAGAACTCGCACGTCGTCACCGGACACCAGCCGTAGCACAGCCCACTCTGCCGTGGTTGCCACGTCTCCGTTGCGAACGCGTCCCGGTACTGCTTGAGATCCGTCACGAACATGTTCCACATAGCAGGCATGTCCGCACGACGGTAGACCCCCGTGTCACGCTTCGCGTGCTTCAGCCAGAAGAACGCAGTGCGCACCTCCATCACTTCGGGGTGGTGGTGAAATATGAGCAGGGCCATCAGCACCATCTGCCTGCTCTCAGACTTGCGCTTGCCAGTCTTGTGATCGAGCGCTCGCGCTAGCGCCCCATCAATCGTCAGCGCGTCACACTTGCCCCGCACCCACACATCCTTGGCATCGAACGCCACCGGCTTGAACTGCGTGTTGAGCGCCAGCTTCTGCTCAACCAACAATGTGCCCGGCAGCCGCTTGATCTCGTCAAGGTACGGTTGGTATGACGCAAGCTCAGGGTCCAGCGGCTTGTTGTCGCGCAGGTTGGCTTCGGCCGCATCGTGGACCCGGTTCCCCCAAGCTGCTGCCGCTCCCTCTGCTTCCTTGACCGTGCGGTACACCTTGATTGCGGCGTACTGCGTAGGGCAGGTGACGAACTTATCGAGGGTTGAAATACTCCACGGCAGCGGATTCACTTTTTGGTCTTAGGATGATTGGCGATCATCGCGCCGCTCTTACCGCGAGGAAAGCTACGGTTGTCATGTGCCGACTCGACGCGGAAGTTGGCTGCTGAGTTGCTACCACCTTTACTCAACGGCTGCTTATGATCCACGTCCTTGCCGTCGCCGGGCTTGACCAGCCCCTTCTTTACCGCCAGCCGACGTGCACGATGGCGCAGTGCGTTGTCACTGTTCTCCCCCCGTGCTGCTGCCGTCTTTTCCTCTTCCTTGTAGTTCCGTTTGTATCCCGGTGCTGACGGCATCTTCGTTCTCCTTCATGGGTTGGTAGTGCTTGCGGGCGTACGTCTTGGTCAGACGGATGACGTTGCCGAACCTGCCTCGTAGCTCCAGCAGATCCGTGGCAACGTCGTATCCTAGCACCTCAAACTTGACCCGTGGGCCAGTCGGATCAAGCAGCGATGGGCGTGCGATCAGCGTGACCACGGGGGCTTCTCCATGTGGCACTCCATCATGCCTCCTTCAGACGCAGGATCTGTGTTCTGATGGCAGGAGCGGCTGCCGCAATTTCGGCACACCGATTGACCACGTGCTCCACCAAACGCCTGTCCTCATTGGTGATGTAATTCTCACCGCAGTGCAGTGCTTCCATGATGAGTGCGTCGATGGTCATGACTTCCTCCACTTGCGCCACCTATCCGCAACGTTGCTTACCAGCATGAGTATTCCGATAGCACCTGCGCTGATGAGCACTACCCCTAGCGCTATCACATCAATTACATCGTGGGCGGTCCAGACAAACATCACTCTTCCTCCTTCACCAACGTGTACCCATCCGCCTTCACCTTCTCCTTGTTGAATGGGCTGATCTCAAAGGTGCCAAACTTGCCCTTGAGCGTGGCGGTGTTGGTGGCCGGATCGAACTTCAAAATGCGGAACTTCGCTTCCGGATTTTTAACGCTTTGCAGATAGGCGACGAGCGGCATCGATCTTCTCCATAGTCTTGTCGAATTCGGCAAGCTGGCCAGTATCCTTTGCGCCCTTGCCGTTCGCTTGGTTGAGGATGTATGCGTCCTTCATGCGCTGCATCGATTGCAGCAGACGCGTCCGAAAATCAGGTACGAGTTTTAACGTCATTTAGCTTCTCCATAACGAATCCCAATATCACCCTTAGCCTTCACCGGCATGTCGGGTGCCCACGATGGTGACTTGCTCATGACTTCCAAGGCGTATTCCAAACACTCCTCGGCCGCGTCGTCGCGCACACAGAAGCCACCTTCATCGTGGGAAGTCAGCACGATCTTGAACTTCTTGCTGATCTTCAACAACTGATCCATCACCACGATCTTCGCCAGTGCCTGCGTGACGTGCTCCACGACCTTCCCACCATACAGGTGTGACTTGCCACGGGTGCCGGTGAACGACCAGCCCGCGTCCGCATCGAAGCTCAGATGCGGGTACTTGATGCGCAGCCCGTTAGGTAGCAGGATGGCATTCTTTTCCAACTGCAGCACGCCGCGTGGATCGAGGTACTTCATCTCCTCTCCCCCGTTAGCGATCTCCGTGAGCGCGCTCTGTGCCCGTGCCCACAACTGCGTGACCATCTGGTGCGACTCGCGGTAGAACGCAACCCCGGCTCGGGCCGTAGCCAGATCGATCACCAGCTTGCCACCGGACAGGATGCGCGTTGTCTCCTGAAAGCGCTCGCCCCCCATCTGGTAGCCACAGGCCAGCTTGATCGTCTTGCCCAACTGCCGCTCCTGCTTGTCGGCCACGGTGATCTCACGCTGATAGAAGCCCGTGGCGGTGACGCAGTACACGTCAGGCCCGACGCCAGCATCGGCATCGCGGTACACCTGCAGCATGTTCTCCTGACACGCAAGCCAGTCGAGTTGCCGTGCTTCGATGTTGCTGGAGTCAACCACCACCAATTTCATGCATCCTCCGGTGCGTAGATGGAGTCACGAATAACGCCCCCACGCTTCAGGTTTTGAAAATTCGTCTTGTCCCCGCCGCTCACCCGCATCGTCTGCTCTGCCCCTGCGTACTTGTAATACAGGCAGGCTGCTCCGCGTGTGGCCATGCTGGCGAGACGCAACGCCCTCGTCTCTTCAATGGTGGTCTTGTTGCCCAGCCGCGCTGCCACCAGCGTCTGCACGCGCACATCGTCATGCTCCTGCAGATCGAGCAACGCCTTGTCGGTCTTGGCGAATGCATAGGCTGCCTTGCCGGTGGTAAGACTGGTTTTCACGGGCGGCTCCACGCCCAGCTTGCGCAACGCTTCGGCGAACTTGTCGTTGCTCATCACCTCATCGAGTTGCACGCCCGCCTCGATCAGCATCGTCATCTTATTGGCTTGGATCTCCAGCGCATATGCACGCAGCATGTCCTCGTCCAACTCCACCAGCGGCTCCGTGAACATCCGGATCAGCATGTCGATGTGCTGCAACTCCCGTGGTGGGAAGCCCTTCGACATCTCCATGAAGATCCGATACGTGCCCTCCACGTCGTCCATGCAGTAGCGACGATAGTTGTGGAGATCGTCAGGGCTGAAGTCGGCCAGTCGCTTGCCCAAGGCATTTACTACCTCCGTGCCCTTGGTGACGCCGACGTTGTAATGGGTTAGCAGCTTGGCCAGCGAGCCGCCCACCTCCGTGCCGTGGATCGCTCGTGCCATCGACAGCGTATCCAGCCAGATCTTCGGCTTGTGCCCGAAGTGATGCGACAGGATCAGCCCGTCGAAGTGCGCGTGATGGCAGAGCACCATCGAGTTCTCCACGTCCAGCGAGTTGAGCAGCGTCTGGATGTTGCTCCTGCCCACGACGGAGTATTGCTTGGTGTCGTGGTCGAGCTTGTAGCCCATCAGCAGCGGCTCGAAGCGTGGGTCACGGATGTACTCCTCCGTGGTCAGCTTCTTCAGGCCGTAGTCTGGTGCGTAGTACGTTTCAAAGTCGAGCGTGATTAGTTTGGGCGGCTTCATCGTGGGGTGGTGACATAGACGTTGATGTAACCCGTGCCGCCCCGGTCGTCCTGAATGACGATCTCGGTAGCGGTGCCCGCTTCCAATGCCTTCTCCACGGCTCTGAGCACGCCCTTCACCGTGCCCAGCGCAGACTTCGTGGTCTTGATGTTATTCGTGGGAGTCATGCTTGCCCCCGGTGTCCACTACTATGTTGCGCATGTCCTTGCCGATGAACTCGAACTCCATCTGCCCATTGAACTGGTTGATCCGGTCCTGCAGCCCGGCGTAGCCTGCGAGATCGGTAAGCGAGTCCCGGTGTTGCGGATCGTTGATGAGCCGGGCAATCTTGAGCAGGATCATCATCTGGCAGATGTCCTCGGGCAACAGCGCCAGCATCACGTTGTGCTTGCGCTCGATGTAGATGCGCCAGAACTCCGCGATTGTTTCCAAGTTGAACTCCGGACGACCGTAGGTTTTCTCCCGGTCGCCGAAGATGATGTCGTGCGCTTCCAGCAGCACGTTACGCTGCGACATTGGGCACTCCCGTCTGCACCTCTTCCAACCGCGCCGCCGCCTTCTTCGCCTTCTGCTCGGCCCGATAGCGCTTGTCGCGGGACGCCTTGGCCGCCCGCTTGTCCAACTCCGCAACCTTGGCGCTGACTGGCCGGTTCGATTTTCCCTCGCCCAATGCACGCTTCCGCGCTTTCTGCTTTGCGGCCTTGTCCCTCTTGGCAAAGACATCGAGCGCCGCGCTCTCCCGCGCTGCCACAATCGCCGTGGTCGCTTCTGGCGTATCCGCCGCCCGCCACATGCGCATGCCGTCGCCCTCGACCCGGATGACGACCTTGATCCCCAGCCGCTTGGCGACACGATAGAACCTCGTCGCCTTCTTCTTGATCGGCGCGTCGAAATAGACCGAATCGCCCGGCTCCATCGCCTTGAGTTGTTCCACGTTGTTACCCTTGCGCGCCGTGGTGGTCGGGATGGGGATGCCCTTCTCGATTTTCAGCATGTTGTTTGCTCCTGTTTGGTGAGTAGATACTGCGGAATTTCCACGGGCGGCTGCTCCATGTCGTGCAGGATCAGCGCCGCCCGCGCTGCGTCCTCTGCTGCCAACGCCTTGGCCAGCCCGGCTCGATTGTGATCGATGTGGTACTGGTAATACTGTGCGGAAATCTGGCACTGCACGATGCGCAGCAGCATCGCCGTCTCCCTCAACGTCTTAAACATTGCCTCCCTCCAATGGCAGTTCCGACAGCACAGTGCCGATGACTTTCCCTCGGCAGCACACCGTGGACAATCCATTTATACCACTTTTACGACAGAACGCCAACAGATCTCCGTACGACACATCGTACCCCGCTACCTCCAGCACTGAGTTCGGTGCTGGTGACACAATGGTAACACGTACTTTGTCATTCGTTGGGTCCACACTGAGCGCACCACACAACCGCATCAGGCGCGTCTCGATTCGCCGTACACGCTGCAGCGTTTCCCTTGCATCTACTTCATTCGTCAAAGTCTCGGACATGTTCTTCTCCTAATGATGACTTCTTGTTTGCTACTACGTTAAAGATCCCATTGCGGCACTCTACCGGACCTTGGAACAATATAGTCTCCATCCGAATACCACCAGTTTCCTCTATAAAGATGCCAGCACCATCAGCAATGATGGCATCAGTGATGTTCCAGTTCAGATCACATGCCAGTGTTAGATTGTCGCCATCCATCACGAACGTTGCTGGCACGCGTCGTTGCGTTACCTCTGCACCTTTGCACATCAGTGATACCCATCCACCTGACAGCAATAGCTCATTGCGTTCCTGTTCGCCGATCATTCTGGCACCACATCTGGCATGTTGTATCTCATGTTATATGCCATCTGGTATAGCAGTTCGTCATACCTATTGGACACCATATCCGTGATCTCCTCCATCATGGCATAGAGGTACGGCAGTCGCCAGTTGTCCACGAGCTTGGGCATCTCGTAGTCAAGTTCCTTGCTGGTGCGCATCTCACTGTCTATCGGCATGCCCATGATGTGCGTCAGCGCCAGCCAGCCGCCGCTGCGGCCGACGAACTCGAACTTGGTATCGAACCTGTTATCCAGAGGCGTCACCCCCCACTTCTTCGCTCGCTCCGGAGTCACATACTGCATGGTGTCGTCGCCTGTGAACGTAGAGCGCATGTGCTCTATCGCCCAATCGTAGTGCTGGTCGCATGCCTTCACCCATTCGTTGTGCAGGTTACGCGTGCTTGGGATGCGTGTAATCGCCTCGGCCTCGTTGATGTAGTGCTCTTCACACATCTTCTCCCACACCTCGTTGAAGCTAGGGCCTGTGTGCATCTTAACGTTCCAGCACAGCCAGTTTCGATGCATGCTGTAAGCCCGGTCGTCGGTGCCGCACTCGTTGATGATGTGCGGCATGATCCTGCGCAGTGAGTTCATTTCTCCTCCCTCACTGACGCAGCACGAAGCGATGCGTACGTCCTGTACCCACGCTCCTTAGCCATGATCTCAAGCATTTGCCCGTGCTGATGCCCGCTCTCCATGCGCCGCTTGTGGGCGTCCTGCTTGAACTGTTTCCACTCGCTCTTGGTGGTAATTGGTTTCATAGATCCGCCACGACCACGGGCGGGTACTCCACCACGTAGTCCTCGTGCCACGGGCTGCGGTAGCTGTCGGCCATCGTCTCGCGGATGATGCAGTTGATCGCCGACATCGCAGCCAGTTCCGGTGTGGGGTAGTTGATCTTGCCCCGGCTGCGGCCGAAGCACTGCTTCTCCAGACTGCGAGTGTGCTCCATCTCTTCTAGTATCTTCGCACCATCAGCGTTCTTGGACAGCAGCGAGAACACTGCCAGCATCCCTTTCCGTTGAGCAGGCACACTCGCGCAATATCCATCCGTCCTGCGCTCAACGAACGCCCCACCGAACTCACCCAGCAGAATGCGCGGCACAGCGTAGCGCTTGAACTCCTTCACCAGCGCCATGCGTTCTTTCTTGCATTCCGGCTTGACCCGGCGAAACTTATCCTGCAGCCCGTAGATCTTGCCATCGGCTTCGATGGTGATGTCGCCGAACGGAAAGTTCTTGTCTGCGTGCCAGTTGCCGAACCGGGCTTTCTCACGCCCCTTGAACTGTGAATCGCTCCACACCCGCAACGGGCTGAACGCGGAGATCGTGCTGCGCGTGATGGCGCTGCTGTAGTCACGGAAGTCAATCCGGCCGCTCTCGTGCCACGTGATGATGTGCGTGCGGTACATGCGCAGTGCGTACGTGCAGCGGTCCTGCTTGACGATGGCGTAATTGCTGCGGCTGTCCCGCTGATCGCTGATGTTCGCTTCGCCGGTTTTCTTGTTGAAGCGATCTTCAAATATCTGCTTGGCGTCGTTGAAGTTCAGTGTGCGGCGCGAAATGCAAAAGTTCGGTTGTGATCCCCATCCCATGTCGTTCTCCTATGAAGTTTTAACTACTAGGTCTTGGCTGGCCGCACCAACTCGATTAGCCGCTTGAACACCCACACTGGTTCCGCGTAGTCATCATCCACGCGCTCCAGCTTCACTGTCGGGTGGCCCTCGCCTGAATACTCCATCACCTCACACTCAGTGTAATCACGTGCCAGTTTCGGCCGCATCGCCGCGTTGGAAGATAGGGCCACAGTCGGCACCCATACCACCTGCCCCTTCAGTAATGCTGAAAACTCTCGTGCCATCTTGCTTGCTCCTATCTAGGTCTTGAATCGAATGTGAGTTGCGGCGCACCCTCCAGCTTCCACCGCGCGTATATGCCTGCGCACGTGGGGCAGAACTCATCGCCCACCGAATGCCCGCCGAGATAACGGAAGTTGAGATCCCTCGGTGTGCACAGCGTGAAGCCATCAACGAGGATATGGTTGGTGCGCATGATGATCGGCCACTCGATGCCGTACTGGACTCGCTGCTTGTGGTATTGGATTGTCATGTCGGACGCTCCAAGATCGCCTCGTTGATTGCCACGCGGCAGCCCTCGCACTTGTTGCGTGGTTGATACGACCGCCGCATGCCTTGCCACGAGTCCGTGGGCATGCCGCACGCATGCGACACCCCAACCCTACCCTTCGGCTCGTACCACCTCCAGCGTGGGTAGCTAGACATTCACCACCTCGCCGAACGGTGCCTGCTCGCACTCGCTGACGCTGACCCAAAACACCGGCACCTCTGGCTCGTGGCCGAAGTCACCATACAGATCGGTGAGCACGATCACGGCTTCGGGCTGCTCTTCCTCGGCCTCGATGTCCTTGGCCAGCCATGAGAACGACGTGCCGCCGCCGCCCCCCGGATGCAGTTCGACTTCCACCTCGCCGCGCTCATAGCGATGCGTCAGGCTCGTCATCACCTGCGTCTGGAAATACTTGACCCGCACAAACGATGGCTTCAGTTGCTCGACCATCGCCTTGAAGTGCTGGTTGAAAGTATCCAGTGCAGACCAGCACGAACCAGAGCAATCGACATACACCTCCAGCCCGCCCATCGCAGGCTCGTACATGTCGGGCATTATGGTGCCGGTCATCACCATGCCGCGCTTGCTCCAGCGATGCCACGAGTAGTCAGCCTTGTGCAGCGTGGTCAGATGCTCCTCCAAGATCTCATACCACTTGACCTTGGACTTCTCGGCATTGCCCACGACACGGGAGAACCACGCGGGCGTGTTGCCAGCGATCTTGCTCATCTGCTCGGCCTGCTTCACCTCTTTGCAAACTCGCTGCTCAAACTCCTCCATTGTTTCACCGTCGCCTTTGGCTTGGCCCTCGTCCTCCACACCCTCCGGAAGATCGCCGAACTCCAACACGTCCGCGCTCGCGCCGAGATCATCTTCGGCAATTTCCCCGGACGAGCGTCCCTTGCCACGCCCTTGCCCACGACCCACCTTAGCGGACGACTCCTCCCCTTCGCCAGCAGGATCACCATCGCCGTCGCCCTCGCCTTCACCCCCTTGGCCGCCCTTGCCTTCTTCATCTTCCTTGTCCTTGTATTCCTGCAGCAGAGCCTCGTAGACGTGCTCGGTCGTCATTCCCTTGTACTTGTCATCGCAGAACCACGTCCACGGCCTGCCGTCGATGGTCATGTTCGACAGCGGCTCGAACCCTGACTCGACCAGCATCAGGTTGATGACGTGATCGCCTGCGATGTTCCAGATCGGCATGATGCGTGGACCCATCCGGGCGACGTGCAGCAGCATTTTGTGCCCGATCTCATGGGCGAACGCCGTCACCTTCTGATTGCGGGTGAGTTGATTCCAGAACTTCGGATTGATCCACATCGACACGCCATTGGTGCACAGCGTGGGGATCTGATCGTCCTCGTACACGGTCATGCTGTAGTACATCACCATCATCCACGGGTGATGCAGCATCATGCGCACTGCAGTCTCGGCCGCACCTGTGAACAGCTTGCATACTCTCGGTGTGAATTTCATTTGCTTCTCCTAATAAGTTGTTTGCCTGCGGTGTACCACGCTGCGCGACATGGCTAGCGACAACCCACACAACATGTTCTCTGCCACCAGCACAGCCTTGCGCATTGCGTAGTCACGCCGTTGCTTAGCGCTTTGTTTCATTCCCTCCCCTTGTGTAGTCAGCACCGCTTACGAACTTCACCCCCTGCACTTCGCCGACTTCTCCTTTGAACAACGTGAGCTTAAGCGGCTGCACCTCGCTCTTGATTTGCCCCGACAGGATGTTGGCCATGCTGGGGCTGATCGTGCTCCACGAGATTTTTTCTGGCGGGTTCAAGATCAGTTCGTTGCGCCGCAGATCCTTGCGCATGTGCCATGCCTTACTTCTCTTCGATCTCACGGCAGGAACTTGGCGATGCGGGCAGCCAGTGCTGCGGCTTCCTTCGCCTTGTCCGAACGGAACAGATCGTTGTCGCGCAGATCGTCCTTGGTCACGCCCTCGACCAGAGCCTCGGCATCCGCTGCCAGAGCTTCGATGTTGGGATCGTTGGTCAGGTTGAGCCTGCGCGCTGCTGCCGCCATGATGCGCACGTTCTCATGCAGCGACTCGTGCAAGCGCTTGGCATCGCCATCCGTGAACGCCTTGAGTTGCTTGGCCATGTGCGCCACCGGAGCCATCAGCATCTCGAACGCCTCGGCCACTGCGCATGCAAAGGCTTGTGAAGTTCTCGCCGCCATGTCCGCTTCGATAGCCGCCTTCTGATCTTCGGGGATGTCGGCCATGATGCGGATGTCGCTGGCATTCGGCAACGGCTGCGGGAACAGATCGAGCGCGAACTTGCTGCGCACAACATCCCACGACGGGTAATCGTTGATGTCGAACATGCCGTGCAGCAGGTACTCGGCCTGCGCGATCTTCTCCGGATACACGACGCCCAGCGCATCGAGAAACGGTTCCAGCCCGGCCTTGCGATCACCGAACCACGCCATCATGTCCATGTGGTTCTCGGCCTTGCCCACGCGATTGCCGCGCTGCTCGCCCCATGCAGCGGTGCGCAGGTAGAACTCGTTACGGGTGGCCCCGATGAACGACTGGATAGCGGTGAGTTCGGGGCAGTCGGGCAGTATCAGCTTGTTGAAGTTGCCCGCGTTGGTGCCCTCCTTGACACCGTTGGTTTCCTTCACTTCCTTCGTGGCCTTCTTGTCCAGCTTGCGGGCGGTCCACGTGGGGGCGTACAGGGAGTACATCAGCAGATCAGACATGTGGTTCTCCAATTAAGTTTTAAATGCAACGTTTAAAATGTTGATGCTATGTGCTGCGCGTGACTACTAGGTCGGCATCCACAATCACGCCATTGAGCAAGCGGTTGATGTTGGCCCGTGCCACAGCAATGCGCTGCTCTGGATCAAACAGATCCAACTGCTGCGGCTCCTGCTCTTGCCACAGGTCTTGCTGCTCCGGTGTCATGATTGCGTGGCACCCAACAGCAGCTTCGAGATGTGCGCCGACGTGATCCACTTCTTGTACTCCATCGTGCCCCGGATGGCTGCCGTATCCGCCCCGCCGTTCTTGGTCAGCCGGTCGTTCATCATCTTGAAGAACACCGTCTGCTGCTCGGCCGGGTAGCGGTTGAGGTAGACACTGACCGGCTTGAACGTGTCGCCCTTGACCGTCAGTGCCAGCATGGCTGCCAGTGCGTACAACTCGGCCATCTTCGTGGGCACCGGAGCCTTCTCCGGACGCTTGGCGATCTCCTCCAAGCTGGCGAGGTTGTCCAGCATCTGACAGAACACCTCGAAGCTGCGCCCGACGCTGCTGCTGACCCGTGCGTAGATGTCCTCCGGTTGGATGCTGAAGCCACTGCGCTCCGAATACTCCAGCAAGCCACCCAGCTTGGCCCACGAGCGCAGCGATGCCCACGCGCCGTTGTTGCCCTCGACCAGCGACAGGTCGTTGGCCGCCCGCTCCTTCTCGAACACGTCTGCGTAGTTGTCCACCAGATCCGGATTGCGAGACAGGAACGCCCCGATCTTCGGGTGGTAGTGGGCCGTGGCAATCTCCACGCCATGCGCCGCATCCCAATCGAGGTTGTACGTCACGAAGCGTGATGCGTTGCTGCGCGTCAGCTTCTGTGCCCCTGACCTGTCGGTGGTACGCTGGCCGTCACCGATGAACACGTAGCCGGGCGGGATCTTAAAGTTGCCGTGCTTGCTGCCGCCGATGTCCTCATGGTTCCACAGCTTCTGCATGCCCTTGCTCGACTCGGTTCCCA
>Ga0302321_100003205_pt1 | contig 14024 bp, 14 predicted proteins | sample Fen_T0_1_FD_202505 | JGI IMG/M metagenome (GOLD analysis project Ga0302321, IMG submission 202505) | Peat permafrost microbial communities from Stordalen Mire near Abisko, Sweden - Fen_T0_1 | ecosystem: Environmental > Terrestrial > Soil > Wetlands > Permafrost | place: Sweden: Abisko...
CGATGCCGGTATCGGACAAACTGACTTGGTACTTATCAATTCTGATAGAAATTAACCCTGAAGGAGTATACCGAAATGCATTTCTCAGCAAATTGGTGAACAAAATAGTAAGCACTTTTTCGGCGGCGGGGACATACAAGAGACCATGCTGGTCAATTACAATGCTGACCTTATGATTACCCAAAGTACGCTGCGTTTGCTCAACCAAGTTAACAATCAAGTCATTGATTAACACTGGCTCTTCGGGCATGGGCGAGAACTCTTCTCTTGCCAGAAGCAATAAGGTTTCAATCAAACCCGCCATATCCACCAAGGTTTTATCAATCATTAACAGCGACTGTTGCTCATTAGGTTGATAGTCTGTCCGCTTTTGTAGTAGGCCAAGTGCGCATTTGATGACCGCTAATGGCGTTCGCAACTCATGGCTGGCATCGCGGGTAAAGTTTTGTTCGCGCTCGATAAACAGTTGCAAGCGGTCAGTAAAATGATCCAATGCATCAATGAGTTTTGCGACATCGCTGTCCGAGGCTTTCCGTATCTCACCCAGGTCAAGTTCGGCAAAACTGTGGTTTTTGAAATCGAAGTGCTCAACGATTTCCGCCAGTTTTATGACAGGGGAAATGGCTTTTTTGGTTTGTTTGTACGACAACCAGGCAAACAGGTAAATCAGGATCAACACACCACTCAACGGAACGATACCGAAATAGAAGGCCAAAGTGCTGACTTGTTCTTCATCGAAGATAAGGTACAGGCGGGCATTGCCGTTGTCTTCGACATATACGATTGGCTGCCTGCCGTTGAATGCCGTACGGAAATAGCCGGGTTTTAACGACCGCAGCTCATCTGGCAGGACAGTTGTGTTATTGTTGACGGCAAGATAGCCTTTCAAGTTCAAGGTATTGGGCTTGGGGAATTCAGGATTTTGCCGATACAACGACCAAAAATGCGTCGCTTCCCCCTGCAAGGCTTTTCTGATGAGTACGTCTTCCACAATTTTGGCGGCAGCGAACACAGCCAGTGCAGTTGCTATGCTGATTAGCGCAATCTGCAATAGAAACGCTTTAACCAGCTTGTATTGCAGGCCTTGTTTGTTGGTGTTCAATGCGTTTTCACAAACAAATAATGCGCGACCAACCATTCATTGCCCTGCTTATAGCCGAACAATTCCGCACAAGACATAAAAAAGATTCGCCAGCGTTGCTGCCAGAGCCTTGCTTGTTGTTCCCCGTAGATGAGAGCAAACAACTCTCGAATTTCATGGTCATGTTTATCCATGTTTTGTAGCCAGGCTTCGGCGGTTTTCTGGTAATGAATGCCTGACATATCCCATTGTTGTTGCAGATGCAGGTGTTGTTGGAAGTGCAATAAGGTATCACGGGCTGGCATCAACCCGCCGGTAAAAAAATATTTGCCCATCCAGTTATCGTCGCCTTCGGTTTCAAATGGATAGGCCAAATAACGATGGCAGAAGATATGCACGAACAGCTTGCCGCCGGGTTTTAGCCAACTGGCTACCTTGGCTAACAACTTGTCGTAATTCCGTATGTGTTCAAACATTTCAACCGACACGATGCGATCAAACTGTCGGCCCAGTGAAAGCTGGTTGACATCGCAAGTCAGCACTTCGATGTTGGTCAGATTTCTCAACTTGGCTTGTTGCAGGATGTATTCACGCTGGCTGCTGGAATTGGAGACGGCGGTAATGCGGCTATTAGGCGAGTGTTCCGCCATCCACAAGGTCAATGAACCCCAGCCACAGCCCAATTCTAAAATCCGCTGACCATCCTGCAAATCAGCACGGGCAGTAGTCAACGTCAGCATGAAGGCTTCGGCTTCATCCAAGGTTTTTGTGACATCTTCCCAATAACAGGACGAATACTTCAGGTGCTTGCCTAACGCAAATCGGTAAAATGCCGCTGGCACTTCGTAATGTTGTGTATTCGCCGCATCAGTTTCAATAGCGATTGGGCTTTGGCGTAAGTTTTCCAGCAATTTTTGCATCCGGGTGTTTTGTCGCTCCACGTCATTCGCGCATTCATCCAACAAACGCTCCTTAAGCAAGTTGCGTATGCCTAGACGGATGATGAAATCAGGGAGTAGTTTTTGTTCTGCTAGGGTAATTGGGCTGGTCATGGTTAGGTTATCATTCTGTAAAAATTATTCATCTTATTGATCCGTATATTTTTATTAAGCTGCTTCAGCTAGACTTAGGAAACCACGGAAAAAACATCGGGGTGGTTTGCTGGTAGTTGCGGTAATCTTCGCCTCGGCTACGTAAGGCTTGTTGCTCGGTAAATGGAATGCCGGTAAAAAAATAGAGGAAACAAAACATGATGGTGGGCGCAAGCCAGAGCCATACTTGGTATTCTCCGCCCCAACCCAACAAAGGATATGCCAGCCAATGTAGCCATTCAAAAAAATAATTGGGATGGCGTGAGTAACGCCACCATCCGACACGGCAAGCCAAGCCCTTGTTTGCTGGATTCTGCTTGAAAGCGGCAAGTTGCTTATCGCTGGTTGCCTCACCCCATAAGGCGAACAACGCAATGGCAACAGCAATGATGACAGCAAGCTGCTGCGGCTGGGTATTTTGTGCGACCGCCCAGAAAGGCAATGACAGCAGCCATATAAAGCTAGCCTGGAGCAAAAAAAATAACAAGAAACCTATGCTGGCATGTTGCTTCATCGCCAAGCGCATGGCACGGTAACGTCCGTCTTCCTGCCCGTTAAGCACCCGCCCTGCCAAAAACAGACCTAAGCGCGAAAACCAGCACAACACCAATAAGCCCAAACATAAGCGCAAATAGGCCACACCCGATCCGCTTACCGCGTACCACGGGCCAGCCAGCATCATCCCGAATGCCCATACGACATCCACTATCCCCGCATTTTCTCGCTTCTGTTGCCAAAACCATGCTAGCAGTATGGCAAGGATGCTAAAGACAATTACGATTAACGGGCTATTCATGTTGGATTTCAACGGTATTTAACTGCCGGAGATAATGCCCCAGCCACAATAAGAAAGGCACTGTTGCCGCCCAGCTTGCGCCAATAACAAAAAACCAAAGCCAGTCGGTCGCTACGACAGTGACCGCGCCCAACTTTGCTGCTGCCATATAGGATAACGGACTTGCAACTGCGCTCATTGCTGCAGCAAGCCATAGCTTAGATTGCAGCCAAGCCAGGGAATGGTTAATCGTTAATGCGAGGCTAGCCCAAAGCAAGATTATCCACCAAGGGGCAAGGAGGGCTGCGCCATTGTTTTCCGTAAATTCAAGCCAACCCAATTTAATCCAAGTGGTATCGAGAATAAAACCAACCACCACAGCCACTAGCGTCAATTGAAAATCCCCTTTAGTACGGTTATTAGGATGCAACACGCTAACAACAAATAACATAAACAAGACCACCACAGGCCAGATGATTTTGTTTACCGCACCCAGCACCGCAGCAAACCAAATTAACTGCAAACAAAGGTAGTTCAATAGATTATTAAGCCGCATTGACAGCCAACCATTGTTGACGGCGATTTCCGGGTTTTGCCAATAACAGTTGCACATTGGAAATCGACTTCTCCTTGAAACCGCCTTCGCAATAGCACAGGTAAAACTCCCACATGCGGATGAATTCATCGTTGTAGCCTTGAAGCTTGACTTGCTCAAGCGCAGCCATAAAACGGGTTCGCCAGGCGTTTAATGTGCGTGCGTAGCTTTCGCCCTGGTCTTCCAGGTTAATCAACCGTAAATTCGCCTGGGCTGCACTGGCAACAACCGCACTGACACAAGGAATGAAACTGCCAGGGAATATATAACGCTTAATGAAATCAACGCTTTTCAATGCTTGTCGATAATAACGGTCTTCAATCGTAATCGCCTGGATCAGCCCCAAACCATCCGGTTTTAACAACGCCGCGCATTGTTGGAAGTACGTATCCAAATAGTGATGCCCGACCGCTTCAATCATTTCGATGGAAACCAGCTTGTCGTACTTGCCTTGCAAGTTGCGGTAATCCTCCATCAATAAGGTAATTTGGTCGGCGACACCCTCCTGTTCAAAGCGGAGTTGTGCGGCTTGATGTTGTTCCTTGGAAATTGTTGTGGTGGTGATTTTGCAACCATAATGTTTGGCGGCATAAACCGCAAAACCGCCCCAGCCGGTGCCAATTTCAATGACATGATCGTCCTTGTTTAACTGCAATTTCTGGCAGATTCGCTCCAATTTCGCGGTCGAAGCCTGCTCCAAGCTCATCCCGGGATGCAAATAAGTCGCTGACGAATACATGCCATGTGTATCCAGGAACAGCTTAAAAAAATCATTGCCCAAATCGTAATGCGCGGCGATATTTTTTTTGCTGCCTGCCTGCGAATTACGGTTTGCAAAATGCCAAACCTTAAGCAATTGGTTGGCAATAGTCGCCAAACCGCCTTCCATGCTGTCGAGCAAATCCCGGTTACGTACTAAGATTTGCACCACCTTGGTCAAATCATCCGTTTGCCATTGTCCATCCATGTAGGATTCTGCCGCACCGATTGAACCGCCCAACGCGGTTTGGCAATAAAAGCGCAGGTCGGAAATATTAATTCTTGCAGATAAATCATCTTCGGCTGTTTTGCCCAACACGACTTCACCTAATGGATCAGCAATAGTCAACACAGCATTTTGCAATAAAGCCAATTTATCGAGCACCGCTTGTCGTAAAGCCAAATCAATACGGCTTGGGGTGAAATTTAATGGGGACGCGATGGTGTTCATTCCGTTCTCCAGGGCTTATTCGGTTGTTTTATCAGGATGGCTATAAAACGGAATCCGTTTTAGCCACAAAAACAATGCTTGCCAGTAAATCAACACCACGACCGATAAGGTCATCAGCGGAAACCGAAGTGGAATTGACCGCATGGCTTGTGCAGTCATCGCTTGTTCCTTAAGTTGCAAGGTGGCATCAAAACAGCTTTCATTGTTTTGTTGCAATGCCATGTGGATAGTGAGATTGTCATTATGCAGCGCAAACCGCCATTCATAGTGCATATCCATAGGCATAAAAGGCGAGACATGGAAGGCTTTGTCGAAGTGAAATTGCCAATGCCCATCGTTCGCCGGGCATTCTTGGGTATCCAAAATATAACAATAGCGTTCGTTCCACGGGGTATTGTGGATTTCAGCAATAATGTAGCGTGGTTGTTCGGCTTGCTCAGGATGGCAAAAATAGAAACTGACTGGATTGAAACAAAAACCCAAGTAGCGCAAATGGGTCAACAAAAAAATCCTACCTTGGAAGGGTTGGCCGCAATGATTTTGCAACTGTGTTTTGACGGTTTCTTGTAAATCATAGTCGTTCTGCCCGAGATAATCCTTGCGATAAAAACTGACCAAGTTAAAGCGTTCCAATGACCACACCTTGCTTTTCGACATCACCAGTTCGATCTCATCAAGCGCAAGCCAACTCATAAAAATGGGGTATTTAAAGTCGTGTGGTTTAGGAAGGAATCGCCGATGCCGTATCCAACCCACATACAGTTTGCTATCTAAGCTTTTCATGCCGCACCGCTAATTAAATCGACGACATCTTGTGCGCTTTTTGCACCATCTTCATGGAAGCCCCAACCCCAATAAGCTCCGACGTAATAGGTGAAATTTTTGCCATTGATTTCAGCCCGCCGTTTTTGCGCCGCCAAACTGGCAAGCGTATAAACCGGATGATGGTACAGCCGTTTTTGCAGGATTTTTGTTGGGTTGATGCGATCCGTACAGTTTAGCGTGACCAGTAAGGGTTCTGGCGTATCCAAGTTTTGCAGCAGGTTCATGTAGTAGGTGACGGTGCAACGGGCTTGTTGTCCATCCAATTTCAGTGCATTCCAACTCGCCCAGGCCTTTGGGTGTTTGGGCATCAGGCTGGTATCGGTATGCAGTACCGTATCATTTTCCTGGTATGTCATCGCGCTTAAAATCCCGGTTTCACTGCTCGTGGCATCTTGCAATAACGTCAAGGCTTGGTCGCTATGGCACGCCATTATCACTCGGTCATAGTTCTCCTGCTTACCCGCTGTTGTTATCGTGACACCTTTATTATTTCGGGATACCGACTGCACCGGACAATTCAAGCGAAATTCGCCTTTGAAGCGCTGCATAAATGCCTTGATATAAGTGGACGAGCCACCACATACCGTGCGCCACAAGGGCCTGTCCTTGGTTTTTAGCATGTCATGGTTCGCCATAAAAGCGACCAGATAGCGAACCGGAAATTGTTTGGCCAAAGTGGGCGGGCCAGACCATAAGGCGCAAGCCATCGGCAAAATATGGTCGTCGATAAATGCCGTGCTGTAGCGGTGTTCCGTTAAATATTCGCCAAGCGTTAAGGTATCACTTGCTGTTTCCAATAAGGAGGGCGCTTCTTTATAAAAGCGCAGAATATCGCATATCATTCGGTAAAACCGGGGCTTAAAAAGGTTGCGCCGCTGGCAAAACAGCTTATCCATTGTGGTCGCATTGTACTCAAGCCCAGTCCGCACATCGGTCACGCTAAAACTCATGTCCGAGGGCTGAGAGGCGATATTCAAATCGCGCAAAAAGTGGCAGAAATAACGGTAATTGTGTTCATTGAACACAATAAATCCTGTATCGACAGCAACATTACGGTCAGCCAAGAAAATATTGTGGGTATCGGTGTGACCACCCGGATAGGGGTTGGCTTCGTAAATCGTGATGTCATGCTGTTTGCTTAAATAATACGCTGCATACAAGCCAGAAATACCGCTGCCGACAATGGCTATTTTCATCTTTCTGCTTCCTGTGAGATTAAATTAGCCCGCAACCGTTCCACAGGTATGGGCTGCAAATCCCAAACCAAACCCAGGTAAGCCATTAAGGTCAACAGATAATAACTGACATCAATTTCCCACCAGAAAAACCCTTGCCTAGCTGAAACAGGGTAATGATGATGGTTGTTATGCCAGCCTTCACCCAAAGTCAGGAACGCAACCAAACCATTATTGCGGCTATCGTCGTTTGTGATATAGCGTTTTGAACCCATGACATGCGCCAGTGAATTCACGCATAAAGTACAATGGATCAATGCGATAGTGGAAATAAAATAGCCCCATACAATCATTTGCCCGCCGCTGGTATGGAGTTCCGGGTAGCTTATCGACAACCAAAAGCCAAAGCCCCACATGCTAATACCGTACAAGATGGGAATCAGGATGTCGAAGCGGTCTAGCCAGCGTAATTCGGGAAATTTGATGAGGTCGCGTACATATCGTTCACGGGTGGTGAAGTTTTTCAGGCATAAAAACCACCCCATGTGACTCCACCAGAATCCGTGCCGTGGGCTGTGGATGTCCTTATCCTGATCTGAATAAAGATGGTGCTGCCGATGATGTGCAGCCCACCAGATCGCACCGCGTTGGGTTGCCGTTGCCCCCAGCAAGGCAAACAGAAACTGGCAGGCCCGACTGGTTTTAAAGGCTTTATGGGAAAAATAGCGATGATAAAACGCGGTAATCGCAAACATTCGGATCAAATACGAGAACAATGCCACCCATAAGGCAACCGGACTCCAGCCATAAACAAGTACCAGCAGACAAGCCAAGTGCATCAAGATAAACGGAATCACCCGAAGCCAGTCAATGGCTTCACTGGTGTTCTCGCTGGCCTTGATATTGCTGCTGTCAAACCAACTTAGCAGTTTGGAAAAATGGGCTTTTAACATGCGTGGCCTATTTGGACGGTTGGCCTATTAAAAAGCATGGCGTGTGAAAGTTATGTGAACGTCATCGTCCCATTCGTTCACGTTTTGGTGCAGCGGTATTCGAGACAATAGCACTGAAATAAGCCGGAGTTGTGGATGAAGACTGCCCTATTAACGATTGTCATGTTGTTTTCGCCGAATGCTTGCAAAACCGTTGAGCAAGATGTATTTGCCGATTACTTGGTGCTTGCCCCAGCCGATTCCAACATAAAATATAATCCAAAGATTAACGCATTTGTTAATCTTTACAATCAATTAGAAGATAACGCCCTGGCAGACAATGTTGCCAAGGCTTACGCTGAAAAACTCTATTTTAACGATACGGTTGTTACCCTGCATGACCAACAAGCCTTGCAAAAATATTTACAACACACGCAAGAAGCCTTGGATTCGATGCAGTTTGAAGTGCTGGATACCTACGAAAAAAATAACGACGTCCTGGTCAGGTGGTCAATGCGTACCCAATTCACTATTCTTGGTCAGCAGCGCGATGTCCACTCAATCGGCATCAGTCATTTGCGTTTTGACAGCGACGGGAAAATCGTCCTACACCAAGATTACTGGGATAGCACCCAAGGCTTTTATCAACACGTTCCAATTATTGGAGGGTTTTTGCGATGGATAAAAAATGGTTTGCGAGATTATTGATCGGCGTTGCCGGACTGTCATCAGTAGCAGTAACAGCGGGCGAAATGTTCCCGCCGACAATACAAACACTAGCAGCAAAACTGGTACATTGTAGCCGCGCCGAATTAAAAGCCTTCCGGTTAATCCACGTCGGCAATGCCGCTTTGTATCTGGAAGATTGCCAAGCTATAAACAATATTTTCACCCAATCACCCAAACAATTGCGATTTGCTTATGAGAAAGCCATTCCCGCCAAAGCCTTTCGGGAAGCATCAGAAGAATACTTGAAAATTAATCTAGGCCAACAATATGCTCTATGGGAACAAACATTTAAAGACTTTAACAGCAACTACCGTGATGTCAAAGATGGCGATTATTACGATTTGGTGTTTGATAGCAAAGCCGGATTGCAACTGTTTTTAAACCAAAAACTGTTGGGCTCAGTAACTAATGTAGATCAAGGCTTAGCGTATTTCAACGTATGGTTTGGCAAAGAACCGTTTTCCGAAGACTTGAAGAAAAGCCTACTGACGACAAAGTTAACGGCAAAATAATTTGAAAGGGAAAATTTAATGGACGACCAAAAAATGACCGCCGTACAGTCACTTTATGAACCCAGCGTTTCATATTTGACTAGCATTGGCAGCCAGATCGTGGGGATAAATACCAAATCATACTGCTTTGACAGTTGATCCCCATCATGTCAGCCAGCTTAAAAATAACGACACGCTGATCATCCTCGTCAAACAACTGCCGAAATCGGCAAGTAACACATTAAACCAGACCAACATTCAGCTTAGATGTTGTAACTGCAATGACCTGTTGGCAAACAACGAAGTGCTATTCAGGGTGACGATGAACTTGGTGCCACTGAAGGAAATCCTTAAGAATTTGGGGCCGGAGATAACTTCCGTGGGCATTGTTTTGATAACTATCTCTTCACCGTTATGCTCGAAAACACCAAATCCTCAAGAAAAGCAATAATGCTAGTTTCATCTTTTGCCTGACCAAAATCAGTCAACGACGGCAGCTTGTGAATAAAGAAGTTCTTGAAATGCGCCATTTCTATGATCGAAGCCAATGATTTAGGGTATCCATAGCTGGGGTTGCATTCGAGAATAATAATGGCAATATGCGCGTACAAATCTTTGTAAGGCTTGTACAACGGTTAAGCCGACTCATTCACATTATGTAGCTTTAACATCTGCGAAAGGGGTGCCCAGATTATTTAATTGACTGTAAATTCAGTTTATCTTTGAAATAAGGAAACACAACAAATGTGAAGCGGGCAACTATTACTCGTCATCCATAGGCCGACCTTTCGGGATCATCAGCCGACTGAGTTGCCTATCCTTGTACCAATTTGCGGCACGGAAGGCCAATAACAGGAGGACAAGCATTGTATAAAAAACAGGTTGGAGCAGGTTTCCTTTAAGCTGCCAAAAATAATGGATAATGACCGCAACAGATGCGGGATAAATAAATCGATGGAGTTTTTTCCAGGACTTGCCCATCTTTTTTTTTGCGGCTTTAGGCGAAGTAATCGCCAGTAAAAAAATCACAATATAAGCCATTACCCCAAACCAGATATAAGTGCTTTCCATTATATCAGTCACAATAATGGGCCAAACCAGGGCTTGGTCAATGGTCAGGTAAGCGAGCAAGTGTAAGGTCGCATAAAAAAAACAAAACAAGCCGAATAATTGGCGATAAGTTGCCATTCCGGGCCATCGGGTGATTTTTTGGATCGGGGTTATAGTGAGTGTTATACAAAGAAATCGTAATGACCAGTCGCCTAGGCGAATATGCAGCGCTTGGATAGGGTTGGCACCTAAGTTATCGAAAACAATATCGACGAATATCCAAAACAGGGGTATTAAAGATGCGGTAATACACAGGTTTCGCAGTTCAAGAAACTTCTCTATTAGTGCTTGCCAGTCGGTATTTGGCCAGTGTGCGGCTAATACGAACTGGCCATCACTGCCGGAAAAAAACCTTAGGAAAGATTTCGCAAGGATTTCCTTTGCGGTTTGACAGGTCATTAGAAAAAATAGACCAAGTCCATATCACTGTACATGGATGCGACTTGTTCGCCATAACCATTGAAGAGTTCGGTAGCTTTGCGCGGGGTAAAAAAACGGCTTCCAATCCGCCTTTCGCTAATTTGGCTCCACCGGGGATGTGGGACGGCTGGGTTTACATTGGCATAAAACCCATATTCATTCGGGGCGTATAGGTTCCAGGTCGTGATGGGCGCAGTTTTCAACAATTCAATTTTTACTATGGCCTTGATGCTCTTGAAACCATATTTCCAGGGCACGACCAGCCGCAAGGGAGCGCCATTTTGTTTGGGTAATTTGTCGCCATACATGCCAACTGCCAAGAGCGTCAAGGGATGAACCGCCTCGTCAACCCGCAGGCCTTCAACATACGGCCATTGCAACATGCCATTGTGCATGGCATCAGATTGATGGACTGAGGTGAATTTGACAAATTTTGCAGTCGATAAGGGTTTAACCCGTTTCAATAAACCGGCAAGGGGGAAACCCACCCACGGCACGACCATCGACCATCCTTCGACACAACGAAGGCGATAAACATATTCTTGCAGGCTTTGTTGGCTTAAAAGCTCTTCGAGATGGAGGTTTAAAGGTTTTTCAACTTCGCCAATAATTTCGACAGACCATGGATCAATTTGAAGGTTTTGTGCAAGCCGTGTTGAGTCTTCCTTATTGAAGGTGAACTCATAATAGTTCGTGTAGTTTTTTACCAAATCATTGGGAGTAACGTTTAATTTGTCAGAACCAGTAAGGGCATCCGACAAATTTTTCCAGTCCGTCTCACTTGCGGCGAATTTAGAAGAAAGGCTTGACCAGGCAACGGTTGAAGCCAGAATCGCTTTGATTAGCTTACGGCGTTGATGTAATATCTGGGGGTCAGTAATTTCACTGTCAGGTATTTCTTTTTTAGTGATAATTCGCACAACTGGCTTAAATGATTAACTTATGCTAACAAGACAAATGAGGACGGCTATTTTTCCCCAAACGATGTCGGTGTGAAGATTATGAAATGAAATTTTGGTAATTTCATCCTTCAATCTAGGCAATCGGTTTTTCAAGTTGGCAACCCGGTTAAGCCTTATGAAGGCTACTTCAACAAATCGGCAAGCCGTTTGATTTCGTTTTCTGCATTTACTTGGTAGGTAATGTCATATTGAATGCCGAGGAAATAAAGCACCCTACCTTTACTATCTAATAACGGGGTTATTTTTAGGTGATTATGAAATAAGGTGCCGTCTTTTTTATAGTTGCGCAAGGTCACTTCTATAACATCATGCTTTTTTAAGCCATCCCTAATGACGCGTCGAGCTTCTTGAACCCTGTCCGTACCTTGAAGAAACCGGCAGTTTATCCCGATGATTTCTTCTTGACCGTAACCCGACAAACGTTCGAATGCCTTATTGGCATAAATAATCGGGCAATCCTCCAGATCGGGGTCGGCCAAGGTCACGCCATTAACGCATTCGTCCAAAATGGCGGTTAGGACTTGCGGGATGATTCCAGAATCTTTTTTAATGATAAAAGGCATAGGTTATCTCCGTTAAAATTAAGATGCGAGTTGCATTTGGTGGGTGTGGACTAAATCCCTTATCTTTTCGACTGTGTTTTCAGCGCCATCTTCTATGGCCACCCGGATTAATTTTTCAAACGGTCGCATAAAAATTTCAATTTCCAGCAGGTCAAACCTAAAGGTTAGCTTTGTTTGGTTGCCTTGGTCGTCGCTGTCAACCAAGTAGGATTGCTTATACGGCGTACTTAAGCCTTGGATAACAAAAATTGTATGAGGGTTGTATTCAACGACTTCAAAAATGGATTCAATCTGTGAATCGTTGTCCTCACGCACTTGACGGCCTTTGGCCCCAACGCGGACTTGGTCGCCATCCAAAGCTTCCAACTCAACCACCTCAGGCGCCCACTTGGGATAATTAAGAAAAAAATTATTGGCAACGAAGCAGAATACGTCCATCTCACTTGCGTTTATAACAATGCTGGCTTCACCACAAATCTGTTTTGATGTGCCGAATGAAAGTTTCATTTTCATTACATTCCTTTACCCTATTAATTCTTTCTACAACTTAACAGCTAAATCTTGGCTGGCAAGACTTGCAAGAGAAGGGAAGTCCTTAAAAAATGTTTTTGGGTTTAGGTTCAGTGGTACGTGTTAAAACTCTTTGGCCAATCACTATTACACCACGAAATCTTGGGTTGAATTAATAGGCGGGTTTGGAGACTAAAGGGATAGCTATTTTTAGCAATCGGGATAAACTGGAATTTAACATTTTTAGGACTTTTACCAAATGCCAAACGAAACCGTCAACCTATTACCCAGCCAAATATTGTTTGGTTTTGCAATTCTCGCCTTCTTCGCTTTGGTGGTTATGGAAAAACTGAAGCCTTACCGCCGTTTTACAAATACTGTAGGGAAGTCTTCCTTTTATACCAACACGGCCACTTTTGTATTCAATAACATTATCCTGACCCTGTTGCGGGCAACTTCGTTATTTTTTGTTGCCCAACAATTTTCCGGCCATGGCCTTTTAAGTGGCATGGCTAACAATCCCATCAAGTGGGTGTTTGCATTCTTGTTGTACGACTTGTCAATCTATGCTTGGCATGTTGCCAGCCATCATTTTGAATTCCTGTGGCGGTTTCACAAGGTCCACCATAGCGATAAAAGCTTTAACACCTCAACAGGCTTTCGTTTTCACGTTTTTGACCTGTTTCTCGAAATCCCATACAAATGCCTGTTTGTCGTTTTGATTGGGGTGGATGCCTATTTGGTACTGGCGATTGAATCAATCCAATTGTTTTTCATTTTCTTTCATCATTCAAACCTGAGTTTTGAACAAGAAAAAAGCTTGTCGGAATATATCATTACACCGTCTTTGCATCGCACCCATCATTCGACGTTGCGTAGTGAGCACGACAGCAACTATGGCATTGTCTTGGCATTTTGGGATAAGTTGTTCAATACCCGAAAAGAGTGTGTGCCGGAGCATATAGGATTGGATATCGTTGTTGCTGAAAATTTCACGCAACTTTTTTTCTTGGCCTTTATCACCGAAAGGCACTTCAAAAGGATTTTGAGCGTAATTCCTAATAGCCGGAAACGGCTCTAAGAGTCCGGATTAAAAAATCCTTTAATGTCATTTGCGACCAACTCGCGCAAATGGTTGGCTCATATCTATCCAAGATGGTGCAAAGTTCAGCCGTTAATCCATTCTCACTTGGTATATTCCTCTCAGACTATTGCATTCGCGTTCTGGACCACTACATAAACCATCATTTTAGAAGCAAACCCATAGGTTTCCAGGAGTCCGGTAGCGTTAAAAATGATTTTGGCACGCAACATGCTTAAATTATTGCATAAAGGCAATGAAAAAATTCAAAGGTTATAATCCAAAGCAATGGGAATACCTGGGTATTATTCATCATTTTGTCATTTCGCTATCGTAAGCTTATTTAACTAGCATCAGTTTTCTGAGAGTATGGAGGGTAAGCAAGTGTTATTTGAGTTACTTTCAAACACGAAATTATATTTACCGTTTTCCCATTGGGCTATAACGTGGCCTGTTGAACTGACTGGCGAACTG
>Ga0302321_100003206_pt1 | contig 14023 bp, 15 predicted proteins | sample Fen_T0_1_FD_202505 | JGI IMG/M metagenome (GOLD analysis project Ga0302321, IMG submission 202505) | Peat permafrost microbial communities from Stordalen Mire near Abisko, Sweden - Fen_T0_1 | ecosystem: Environmental > Terrestrial > Soil > Wetlands > Permafrost | place: Sweden: Abisko...
AATCAAGTCCGATACTTGCTGTGAATTCATTTTGGTGACGTCATTACCCACGGAACGATAGGCATCGATCGCAGCGGATCTGCGTTGGTTATCATCTTTCCACGTACTAACCGCAGAGTCATACGCCTTCGCTTGATTTTCAGCCGTCACATCGCCAATAGAATTTAATCGACTGCGTTCAGCTCCGCTTTCCAGCATGGCTTGACGGGTATCCCCAAATGCGCCACGGCTGGCCGCTTGTCCGCGCAAGTTATTTAAGTTTTGCGCAGCACCAAGATTGATATTTTTTATCGCTTTATCAGTGACATTCTCGGTGTACGGATTCATGTACTTCGATATTGTGTCACCGCTAAAGCTATTGTTTGCCATTTCGTCGGCCAGATTACCGGCCTTTGCGTAATACTCACCGGATACCTGTCCTTCAGTTGACGCCAAGTTCATCCCTTGTTGTTCATTCGGCGATAGATCGGCAATTCGTTGACCTTCATACGCTTGATATGGACGATCTGCTAACGCTTGGGCTTTATTCCAAACCGTTGTGGAATCACCGATTAGTTTATTATTGAAATCAGTGGCTGATCGCACCGCCCTGCGTTGCTCAAGTCCGGCAGGTGAGAAGTTATCTTCAATGGCTTTGCCAAGTGAACCTAGACCCCAACTCATGATGCACTCTCCAGCACACCACGAGTTGGGTGTGCATCAATTTCTGACATCAACTGTTTGTACAAATCGATGTTTTCAAAACCAACGCTACTTACTGGCTCGATTTTCATCTGGCGTAACAATTTGTGACGTTGTTGATTAAATGGAATGTCGGGTAACAAGTGATTCCAGATTGGCTCCGGATCATTAAACAAATCTTGCCAATCAACGTGTCGACCTTTGATGTAACCCAAGTTCATCGGAGTGTCCCAGCATTCCTTGTTGATACGACGCAATGACATGTTTATTTCATCAACAGGACGATGCACGATCACTTTCCTAGCAGGATGATCATTCAACCAGTGTGGCCAAAAGCCAATCCCGGTGCAGGATATGCCAACACGCTTGCCAATTTTATCGGCAAGGTTATCCCACTCAGTGTAGTGATGAGTCCACAACGGATCATGGAGACAAATGGTCTTATCTGTGGTCAACCAGTTTGCTGCCCACGTAGTGCCGGATCTCGGCATACCAATGATCATGAACTCCAGCACAATTACTCCAGATCAGCGTCGATTTCAGAATGAACAGTAGATATGCCGTACAACGGTGAAGTACCAACACCGCTCAAGATCGCGAAGCCAGCAGCATAACCGGGCGGCACGATCAATTTGCCATCGAGCGTTACCACGTTATCGCCTTGACCAACGTTTGCCGCAGCCAGTTGCTGTGTGCTGCACACTTGAAACCATGCTGGCGATCCTGGAATCGTCACCGCTGTTGCAAACAATGCTTTCGATGCTTTGGTGCTACCACTTGCATTCTGTAGTCCATAACCGGATGCCATCGATGTGGGCGCAGTTGCAATTTTCTTTGGCGACACGCACGCAAACAAGGTGGCACCTGCAGCCGGCGTACCACTTCCCAGAAAGAAACCGAGTTGTTCAATTGCAATGGCTTTTCCACCAGAATCTTCGCCGTTCCACAAAGCAAGGGTTGCTGTCGTGGTGGGAATCGCCGCGACTGGCGCAATGCCACTAGCGATAACCTGAAGACCACCAATAAAGCGATTTCCCGCCCGACTCATTTCAAACCCAATGGGTTCAATCAGTGCCGCAGCCAAGGATTCAATACCAGTGAGACGAAGTGTTTTCTGCGCACTACCCAGTGCATTTTTGCTAAACCGACGCAGTTCAGCGCGAATGTCGATACCCATGATGATTACCTCTTTAAAAGTTCAATTACTTGCATGAGCAACAACTTGATGTCATCCAAGCTATCCACCACCTTCTCGTCAACCGTTACCAATCGATACTCACTATCGATGATCTTGACGTTCACTGGATTGCCGTCCTTGTCATACAACGTTGCCGTATTGGCTAGGCCGTGACTCATGTGCTTTCGACCCCGCTGACATTGATGCTCATTTGACCGTTATTTGAAGCAAAACGCAAAGCGTCAGTAGCTGACATAGTTAACCCGAGCGTGATCACAAATGTTTGTTTCGCTGGAATGGTTTGATCGTAGTACAGGTACTGTGACGACGAATCGGACGCTCCTGCTATCGCCAGTGACAACCTGAACGTTCCGGGAACAGCGCCCTGATTGCATACCGTCAGTGTCGATATGACCGTGCTTGTTCCTGCTGGCGCTGTGTAAACCGTCGTTAATATGTTGGCCGACGGTAACGATTGCCCCAGTGCTTTTATTGTTTCCGTCATTTACGCCCCCATCAGCAAAAAGTGCTTGTAGTAGCTGGTTTTCAGCAGATATTGAGGGTGATCGTTATCGCCGAGACCTGACAGACTTCCATGGTCAAGCTGGCTCTCATTGACGGATATCGTCGTTCCCGCAATGGTGATGCCATGGCCACCCGAAATTGACACCGAAACAGCGCCGAGCACGTAGTAACCATCCAGGTACTTGATCACATCCCCGTTGACGGGTGTATCAAACGCGGTTTGCGCGAGATCGTTGAACGTCAGTTGTCGGAATCTAGCAGCCGTCGCGCTGTCCGCAATCAGGACGTCTTTGGCAGTTAATCCAGACACCGTGTGATCTGCGCCCAATCCGCTCTCTGTTGCCAGCACGTGAGGGGCAACGGCATCCGTAGTGCTGTTGGTTAAGGTCGTCAGTTCATCAACTAACTTATTGTAGGCAGAACCCAGCAAGCGCAAGTCATCCATCAATCGACGTAGCTTACCGTCGGTTTCCTTTCCGTTAAATTGCAAATCCTGAATAGTGATCTTCTGTGCCATTACCGGCCACCGTAAATCACGCCTTGGAACTGCCAGATACCCATGCGCCATGCCTGCCCTAGCTGCACAGCACCCGTGTTCAGATCAAGCGCAGGCGTCCACTTAAACGAGATTTGCGATCCTTTCGCACGACAATTGACGTCGGTATCGTCTGAATCGAAGTAGTAAGGTCCAGACGTTTGATAGTCAGCTTGTTGTGGGCGTGTCTTCGAGTACATCGTCACATTCATGCCTACTGTCAGCGTCACAAAATCCGGTACGAACTGATTCATCAACACATTGACATCACTACCTAACAATCGGCTATTGACGCCGGGTTCAGATCCACCCAAAACCATGTTTGAGATAATCGAAATATCGTTCCCTCGAAACAGGTTGTATGCAGTTTGGAGATACCAATCCATTGGAGTTGTGGTACTGCCTTCTACTTCATCCGTGCCTTTTTCATGACGATACAAGTAACCACCGTTGGCGCCGAATGGATATGACTTCTTGGTATCCACTGCATCCGATGGTTCGCGGTATGCAGTCCGATTCATTTTTCCAAAGTACCAGCAATTCAGCTCGTAGTTAAACACAACATAGCGATCGCATTCCGTACCGGATGCTGATTGATATTCCCACCGTACTTCTTTCTTGAATCGGTACGTACTGGCAAATATTTTTTCGGTTTGATCAAGGTTGATGTCACCAAATACATGATCATAAACATCGCATTCCATTCGACTCAGCACGCCGTCATAAACATAGAACCCGTCTGTTCCCATGAAAAACACCGTGCCGTTTACGTCAACCTGGGCATTCTGACCTGCAATTGAGCAATTTCCCTTTGGAACGATGTCGTAGGTAGATGCTGATGTGGCGCTCACGCTGTATATCTGCGTATCTGTCCAACACAAAATTCCTGCAAAGCTGCGAATAGCAGTGATCAATCTAGATCCATGATCAAGTCTATACTCACCGGCTGTATTTGATTCGGTCAGTTCCCAGTCGTTAATGTCTTCGATTGAACACCAACGTACATCCAGCTTATCAGCGTGACCGAGTGTGTCATTGCAACCAAACAAGATGACACGACGGAATTTATCATCTACCACCATGTGTTGAACGTTCTTTGGTGCGTTATTGACTAACTGAGCCCTCGCGCTTGATCCACTGGTTCTATCCCACCAATACAACTCACCATCATTGTAGGCTGCTACAAGATCTTCACCCCAAGGATGAAGTGACCATGCACGCAACTTTGCTGGAACACCTGTACCGGCTGCACGTGGCGTTCCATAGGTACCGCTTCCATACGTCGAGGTTCCATACCCCAACAGTTCGCCGTTCTGAGCTAGTCCAGCATTGATGTCGTACTGAATGGTTAAACTACCGCCACCTGTAGCGCCACTACCTGCGGCTGTTGCTGCTGTGATTACATAGTTGTCAGGATCTGTCACGCTGGTGATCTGGTAAGAGCCAGACAACGTTATTCCACCCACCGCAGTACCGCCAACAATCGTGATGTAATCGAGTGGATTAGCACGATGATCAACGTCATGCACCGTCACTGTTTTCAGACCATTGGATGTAGTGAATGGGTTGGTGACGTTAGACGATTTGCGGAGTGGTGTGATGTCATACAACGTCAGATTGTTGACCAAATACACCTTGGATTCCGTACCCAGCGCTAACCACTTTTGCGTATCCAGCGATACCCAGTCCGTAATGGCGCGACACGTACCCGCGTAAGGTGTTCCAGTGATAGAGATACGTTCCCAACCACCGATCTTTTCAGGCATTCCCTTGTGAAACCGCACCCGATTTCCATCTGTAAACCTGCCCGTCGCCATCCTGTCGGTCGCGTTGGAGTAATAACCAGGCGCCAAGATCAGCGGAATCAATCTGGTTAAACGTTGACCAGGCATTACACACCTCGATTAAGAAACGGCACCCTTGATGTTTGGTGAACCGCTACCGCCCGTGAAGGTTGGAGCACTGCCACCATTCAGTTCGATTGCCTTACCGGCTGTACCAGCAGCGCCGTTATTAGCATCAGCACCGACACTGCCGGCCGTTCCAGCGGCACCGAAGCCACCGCCTGCACCGCCTGCATAACCTGCGGTACCTGATGATGCACCACCACCCCCTGCGCCGCCTGCACCGGACGGTCCGGTCGATCCAGTTGAGCCTTGGGTACCGCGTACATGCGATGAGTATTGAGCAGCACCTTCGTCGCCACCGTCACCACCACCTGCACCGCCGCCACCACCACCGCCAGCAGCACCTACGTTGCCCACCACGGAGTCAAAGCCCCCACCGCCACCACCGCCACCACCGCCCCAAATAAACCCGTTGGTGTTGGTAATGTTGAACGTGCGTCCAGTCCCCACGCCCAACACAGCATTCCCGCCATTCCGGCCAGCCGTGCCTTGGTTGGTGCTGTACGCATCGCCCGCAGCTCTAGCAAAGGATCCGCCGATACCCCCCTTGCCGCCTTTGCCAAGGATGTAGCCGCTGTTGATCAGGTTCACCGTAGATCCGGCAGGAAGGCCGGACAAGTCCATGGCTGGCGTTCCGCTTGTTGATGCCTGAATGATCACGCCTTGGTTCACAGTGACGTTCACCGTGATCGCACTGCCCACAGTTCCGACTCTTGCCAACAAATTCCAGTCGAGGGTGTTTTCCGCCAGTGTATAGCTGTACGTAGTACCCGTACCTGTGGTGATGTTGCCGAAATGGCCTACAATCCACTTTGCGAGTGCGCTGTTGTAGATCATCACAAAGTAATCAATGCCACCCGCGACCGTTGCGAGTACTGGCGCAATCCCATTCTCAAACACAAAGATTGAATTCCAGGTAAGCGTTCTGCTTCCCGTACCGTCTTGCACCACCAGCAAATTAATAATTTCGCCATCGGTTGCGTTGGACGGCGCTGCCATGATTCTGTTGCCGCTCAAGGTCAGGATCTGCGCATTCCCGACTCTGGCATCGATCGTCGTTGTTGCTGCCTCTGTGACGGTTTGAAACGTATTGGCGTTACGCACACCCGTTCCGAAGGCGTTGGTCAGGTAAGTACTACCCGAGACTTCTGTTGCGGTACGGATGGTACGCGCCCAATCTGCCGACGGAATGCCACCAAGCGTACTTGCGTCACTTGCAGAGGCGTAGACCGGATCACAATTGGTTCCATCGCACCAAATCAGCTTTCTGACACCAGTGGATACGGTGACGGTTCGACCGCCGCCATAGGTGAAAATGATGTCTTGTCCACACTGGTTATCGATCAGATACGACTTCATGAGCAATGAAGCAGGCATCGTGACCGTGACTGTTCCACTCGGTGCGCCAGTGAATTGCAAGCAGAAGTACCTACTATCTGAGTCAGTGCCATCTACCAATGCAGCCAGTGAGTAGGTCAGCGCAGAAAGTGCAATTTGTCGGCGCCCAGTAATCGCGACATCCAGAAGGTTAAACGTGTCGGAATTGATCGTTGATCCCCACGTCCCGTTGTACGCGCCGGTTTGCGGCAGACGGACGCGCAGATTGTTCGAATAAGTATCACTCATGACACACCTACTTTATGGGTTGAGCTGCTGGCATCAGAGGTGAATAATCCCCTTTGCGCAACAGGTTTCGATTCTCGATCTTCCATTTTTGTAGGGCATCTTGGTAATCGGTGATGATGTCCTGCCACCGATCATCTGCTTTAAGCCAGCGCTCACTCGACGCGAGACATGCATAAAACAACAGGTCGCCGCAATTATCGCCTAACCACGTACTATCGTCATCAACAATCGAGTTGGGACGCTTCACAAAGTAAGAATCCAAGGTTGTTGTGGCTGTAGGCGTTTTGACGATGTACCACGTTGTGCTGTTTAACTCAGCGAAAAAGGTTGGTGTTCCTGTGTCGGTCGTGACGTTTGGCGCGTATTCCAAGCACCAATCCAAACTACGTTGTACCAATCGGCTGCGCGTACCGCTTGTCAGCAAGAACAAGCTGTTGGTCGACAAACATCCTGTTGGTTTGGTGACGTTGCGCGATCCTGATGTAACCACTGGCGTGCTGTCGTTTACGTCAAAAATAGTGACATCGAGATCCTTGATCAATTTCAATTCACCCAACTCGATAATCCGATTGAGATCTGATTGGTATTCATCCGCAGCGTCCTTCGTCCATGTTTGGAGGGCGTTGTATAACTCGGTGTATGTAAAGCCTCTCATATTTCACCTACGATGGATTCAACAAAATTGTTCCTAAATTACCGCCAGCAATAAGATCGTTAACTACACCAGAAGAGACACAATACAAATCAGATGTAGTGCCGGTGGTTACGTTTATCCACGTTGATGTATCTACTCTGCCAGTTTCCGATTTCAATGCGGCGATTGAAGCGCCTGTATTACCAACGATGTAAAAGCCTGTCGGTGTTGCAGTCGTTCTGTATCGATTGCTATAGGTGACGGCATTAAATCCCCCTTTCGATGGAAATCTTGTAACCGTCCATGCTGTATATGGAGCGATTGAAGCCGCTACAACACCATGTCCACTGCCATCATAACCACACGCGACTACACCAAATCCAGAATTGCTACTATCTGATATAGAAAAAAACGTGACATCGGATATTCCAGGGATTGAAATCAAACTCCATCCCGTGGCGCCCGTCGAATCACTTGTTTTTAAAATAGTACCAGCAGCACCGCACGCTAAGTACTGATTGGTATAACTATCGTAACAACATCCCCATAAATCGTTACCAGTTGGACTACTTACCGCTGTTTGCGTGGAGACACTAGTGCTAACCGCAATCGAACCGCCATTGCCAACAAGCACCGGGTTATACGCACCAGATGGATACGAAACAGCGTTGTAATCATTCGCACCAACTGTGAACGTATTCCAAGCACTGCTAAAGTTACTGATATTGGTTGTGCTGTAAATCTTTCCTGCCACACTTCCGACAACTGCATACGGGGTTGCTTTAGTGCTCAATGCAACACATAACGGACTTGTGCTTGGTGTTGTTAGTATCAAACCAGCGGTAAACTGGGTTGTACTGTATTTGCTTTCGCCCGGGCTACCGCCAAAAGCACCGGCTGATGCTGTGTAACAGGCAAGCGCAAGACATGGCCCATCAAATGCAGAGCCTGCGTCTATGAATGAGTTACCATAAGCTCCTTCTTTCAATATGATCAGTTCACCCAAAAATGTTTTTATGATTGGCTCGGCAATTGTAATTATGGGACTGCTTCTTTCTTCGTTTGTTAAATTCCACGACAGGGATACACTAGTTGCATTTATTCTTACGATATTTGACGGCAATGCATTGTTGTAGAAATCATAGGCAACGACGTAATAATCTACCAACACACCAGGCGAAACAGACGGATCTTCGGTCGATAATGTTTCGCTCTCAATTTCACCATCGTAGGTGTACGTCACAACGAAGGTTGATAGCAGCGTGAAGTCAGCTCCACCAATTGATTTATACACCTTGTAGTTTTCCACTCTGCCAGTGAAGAACTCTGCTGGAGTCCACGACAAACCAATGCCACCTTGGTTTTGCACACCACTCAAAACAGGCGGTGTATTCACATCATCTTCTGGAGATGGCTTCCACAATGCAATCGGGTCACGTACATCAACAAGATGCTCTTGTGGGTGTTTGTAGTCTTTGCATTCTGGGTGCACACGCAAGTCGGGATAATATTCGTCGAACACGAGGTTGTTCAGCAGGTCGCGTAACCCGCATCGACGGCATATTCCCCATGCCTTAGATCCTTTTGCGTATGCACCGCTCGACACGATTAACCTTCCGCGCCAACGTTAGACAATGCATCAGAACCACTTGCGGTTACCGTTAGTACTGGTGGCGCTGGATCTGTTACCACTGGTGGAACGACTGGATCTACTGGAGCTACTGGTGCAGGCTCGAATATTCCGCACTCTATTAACGGTTCGTGTGCCGAGTGCGTGAACTCATTCGATTCAATACAGCGCTTCACTTCTGCCAAATCAAATTGATCCTTATCTTCAACTAAGAATCCGGTCGGCTGATGATTCTTACCAGTCTTGTAGTCATACAAAGAACCATCGTCATCAATTGCAAATCGAACTTTTTCGTTACGCATCATTATCTCCGCAGGCCAATAGTAAGTTTCACATCCGCACGATCACGATCTTCACTCATCGCTCTCGCTAATTTACCACCCGGTTTTTCTGGGTTTGCACCCCAATACAATAATTGCAATTGTGCAAATCGTTCTTGATTGAATTTCTGAGCAACACGTGCCGCGAGTCCATGGATGAATGCATCCAGTACGTGGGGTGGCATCTGCAGCGTGTTGGACATATTTCCAGGCTGCGACATCTGCTTGAAGTAATCGATCATCATGATATCGGTTGTTTGGCTTGGTAGCTGCCATGTGTACACAGTCACCTTGTCATAGCGTCGATCACAGAAGTATCGAGTCGGTCTACCAAGAACAGTCTTATCCGGGATCTCCAAATATTCTTCGCGACTCATCTTGTACATTGGACTGGCACGGCTATTACGAACCAACACGGCGTTCATGATGTCGATACCACCCGTTGGTAGATCAAACGTTGGTGTCGTCGTGTTGACGGATGTCATCGCTTGGTTATATCGTTCAATCATCCATTGACGCATTCCGATGGTGTGCCACTCAGAATTCAGCATGAACTTCATACTGCGAAGGATTGAATCGATGTGATCAGATCCAGCAGTGCTTGGATCGATACCTGCCATCTCGAATGCTTCGCTGAAGCAATCCGCTATTTCAGGGGAAAAGTAGCTGTATGTTCCAAGTATCGTCATAAACAACCACCTATTTCTTGATTGCCGTCAACGTGGCGATGATATCCATAGCGGCTTCCTTGTAGTTCTGCAAGGCGTACATCCTGTATTCGTCTGTCCGGTTTTGCAGTGCTGGGCCGAAACTGTACGCCCATCCAGCTTGTAAATCACAAGAATATCCATTCGGGTTTTTTGATATGTCAGTGTGTGGCGCATTGCCTTGATCGAGTCGCCATTCCTTCGCTAGATAGTAGAAGCCCATTTCACTGAACGGTTCTTTGTGAGTTGGATCGCCGTAGTAGCGATTGCTGCACCAGTGCGGGAAGATCAACGTGCACTTGGAACCAGGCTTCAGGACGCGATACAGCTCATTGAAGAACCACACGCGTTCCCATTTTTCGTTGAAGTTAGTCAAGTGTTCAATGAAGTGTGAGCAATTTACTTCATCCACTGACGAATCAGCCCATGGCCATGGCTGTGATCTATCTGCAAGGTCGTGAACGACATCAACGCCTTCAAATTGAATGGAGTCGACACCAAGGAATCCAGCGGCTTTGTTCTTGCCGCAGCCCAAATCTAGTTTCAATACTTCTGACATTTTGTATACCTCATCTCACCACACAAAGTTCTTTACACCGAAGGATCCGGTGTAATCCACATGACCGACACGCACATCACAATCGACGGCGCAGCGGTATCCAAACTTACGGGCATCCGTCCAAAATTGCAGATCTTGCGTGCCGACGCCGCGACCATCTGACCCATCCAATGTTTCAAACCACGGTTGCTTCAAGCGCGTATCTTTGAACATCGACAGACGCCACAGATTGAACCCCATCGACGTGCCATAGCACTCAATCAATTTACCGTTTTGGGGTGGCTGTGGTCTGTAGTTCAAGATCGGATCATTAACATCACCCCAGATGTGCGCGCATCCTTCCGGACCTTTACACCAATACAATCCACCAATGCAGTGAAGTTCAGGGTGTTTTTCCATCTGCGCGATCAATTTGAGTACGCCATTTTGTGGTGGCAAGTTGTCATTTTCCATCGTCAAAATGTATTCCCATTGGCTCAGATCCGGGTTCGCCAAGATCTCCTTGATAGCATTCGTGTATGCCTTGCCGACTTCTTCACCGATCGCCAAGTGTCGATACACTGACTGATTGGGTGGAAAGATCAATCCCCAATGTGCCAAATACGCTTTGGCTGGAATCATGTCACCTGCTGGCACGATCACAACAATACGTTGTTTCTTCCACGTCGCGCCTTCAATCACGCGACTACGCGATACATCTAAATCAGAATTATGAAACCCTTCTTCTGATGTAGGTCTCAATGCATCTTTTACCGCTTCTTGTACTGCTGACATCTCAATTACCTCGTTACGCTATTATCCAGGCCAGTTGATTATTCGCCACTGCGCTACCCATCGCAACTACATACCCCGACCATCCACCTGTACCGCCTGTTGCTGTTGCAGTACACGACAACGACCCTGTTGCGCCAGAACTCATATTATCACGCGTTATGAGCGCGATTGGACACCACGTGTTTGGTGATGGAAAGTTATTTTGTAAAGAATATCCACCCGGAAACGCGGTCAAACTCCATGTTGTTGTATCGATGCCAGAATCCAAACATACGAATGCTGCAATGTCATCTCCTGCGTTTGCCGTGACACCCGTTAAAGAAATAGCTATTGGTGAACTATTGCTTGTTGTGTTTGGCGGCGTTACCGCCCACGTGGGTGTTCCGGTTGCTCGCGTACCCCACGTACCAATGATGACAGTGATATCTTGAGCTGCTGTTGTGTTGACTACCATCGGGTCTGAACCAGTCATGTTGTCCAACACAAAGAACGCGATACTCTGTCCGTCCGGCCCTGTTATTGATGTCTGGTCGTCCTTCGTCCACCCCGGCATGGTGATCGTGTTGCTAGATGTGTCTGCAACTACCACGGCCAACCCTTTCTTACCAGCGCTACTTGCTGGACGTGTGCAAGTAATCGTAGTGGCTACATTGACCTTAGAAAGTGTTGAAGTATTAAAACTCATTACAAAATCGTGATGTAAATCGCCGTAGTAACCGCCTGAAACACATTCGCCGTTAAGCGGATATCTGTGTTGTCCCACGCTGGAGTCACTGCGGTATAGAAGCCGCGCTTCGTTGCTGAACCCTTACCAGGTCCGCCATTGATATCGAAACTATAAGGAACCCAAGTCGTTCCACCATCTGGTGATAACTCGAACTGAATTGATGCCACCACGCCACTCAAAGCGACCAATCCCGCTACATCAAAATCAATCTGAATACTGTTGAATTTGTTTCCCGGTAATTGACGTTGATCTATCTGATACGTGCCAGGCGCATAGGTGTTCGACGGAATTGTCTTGCTACTCATTTTGTTGCTCCAAATAATCCAAAGTAAGTTTGAAATTGACTCATGCCACTAATCTGTGAAAGCGGGATAGTCGTTGTGGTTTGGCTCGATGCAGAGTAAGAACCCCAACCAGCCATAAAGTTTGAGTTAGCAACCGTAGTGGTATTACCGAACTCCATATGCCCCTGAGTCACTGAGGTGTACACTACTGCGCCAATGCTCGATAACATTGCCACACGTTGCATCGAGTAATTCGTTGATGCGGTATTGGTGCTCATGATGTGACCGAGCCAATATTCACCCGGTACGAGATTCGCTGTCAGTGGCACAAACACCGGTCTCACCGATCCAGCAAACGACCCGGTTGCCATGCTCATGATGTACGAAGAACTAAAGCTATTGGCGTTCGTGCTAGTGGATGAGAACGTTGAACTTCCTGATGTACCCGTTGAGCCAGTTGTTATCCCGCCAGTGGAATCAATTTGCGAGATAAACGATATCGCTGCTGAGGTCGTCCACGATGCTGTGGCAGATGATGCGTTGGTCGACCACGATACTGAGTTGCTGTACCCAATCCCATAGCTATACGTTGCAGATGCGAAACTGATGATGTTGCTGCTGTTGGCATTGGTTCCCGTTGCCTGTCTGGAGAACAACAACATCGTGCCACTGGCATTGAATCGTCCTGTACCAGAGCTTGCGTTACCTGCTGATACCGATGCGCTGAATGACATCGTGGTTGCGCTTTGACTTGATACGCTTTGCAAATAACGTAAGTGATACGCGGCTACAGGTTCATCGATATGGAAGGGTTGGAAGTAAACCGTGCCATTCGCAAGACTTTGCGTTGTCGTCCCACCACGAACTTTTGGTTCGTAGAACGACATGTAGTTTTGACCGATTGATATCGTCGAACCATTTGTACTGATGCTGATGCCATTCGTACCCACCAAACTCGATGTTTGTGGTGCACTCAATACGATCTGATTGCTGTTGTTCTGGCTGACTGTCAAGGCGCCAGATCCATTCAAGAACACCGTGCCAGACAAGCTACTGAACGTTGTACCTGTCGTACCCGTGGTACCGGCTTGCACGATGTTGTAACCATCGCCACCGCCCCCACCGGATGGGACACTCACCACGACAGATCCATTTGATACACCGACTGACGCAATACCAGCGCCTGCGAATGAGATCGCATTGATGTTTTGTGTACCGCTGCTGGATTGTGTGGTGTTGCTCACCGCGAACAATGAGGCGCGTATTGATGCAATGCCGACAGATCCGTTGGTGTTCGTCCAACTTGCATTCGAGTTGTCGCTGAATCCCAATGTCTGGAATGCAGACGATCCACCGGCTGCACTGAAGGCTTGATTACTTTGTGTCGCCGAGATTACAAGACCCGTTGTCGTACCACCTGCGCTGGTGGAATTCATGCCGATCGACACAATGCCGGCGCCAATAATCGACAAGCTGCGTGCATCCAAGGTACCGCTTGAAGCGCTTCCCGTTGTTTGACTGGACGCGTACAAACCCATTGTCTGAGCAGTTTGAGCGGCAGCAGTGATCGAAAGACTCAGCCCAGCAGAATTATTGGTTCCAGAGATACCGACATTCGCCCCACCTGATGTGAATCCTGATCCTGCAATAGCGCCGGAGGCTTGCGTTTGCACAGACTGAGTAGCGCTCAGTTGCACACTGCCGTTGCTGTATCCGACCGTAATCATGCCAAGACCATTCAGGCTGATCGATTGAATATCCAGCACTGTGGAACTGTTCTGCGTCGTATTCCCTAAGCCGTACAAGTTCACGGCTGCGCTGGCCGTCACGCGTGAGCTGCCCGACATACCAAAACTGACATTATTGGAGTTGCTAAATACCACGGTACCAGTGTTAACGGACTGTGTACCCGCCGAGATACCCGCTCCGCCACCACC
>Ga0302321_100003208_pt1 | contig 14015 bp, 13 predicted proteins | sample Fen_T0_1_FD_202505 | JGI IMG/M metagenome (GOLD analysis project Ga0302321, IMG submission 202505) | Peat permafrost microbial communities from Stordalen Mire near Abisko, Sweden - Fen_T0_1 | ecosystem: Environmental > Terrestrial > Soil > Wetlands > Permafrost | place: Sweden: Abisko...
TTGCGGGTGAGAACACATGACGCTTACCGATGGAGTCCACGTTTTTCGAGCAAAGGCACCGGTGGCGCGAGCCGGGCGGCACGGATTTGTTCGCGCGACCAATGGGCACCTTTTCGGGCATCGGGATTACAAGGGATTGTCACAGTCTTTTTACCAGCGGGATTGGGTGAGGACGCGGTTGACCTGTTCGAGGTCCACTATACGGGTCTGGTCGCGGACGGCTTCGGTGAGCGAACTCAGGCAGAGATTGCGAGTGCGGCATAAACCATGTACTAAGGCTTCCACGCCGACAGATTTCGGCTAGAAAATGTTCTGCAAGAAATCTTCAAAGCGCGCAAATCCTAAACGCAAAAGCCCCGGAGCCGGGCGGCGGGTCAAGGTGGAAATTCAAGGGCGACAGGGGAATTCAACCTTGACGCGACGACCGGCGACACACAATGGAACTTTGGATTCGCGCGCCGGCTTGTTATCAACGGGCAATTTGCCCGTTCAATGCGAATGCGCCCACATCAGTGCGAGGCCGGCACCGAGACAAAACATGCCGAGGCTCAAGAGAATCAGCCGGAACCATTCCTGAACGGATACTTTGACTTCCAAATCCCGGCGTGCCTGGTCCATACGGACCCGCTCATCCACCAATTCCCCTCGGACTTTATCCAAATCTCGTTTGAGCGCAGCAGTGCCGTGTTCCAGCTCGAACTTGATAAGACGGGCGGTTCTTTCGGTTTCCTCCAAATGGCCGGAGGATTGAGTAACAGCCTTTTTGAGTGCTTCCGTGTGTCTGCCCACCACCGTTTCAAACGCCGCAAGCGCCGTGCTGGACGTGTCGCCGAATTGTTCTACCAGCGTCGCGGTCTGCCGCCGGTATTCAATCAGATGCGATTCAAGCCACTTGCGGGAGTCATTCAGCAAACGCGGCACGCTCGCCGCCATGCGCCACTGCGCCCGCGTCAACAAGGCAAATTGGACCGGAAAGCTGCTCTCTGGCCCGACGCTCCATTCGTGCAGCAGCCGGTGAATCCGATCCACTTCTTCGGCGGATGCACCGTTCAATAACTCCGCTAAATCGTTCTTGTCCATCACAGTCATTCGCCCAGGTTGAGCATAGGCTGTTTGGAGCGGGCGGGTTTCGCTGCCGGTTCGGGCTGCGGTTCAACCTCCGGCACCTGTTGCGGTGGCACCAGCAAATCGGCAAGGGTGTCATATTGTCGGAACATCTGTTGCATCGCCCATTGCATTTCACCCGCGAGCATCAATTCGAGATGCGAAGCTCCGGGCGTCGCCACTTCCGCGAAACTCAATTTACGTCCTGCCTTGGCTTCGGCGCGTTTGATCGCCAGCAATGTGATGGAAGTCACCACCGGCAATGTCAGTTCCCTTGCGCCGAACTTCTTCAACTCCATTTCCAATGCGGATTTCTTGAACAGATTGGTTCGTACCTTGGCCGGGTTGTGGACGACAACGTAATCCACGCGGTCACCCGCAAAGTAAAACAAGTCCATGAGATTGTTCATGCTCTCGGTGTCCTCGCTGGGAAACAAAAAGAATGTGAACCGGACACCTTGGGCAGCGAGCGATTCGAGCATTTGCAAGGATTCCAATGCTTGAACAATCAGGCCGTCGGCCTGTGCCCGGCAGTCAATGACGTGAACCGGCACGTCGCTGCGAGTCACGTTGCGGAACAATCCGAGCAACGTGGACTTGCTGTCTTCGTCATTGCCGAGTGTGTGCGACTGCACCTGTTGGGGATGCCGGTCGGCAAAGGAATGGTGGCGGTCGTCCAGGTCGGAGCCGGTCCAACCGATCTGGTGATAATCGAGCCAGGCGGTGCGGAACTCGGCCTCGAAGCTTTTGCCGAGACTGCCTTTGGATTGGGGATTGATGTGGATGCGTTTGGTGATGTTCATGTGAATTCGTCAGGTTTGAATTGTTCTTTGTTCGGACGTTTGAAAGTGGGCTGCACGGGCAAGGGTGCTGAACGTGACTCCGGTCTGGTGGCCAGAACGATTGGGTGGGCGGGTGAGGATTCCAACTTGGCTTCTTCCCAATGCGGCTGTTTGGCGCGTTTGAGTTTGCGGCGATAGAAATGATACGGTGCGTAGAGCGTGACGCGGATGCCTTTCTTCGTATGGAGCAGTTCGGCAATCTCCTTCCACGTCTTGCGCCGCTGGCGTTGTTCGCGGATGAAATCGAAATGCGGTTCCAAGACACTGTGATACGCCCTGCCGCCGCGTTGATGTTTTTCGTTCATCACCGCGCAGGATAAATCATCCGCGCACGGAAGCGTTAGCGAGTAGCGGGAGCGTTTAGCAGAATGGTCACTGAGTTAATCCGAATGGTGATTGTGACGCCGCGCAGTGCGGCAAATTACGTCACATTCCGGCAACTGCCGGTGTCATAAGACGGCAAGTGGCGGCAAATTTCCGGGAGCGCCTGCGACAAATGGCGGCAAATGTGTTGCCGCCTTTGGTTGGATTTTGCCGCGTCGCTGCGTTTCGCAGTTCAGCCCAACGATGACGTTGGGGGATGGTGTCTATCAAAATGACCGGCTTTCCAATTTCAGAAAGCCGCGATGATTCCCGTTTAGCTGAACGTATTAAAATTGCCGCACTGGTGTGCATATTACGAAGCATTGAACGGGCGTTCTGAAACCGGCAGCGAAACGGAACAGGTCGGGAGTGGTATAAACGAACGACGGTGAAGTGGAGCGCGGTTTTAGAACGACCGGTGAGTGCGAGACGGTCTAGGTTTCATTTGAGGCGATTTGTCTGACCGGTTTGTGAGGCACGAGCAAAGCCGGCCAGTCAAAGCGCCGGGCATGGTATCAAATGAGTGGAACCGCACCGTGCGACATCATGGTTGGCCACAATGAAGCGCGTGTGTCGGCATTGTGAGCACTCGCTGGCCGCTTCAGATTGTTGCGCTGCCTTGCCGGCTCATTCCTTGATTCCCAATTTCTGGAGCATCAATTTGTGCTTGCGGATGTAATCGTATCGGGCCGCCAAATCCTCCCAGTGAGCCGGATCGGGTTCTAATGCCTCGTCCGGGTGTTCCCTGTTGGCAGCATCAACCGCACTTTGGATGTCCATGCCCGTTGCCAGGAACGCAACAACTGTATTGTCATACTCAATTTCGGTGTCAGTTCGGTCGCCAAGAATTTCCCGTGCTCGCGCGAGGTAGTCGTTGGTCAGGGGCGCGTCCATAAGCTCCCGTCTGCCATTTCGAGTGAACGATGTGAATCAATGATTTCGTACCACTGCGCTCCTGAATGGGGCCGTAGCGCAATCGCGGGGTTTGCTGCATTCTTGTCGAGTGCGGTCATCGCCCGATAAAGTGGATCAGTGCTGGAATGGGTGCGGTAAAAAGCCAAGGTTATTCCCATTTGGACATGGCGCGGGCGACCTGCTTGAAATTGGTGATGCGCCATTTCGCACCATCACCCACCAGTGATGCCCGGCGTTGTTGTGCTGCAGCTGCTTGAGGACTACGCCGCGCCTTACGCGCCGCTGCCATGCGACTTTGCGCCTCCTGACGTTTGATTTCATTGAAATCCACAGTCTTCACCTTCAAGAATGATAGGGCAGCCATTTGTGAGCAGCAAGTTTACGAATCCCGCCGAACGGTTTGGGAGGATTGCAGCGAATTAAGTGCGCGGTTTGTGAGGCCACAAAACGGCGAAGTCAAAGTGCCCGTTGGTGACTGGCACGGCGGGGGTCACCAGTTCAGTCCCCAGCAGCGACTTTTCCTCCTGCGGCCCATCCAGAGGGTCAGACACCGAGAATATGCCGCTTGTGTCGAGCTTGGCGTACGCTGGTTAACGAGTGGCCAGTCCGGTGCGCAATTTCCTCGTCGGACACTTTTCCCAGCAGCGCCAGTTCCGCGGGTTTCCAGATTTCATAACGGGGATTGCAAAACGGAATACCCAGGTCCAGACGTTTGTATCGCACGTTGGCCAGGGATCGGTTCACCAACGGCGCAACCTCGCGATCCGGACGCGTTCCCAGCAGCGCAATCTCGGCCTTAGTCCAAGGCCGATTCGTGGGATTACAGCATGGCACTCCGAGCAAATGCCGGCGGCGGCGAACCCGCGTCACGGAATAGCCCAACCTGCCTGCCACTTCCTCGTCGGAAAGCTTGCCGAGCAATGCGTCTGCCGCGACCGACCAGGTGCAATAGCGTGCGCCCGGCTTTACGTTCACAGTGTTTGCGGGTTTCTCGCGCTGGTCCCCCGGAACATTGGCCTTGAAAACTTTGAACACGGCATCCGCTTTGAGCCGCCCCAGCATAATCCGCCGCGCTTCCACTGCCAGAACCGTGCGACCAAACCTGCGGGCCAGTTCCTCATCGGGCTTCGAGCCGAGCAACGCTTCCTCCCCGGGAGTCCACGGGCGCGGTTTGGCTTTGGGCGCGATGCCCAACTGCTTGCGTCGCCAAGCCACATTCGTCTTGCTGCGGCCCAGCAACAAAGCAACTTCGTGATCCGTGCGTGTGCCGAGGATTTTGTCGTCTTCCCGTCGCCAATCCATTCGCAACCGGATGCGTTTCTTCCAGCGGCGAGATCGCACCGCACTGACCGGGCGGCCAAATTTCCGCGCCAACACCTGATCCGGCTTTGTCCCCAGCAAACGATCTTCCTCCAGCGTCCATTCCGGCTGTGACTTCCGCACTTTGCCGCCGGCCAACTGGTGCCGCCGCGTGTGAATCCGTTTGTAGCTCCAACCGAGGATGGCGCGCAATTCTCGGTTTGATTTTGCGGCAAAAAGGTGCGCGTAACGATCGCGCGGCTCGCGTTCCATGCGCAACGACGGTGGCGCATGACCGACCGCCGGTTTACCGAGAAAGGTGCGCCGGTCGCGCACCCCCAAAAGCGTGCGCTTCAGCTTTTCCGCTACTTCAAGGTCGGTGAACTTGCCGAGCAACGCATCTTCCTCCTTCGTCCACGGAAACTGACGGGTAGAACGCGGGGCGACGGACTCTTTCCCGCGCCCTTGGTCTGGAAGATTTTCCCGCGTGATCTTCATTGTTTGCTGCCGTAGCTCGCCCTTGCTTATCAAGTCCTCGCCAAAGACGCAACCGGCGCGAAGTGGTCGGGGCCGAATTTGCGTTCGGTTGAACGTTATGAATTCGTGCGCTGCTGTGCCAATGCCAAAGCACTGAGCGGGCGGTTCTGAAATCGCAGCAGAACGGAGCAGGGCGGGAGTGGGATGAAACGGAACAGTGCAGTGGAGCGTGGTTTCAGAACCGCCCGGTGAGTGCGCTGCCGTCTAGGTTCAGGTCGTTGGCGGCGCTTTGTCTGCGCGGTTTGTGAGGCACGAGCAAAGCCGGGCAGTCAAAGCGCCGTGGGCTTCGCCGTTTCCCCACCTCTGAGTTTCGCTTCAGTTGATTCTCAAACCGATTCTTTGCCGGTCATTTTGTGTAATGATTACACAAAACGGGTGTGAAGGGCTGCCAGACTGCGCGGCATGAATCGAAGTGGAATAGTCCCAGTCAAGTTGACTCGGGTGGAGAGGCGTCGCAAAAGATGTATCACATACACCTCGGCGGGTTCGGTTGCTGCCATTCTGTCCGGCATGACGGCGAATCAGCAACCTGTCTCCGCGAAGTCATTCTGCTTCCGACGAACGATTGTGCCCAACGGCCGCACCATCACCGCGCACGTTCCCTTACTGTCACCGGTCGAGGCTCGGACAGCGATGGTGTGTCATACGCGCCGTAGCGGCTTGGAAACCGGATAACCTCGCACCGTATGTTCACTGCCGTCGCACAAAAAAGTCTGACCGGTGCCAAGAGCTACTTCGACGAACATCTGGCGCAGAACGATTATTACGCCGCGGGAGAAATCCGCCCCGGTCAGTGGATTGGCTCAGGCGCGGAACGATTGGGCCTGTTCAATACCGTCACGCGCGAACAATTCCATGCGCTGTGTGAAAACCGGAATCCAAACGATGGCGAACGGCTGACGCAACGGCAGCAAAAAGAGAACAAGCGGCGGGTATTTTATGATTTCACCTGCTCCCCGCCCAAATCCGTATCGGTCCTGGCGGTGACATTGGACGACCAGCGATTGGTTGAAGCCCACGAGGAATCCGCGTGCATTGCGTTCCGAGAACTCGAAACCTTCGCCGCAACCAGAGTCCGCAAGCCGGGCAATCAACGTGACCGCACCACCGGCAATCTGGTGGCCGCCGCGTTCACGCACACGAGCAGTCGCGCCCTCGACCCGCAATTGCATACCCATTTCACGGTGTTCAATGCCACCTTTGATGAAAGCGAACGCCGCTGGAAAGCCCTGCAAGCGGGCGGAATATATGACGCCATTCGCTACGGTACAGCGGTTTATCGCAACGAACTGGCCAAGCGGGTCCAACAAATCGGCTATCACACTCGTCCGGCCAAGCACGGCTTTGAAATCGAGGGCGTGAGTGATGAAGTTTTGAACCGCTTCTCCAAACGGTCGCAAGCGGCGGGAAAAGCGGTTCAGGAGATGGAGCAAAAGCTGGGGCACAAACTTTCCAACAATGCCGTCGCCCTGGCGGTGCATCAGAGCCGGGCGGAAAAAGTCAAAGGCATCTCGACGGCGGAAGTGCGCGAACGGCAGTTGGCGCAATTGCAGCCGGACGAATTGCAGGCGTTGCAAAAACTCTCGGCCTCGGTTCAACGCACTCGTCAACCGCACATTGCCGGACTGGAAAACCAGACCCTGAAGCACGCCGTCGCCCATGTCTTCGAGCGCAGGTCGGTCGTGCCGGAACATGAGTTGTTGAACGTCGCGTTATCGCAACGCCTTGGTGAAGTGAGCTTAACTGACTTGAAACAGGCAGTGAAGTATTCGGCGAATTTGGTGAAAACCGAACGCGGCTTCTCAACCAAAGAGATTGTAGCCACCGAACTGGCTTTGATTCAGATGGTCAATGCCGGCTGCGATGCCGTCGGGCCGCTTAATTATTCGCATACTCCCGCCGACTGGCTCAGTGAGGATCAACAACGGGCGATTTACCATGTTCTGCGGACGAGCGACCGCATCACCGGCCTGCGTGGTCTGGCCGGCACGGGCAAAACCACCGCGCTACGCGAGCTGGTCGCGGCCTGCAAGGAAGCCCGCGTAGAACCGCTGTTCTGCGCGCCGACGGCGGCGGCAACGGATGTTCTCCGTAAAGAAGGATTCGAGGCGGTGACGCTGCAAAGTTTGTTGCAATCGAAACCCGGGCTATCTGAAAACAGTTTAATCGTCTTGGATGAGGCCGGGGCGGTCGGCATTGACGACATGAAGCGGCTGTTTGACCTGGCGCGGGATGCCCGGGTCGTTTTGTCAGGCGATACCGGGCAACACGCCTCCGTAACACGCGGCGATGCGCTGCGGATTTTAGAGAACCATTCCGATTTTCAATCCGGGCAACTGACTCGCATTCGGCGGCAACGGCGGGCCGCCTATCGCAAGGTGGTGGAACTGGCAGCGCGGAAACAAACGGCCCAGGCGTTTGCGGAACTGGAACGTATGGGCGCGGTTGCCGAATTTTCAGACAGCAAACTCCACGACGCTGCCGCGCAGTCGTACGTGAAAGCATTGGAGCAAAAGCATTCCGCGCTGCTGGTCGCGCCGACGTGGAATGAAATCGAAGCGGTGACGGCGCAAGTACGCTCGGCGTTGAAAACGTCCGGTCGGCTGGTGGGTGAAGAAAAGGAGTTTCAGGTGTTTGATTCGCTCTCGTGGACGGATGCACAGAAGCGGGACGCCCGGCAATACCGCCCTGGCATGGCGCTGCGATTTCATCGCGGCAAAGGGGGTTTTGCCAAAGCTGAAATGGTGGCGGTGGTTGCCGTTGAAAATGATTCGCTCAAAGTGCAACGCGCTGATGGTTCGGAAAAGCTTTTCCCGTTGGGTCAAAGCTCAGCCTTGTGTGCCTGCATGGACGTTGGCGAGAAGCGGAAGTTGAAAGTCGCCGCCGGGGACAAGCTGTTGCTGCAAGCGAACTGGCAAAAGCAGTTCATCAATGGTGAACTCGTCGAGGTCAAAGCGATTCAGGGCGATGCTCTCGTGCTGGCCGATGGCCGGGTGATCCCGGACAATTATCGCACCTTCACCCACGGCTACGCGGTCACGTCGCACGCGGCGCAAGGCAAGACGGTAGATGCGGTTTTGGTCGTGGTCTCGTCCCGCTCAATGCCTGCCGTCAGTCAGGAACAATTTTACGTCAGCATCTCACGCGGGCGGGATCGTTGTCAGGTCTTCACCGATGATGCGGAGTTGTTGCGTTCGCACGTCACCCGATCCAGCGCGCGGCTGGCAGCGATTGAAGTGGTCCCGCGTCACCGACTCACTCAATCCGTGTGGCAACGCAGTTATCAGTTTCTGAAAAAACTGCGGCAACGCGTCGCGCAATCCCTTTCGCCCCGCAAGGGCATCACCCATCAACCAAGGCACATACATGAACACCGAAACATCGCTCGAATCAGCCGATAACCGGCTGCTGGTCTCCAAAGACTGTTACGCCACCGACTCACAGGTGACCACCCTGAACGTCCTCACCGATGTCCAGCGCAGTCACCAATTGGCTTACGCCCACTTCATCCATTCGGAATTGGGAGTCAACCCGGCCTTGGAACAAAAACCAACGGCGCCGCCGCAACAACTGTTGATTCATTTTTCAATGGCCGTGGTGACGATCCTGGGTGCGGGGCTGCGGCCGGTGGAAAAGTCCCTCCAGAAAAGCGAATTGGAGTTCGTTCAACGCGGGACCTGCTGTGCCAGCCGCGGGGAACGGCCGCCCACCAAACCCACCACGGTTGTCACCTCCGTTACCATCACCTTCAAGGACACTGAGTAATTCCACTCTCAATCCATCACCATCCATCAAATTATATGAACACACAAATCAATGAACGAATCGGCGCCACCGGAAACAAACCTACCTCCGGCAACAAAGCTCCCGAACTAATCTCCGCCGCCGCGCGGGAACTGTTGAACCTGCGGCGCTTGCCCAACATGCTGAACGCGGCGCAGACCGCTGCGTTGATCGGTCTGGCAGAGCATGACATTCCGGTGCTGGTCAGCGCGCGATTGCTCGAACCCTTGGGCAATCCGCCCGCCAACGCAGTGAAGCATTTCGCCACGATGCCAGTCCTGGAACTGGCGGGCGAGATCGCCCACTTGAACAAAATCCGCAACGCGGTCTATGAATACTGGCGGAACAAGAACGCGAACAAAGGCACGGCTGAATCCAAACCGCACCATTATCGCAACGGTCATCGGTGAAGGGCAGCGCGCCGCGCGCCTCCAGGGTACGGCACACGGGCGCCGTCAAGGTCGCGTCTTCGCGCAAATGAAGCACGGCGCTAAAACCGGTCAAACGCGCATCCCACGTGAGTGACCGTTAGCGTCCAGTTGGCGAAGCAAACGACGCAGGTTCTCCTCCTGCGGCATCTGCCGGATGCACTGCGGCACCAGTTCCTTCCACACGATGGCACCGGGATGGTGCGCCTCAAACTGGCGGCCCGAATAGGTGTTCTTCAGTGCTCCGAGCATCGTGACATACTTGGCGCATACTTCGTGGCGCGCCTTTTCATCAGCCGCAGGTTGGTGCATCTCTTCCAAAAAATGCGGTACGCACAGCCCCAGCATGATGACGTGCTTCAAGTCCTGACGGGGCTTCTCCGGCGAGTTTTGTTCAATGTCCACCGCGTTGCGCACCTTTCCGGCCAGGAGTACGACCGGATCAAGCACGCGAACCGGCAGGGATTCAGCGCCGTCAGACGAACGGATCCTGTTCTCGCGCGCGTACTCGACAATCGTCTCATGGCTCACGCCCTTGATCTCGGAAAGAAATTCAGCGGTCACCCCCCGGCCTTCAGGCTCAGAACTCAAAACCGCCTGCACGGGTCCGCCGCCCACGGGCGGCGGTATCATGTGCCATTTGATCACTTCCGCTATCCTGTCGGCCTCAGACTTGGTTCCGATCACGTCCAGATCCTTGCTGGTCAGCGGCAAGTGTTGCTGGAGCCGTGGTTCGCGGGGCAGATAGAGGGCAGCCCAAAAATTGGCCGCTTGACCGCCGACAATGATGAAGGGTCGCCCCGTGGCGTCGCGTTGCGACAGCAACGCTAGATACTCTCCGAGTTGTGTTCGAGGTTTTGAATGATCCGGGCCCATGATTTTGTTGTTCCTTTCGGGGAATAGTCCACGTAGAGGATGTCGGCCGCGGATTGGACGATGGCGTTCTCCCGCTGCAACTCTTCCGGCGTGACTTCACCAGCCGTCAGCCGCCGCAAATCTTCGGCGCGTTGGCGACCTTCAATCAACCGGATGTCCACCGGGTCATTCATTACGCTCAACCTACCGCCGATTCTTCTCATTGCCAAGTTTGTTGACGGCCCGTTCCGAGCCTGGTTCAGGTCGCGCAGAACCAGTTCCGCTCTCCCGCCACGAATCTACGCCAGTCCACGCGCCCTCACCAACGAGTAGTGGGCGAGTATGGGCAGGTTAAGACGAATTCTGCTGGTGCAATCCGTGAGCGTCGCTTCCGGCAATACGATTTCAGTCACAATGGTAATCATCATCATGTTCACAACCAGGCGGCTCGTAGTCCTGCCCAATTAAAGGCGGGAATCGTTTGGGTGGTGGTCGTGACAACCCGAGCGGTAGATAAATCACGGTGACAGACGGAACATTCCTGCCGCGCGCTCCTGCCAGCAATTTGCGCCGCAACCCGCCGCACAATACCCAAACGAGGAACGGGATCGCCACATAGGTGAACCCCATAAACAAGGTATCCCCGTCGTCGCGAATGAGGCCGTCGAGGAAATCAAAGACCGGCTGCAATAGTTCTGGGCCATTGATACGCATGATGTCCTCCTTATGCGTTTACCGCTTGCGTGGTTTCCTGATGATTCGTTTCCGCCGTGACCGTCTCAGGCCGCATCACATTGGTCAGCGGCACAATCTTCCGCTCGTATTCTTCCAACGGTGGCAGCGTCACTTGCGCGTTCTTCGCATACGCCCGATGCACGGCCTTGCTGTTGTGACCCAAGGCCAGTTGCGCGAACCGTTCGGGATAGCCGACGATCTTCGCCCGCTCGGCCCACGCGTAACGGTAGCTGTGCAACGTCACGCCTTGAATCCCCAACCCAACGCAGCGTTGCTTGAACTCCGTCGCCCGGTCGCCCGCGCGCACAGTGGCGAGATATGGAAACAACGGGCCCGTCTTTGGGAGGGTTGCAAGGATGTCTTCGACTTCTTTGCCAAACCGAATCTGTGGCGGCTGCTGACCGCGCCAGCGCGTTTTCATCCGCACAAAGCAAATGATCCGCGCCTGCCAATCCATGTCTTCGGCTTGCAAGTGTGCCAAGTCCGACTGCGATGCGCCGAGATGCCACGCGAGTTGGTAAAACGCTTTGCGCTCCGGGTTCAACTCCCGCGCCACGATCTTGCAATGCTCGTCCCAAGTGATGGCGCGCTTGTCTTTGAACCGTACGGCGGGCCACTGCCGTTTTGGAATGAGCGGCCACGGCAGCCAGTTCATATCCACACAGAAGTTGTGCAGACGCCGGAGATAAACATTGGTCGAAACGGTTCCCAATTGCAGGGCTTTGAGCAGGGCCTCGCCTTTGGTTTCGATGATGACCTGCGGCAGCAACGGAACCAACGCGCGGTCTTTGACGACACGCAACCAGCGTTCCTTGTTCGCGTCCAGCTTGGTGTGGGTCAACGCTTCAATGGCGTGCCGCCAAGTCCGCGTGGTGATGCCGTTGTCGCTGCCGACGAGATACGCCTTGGCAATTTGCAGGTTCAACACTGGCTGGCGTTCCGCGTTGTTTCGGGCCTCGACGACCTGCTGGGCATCGTCCGCGTTGGTTGTGCCGAGACTGGTGCGTTTGCCGGTCTTGGTGTCCACACAGTAGTAGGCGCCACCACGATTTCCACGGCAGATGAGACGGTAACGTGTTTTCATACGATCTTTCACGCAACCGCGAAGATAAACGAGGCCGACGCCGAACCGTTAGCGAGTAGCGGGAGGGTTAATCCTCGTTACTGCGAATTGTTACGGAGTGGGGAAATGAGTGTCCGTTTTGGTGTCCATTGCGGACTCCCTGCCTCCTAAACCGCTACTGCACACGCAGTTGGAATTGGAGGCGAGGGTCGGAATCGAACCGACGAATGCAGCTTTTGCAGAGCCGTGCCTTACCACTTGGCTACCCCGCCTTCCACCCGCTCATCCTAGCGAGCATTTCTGCCCGGCTCAAGCGAAACAATGTTACCCGGTTAAAACTGATCCTCCTTCTCCTGAAAGAGTACGTTGAAGGTCGTCAGCGAACCGTAGCAGCGGGTAATATATTGCTGCATCTCCACCTTTTCCCCATCGCTGAACTTTTCATGCGCATTGATCTTCTGTTCCAACACACGAAGGTTATTCCGCAACATTACGATTTTGTGAAAGAACACTTCGAGTGGGACTTCCTTCGTCTGCAACAACGGGTCTGCCGGATGCAGCACAACTTTGCCGCCGTTCCAGCGGGCGCCAAGTTGGTCCACGAGCAAGTCGGGCCTTCCCAAACCGAGCCGGTGCACCGCGGCACTTACCGTCTGCTCAATGAGCTGCGCGAGCGGTACGTTGAGCCCGCTGAAGGTCACTTGCGCCTCGGCAGGTTCGAGCCCCGCGGCATCCGGCGCAATCGTGCGTTTGCCGTCGGTGAATAGAATGTCGGCCGTGGATTCGGAAATGGTTTTGATCGTGCCCAACCCGTACTGCGGATGGCGAACGGACATGCCCACATGAAGTGACTGAATGTTCATGGCCGCAATCTAGCCGGAGCGGCAGGCAGGAAAAAGCTCCAAATCTGCGCGGGGAGTCTTGCGGCGGCGACGCGGTTAGAGTTCGATCACGCGGCCGGTTTGAATGGATTTTTCCTCGGCTTCGCAAATTTCCACCGCACTCAATCCGTCCGCCGCGGTCACTACCGTCGGCGGCTGCGCGGATTGGATGCACCTGAGCAGGTAGCGGAGTTCCTCCACGTATCCATCCACACCCTCGGGCTTGGGAACGCGAGCCGGCTGGCCTGCCTCCGTCAATTGCAACGCATCCGCGCCGCGGGCGCTGTCAAAATCAATTGTGGCCTGTTCGAAGACCACCGTGAACGCCATGCTGAATCCACTAGTCAACAGCCAACTGCCCTCAGCATACACCGTGGCGCCGCCGGCGACTTTGTATTGTGTGACGACATGATCAATCGCGCCGCTAAACCGGCTCTGCCCCGTCGAGAAGACACTGGTAGGTCGGCCGAATAGGAATTGCACGAAGTCCGTGTCATGAATGTGCAAATCGAGCAGCGCGCCGCCCGAGTCGCCACCTTTGAAGTAACTGTCACGGCTCCACCCCGGCGGTGCAGAAACCCGACGGAAGCGCGCCGTTAAAATCTTTCCATATGTGTTCTGCGCCGCAAGTTCCTTGAGCCACGACCAGCCCGGCCAGAAGCGCATGCACATGGCCGGCATGAAAAATCCCGTCGCTGATTTTGCGGCGTCCATGATTTCCCGGGCCAAAGCGGACGTGCGGGCCAGCGGCTTTTCGCAAAGAACATGCTTTTCCGCCTGCAACGCGGCGATGGTTTGCGGTACGTGCAACGGCGTCGGCACGCACAGGTCCACGAGTTCCACTTCGCCATCCGCCAGCAATTCCTCCAATTTCTGGTACGTTCGAATCTCTTTACCGAGATCAATCGTGTCTGAGCCGGTGACGTTGCCGGTGACGCCCGCCAAAACGCCATTCACGGGCAGGCGCACCGCGTCGCACACGGCCACGATGCGCGCCCCGGGAAGCTGCTGATACGATTTAATGTGGGTGAGGCCCATGAACCCGAGGCCGACGACGGCCACATTCACGGGTCGTCCCGGAGATTGAGGATTTGTGTTCATCATAAAATAAAGCGGCCAAGCCAGCGCCGCAGCCGGTTCAACGCGGGAGGAGGGAAACCATTTCCCGTGCGGCACGAATGTCGGCGACGCGCTGGTGGCCCGCTTCGCG
>Ga0302321_100003210_pt1 | contig 14012 bp, 12 predicted proteins | sample Fen_T0_1_FD_202505 | JGI IMG/M metagenome (GOLD analysis project Ga0302321, IMG submission 202505) | Peat permafrost microbial communities from Stordalen Mire near Abisko, Sweden - Fen_T0_1 | ecosystem: Environmental > Terrestrial > Soil > Wetlands > Permafrost | place: Sweden: Abisko...
CGTCCGGCTAGGTCGATGGCGATGGTCGGGCTACCAGGATGAAGCAAACCAGGGCGAACAGCGAAAGTCGCCGTTGCAGATACGGTCTCAAGAGCCGACACGAACGACTCCGCGCGGCCGGAATGCGCACCCTCGACAAGATCGCCGATCGTCTTGGCGTCCATCGTTGCACCGTGATGCGGGGCGCGCCCGTGGGCTACTCCGAGCCCACATGTACAGTGACAAACACGAGTGCCTGTACGAGGCTCCGGGCGAGCAGGCGCCAACGAAACCACAGGGTCGCAAGCTCGAACAGCACCTCCGTTTTCCAGATCCCTGCGAACAGTAGAAAGGAGGTGAAGTATGAAGCGAAGCTCTTGCAATTTGGGCTTTGCGCTGGGCTCTTCTCGCCCCCAGCTTTGAGAATCGCGATGAACGCCTTCGAGAACAGCGGGTCCCGATCGTGGATCGGGTACTTTGCTCCTCGCAGAAATCCATCCGCAGGATCAGTCAAATGGCGGGCCACCTGCTTCGTCCACTCCTCGCCTGGGTCAACAGCAATCCCCGCGATCTCGACGGCGCGGCTTTTGAGTTCGATGACGAAGTACACCATGTACCGAACTGTGCCGAATGCGCCCAAGGCTTACGACCTGCAAACATGCTCGAGAACAAGGAGAGCCACCTGCCGCCAAACGCTTTGCCGACGAGGGTGTCCTTGGTTAGAGTTTGTCCATGCGCCATGCGACGAAGCCCGTCTCGAAGCCACTTGGCCAGTTAGAGCTGCGCGAGCCCAACTCGGCGCGCGTGCTTGCGCTGATGCGGGAGCGAGAAAAGCTGCTCGTCAAGATCGCGCGCAAGAAGCTGAGTTTGGACGCGCAGGTAGCCTCGATCAAAGAGATGCAGATCCACTTGGCCCGGGCGCAGGATGGCATGCGTCCACTCATGGAGCAGGGACAGAAGGTGGAGCAGGATATTCACCAGCTTTTTGCTACCTTGCTGGCCAAGGGGAAGCTCACGCGCAAAGAACGGCGCCTGGTTAGGGAGGTGTACGACGAACTGCAAATCGGCGGCGTGATCTCCCCCGCGCCCGATACCGTTGACGATGATGTTGACGATATCTTCGGCTGTGCGGGCGATGAGGAGGAGTTTTGCTCGTGCGGCGCGGACCATCCGTCACCTGGCAGCGCAGATCGCGCCCCTTCGGCGAAGCGTCCCGCTTCGAAGGGCGCCAGTACCCTGCGCGACGTCTTTCGCCGCCTGGCCAACGCGATCCACCCGGACCGAAGCCAAACCGATGCAGATCGCGACCACCGCACCGAGGCCATGAAAGAGGTGACCATCGCGTATCAGAATAGCGATCTGGCGCGCCTGCTCGAATTGGAAAATGCGTGGCTGGCCGAGGAGAAGATGCCGGTTGAGGTCCACGACGAAACAGAGCGCCGCTGTGCCAACCTGGAGCGCACCAACCGCGAGCTGAAAAACCAGCTTCGGGATTTGGAGAAAGAGCTTCGGGAGATGAAGCGATCTGTTCCGGTCCTGGCTGCCGATCAACTGGGGTTGCGAGGCAAGGGCAGTGCTGCCCGGGTCGGGGCCCTGGTCGACGAACTCCAAGCCAGCGTCGATGGCCTTCTCCAAGTCCGGGACTTCGTGCGGTCGTTCGTGGATGGGAAGATCAGCCTCGACGAATTCACCAGGGGTCCGGCCAGCACAGGCGGCGACGACGATGACGATGACGTGGACTTAGACCCGGCGGCGCTCGATGCATTCTTGGCTGACATCTTTTTGCGGGCGGAGCGCCCGTCAGGGCGCGGGAGGGGAAGCCGGCCGTCGCGTCGTTGAGTTGTCGGGGCAGTGAAGGACGAAGGCGCCACCCCAGGGTTGAAAACGCGTAGGTATCCTGTGATTTTTCAATGGCGGTGGAAGGGGTGAACATGGCCCACGGATGTTCTTGCCTGGATTCTTGGACAGCCCCAGGATGCAGGACACCTGAAATTGGCTGGGGCGCTGGGAGTAGGCGCCGAATAAATACTATTTGTTCACCGAAAGGAAACTAGGCATGGCTACTTTGCATGAAATCAACGCGGTTGTTTCTGGCTTTCCCCGCAATCTCACGTGGTCCCAATTCCGACCGGTTACCACCTCGCCCTCTCCTCCGATGCAAGCGCAAACAAGCAGTTCGTACAGGATGAACCCCTGGCGGGCTGTTCTGAAGGCCGGAACATACCGAGTGCAAGGACTCCGAATCACGGTGTCCCTGAGCGCAAGCGGATGTTGGGCCGTCAATTCAGCACGGAGTAGTGCCACGCTCCTTCGTCACGAACAGGGTCACTATGACATCACGGGGCTTATCGCTCGTGACCTCGCCAGCAGCATCCTTGACCTTTCGCTGGATGCTTCTGTGGTGGCGGCACTGAAGGACGCCGGCAAGACAGCCAATGATCACCTTCGGTACGTGCAAGGTCAGTTTCAGAAGTCCATTGTTGAATACGGCCGGCAGGCCGCTGACCTTTTGGGCAAGCTCCAGACAAATCCGGCGACTCACAGTGATGGACGCTACGATGTGCAGACCCAGCACGGAGTGAACGCGGCAGCGCAGGCCAGGTGGGACAGCCTATTTTCGCAAGTGAAGTCGAGTGGGGCGAGCTTTCGTCTGACCCTCGACATGGCCGGACTCTGAGCGCTAGGTCAGGATTTCAACACCATGGGAATCGCGGCCTCTGCCTGCTGGCTCGCCTTGTCGCTGGCCCTATTCGTCTCCTGTAAGGGCGTGGGGCCTTCGCCAAGTCCCCCCGTCGTTTCTCCGCGCAACTCGCCGTGTGATGGCGCGCGCCACCTGCGGGAGCAAGCCAAGGAAGCCTACACAAGCGGCAAACTGGACAGGACACTTCGGATTGTACATAAGGCAAACCGCCTGTGCGCCGAGGAGGCTGCGTCGAGCTCGCAGGTCGAACAGCAGGCGCTTCGCGATCTTGGACTGGATCTGGGGAATCCCATCCGTCCAGTTGCGGGGCAGCAATGGCTGCAAGAGGGACTCGACAAGAAGGCCCGTGGTGATTTCCCAGCGGCCCAAAGACTGTTCGATCGCGCGCGGATCGTCTTGGAACGTCAGGCTTCCGGCAAAGCTGTCGGCAAAGTTGTCCTGGAACCCAAGGTTGGGATCTGGGATGTGTCGGCGATGACCTGGGCCGCCGATGGCAGCAAAGTCGCGGTGGCCGCGGGCCTGGATATCCACATCCTGCGAGCCGACGACTACCAGGAAATTCTTCGGCTTCAAACGGACGCGTCGCCCGTGGTGGCAGTCGCGTTCAGTCCCGATTCCCAGACCTTGGCGTCGAGCGCGGCGGATCACAAGATTGCACTGTGGGATCTCCGGTCGGGTGCGCGGGTGGGAAACATCGCATCGGATCGAGGAGCCGTTCAAACCTTGTCGTTCAGCCCAGACGGGCAGCTTCTCGCGGGACGTGACGGGGACAGCGCGAACATCGACCTTTGGAGCCCGGCAACGCGGGCCCATGTTCGGACGCTAGAGGCGAGACTCGGCGACGAGGGGGGGCCCGGCTTGCGAGGCGGCGCGGGCGATGTTGGCAAGCGACCGGAAATGGTGGCGTTCAGTCCAGACGGAAAGGACTTGCTGGGAGTCCACGACCAGACGCTGGCGCTATGGACCTTGCCGTCGGGCAAGTCCACCATGTCGCGCGTGCTCAAGGCAACGGCGCGGAACCTTGGCGACGATGAGCTTTCTTCCGTTGCCTACCATCCCGACGGGCGCACAGCGGTCTCGGGTACCGAGTCGGGGAAGATCCTCCTGTGGAACTTGGCCAAGGGGACCACATCGGCGTCGGTCCAAGCCCACGCGTTCAATGCTCAGGTGGCGTTCAGTCGCGAGGGCCATCGTCTTCTCTCGGTCGCGGGGGACGGCATCGTCCGAACCTTCGATGGTCGCTCACTCGCACCGCTGGCCACGTACGACACGAAGATGGGTTGGGTTAGCGCGACCGCTCTGCATCCGGATGCCAGTAGGGCCGCTCTCGCGGGAGAGGGCGCTCTCGTGATTCAGGATGTGATGTCGGGAACACTGTCGCGGCCGATGGATCCTGGACCGCCCATGACGGCGATTGCCGTGAGCGCCGACGTACGCCACCTAGCGATGGGCACCAGAGCGGGCACGGTGGTGGTGTTCTCGACCTCCGATGGCTCTCTGTCAGAGTTGACGGGCCACACGGGCGAGGTCACGTCGCTTGCCTTTTCGAAGGATGGCAGTGCGCTTGCCAGTGCATCGCGGGACAAGACCGCCAGGATCTGGAATGTGAGCACGCGAAGTTCCCGACGGGTTCTGGCGCACCCCCAGGCGGTCAACTCGGTCGCCTTCCGAGCCGACGGTCAGACCGTGGCAACGGGCAGCGAGGACGGCATGGTCCGGCTTTGGAACATCGATGGAGCCGACGAACCCGTGCCCCTGCCAGGTGGCCGGTGCGCCATCCTGACGGTCGCCTTCAGTCCGGACGGTTCCATGGTCTTGGCAAACACTGGCGATCATTCCGTGGTCCGCTGGAACGTCGACACCCACGCCCGGCTTCCGCGGGTCGAAAGGGAATACGCCTGTTCGGGCGAGCTGCGCTCATGGTCAAACACCCTTGGCACGACTGCCGACGGAAAGGTGGTAGCGTCGGCGCCGAGCGGAGACGTCGTAGAATTGTGGAGCGCTCAGACCGGCCAGTTGCAGGGTAGCCTGACCCAGTCGGCCCATAACTCGCACCTTCGCTCTGTCGCGGTCAGTCCGAGAGACCCGATTGTCGTCGCCGCTGGCGACGACGGAATCAAGGCGTGGCACCTGCCTGACAAGACCGAGCTTCCAGCGCTCGCGGTGCCTGGCGGTGCGGATTCGCTAGTCTTCAGCTCCGATGGTCGCTTTCTATTCGGCGCCAGCAACCGTGGGGCAGTGTCCATTTGGTCGATGCCGGCTGGCCGCCTCGAGGTGACCTTGCGGCTGGTCGGCGATGCGAGCGCGTACGCGGTCTCCGCGAGCGGTCTTGTCGAGTGGTTGGGTTCCAAGAAGCCCGAGGCCGCGTGCAGACTGAACGAACGCCTCTATCCAGCCGAGCTGTGCGAAGAACGATTCATGGCATCGGGCTTAGTTGGGGCCGTGTTGTCTGGGCGGGGTGTTCCGGCGTTAGACGACTGACCCCGCCCGTCCGCCTGGAATTGTTCGCGACGAACGGCCGATGTGTGTCACGGTGCCCAACCTCAAGGCGCCGTGGCCGTGCTAAGAGTCTCCTCGTGACCGCAGCCCCCAAGCACAGCGCGCATCGAGTCGGACAGGAGGTCCAGGGATGACCCTGACTCTATGGGCGACCGCCGTGGTTGCGCTGCTTGGCGTGCTCATCTTGGCGCACGAGCTCGGTCACTTCTTGGTGGCCAAGCTTTTCGGCGTCAAGGTCCTACGCTTTTCGTTTGGCTTCGGGCCGCGCCTGTTCGGCTTCACGGTGGGCAGCACGGAATACCGGCTGTCGCTCTTTCCGCTCGGCGGCTACCTGCGGTTACTTGGAGAAGACCCCAGCGAGGCGGTTCCCGAACACGACTACGAACGGGCGCTGTTCGCACGGCCGCTGTGGCAGCGCTACGCCATCGTGGTGGCAGGCCCGCTGTTCAATCTCATCTTGCCCGTCGGCATCTACTTCATTCACTTCGCGGGCCAGAAGACCCTGCTCTCCCCGACTGTTGGCACGGTCATCGCGGGCTTGCCAGCGGACAAGGCAGGCCTGGTCCCGGGCGATCGGGTCGAGACGGTGGACGGCAAGTACGTCCGCTACTGGGAAGAGCTGGAAGAAATCATCGCGGATTCGCCCGGCAAGACCATGCGTTTTGGCATCCGGCGCGGCAACGCCTCCGAGGAGCGCGACGTCACCGTGTCGACCAGCGTGCGCAAAGGGCCGCTCAACCTCAACGAAACCGTGGGGTGGATCGGTGTCTCGCCGCGCTTCTCGCTGCCCGAGGTTGGCATCATCGATCTGACCTCGCCCGCTGCCCAGGCCGGCTTGCGAACCTTCGACTACATCATCTCGGTCAATGGATCGCCCGTATCCCACTGGGCTGAATTCGATCGCGCCGTCACCCGCGCCGGCGCTTCCCCCCTGCGCATCACCTACTTGCGAGGCACCCATTCGGCCGTGCCCTTTGTCCACGTAGAAATTCAAGAGCCTGGCGCCGCAGTGGTCATTCCCCAGCCCGTGCTCCTGCCCGATGGCAGCCGGCGCTACGAAACCGGCATCCAGTCGTCCGAGCTCTTCGTCTATTCGGTCGAGCCCGGCAGTCCTGCGGATCGCATCGGGCTGCGCCGCGGAGAACAACTTCTCGAGATCGACGGCCAGCCCATTCTGCACTGGAACATCCTGCGCCAGCGCCTGGCCGCCGAGCCCGAGCGCACCTACAAAGTCCTTTGGGCATCTCCCGGCGGTATTCGGCGTGAAGCCACTTTCAAACAAGAGCTGCGCTCCGAGCTGGATGCCTACCGCCAGGAAGAGCAGCGCCTGGTGTTCGGCGCGAACAACCGCTTCGCCTGGAAGACGGCCGATCCGGTGCCCGTGCGCAATCGCTTCTTCTATGCCCTCGGCCACGCCCTGACCCGCACCGGGGAAATCGTGACCTTTACCGCCCAGGGTTTCTTTCAGATCATTCGCGGTGAGATGTCGCCCCAGTCGCTCGGCGGACCGCTGACCATTGGCTACGCGGCCGGCGTCGCAGCCGAGCAAGGCTTGGCCCAGTACCTGTGGCTGATGGCCTTGCTTAGCATTAACATTGGGCTGCTCAATTTCCTTCCGATTCCGATCCTCGACGGAGGCTTGCTTCTGTTCTTCACCATCGAGCTGTTCAAGCGTCGTCCGCCCTCGGCGCGGGCCCGCGCCATCACCACCTATATCGGCGTCGTGGTCGTGGTGCTCTTGGTGGCGTTCGCACTCAAAAACGACGTCGTCCGCTTCTTTCTTCCGCGATGACCAACCCATCTAACGCTTCTCCAAGACCGCTCCTTGCGTTCGACACCTCCACGCCCACTGCGCGGGTGGCGCTGATTTCGACCGCCGGCGAGTGCCTGGTGCTGCGCGAGAAGACCGCCGCGCGCCACTCGGCGAACCTGCTCGCGCTTTGCGACGAAATCCTAACCGCTGGCTCGGTGAAAGTAGGCGACTTGGGGGCCATCGCGGCCGGTGCCGGTCCAGGCAGTTTCACGGGCCTGCGTGTTGGCCTCGCGGTGGCCAAGGGCTTGGCGCTCCCCACGGACCTACCGCTGGTCCTGCTCTCTTCGCTCGATGCTTTGGCCATTGATCTTGCCGCGCTTGCGGCCTCGTCCGGGGCGCAGGTGTTGCTTCCGTGTATCGACGCAGGCAAGGGCCAGGTCTATGCCAGGTTGTATGCCGTGACCGGCGGAGCAGTCCCGATCGCCCAGGGTGATTGCGATTGGGTGCTCGCGCCCGACGCGCGTTGCACCCTGGCGAGCGAGGCCGCCGGCCAGCCGCTCTTGGCGGGCGGTACCGGCGTGGATCGCTACCTAGGCGTATTTCGTGCTGTCTTGGGCAACGAGCGCGTGGCCGCGGCGGTGCAGGGGCCAAGCGCGGCGGCGATTGGGCGGCTGGCGCTTGAGCGTATGGCCCGGCAAGACTTCGACGACTTGGAAACCGCGGTGCCGCGTTACGGCCGGCCGCCCGACATCACCCGGCCTAAAAATCCTCTGCTTGTGACCTAGTACGCAGGATGGGCGCGGGGCCATGTTGACTCCACCGCGCAGGCCGCATACGATCTCTATTCTCGATGACCGAAATCGATGCTTTGAAGCAGCGTCATAGGGAGCTGGAAGAGGCGCTTAGCCTGATCGATGCGCACCTTTCCCTGACCACCAAGGAGCAGTCTGAGCGCGCCAAGCTCAAGAAGGAAAAGCTGGCCATCAAGGATCGCATCCAGATCCTGCTGGCGAAGACTTCATGATGAAGGATACACAGACGGGTCGATTCCCATCAGCACCACGGGGAGTGTTCTAATTCCATCATGCGACAAGCAGTTATCGTTGCATCCGCGCTTCTTGTAATCACCTGTGGCCCTGATCCCAACGCTCAATTGCCAGGGGTGACCACGTCTCCCTCGATGGGCGGAGCGCCCGCAACCGGCGGAACGACCACCATACCCAGCGGCGGCGGTGGTGCAGGCGGGAGCGGCGGAACGACGAGCGCAGCGGGCGGCAACGGTGGCGGCAACCCCTTCGTCGGCGGCACCACGGGCTCAACCGGTGGAACTGTTTCCACTGGCGGCAAAGTCTCTACGGGCGGCGTGATCAGCACGGGTGGCAAGGTCAGCACTGGCGGTGTGGACAGCACCGGCGGGGTGGACGGCACAGGCGGTGTTGCGACCACGGGAGGAATCGTCGGCTCTGGTGGCGTGGTGAGCAGCGGTGGTGTGGTGAGCACGGGTGGCAAGGTTGGCAGTGGCGGCGTCGTTGGTACGGGTGGCGGAATGGATATCGACGGTGGTGGCGGTAGCGAACCCTGCGTGCCGGCCAAGACCGTTTCTGGCACTGGCAGTGGAAATAGCGGCAGTTTTGGCACCGCTGGCGCCTACTGCTTCAAGACAGCGGACAGCATCTCTGGCTGGAACTGTTCGAATTTTGATGGACGGACTCTCAAGGTTAATGGTGCTGTCACGAAGTGCTCAACCTTGCCCTTGCCTGCCAAGGTCAATGGCTACTACTACTTCGATGCGAGCGCGGGCACCTTCGACTACGCCAGCATCTACTGGTACTGATCGCTCCCTGCCACGCGCACACTCGACTCAGGCCGAAGTCTCCGGCTCTCGGGCTTCGCGTGAATCAGAGGAACGGCAAGTAGGCGAATTCAGGACGATCTTTTCCTGTTTTGCAACCCCAGTTTCCCTGTCAGAACGATGGGAGGGCGCCCCGACCGCCTCTCTATCCGTCCCTTCTCTCAAGCCGTGCCTAATTCCTGTCGTAGCGGTCTGAAAAGATCACGATCGAAGTTGAATTGACACGTGTGCGGGACTACTCTCCCCTCGTCCGCGTCGGCGCATTCGTGAAAGAAAAAACAGCACAGTTTGCGCGGAAATCTCCCGAGGAGTAGGCACCATGAGCACGTTCATCGAGCAGATCCACGAGAAGGCGAAACAAAGCCCCAAGAGAGTGGTTCTTCAAGAGGGCGAAGACGTTCGCGTGATCGAGGCCGCAGGCAAAGCCACCAAGCTCGGCATCGCGGAAGTCACCATCCTAGGCGACGCGACCAAAATCAAGGCCACTGCGGCATCGGCATCGCTATCGCTCGACAAGGTGAACGTGGTCGACATGACCGCGGCGCCCAACCTGCAGGACTACGCGGGCACCTACTTCGAATTGCGCAAGGCCAAGGGCATGACCGAGCCCGAGGCGCTCAAAACGATGAAAGACCCATTGTTCTATGGGGCCATGATGGTGCGCAAGGGCCTGTGCGACAGCTTCGTGGGCGGCGCCACCTACACCACGGCGGACGTGTGCCGCGCCGGCATCCAGATCATCGGCATGCAACCGGGGCTCAAGACCCTGTCCAGCTTCTTCGCCATGATCTCGCCTGACAAGTCCTTCGGCAAGGACGGCATCCTGTTCTTTGCGGACTGCGCGGTGGTGATCGATCCCAACCCCGAACAGCTGGCTGACATCGCCATCGCCACTGCTGACAGCTACGCCAGCCTCATCGGCGAGGCTCCTCGCGTGGCCATGCTTTCGTTTTCGACCAAGGGTAGCGCCAAACACGCCCACATCGACAAGGTCACGTCGGCCACCGCACTTGTCAAGCAGCGCCGGCCCGACCTTTCCGTCGACGGCGAGCTGCAAGGTGACGCCGCATTGATCCCGGCCATTGGCGAAAAGAAGGCCAAGGGGTCGCCCGTGGCTGGCAAGGCGAACGTCCTTGTTTTTCCCGATCTTGACGCCGGAAACATCGGCTACAAGCTGACCGAGCGCCTGGGCAAGTGCGAGGCCATCGGTCCCATCCTGCAAGGCATGGCGAAACCATCGTCGGATCTTTCACGAGGATGCAAGGCGAATGACATCGTCAACGTCATCGCCATCAATGTGGTTCGTCTGCAATTCGCGCAGAAGTAGCTGTTGGAGGCGCGCGTATGCGAATCCTGGTGGTCAATTGCGGTAGCTCGTCGCTCAAGTTCAAGCTCTACGATCTAACTTCGGCTGAAAGCGGAACCTTGCTGGCCGAGGGCGTGGTCGAGGAGATTGGGCGCGAAAAATCCAAGTTCACTTTCAAGACGCACAAGTCGTCAGCCAAGCTCGTCCTTGAGGTCGTGGCCAAGGACCACACACAGGCCGTAGCGGCCATGAAGGACGCGCTTCTGCACCCGGAATATGGCCTTTTCAGCGGCAAGATCCAGGTCGACGCCGTTGGCCACCGCGTCGTCCATGGTGGCGAGAAGTTTTCGGCCTCGGCCCTGGTCACGCCCGGCGTGCGGGCCGCCATCGAAGAGTGCATCGCCATCGCGCCTTTACACAACCCGCCCAATCTGGCTGGCATTTCGGCGTGCGAGACCATCTTCCCAGGTTTGCCCCAGGTGGCGGTGTTCGACACGGCCTTTCACCAATCCATGCCGCCGCACGTTTTTCTTTACGGTTTGCCCTACGAGCAGTACGACAAGTTCCACATCCGTAAGTACGGCTTCCACGGAACTTCCCACGAGTACGTCGCGCGCCGCTGCGCCGACTTGATGAAGAGGGATTTCGACAAGGTTCGCCTCATCACCTGCCACATGGGCAACGGCTCTAGTATCACGGCGGTCAAGAACGGCAAGTCCTTCGACACGTCCATGGGCCTCACGCCACTCGAAGGCGTGGTCATGGGCACGCGCACGGGCGATATGGATCCGGCGGTCGTGCTCTACATCATGGACAAGCAGAAGCTGTCCCCGCAAGAGATGAACACCCTGCTGAATAGTAAGAGCGGTGTGAAGGGCATTTCCGGCATCAGCAACGACATGCGCCAGATCATGGAAAAGGCCGAAGAGGGCCACCTACGCGCACAGCTCGCCCTGGATATCTTTGCCTATCGCATCGTCAAGTACATCGGCTCATACGTGGCGGCCATGGGTGGCGCGGACGCCATCATCTTCACTGGCGGGATTGGCGAAAACTCCGTGGCCGTGCGCGCGAAGATCCTGGAACCCTTGGCCTTTCTCGGTGCGGACCTGGATCCGGTGCGCAACGGGTCGGACGCCAAGGAAAAGGTCATCACCAAGGACGGCTCGCGCATCGCGACCTGGGTCGTGCCCACCAACGAAGAGTTGATGATCGCCCAGAAGACGAAAACCATCGTCGAAGAACAAGTCAGCGCTGGATAATCCGCGGTCCTCAGCGTAAATCTAGGCCCCGCCGCCAGCAATGGTGGCGCCTTCGCGTGGGCGCTTCTGGCATTTCCAGCCACGAACCTCGCCGAGGTCAATGAAAGGAATAGCTCCGTGGAACAGAAAGATATCGAGCAGACCCTGGTACTCATCAAGCCCGACGCCCTCAAGAACTCCTTGACCGGCTACGTTTTGTCGCAGCTTTCAGAGTTCCACACCAGTCTGCGTTTCGCGGCCACCAAGATCGTTCACGTCAGCTCCATGCTGGCCGGTGAGCACTACGCCGAGCACAAGGGGAAGTTCTTCTTTCCGTCGTTGCTTGATTACATCCAGGGCCGTCTGCACTACGCCAACGAGCCGTGGAAGCGCCGGGTGATCGCGCTCGTGTACCAGGGCCCGCGCGCCGTGGCCAAGGTGCGAGAGCTGTGCGGACCCACCAACCCGCACAAGGCCCGCGCCGAGCAGCCGGGCTGCATCCGATCCCTGGGCACGGTCGAGATGCTCAAGGACGCCGAGGGCAAGTCCCTGGGCGAGCGCATGGACAACCTGATCCACGCCTCGGCCAACCCGGCCGACGCCGAACGCGAGATCAAGCTGTGGTTCAAGCCTGGCGACATCCCGCCCGCCATGCACCCCTACGCGACGGACACCGCCAAGTCGCACTTCTATTACAAGGACGGCAAGCTCTTCGACACCTACGCCGCCGGCCGCGTGTGCGTGCTCGCAACAGGCGATCTCGGCTGGAAGTCCGACATCGAAGCCTTGGTGAATCTCCTGGGCGGCCAACCCTCAGCGATCCCGGTCGAGTCCGTGGTGGCCAAGTACCTCATCAACGAGCACCAGGAAGCCTAGTAAAGAGAGAGCACAGAGGGGGAGGAGGTCACAGAGGCCGGATCTAGGATCCGGGGTCGGACCTTGAGTTCAAAGACCTGCCTCTGTGCACTCCAGTACTTCTCCGTGCCCTCCGCTGCGAACCGAATGCGTGCAACTATTGTCGCCCCGCAGCCGCGGGAAGTTTGCGAGCGCTGCTTTCGGCCGCGCTCGGTTTGTTTTTGCGCCGGGCTCAAGCCCACGAAGACCAAGACGCGCGTCGTGATCTTGCAGCACCCGCGTGAGCGCGACGTGGGGATTGGCACCGTTCGGCTCGCTCGACTGGGCCTGGCGGGGTGCGAGGTCCGCCGCGACGTGGATTTCAGCGACGATCCCGTGGTGCGTGGGGTCCTGGCCTCGGGCAACGCCCATCTGCTGTTTCCCGGTCCCGATGCCGTCGATGTGGAGACCGCGGATTTTCCCTCCCCCATCACGTTGGTGGTTCTCGACGGGACTTGGACGCAAGCGAAGAAGCTGCTCAAGGCAAATCCAGGTCTGGCCGCGCTACCACGCCTGCGTCTGTCGCCGGCCGCGCCCAGTTTGTATGGCCAGATCCGTCGCGAGCCCGCAGCCCACTGCGTGGCCACCATCGAGGCCATCGCCCATGTGCTTGGCTACCTGGAGAAGGATCGCGATCGTTTCGCTGAGTTCCTGCGTCCGATGGCCGCCATGGTCGAGCGCCAGCTCCATTTCGTCACCGAAGTCGCCTCCAACCGGCACCGGCGTTCGGTCATCAAGCGGAAGCCACGCGATCCCATTCCGCCCGAGTTGCGGCTGCGCCAGGCAGACGTGGTGTGTGTGCAGGGCGAGGCCAACGCGTGGCCGCGGTTGCATCCTGATCGCACACCGCCGGAAACCGTGCATTGGCTGGCCAAGCGTCTATCGACCGGTGAGTCGTTCGAATCCGTGATCGCTCCGCGCCACCGCCTTGCGCCCTCGACCTGTCATCACATCCGTCTTTCCCCAGAAACATTGGCCGCGGGTGAATCTTGGGAAGCCTTTGTCGCGCGCTTTCGCGCCTTCCTTCGTCCCACCGACGTGCTGGTGTACTGGGGGCACTTTTCGCTCGCAACTTTGATCGCGGATGGGTACCACGTCGACCATCCCCATCTCGACGCCCGCCTGGTGGCCGGCAAGGTCTTGGTTCAGCGCGCGGGCACCGTCGAGGAATGCGTGGAACGCATGGCGCTTCCCGCGCCCGCGACCTGGGCGGCGGGCAGGGGCGGCGAGCGTATCGCGGGTCTGTGCGCGGCGGTTGAAAAGCTCTGCGCCTGGCCGAGTCCGTCTGGGGCAACCTAGTTTGTCTACCTAGACCACAGATGCCATTCGCCGCCCACGTCGCGGGCGTTGGCAATGTGGTTGGTCAGCCAGGTCTTGGCCGCTGCCACGGCGTGTGGCGCGGGCTCGCCTCGCGCAAGACCGACGGCGATGGCGGTGGCCAGCGCGCAACCGGTGCCGCGTGGGCTGGGGCCATGGATGCGGGGGCTTGAGAACACGGTCTCTCCATCGGGAGACACTAGGACGTCCGTGGCGTCGCCTTCCAGATGACCGCCTTTGACGAGAACGGCGGGGATGCCCAGGGAACACAGGTCGCGGGCCGCGGCTCGCGCCTCGGATTCGTTCTGCACTGGCCGTTCGAGCAGCCAGGCCGCCTCGCTCAGGTTCGGAGTCAGTAAGGTCACTCCGCGGGCCAGGGCGAGAATCGATGATCGATCTCCCACGTAAAGGGCATCACTACTCGATGCTCGTAAAACGGGGTCGTACACCACGGGACCGGGGTAGGAGGC
>Ga0302321_100003211_pt1 | contig 14006 bp, 8 predicted proteins | sample Fen_T0_1_FD_202505 | JGI IMG/M metagenome (GOLD analysis project Ga0302321, IMG submission 202505) | Peat permafrost microbial communities from Stordalen Mire near Abisko, Sweden - Fen_T0_1 | ecosystem: Environmental > Terrestrial > Soil > Wetlands > Permafrost | place: Sweden: Abisko...
CCATGCTGTTCGTCAGGCGCACGCGACACACCTTGCGGAGCGCCGAGTTCGGCTTCTTCGGAGTGGTCGTGTACACGCGCAGGCACACGCCGCGCTTTTGCGGACAGGAACGGAGCGCAGGGGACGCGGTGCGCGTCTTGATGACTTCCCTGCCGAGACGGATCAGCTGTTGTACTGTAGGCATCGAAAAAAAAGCCCTTTTACGGCCGGGTGAATGAGGGGCCGGTTTTGGGGGAACGGGAGGGTAGCCGCACCGCTTGCCATGTCAAGCGGCGTATCTACCCGGAGTTCCGAGCCACCGCTCATGCGGCCCTACGGGGCGCGCCTCATACACCCATTCGGGCGCTAGTGCCACTCCATGATCATGGAGCCGGTCGTCCGACCACAGGCCCATTGGCCGGCAGCGCATTCCCGGCCCAATTCTCGACTGCCCTCGGCTTCCGGGGCGCAGCCAACCAGGCCCAATTTTTGCGCAAGAGCTGGCGGCTCGCCGACTCCAGGCCGACTGGGCCCTCGCCTAGGAAGACCGCGCGAGCTTCGGCGCCACTGCGACCGGTCAAAACGGCCCGCTGACCGAGCTCGTCCTTGTGAGCGGGGCCAAAAGCGAACAGCACTCGCTGGCCGCCCGCGCGGCCGAACATTGCGGCCTGGGACGACGGCCAGCTACTCGGCGCAGGTTCGATCAACAGCAGCCGCGAAAAGAACGACGGCTCTTGCGCCGCAATCCAGGCCACGTGATCGGCGCCGAGCTCGAAGCCCGAGAACACCACGGGCCCCGCTGCTACGTACACACCAAAGTGCCGCTTGAGCTCGGCCAGCGCAGCGCGCAGCTCGCGCGCGGTGTCATCCACGGTGGCGAACGTGTAACGCGGCTCGTCCGCGCTGAAGTCTGTGCGCGCGACGCCGCGCGGACAGAGCACGAACGGCTCAGGACCGGCAATGCTGCGCAGCGCTGCGCACGCCCACTCCGGACGATCCGCCGAGCCATGGAGCGCGATCACGATCGGGCGAGGTGCGTTGGCGCCGAGTGGGACCGCCACGGCTGCTTTGCCGAAGCCAGGAACATCCAATTGTACCAACCAACTGCCGGCGTCGAGCGAAGTGAGCTTCGGCTGGTGGGCATAAGCGCCGCGAGTCTTGGGCTTGTTGCATGCCGAATACGCCAGGAGGGCGCCCAGCAGCACAAAAAAACGCGCTAGCGCCGCAGAAAACCTCGGCGATTCACAAGCGCGCCTGACCACGACAGAGAGCGTCCCACAACTCTTGCGTGAGCACCACATAGCTGTCGTTCTGGCGCACCCACAATGACTCACCCGTGACTGCACTCGCTAGATCGAGCGATCGTTTCTTGATCTTGAACGAGCTCGTGTGCTCGAGCGACGGTACCGGGCGCACGAAGCACGGCCGGGCGTGAACGGGCAGCGCCCGCGCGGCGCGAACCATGCACGCCGCATCGAACGGCCCTTCCCAAACGACTTCGGCACAGCCGGCGCGTCCGGGGTAGCCGGGAACCGCAACGCCGAAGACGGCGACGCCAGGAAATCCCAAACCTGCGTCGAGCACACGTTCGACTTCGAGCGCCGACACGTTCTCGCCCTTCCAACGAAAGGCATCGCCCAAGCGATCGACGAAGTAGAAGTAGCCGTGGCGATCGCGGCGCAGAACGTCCCCCGTGCGAAAGTAGGCATCGCCCGCCTCGAATACGTCATGCGCGATACGCACGGCGGAAGCCGCGTGATCGGTGTAACCGCGAAAAGCACCGTGGGGCTCACGTGCGCTGGGGAACACTCGCAATAGCAGCTCACCGGGCTCGTCCACGCCGCACTCGCGGGCGCGGCCAGCGCCGTCGCGCCAGAGCGAGTGTTGCTCGGCGTCGAGGCGCGCCAAGCGAAAGCCACGGCGGCGCTCGAAGGGCACGTGGCCAAGCGAGCCGACCGTGCCGGTCAGGTTGAGGATCGCCGCGGGCGCTTCGGTGGATGCATAGAACTCGCGGATCAGCGGCTGTCCGAAGCGACGCTGGAACTCCGGCCAAACTTGCGCCTCCAAGCCGTTGCCGACCGCGACGCGCAGACGCAGCGCGCGCTCGGCATCGGTCGGCGCGGAGTGCACCAAGGCGCGACACACGTCGCCGATGTAGAGCGTGGCCGTCGCGCCGTAACGCAGGAGATCACTCGCGAATTCGCGGGCGCTGAATTTTCGTCTGAGGGCGATCGGCACACCGGCCACGAGCGCCGCGCCCACGCCGATCAATAGCGCGCTCGAATGGTGGAGCGGGAGCGCGCAGTACAGCTTGTCGCCGGGGCGGAACTCGAAGGCGATGCTGCCGAAGAGGGTGGCAGCCGAACGCGCACGGGCGTGACTCACGCGACACGGCTTGGGTAGGCCGGTCGTGCCCGAAGTGAAGATGAACACGAAATCGCCCTCGGGGTCGGCGAGCGGCTCGCCGATTTCGGGCGCGCGCGCGCTGAGCTCATCCAGCTCACCGGGGCCGTAGCAGAGCACTCGGCCGGTCGGCGCCGACGCTTCGGCTTCGGACCAGCAGTGTCGCACCGCGCTCTCGACCAACGACAAGCGGGGGCCAACCACGCGCAGGGCGTGCGTGAGCGGTTCGGCGCGGAGCTCGGGGTTGATCAAGGCAGCTTTTGCGCCGGCGTAGTTGATGGCCAAGAGCAGCCGTAGATAGCCGGGCGAATTACCGCCGATCAGCGCCACCACATCGCCCGGCCGGACGCCCGCGTCGAGCAACACGCGAGCCGCGCGACGGGCGCCGCTCTTGGCCTCGGCAAAGCTCAGACGTTCGTCGTCGAGTTCGCAAAACAGCGCGTCCGGGGTGCGCGCGGCGTGAGCCTCGAGCCAAGCGATGAACGGCGCGGTTTGCGACGCTTTGGCGAGCCGGACGGCGGGCAGCACCCGCCTGGTCAGCACGGGGAGCCGCGAAAGTTCGGCCTTTCGCTGCGCAAACCACGCCGAGAAGTGCAGTGAGCTCACCGGCGGCAGCCTGGGTACTTCACGGGGCACTCGTCAACCACGGCGATCGCGCATACTTTGGCAGCAGGCATGCGTGAGTACAACTTCGACGGCCTAGTCGGTCCGACGCACCACTACGCGGGGCTCAGCTACGGCAATCTGGCGAGCGCGCGTAGCCGTGGGCAGGCGGGTGATCCGCGCAGCGCGGCGCTCCAGGGGCTGGAAAAGGCGCGCTTCTTGGCTAATTTGGGCGTGGCTCAGGCGCTGCTACCACCTCCGCTCCGGCCCGATTTGCGGGCGTTGCGACGGCTCGGCTTCGCCGGGGTGAGTCGTGATGTGTTGCCGCGCGCGTTGCGCGTCGCGCCGGAGCTATTGGCGCTCACCGGCAGCTCTTCGTCGATGTGGGCGGCCAACGCGGCAACGGTCGCGCCCTCCTGCGATACCGCCGACGGACGCGTGCACTTCACGCCCGCGAACCTGAGTTCGATGTTTCATCGCAGCCTGGAGGCAGAAAGCACCACCGCCACGCTGCGCGCCATTTTTGCCGATCGCGAGCGCTTCGTGGTGCACGATCCGCTGCCCGCGGGCGCGCTCTTCGCAGACGAAGGTGCTGCCAATCACACGCGGCTTGCCACGAGTCGGGCCGTGCTTCACGTCTTTGGTTGGGGGCGCGCCGCGGATGCGAGCCCGTCGCCGCGCGCCTTTCCCGCAAGGCAAACGCGCGAAGCCAGCGTCGCCTGTGCGCGGCTGCACGGCCTGCGCGAAGATCAGCTGCTCTTTTTGCAACAAGCGCCGGAGGGCATCGATCTCGGCGCGTTCCACAGCGACGTGCTGTGCGTCGGCAACGAGCAACTGCTCTTGGTGCACGAACTGGCTTTCGCGGGCGCGGCACCGTTGGCCGAATTGCAGAGTCGGTTGGGCGATGAATTCGAATTGGTCGTTGCGACGAACGCCGAGTTACCGGTGACGGATGCGGTGCACGCTTACCCGTTCAACTCGCAGCTCGTCAGCTTGCCGGAGGGGGGTATGGCCATCGTAGCTCCGGAAGAGAGCCGAACCACAGCGAGCGCCCGTGCTTTCTTGGAGCGAGTGCTCGGCGAAACGAACGCGGTGCGCAGTGTACACTACGTGGATGTGAACGGCTCGATGAAGAACGGCGGGGGCCCGGCGTGTTTGCGTCTGCGTGTACCGCTGACCGAAGACGAAGTCGCCGCGATCCCGGCGCGCGTGGTGCTCGACGACGCTTCGTACGCGGCCGTAAGAGCCTGGATCTTGCGCAACTACCGCGATCGAGTCGAGCCCGCGGATCTCGGAGATCCCGAGTTCTTCGACGAGAATCGGCGTGCCCTGAGCGAGCTGTCCGGGATCCTCGACGTGCCAATCGATCTGTACGAATAGCTCGCAGCACTCACTGTCTGAACCAGAGGGAGTACAGCTGCCCGCGCGTCGACGGGGGCCGCGTGCGACTGACGGCCTTGGCGAAACCGAGCCGGCCGAGTTGCCCCTCGTTCTTGAAACAGCGATCCTCGGTTACGGCCATCTCGGCGACATTTGCCAGAGACTCCGGCCAATCTTCGGGCATGGGGCGCGCGGGCTCACCCGGAAAGTCGCGTTGGCGGGGCCCATACACCGGCACCCGCAGGCTCGACACCGGATACAAACCGGTCGGATAGGAGCCAGGGCATGAAAACACTGCCACCGTGTCGTTGAAGGGGTCGGCAGGCGCCTGGTCAGGCATTTGCGACAGGCGCATCCCGCCTGGCGAGCCGAGGCTCGGAGCGCGGCGCACCACGAAATCGTAGAACATGAGGTCGCCTGCGAGCGAATCGGTCCCTTTGCTGCGCGGCGCCCACAAGATATGCGTCGCGCCCAGCGAGCGATACAGCTCGAACACGGCGCGCGGCGTTGGCTGCAGGCCGTAACTGATGCCGTATTCGAATGGGAAGCGATCCATGATCGACTGCGCTTCCAGACCGAGGTGGTTGTTCTCGTCGTGCACGAGCACGCGCGCTTTCTTGGGCAGTTCGCGCGCGACGGCTTGGAATTGCCCCTGGACGTAAAAGCGCTTGTCGTAGTTGCCTTCGAACCCGGCCGACAGCAAATCGATGCTCTTCTTCAGTGGCGACTTGACCATCGAGTGGGTCTGGAAGAAGTACACGTCGCCGCCCCACACCACCTGCAGAAGGACCAGGAGACTGAGCGCGACGCTTGCAACCACGCCCGTTCGCCAGGCGAGCACCAAGAGCGCTGCGGTGGCAGAGGCCATCAGCGGCAAAATGCCCTGCAGGTAGCGGTCTTGGTGGTGCACCCAGTACCAGCACAGAATCGCAAAGTGAATCCAGCCCACGAGGCCCCAGAGCCGCAAGCGACCACGGCACAGGACTAGGCACGGCAAAAGCAAGGTGAACAACGAGCCGAAAACGGGCGTGCGGCCGTGCAGCTTGCCCCAATCGTTGGGTACGAACGAGAACGTGAAGAGCGCCTTCAGCGACGTGAGCAACCCCGCGAAGGTGTGCGGCGGCTGCCACATGTTCGCCTCTTCGTAGGCCCACTTCAGGCGATATGCCGATTCGCTGGTCCAAGGGCGCACGTTCAGGAAGCGATTCAATACCGGATAGACGGGATCACCGTGGGAGATCCAATTGGTCAGCCAGAGGGGCGAGCTGCACAACAGGCCGACGCCGGTGGCCAGCAGCGGGCCGCGCCAAACGGACAGCCGCGACCTGCTGTCCGCGGGACGCTTCACCGTCAACCAGAGCACACGCACGGCGAGCGCCATCACCGGGATGGGCGCAAGCATCATCGCGGTCGTCTCCTTGACCATGGCCGCAGCGCCCAGCAAGAGGCCGAGCAGCGCACACCAGCGAGGCGACAGCGCGCGCCAAGCGAACAGCGTCACCAAACAGATCGGCACGCCGTACATCGCGCCGAAGTGATCCGCGCCGACCGCCAAGCTGCTGTCGTACAGGAGCACTCCAGGAAACAGAAAACGCACCGCCCAAACCGCGCGCGGGTCTGCGCGCGGAACCAAGCGCCGCACGAGCGCCGGGATGCCAATCAGGGTCGTGATCAGGAAGGTCACGAATTCGAGGTGCGCGGAGAGCACCATGCGATCGAACAGCCGGCTCTTGGGCAGCAGAAATGCCCAAGAAAATAGGTAGCTGGTGAAATGAGGCCGCGAGTCGAAGACCCACCCCTCGGAAAGCCGACGCACGCCGCCGTAGGCCACGTAGTCTTCGGCCAGCGCAAGGTGCTTCCAACGCGAGTCGAATTGCACGTTCTCCGGCGACAAGATCAGGAAGTAGACGGCGAGCAGGCCGACGAAACCGAAAGCAAGCGACAGCAAGCCGACCGCCCCGAGTGGGCGGGCTTTGCGGCCCAGCAAGCGTCGACGCTGCGCCAGCCGGCGAAACAGCGCGTACAGCTCGCTCGCGTTCAGCGTGATCAAGAGCGAGGGCAGAGCAAAGAACAGCGCCGTTCGATACAGGTGCAGGATGCCGGCGAGGAACATCACGAGTTCGAATTCGAACAAGCCGACCGCGAAGGCCAAGCTCAAGAGCTCGAGCGTCGACAGACCTCGCACCCCGATCAGGCGCAACGTGCGAGCGCCCGTACCGAAGCACGCGCAGGCAACCGCCCCGGAGCACAGCCAATAGCAGGCGTAGCGCCAAAACAGCCACTCGCCGACCGGGTAAATGCCGTGAACGAAGCTGCCGAACAGCCCGATGCCGCCCACGAGCAGCAACGCCAAGACCCATTCGCGATACCTGCTGGCTAGCCACTTCACGGGCGAGCCCAATAGCGCGTCGCCGCTCGGCTGGCGAGCGCGAAGTCGGCTACGCGGCAGCGAACTCGCGCCGCGCTGAGCAAGGTCGGGTGGAACCCGCGGTCAGTCGGCCGCGACGCGCTCGCCGGTGGCAACGACGCGATACGAGCGCACGGACTGATCCATGGCGGCGAACACGGCGCCAATCAGGCCGGCATCGTCACCCAAGGCGCTGACGACGACGGGGATGCGGGAGCCTTTGCGTGCGTGGCGCTCCATCGAGGCCCGCGTGCCTTCGAGCACCAGATCGCCCGCTTCCATCAATTCGCCACCGAGGATGATCATTTGCGGATCGAGGATGTTGACGAGGTAAGAGACACCAACGCCGAGGTGCTCGCCCACCACGGCGAAGATCCGCTGCGCGATCGCATCACCGGCGCGCGCTGCCACCGCCACCGCCGAGGCATCGAGGGGAGTCACCGAACGCAGCGAAGTCTGCTCGCCGCTTGCGAGCGCGGCCTCGGCGGCTTGCACGATGGCGCGGGAGGAAACCAGCGTCTCCAAGCAGCCGCGTTTGCCGCACAGGCACATCGGACCGTTCGCGACCACTGCGCAATGGCCAATCTCACCGCTGAAGCCTTGGGTTCCAGAGAACACATGGCCGTCGGCGACGATGCCGGCGCCGACGCCGCTGCTGACGTACACCCAAACGAACGAACGAACGCCCTTGGCCACGCCCACGCGACCTTCGGCGATCGCACCGGCGCTGGTCACGTTGTGGACGACGACTGGCACACCCAAGGCGGTGACCAACATGTCCCTCATGGGAACATCGGTCCAAGACAGGGTCGGAGCCATCGCCACGAAGCCGCTGTCGGCCTTGACCATCCCGGGCACCGTAACGCCGACCCCCTGCAGGCGATCACGCGGAACGCCAGCCGCTTCACACACTTCTTCGGCGAGCGCAGCGGCCGCGGCCACCGTAGCTTGCGGATTACCACGCTGCGTAGGCACTTCGCGGCGAACGCGAATTTCACCGCGCGCGTCAGCCAGACCCACAGTCGTGGTTTCTGCGCCGAAAAAGATGCCCAAATAGGCGGCGGAAGCGTCGTTGAACTCCAGTAGGCGCGCTCGGCGACCGCCGCTCGCCACTGTCTTGCCGTAACCGACTTCTTGCACGATACCACGGGCCAGCAGATCTTCGACGATGGCGGAGACGGTGGGCTTGGTCAGCGTGGAGCGGCGCGCGAGATCGGTACGCGAGACTCGCCCGCCGCGGCGAATGATGTCGAGGACAATCGAACGGTTGACCTCGCGCATCGCGCGGCTATCGACCTTCCCTTGGACGTCTTGCTGCATATCTGTTCACCGGGGGGTTGTGGAACTAGTTCCAGAGGCAGTCTGACCCAAACCTGGTCCCGGGTCCACGAAGTTCGGAGCCGCTGCAAAAGTCGTCGAATCGAGGAACGGGGCCGGAGCCGACGTTCGCTGTGTCTAGCTCTTGATCGTTCGATGCAGCTTCGCGCACTGGCGGTGCCATCTGAGCGTACCCGCGCGTCATCGTCAAGATCTCGTCGTCCTCAGCACGCGGCACGATTTGGCGATGATCCGAGATCGAAACCCAGATTCGGGTCGCGAATCGTACTGAGACGGTGCGTGACCGTGAAGCACTCCGAGCGCGGGCGAGAATTTGGCGAGGACGACCCTTCATCGCGTCCGGCGTCGACCGAGCTCGTCACCTCTCGCACGATCGATCGCAGATTGGACGAGCATCTCGGGGCATGAAACACATTGCCTGACATCGGCGGCGCGAATGGGAGTTGCCCGTCGCGCCGGGCCTTTGCCTGGCAAATCTGAATCCGGTCACTAACCCCTGCCGACGCTGCGGCGAAACGCCTTTCTGCGTGACCATTGGGCAGTGTCAACGGGGACCGAGCAATGCTCGGAGCGCACTTTAGCGCAGAATGAAAGTCGTTCGAACTCGTTTTCGCGCCCGTTGGCAGTTTCTCGCGTAGCGGCTAGAGCGGCTAGAGCGAGGGGTTGACCGGGGACACTTGCGCGAAACACGAGTGTCCCCTATGCTTTGCAAACTCCCGATGTGCTCGGCTCATTTTCAGTTTTGGTTTGGCTATTGGCCCGCGGTGAACGCGGCGTCAGGGCCTCGCCTTCTCTACTGAATTCAGCCTAGAGAAAGCACGAAACCCCTGGTCGCCGCGGCGCCCGGGGGTTTTTCGCTTTTGTGCTCTGAAAGCCCGAACCTCCAAAAAACACCCTCACCAGGTCCCCATGCTCGAAACCAAAGACCTCCGAATCGTGGATACGACATTGCTGAAGAGCCCCAACGAAGTCACTGCCGAGTTACCGCTGTCTGAGCGCGCCGCAAGCGTAGTGTTCGGCGCTCGGCAAGAGATCCAGGCGGTTTTACACGGCGAGGATACACGACCACTCGTGATTGTCGGGCCGTGTTCGATTCACGATCCCGAAGCAGCCATCGACTACGCCGGACGCCTATTGGATTTGAAGCATCGCTACATGCGGGAACTCTTGATCGTGATGCGAGTCTACTTCGAGAAACCTCGCACGACCGTGGGCTGGAAGGGGTTGATCAACGATCCCCGTCTGGACGGTAGCAATGACATTCCGGGCGGCATCCGCAGCGCGCGTCGGTTGCTGCTGAGCCTAGCCGAGCTCGGCATGCCGGCGGCCACGGAGATGCTCGACCCGATCATTCCACAGTACATCGCCGATCTGGTGTCGTGGACCGCGATCGGCGCACGCACCACCGAAAGCCAAACTCACCGCGAGATGGCCTCGGGGCTGTCGATGCCGGTCGGCTTCAAGAATGGCACCGATGGCGGCCTGAGCGTGGCCATCAACGCCATGATCGCGGCGTCCCGCGCGCACAGTTTCCTGGGCGTGGATCCGAACGGGCATGTAGGTGTCGTGCGCACGCGCGGCAATCCGCACACGCATTTGGTGCTGCGGGGCGGCAACTCGGGCCCGAACTACGGGCCCGAGCAGATCACCGCCGCCGCGCTGGCGCTGGGGCGAGCCAAGACCAACGCGCGCATGCTGGTCGACTGCAGTCACGATAATAGCGGCAAAAATCATCTCAAACAGCCCGAGGTTCTGGCAGAAATCGGCGCTCAATTGCGGGCCGGCTCGGAGCACCTGCTGGGCGTGATGATCGAGAGCAACATTGTCGCTGGCAAACAAGAGCTGACCGACGACAAATCCGCATTGGTGTACGGGAAAAGCATCACTGATGCGTGCGTGGACTTCGCCACCACCGAACTCATGCTCGAGCAATTCGCCGCCGACGCCGCGCGACGGAGCCCCGCACGCGCGATCGCCTGACCCATCGCCTTCGAGGTGGCAGGCCGCTGAAGGCTTGGACTCTACCCGAATTCGCGCCCCGCGCGCGCCGATCGCCGTCGTCGCGCCGGGGTCGCTGCCTGTCATTGCCAGAGCGGCGCCGCTAGTTCGGGCCAGTCGTTCTGCCAATTGATCGGCCGCAGCATCAGCTCGGAGGCGCCGTTCATCTGCCCGTCGTAGTAATGATAGGCGTAGTAGTAGAGATTGCCGTCTTGGAACGCGGTGCCGCCACCAGGGCCGATGTAACGGCCGTCTTTGGTCAGCAATTGGACCGCATTCCCTTGAAGCATGGCTTTGCCGCTGTCGTCGGTGTACGGGCCGGTGATGGCCGTGGCCCGCCCGACCATGGTGCGGTAAGTGCTGTCCACCCCTTTGCAGCAAGCATCGTAGGACACGAACAGGTAGTAGTAGCCGTTGTGCCAGATGATCGACGGCGCTTCGATACCCCCCGAGTGCGCTGCCAAGCCGTATAGCGTGGTGTCGACCGAGCTCGGCTTTCCGCTAGCCGCGTCGAGCCGGCGCAGCTTGATTCCGCTCCAAAAAGAGCCGAAAACTAGCCACCAATTGCCGGCGGCGTCGGTCGTGGCGTTCGGGTCGATCGCGTTCCAGTCGTCGGTCGCTCCCGGCTTGTTGGATTCGATCACGAGTCCTTGATCGACCCACTCGTAGGCGGCGCTCTTTTGATCGAGCGTGGTGTTCGTGGCCAGGCCGATCACCGAGTGCTTCGAGCCAAACGTCGAGCCCGCGTAGTAGACGCGATACGTGCCGTTGACGTAGCTGATGTCGGGCGCCCACAATTCAGTGATGGACTGGCCAAGTGCGGTCTTGATCCACGCTGGAAGCGCGCTGAAAATCGTGCCGGCGTTGCTCCATTGCGAAAGGTTCGTCGAGCTGCGAAAGCCGAGAAGGCCGCCAGTGCCAAACAGGTAGTAGCGGTCGCCCACGTGAATCATCGAAGGGTCGTGCGTACCAATCGCGCGGTGTTCGCTGGAGGCGGGCGGGTAAGCCAATGCCGAGCCTGCGCTGCCCGCGGCACCGCCGCTGCCTGGAGCGCCGCCGCTGCTGGTCGCTCCGCCAGCTCCTGCGAGGACCGCCCCGCCCTGTCCAGCGCCGGCAGCGGTGGCCCCACTCGTTCCTACGTTACCGATGCCCGCGCCGCCACCGGACTGGGCATCCGCACTGCCGGCCCCCGCCACGCTCAGCGCACCCGCGACCCCAGTCATTGCCCCACCGGAAGCAGCGGACGCACCGCTGGCGCCAGCGCTCGGCGCACCCGCGAAAGCGGGGTCAGACGTAGTTCCGTTGGAGCATCCGGACAGGCTCAAAATCGCCAAGAAACCGCTGACAGCGCGGAAAACAATGCGCGGCATGGCAAATACAGGGGGCGCCGAGCAAAAACCTTGCTGAAATCGCTGCGACGCGCCGACGTGAACGGGTGGGACCTCCTACGTGACCGCCACTCCGAGCGAGGCCCGCAGCTGACCGAGTTCCGGGCTCACCGTGAAGCGCAGCAGATCCGCGCGCCGTTCGTCAGCGCGTGTCAGGCAACGACGTGGAAATCGCTGATCGATTGCGAGGGCGAGTTCGAGGCTACCGCAGGCCACGAGCGCAACTCGGCCGGAGACGAACTCGGCGGAACGGATGAACGCGTTGGTGCGTGCAGCCAGCTCTCGAACGGGATAGGCGCGGGCCGCGGCCTCGAGCGCTGCCAGCGAAGGGCCGCGGACTTCGCGCTTCAAACCGCTGGCCAACCGTTTGGCGTCATCGTCGATGGAGCGCAGGCCGATCGCGCCGCCCACGGCCAACGCGGCAGAAAGAAGCTGAGCCAACTCGGAAGCATTCGGGAAGTAGCAAAGCGCGGCCTGTTCCGGACGCGCGAACGAAAGCTCTCGCGCCCACACGCACACCAGCTCGGGCAGGCTAAAACCGCTGCCCAGTGCTCTGGCACAGGTGAGCAATGGATGTTCAGGGCCGGGCACGAGCACGAGCGGATCTATCGAGTCAGGAACGAGGTAAAGCTCTGCCGCTGGCACGCACAAAAAGCGTGAGGTCCAGTGCAGAGTCTTGGCTAGCGTAGTCGTGCTCTTCTCCGGATCTTGACGGCAATCTTCGGAAAGCACCGGCTCGCGCCGCAGGCGTCGCGCATGCTGAAAGCCGACGCGGCCTAGCGCAGGCGCCAGCGCCCTCAAGATTGCGTTGGTTTGGGGATCGTTGCAGCCAACGCCCAAACGTTCCTGCCAATCGGAGTATGAGAGCGCGGCGCGCACCGCCTGCAAGCCTTCCGGGCGGTGCGCCGAGACCAATAGCGATTCGTTGACGTCGGCCTCACCGAGGGCCTCGAGGCAGCAAGCCGCACGATACGCCCCGTCGCGATCTCCGGCGCGCTCGAACTCGGCCAGCAAGCGGCGGCAATATTGCGCGGCACTCGACGCGTGCGGAGGATTCGAAATCGGTCGTGCGCCTGGTGCTGGCGGCGGCATCGTCGACGGGCGAGCAGACACCGCCGGCGGGGGCACCGTCGGCGGGCGAGCAGACACCGCCGGCGGGGGCATCGTCGACGGGCGAGCGGACATCGCTGGCGGGGGCGGCGGCGGCGGGCGAGCAGACATCGCTGGCGGGGGCGGCCGCATCGTCGACGGGCGAGCAGACATCGCCGGCGATGGCGGCGGCATCGTCGACGGGCCAGCAGACATCGCCGGCGGGGGCGGCCGCATCGTCGACGGGCCAGCAACCAAAGCCGGCGGGGGCGGCCGCATCGTCGACGGGCGAGCAGACATCGCTGGCGGGGGCGGCCGCATCGTCGACGGGCCAGCAACCAAAGCCGGCGGCGGACTCGAGACGGAACGAGCAACCAAAGGCGGCGGCGGCATCGTCAAAGGTCGCGTTGCCACCGCCGGCGGCGGACTCGAGACGGAACCAGCAACCAGAGGCGGCGGAACGCTCGAAGCGGGCCGCGCCGTCGGCGGCGAAATGGGTGGAACGAGGTGCGGGGGCGCTGGTCTGGGTAGCGGAGGCGGGGGCGGAAAGCTGTGCGGACGCAGAGCGGCGCGCGGCGCCGTCACCTCATCCAGCTCTTCGTAGCCGCGAGCCGCCGCTGCCATGCTCGGTGGTCGGATAGTCAATGGACGAGCCGCGGGCACGAGTTCGAACTGGCGCTGCCCCAGAAAGCAACCCGCTGCGGGGATGTCCGCGAACATCACTTCCTCGGCCTGCATCGCCCGAAACAGCGTCTCTGGTGTGAGCGCGCTCGCGCTACCAGTCTGCGCGTCCAAAATCATTTGCAAGAGACCGGTGAATGGCGGCGGCCCTTGCGCCACGCGCTGCCTCGGCGAGCGCGCGGAGATCAAGCTGGATACGGTAGAGTCTGCGTTGCTGAGCGCGCGACCCATCGCTCGCACGGCATCCAGCTCGGCGCCGGATGATTCTTCGGCCAGCGTGGTGTCGAGCACGACCAGCGACACGTCCGCTGCGTCCGCCAACATTCGCCGCAAGCGCGCCAGCGTGAACGACGAAAGCTTCGGGCCATCGAGCAGCAGCGTCGGGCCGTGTTCCTTGGACACCAACGCGTAGCCCCAGAAGTAAAAGATCAGCGCCTCGGGTCGTTCATCCAAGCCAGCGATCAGCGATTCGATGCCGTCGGCGAGCCCTCGTTGCGCAGGGAACGCGTGGACGGCGAAGCCTGCGTCCGCTTCGGCCAACCTGCTACCGAACAGCTCCACGTCCAGCTCCGCGTTCGGGATGGGTGAGACTTGGCCGTTCTCCTCGTAGGAGGACGCTGCGACGATGGCGAGGCGCATGATCGAGTGCGAGCCACTCAGTACACCTCAACTATTCACGGCAAGCCATCGCGCAAACCGCAGTCAGGCCAAAAACTTGCCGATGCGCCGGATTTTTCCGC
>Ga0302321_100003212_pt1 | contig 14004 bp, 13 predicted proteins | sample Fen_T0_1_FD_202505 | JGI IMG/M metagenome (GOLD analysis project Ga0302321, IMG submission 202505) | Peat permafrost microbial communities from Stordalen Mire near Abisko, Sweden - Fen_T0_1 | ecosystem: Environmental > Terrestrial > Soil > Wetlands > Permafrost | place: Sweden: Abisko...
GACCAGGCTGCCGAGGACGGCGAACCGGGTTCGCGCCAGGACGAGCCCCAAACCGATCCCGATCAGGATCAGTGGCCACAGCTCCGGGGCGCGCCGCACGACGTCCGCGTCGAGCGCGCCCTGCTGCACGGCGAGCGGCACCGCTCCGAGCACGATGAAGAAGACGCCCCACCCCAGCAGCCCGCGATTCACGCGCATCCGATCCCATCCTCCACGGCCGCATCGGGCCGGTCCCATCATCACCCGTCGCGGCGATGACGAACAGGACCAGTGTCAGGTTCCCACCACACCCGGCGGCCCCTATCGGGCGCGCCCCCCGGCACGGGATTCGATAGCCTGTCGGCGCAGGCGGGACCGCGCAGGGTGTGGGGCATAGGGAGATGTGAAGGTCGTGACGAGCCTGGGCCACCGCTTCGACGCCATCCTGTTCGACATGGACGGCGTCCTCGTGGACAGCGAGCCGTGGTGGAACGAGGTTCGGATCGCCTTCGCGCGCAGGCATGGGATGGCGTGGACGCACGACGACCAGGCCGCGTGCATGGGTGGCAACTCCCGCGAATGGGCGGAGATCATGCAGGCCCGCCTCGGCCTCGTCACGATACCGGTCGAGGCGATCCAGGACGAGATCGTGGCGGGCGTCGTGGGCCGGTACCGGGCCAACCCTGCGCCGATCATCGGGGACGCGCCCGCGCAGGTCCGGCGCATCGCCGCCACGCGCCCGGTGGCCATCGCCAGCTCATCGCACCGCGACGTCATCAACGCGGCGATGGGTGCGCTCGGTTTGGAGGACGTGCTTGCGGCTGTCGTGTCCTCGGACGAGGTGCCCCTCGGCAAGCCCGAGCCGGACGTCTACCGGCTCGCGGCGTCGCGGCTCGGGGTGGCGCACGGCCGGTGCCTCGTCGTGGAGGACTCGCTCAACGGGGTCCGCGCCGGCAAGGCGGCGGGCATGACGGTGGTCCTCGTGCCCAACGCGAGCGTCCCGCCCGGCGGCAACGCACGGGAGCTCGCCGACGCCATCGTCCCGAGCCTGGCGGCGCTCGACCCGGACGCCCTCCCGGGCTGACCGGTCGTGCCGGGCTGACCGGCCCTTTCACCCGGGGGCGCCTCGCGCATACTCGGCTCGTGACCGCGCCCACCGTCACCGGCCCCATCCATCGCCCGGCCCGCGTCCGTCTCGTCCGCGGGTTCTGTCGGCTCGCCGTGCGCTCCCTGTTCCGGCTGCGAGTCGAGGGTCGCCAGCACTTCGCGCGGGGCCCCGCGATCTACTGCTTCAACCACCTCAACTGGACCGACCCCATCGTCCTGCTCGCGGCCCTGCCGGCGGTCCCGAAGTACGCCATGTTCGGGCCCAGGGAGGCCGACATGACGAAGGGCGCCCGCAACCGGCTCATCGCCTGGGCCGGGTTCGGCATCCCGTACCGGCCGGCCAGGACGGACCTCATCGAGACGACGCGGCGCGTGTCGGACGTGCTGGCCGACGGCTGGGTCATCGTCATCGCGGGGGAGGGGAGGATCCACCGCGGGGAGCGGGAGCTGCTGCCGCTCGCGGACGGCACGGCGTACTTCGCGCTCCGCGCCGGCGTGCCGATCATCCCGGTGGCGATCAACGGCACCAGCTGGCTGGGGTTCCGGCGGTTGATCCGCGTCCGGGTCGGGGAGCCGATCACTGGCACAGGGCGGCCCACGAAGGAGGCCGTGGCCTCCCTAACGGCGCGCACCGCGGGGTCGCTGCGCGCGCTGGTCGCCGACTTCCCGGACCCGGGCGAGCCCGGGCCGTTCGGACGCTGGCTCACGGAGCTCTTCAACGACTGGCCCGAGGGCGCCCGCCCGGCGCCCGGCGAGGGGGACGCCGCGAGGCTCGAGGCCACTGCCGGGACGCCCGAGGTGCCCGTAGCGCCACCCGAGGTGCCCGCTGCGACACCCGCCGGGACGCCCGATGAGGTCATGGCCGGGCCGGCGACCGGACCCGGCTGACCTCCGGGTCGACCCGGGTTGTGGCATCCTGCTCCGTGACCATCGCACGTCTTGGAGAACCCGTGGGAGCCACCGGCCTCTCAGCCGACGCCACCGAGTACCGCGCCCGCCTGGCGGAGCAGAGCGACGCCCAGATCGACACCTGGGCGGCCGAGATGATGCGCGACGTCGCCATCCGGCGCGGCGTCATCCGCGTCGTGGAGGAGTTCCGGCGTGCCGCCAGGCTCACCGAGCAGGAATTCGAACGGGTGTTCGCTTCCGGCGGCGGGCCGCCGGCCACGGTGGGTCACGACGCGCAGGGGCGGCTCATGGTCCCGGCAGTCGCGCTCTGGGCGCTCGTGCCCGGCATCCGCTCCCAGGTGCCGGACGGCCGCGACCGGCTGATCGAGTACCTGGTCGCGAGCTTCGACGAGCTCGTCTACGTCTGAGGACGGGTCGGCGCCGGTGCCCTCCACCGGGCCGGCTCCGGGTCCGCCCGCGGTGGACACGCCCCGGGCGGGGACAGCCCTCGACGCCCGGCGCCTCGTGCGGGCCGCGCGCCTCGTCCATCCCTTCCCGTCGCTGCTCGATGGCGGCGTTGTCGCGCTGATCGCCATCGTGGCCGGGGGAGGGCCCGCGAAGGCCGTCGTCCTCGGCCTCTCCATGGCCTGCCTCCAGTTCGCCATCGGGGCCGCGAACGACCTCGTCGACGCGGCGGCCGACGCCGGACGCAAACCCGGCAAGCCGATCCCCGACGGCGTCGTGACGGTCGGCCATGCCCGGCTCGTGGTCGCGGCGGCCGCCGGCGCGGGCTTCCTCCTGGCGCTGGCCGCCAGCCCCGGGCTGCTGGTCCTGGCGCTCGTGGGATTCGGGATCGGGCTCGCGTACGACGTCTGGGCCAAGGGGACCGCGCTCTCCTGGTTGCCGTTTGCGGTGGGGATTCCGCTGCTGCCGCTGTATGGGTGGTATGGGGCGACGGGCGAGGTCCCGGGCATGTTCCTCGTCATCGTGCCGGCGGCGGCGATCGCCGGGACGGGCCTGGCCATCGCCAACGCGATCGTCGACATGGAACGGGACCGTGACGCCGGTGTCCGGTCCATCGCCCTCGCGCTCGGTCCGTCGCGCGCGTCGAGGCTCGTCCTCGTCCTCCACGTCGTGGTGGCGATGCTCGCGGTGGTCACGGCGGCCGTCCTCGGGGCGCCCACCGGCTGGGTCGTGGCGGTCCTGGCCTCGTGCGTCGTCCCCGTCGGGGGTGGCGCCCTGGGCATCATCGGGGCGGGTCGCGACGGCTCCGGCCTTCGGGAGCTCGCGTGGGAGGTCCAGGCCATGGGGACGGGGTTGCTCGCCGTGGCCTGGCTGGGCGCCCTGAGCGCCTCCCAGGGGGCGACGGGCGCCTGACCTGCGCCGGATCCCACTGCGGTGCATCCGCGCAACCCCCAAAGTCCCATCCCGTCGGAACGGAAGTACGCGACACACCTTGGGGTCCGATGCCGCTATTGTTGGCAGACGTCCCGGGGGTGCCGGGAAGACCAGGAGGGTCCGACACGGCAGCGGCCGGCCGGGCTCACCGGGGCCCGTGCGGGTCGGCAACGAGTGACATTCAGCACCGCCTTCCGCCCAGTAAGGCGGCAGCAATCATGAAGCCGGCGCCATCATGGCGCCGGCTTCGTTCATGCCCGGGGGGAGGCCGGGAGACCCTAGCGGTCCGGGTCTCCAGTGCGGACGACGGCGATCGCGTTCTCCAGGCGGAGCTTGGCGATCGTCAGGTACTTGGCCAGGTTGGTCCTGTCGGTCGAGCCGATCGCGGACAGGACCTCCGGGTTGCGGATCACGTCCAGCATCTCCTCGACGGCATCGTTGAGCTGCTGCTTGGCGGCGACCAGGGTGTCGTCCCGGACGGGCTCGGCGGCGCCGTGGCGGGCGGTCCAGTCCTCGGGGTCGGGCTCCGGGTCGGCCGCGGGGGCGACCGCCTCGGGATCCTCGCCCGGTTCGTCGTCGGTCGCGACGCGGGTCGGCCGTCCCTCGATCCGCTCCCGGAGCTTGACCAGGGACAGCTCGTTGCGGGCGACCTGGTCCGCGAGCTTCTTGCGCTTCTTCGGGTCGGAGACCTTCATCAGCTCGTAGGCGTGGGACAGGGTGTCCTTGCGCAAAGACACGAGCTCGCGGACTTCGGGCGGCGCGTCCGCGAGGCGGAGGCGGTTCTCGAGATAGCCCTTGTCCTTGCCGAGCTTCTCGGCGAGCTTCCGGATCGAGTAGCCGTGCTCCCTGATCATCCGGTCGTACATCGCCGCCTCGTCGAGAACGGAGATGTCCTCGCGCTGGAGGTTCTCGATGATCGAGATCTCCATCGCGGTGTCGTCGTCGATCTCCTCGACGAGGGCGGGGATCGTCGCCTGGCCCGCGATCTTCGACGCGCGCCAGCGACGCTCGCCGGCGACCAGCTGGAATCGGTTCTCGTCGACGGGCCGGACGAGGATGGGCTGCAGCACGCCGTGCTCGCGGATGCTGGACGCGAGCTCCTCGAGGGTCGCCTCGTCGAAGGCGAGCCGCGGGTTGCGGGGGTTGGATTCGATACGGTCGACTGGGATGACCTTGACGCCCGTCGAGCGATGCGTGGTCTCCGGGGAGAGGAGGCTGACGATCGCGGGCGGAAGCTCACGTTCCTCGGAGAGTCGACGAGCGGCGGCGGCGCGGAAGTCAGGCCTGGCCAAGTTCGATCACCTCCCGGGCGAGCTCGCGGTAGGTCCGAGCGGCCTCGGAGCCGCTGGCATACGACGTGATCGGCCGTCCTGCGAGGGGTGCCTCGCCGAGCTTCACGGTGTTCCGGATGATCGTGTGGAAGACGTGATGGTCGCCGACGACGCGAAGCTCGTCGAGCATGTCCTTGGCGAGGTTCGTCCGCGCGTCGTAGAACGTGGGCAGCAGGCCCAGGACCTTGAGGTCACGGTTGAGCTTGAGCCGGATCGCGTTGATGACCTTGACCAGGTTGTTGAGGCCCTTCATCGCGTAGAACTGCGTCTGCACCGGGATGATGACGCTGTCCGCGGCCACGAGGCCGTTCACGGTGAGGAGGCCGAGGTTGGGCGGGCAGTCGATGAGGACGTACTCGTAGGGGTCGATCGCCTCGCGCATCGCCTCGCGCAGGATCGTCTCGCGACCCAGCGCCGTGAACAGCTCGCCCTCCGTGCTGGCGAGGTCGATGTGGGCGGGCGCGACGTCGATGCCAGCCGTCTCGGTCGGGAGGATCGCCTCGGCCATCGTGCACCGGCCATCGGCGAGCACATCCGCCATCGACCGCTGCACGAGGTTGAGGTTGATGCCCACGCCGGCCGTCAGGTTTGCCTGCGGATCCATGTCGATGAGCAGGACGCGCAGCCCGTCCTCGGCGAGGGCGCCCGCGAGATTGATCGCGGTCGTCGTCTTGCCGACGCCACCCTTCTGGTTGGCAATCGCGATCACGTGCGTCAAGGGCGGCACCTCGGAAGATCGAATCGGCCAGGCGGCCGGTGGCGGCGGAAGTGAGGGAATGCTACCGCGCTGGGACAAGTGGTGGGGCGGTTGTCCACATGAGAACGGAGTTGTGCACCGTTCTGTGGATATCCCAGCCATGCGATCGGTGGATCCCGGGGGCCGCGGATCAACGGCAATGCGCCGTTGACGCCGCGGAAACACGGCCATGGAGCGGGCTCGATCGCGTCGCCGGCCGCAGGGCGATGCCATGCGGTCCTCACGGCGGAGACCTCCGGCGCGCCTATGATGGCAGCATCCCGTGACGTCTTTGCGTAAAGACGTTCAACCTGCGACCCGGAGGGAGCCCAGGACGTGTCGAAGAACGCCGAACGGATCGCGCGCCTGGAACGAATGCGCGCCGAGGCCCGCCAGGGTGGGGGGCCGGTGCGGGTGGAACGCCAACACGCCTGGGGCAAGCTCACGGCCCGCGAGCGGCTCGACCTGTTGCTGGACCCAGGCTCGTTCGTGGAGCTGGACGCGTTCGTCACCCACCGCGCCACCGAGTTCGGCCTTGACCGCCAGCACTTCCTCGGGGACGGCGTGGTCACCGGGCACGGAACCGTCGAAGGCCGGCTGGTCTTCGTGTTCTCGCAGGACTTCACCGTCTTCGGGGGCTCGCTGTCCGAGGCGTATGCCGAGAAGATCTGCAAGGTCATGGACCTCGCGATGAAGGTGGGCGCGCCGGTCATCGGCCTCAATGATTCGGGCGGCGCGCGAATCCAGGAGGGAGTCGCCTCGCTCGGCGGCTACGCGGAGATCTTCCTGCGCAACGTCCTGGCGTCGGGTGTCGTGCCGCAGATCTCGGTCATCCTCGGCCCGTGTGCCGGCGGTGCGGTGTACTCGCCCGCGATGACCGACTTCACGATCATGGTGGAGGGGACGAGCTACATGTTCGTCACCGGTCCCAATGTCGTGAAGGCCGTGACCCATGAGGAGGTCGACGCGGAGGCCCTCGGTGGCGCTGCCGTCCACACCGGTCGCAGCGGCGTCGCGCACCTCGCGGCTCGCGACGAGGCCGAGGCGATGGACCACGTGCGCCGGCTGCTCGCGCACCTGCCGCAGAACAACGTTGCGGACGCCCCTGTCGTCGCGACGGCCGATCCATCGGACCGGATGGACATCGAGCTCGACGATGTCGTGCCGGACGAGTCGCAGAAGCCGTACGACATGCATGACGTCCTGCGGCGCGTCGTGGACGACGGCGCGTTCTTCGAGCTTCAGCCGGACTGGGCCGGCAACATCCTCATCGGCTACGCGCGTCTCGGCGGTCGTCCCGTCGGCATCGTCGCGCAGCAGCCCGCGGTCCTCGCCGGGGCGCTGGATATCGACGCGTCGGTGAAGGCGGCGCGTTTCGTGCGCACGTGCGACGCGTTCAACGTCCCGCTCGTCACCTTCGTCGACGTCCCGGGATTCCTGCCCGGCGTCGCACAGGAGCACGGCGGGATCATCAAGCATGGCGCGAAGCTCCTGTACGCCTACTGCGAGGCGACCGTGCCCAAGGTGACGGTCATCACGCGCAAGGCCTATGGCGGCGCGTACGACGTCATGAGCAGCAAGCACATCCGAGGCGACATGAACTTCGCGTGGCCCACGGCCGAGATCGCGGTCATGGGCGCGGAGGGCGCGGTCAACATCATCTTCAAGGATGCGATCGGGGACGCCGAGGACGCGGTGGCGGAGCGCAAGCGCCTGGTCGCCGAGTACGAGACCGAGTTCTCCAACCCGTATGTCGCGGCCGCCCGCGGCTACATCGACGAGATCATCCTTCCGCGCGAGACGCGGCCGCGGCTGATCCGCTCGCTTGTGGTCCTCGCCGACAAGCGCGACACAAACCCACGGAAGAAGCATGGCAACATCCCCCTCTGAGGCAGGCCACACGTCTTTGCGCAAAGACGCCCATTCCGGGAGCCCCCGATGAACACCCCCGATGCGCCCTTCCGGCGCGTGCTCATCGCGAACCGCGGCGAGATCGCGGTCCGCATCATCCGGGCCTGCCACGAGATGGGGATGGAGGCGGTCGCGGTCTACAGTGATGCCGATGCCGAGGCCGCCCACGTGCGGCTCGCCGATGTCGCCGTCCGGATTGGGCCACCTGCCCCGTCAGAGAGCTACCTGCGGATCGACGCCGTCATCGAGGCAGCCCTCTCCACCGGCTCCGGGGCTATCCATCCCGGTTACGGGTTCCTGGCGGAGCGCGCCGCGTTCGCGCGTGCCGCGGAGGACGCCGGCATCGTGTTCGTCGGCCCGAGCTCCGACGCGATCGAGGCGCTCGGCGACAAGCTGAACGCGCGACGGCTCGCCGCGCGCGTCGGGGTGCCGTCGGTGCCCGGCACCCTGGAGCCCGCCCCGGTGGACCACCCCGACCAGGTCGCGTCGATCCTGGAGACGGCCCGGAGCATCGGCTTCCCGCTGCTGGTCAAGGCGGCTGCTGGCGGCGGGGGACGGGGCATGCGGCGGGTGACGCGGGAGCAGGACCTGGCGGCCGCCCTGGTGTCCGGATCGCGCGAGGCGCTGTCCGCGTTCGGCGACGGGTCCGTCTACCTTGAGCGCGAGATCCTGCCGGCGCGCCACATCGAGGTGCAGCTGCTCGCGGACGCGCACGGTCGCGTGGTCGCGCTCGGGGAGCGTGACTGCTCGTTGCAGCGACGGCACCAGAAGCTGGTGGAGGAGGCCCCGGCCCCGGGGCTGACGGAGGAGCAGCGCAGGCACCTGCACGGGCTCGCGATCCGGCTCGGCTCCGCCGCGGGGCTGCGCAACGCCGCGACGTGCGAGTTCCTCTACGACCGGGACGGACGCTTCTGGTTCCTTGAGGTGAACACGCGGCTCCAGGTGGAGCACGGCGTGACCGAGCTGGTGGCCGGGGTCGACATCGTCCGCGAGCAGTTCAACCTCGCGGCGGGCGCGCCGCTGAGCCCGGAGGTCATCGCGGCGGGGGAGCGGGCAGCCACGCCGTCGAGCCACGCGATCGAGGTCCGGATCGCCGCCGAAGATCCGGCACGCGCCTTCGCCCCCACGCCGGGCCGTGTCGGCCGCTGGGTGATGCCGGCAGGACCCGGCATCCGCGTCGACACCCACATCGAGGCTGGGGACCGTGTGCCCGCCGACTACGACAACCTCATCGCGAAGCTGATGGTCCATGCGCATGACCGCAGCGCGGCGATCGATCGCCTGCGTCGTGCCCTGGATGAGGCCGAGGTCGGTGGCGTGCAGACGACCCTGCCGTTCCACCGGGCCGTCGCACGGAGCGACGCGTTCCGCGTCGGGGACCTGTCGACGGGCTGGGTGGACGAGCACTGGGACGGTGAGGTGGTGCGCCGGGCCGCGGTCCGCAAAGCGCTGCTGGCGGCGGGGCTGGCGGCCGTCGCGGAGGAGCCGCGACCTGCCGGTGTCGGGACCAGTGGGTCGATCGACGGCGGCGCCGCGACGCCGACGGGCCGCAACGGCTGGCGGAGCGGCGGACGAGGACAGGGAGTCGACCGATGGCCGGGCTGACGCCTTCCTCGGCGACGGGGACGACCGCTGAATCGAATGGCAACGGCGGCGTCGATCCACGCGCGGTCCGCGTCCGCCTCGAAACGGCCACGCACCTGAACCCCGAGCCCTCGATGCGGGTCACGCCCGCGCCCGAGCCGCTGCGCATGACGAACCCGACGGTCGGGACCGGACCGCTCGGCGGCGTCGCGATGGCGCCGGCGAACGCCGAGCCACCCGCTGTCCTTGCGCAAAGACAGGTCCTGGTGGACGACGTCGCGGTCGACGCCGGGCTCCGGTCGCTGGGTGGCGGGCGCTATCTCCTGGTCGAGGGTGGCGACCAGGTGCGCGTGGTCCTCGAGGCGGAGACGGCGGAGCCGGGTGGCGTCGCCCGGCGAGAGGTCCTGGTCGAAGGGTTCCGCTTCGTCGTCGAGGTGGAGTCCGAGCGGGTTGCCGCCCTGCGCGAGCGGGCGACGTCCGGCCGGGCGTCCTCGGCCCACACGGGTCCGCTCCGGGTCAAGGCGATCATTCCCGGTAAGGTGGTGGCCGTCTCGGTGAAGCCGGGTGATGCCGTGACCGCCGGCCAGCAGCTGCTGGTGGTCGAGGCGATGAAGATGCAGAACGAGCTGCGGGCGCCGAGGGATGGCACCATCGATCGCGTGGGCGTGACGGTGGGTGTCAACATCGAGATCGGCGACCTGCTCGTGGTGATCAGCTAGCGGAGGACCGGGTGAACGAGGAGCCGACGGTGCCGGTGGATGGCGCCGGTGACGGGGGGAGCGGCACGGGTCCCGCGGTGGATCCCGAGGTGGATCGCTGGCGCGCGACGACCCGGGCGAAGGCCGTCGCTGCCTCCGCCGAGCGACGCGAGACCTTCGCGACGACGTCCGAGATCCCGGTCGCGGATGTCTACACGCCGGTGGACGTCGCCGGCCTGGACCCCGCTGCGGACCTCGGACTGCCCGGCGAGTACCCGTTCACCCGCGGCGTGCAGGCCACGATGTACCGCTCGCGCTTCTGGACGATGCGCCAGTACGCGGGCTTCGCGACCGCCGCCGAGACCAACGGGCGCTTCCGCTATCTCCTCGAGCAGGGCCAGACGGGCCTGTCCGTCGCCTTCGACCTGCCGACCCAGATGGGCTACGACTCGGATGCCCCCGAGGCGGAGGGGGAGGTGGGCCGGGTCGGCGTGCCCGTGTCGTCGCTCGCCGACATGGAGACCCTGTTCGCGGGGATCCCGCTTGGCACGGTCAGCACCTCGATGACGATCAACGCCACGGCCCCCATCCTCCTCGCGCTCTACGTCGCCGCGGCCGAGAAGCAGGGCGTGTCCCGCGCACAGGTCTCCGGAACCACCCAGAACGACATCCTCAAGGAGTACATCGCGCGCGGGACCTGGATCTACCCGCCACGCGTCTCGATGCGCCTCGTGACCGACGTCTTCGAGTTCGCCAGCCGCGAGCTCCCGAGGTGGAACACGATCAGCATCTCCGGCTACCACATGCGCGAGGCGGGGGCCACGGCGGCACAGGAGCTGGCGTTCACCCTGGCCGACGGCATCGCCTACGTCGAGGCCGCCGTCGGCCGAGGGCTTGCCGTCGACGAGTTCGCCCCGCGGCTCTCGTTCTTCTTCGCCGCCTGGTCGGAGCTGTTCGAGGAGGTGGCCAAGTTCCGGGCCGCCCGCCGGATGTGGGCTCGGATCATGAAGGAGCGGTTCGGGGCGAAGAACCCGAGGTCGATGATGTGCCGCTTCCACACGCAGACCGCCGGCTCGTCGCTGACCGCCCAGTCCATCGACAACAACGTCGTCCGGACCACGCTCCAGGCCCTCGCCGCGGTCCTGGGCGGGACCCAGAGCCTCCACACGAACTCCCGGGACGAGGCCCTCGCGCTCCCGACGGTCGAGTCCGCCCGTCTCGCCCTGCGCACCCAGCAGATCATCGCCTACGAGGCCGGCGTGACCGAGACGCCCGATCCGCTCGCTGGGTCGTGGTTCGTGGAGTCCCTGACCAACGAGCTCGAGGAGGCGGCCACGGCGTATCTCGCGGAGATCGACGCCATGGGCGGCACCCTGTCGGCCATCGAGGGCGGCTTCCAGCAGCGCCAGATCCAGGAGTCCGCCTACCGGGTCCAGCGCGAGATCGAGCGCGCCGACCGGATCGTGGTGGGGGTCAACAAGTTCCGCGACGACGAGCCCGGACCCCGCCCGGCCCTGCTCCGTATCGACCCGGAGGGCGAGCGCCGCCAGGTCGAGAGCCTGCGCCGCGTCCGCGCGGAGCGCGATGCCGGCGCCTGGGAGGCGGCCATGCGCCGCCTGGAGGACGAGGCGAGGGGCGAGGCCAATCTCGTGGCGCCCATCATCGATGCCGTTGCCGCCTACGCCACCGTGGGGGAGATCGCGGACCGGCTGCGCTCGGTCTGGGGCGTCCATCGCGAGCTGATCACCGTCTAGGAGATCCCCATGACCGATCCCACCGGCGCCGCCGCACGCGTTCCCGCCCACATCCGGGGCCTCGGCAGGGTCCACCACGTCGCCGTCATCGTCCGGGACATCGACGAGTCGCTCGGGTTCTGGCGCGACATGCTGGGACTCCCGGTCGAGCTGGTCCTGCCAATCGAGCAGGACCGCGTCACCATCGCGTTCCTCCCGGTGGGGGAGTCGAAGGTTGAGCTGGTCCAGCCAACAGACGACACGACGGGCGTGGCGCGATTCCTGGCGAGCAAGGGCGAGGGGTTCCACCACGTCTGCTTCGAGGTGGACAACCTCTCGGAGACGCTGATGCGCCTGGAGATGGACGGGCTCGAGCTGCTCGACACGGTGGCCCGCAAGGGCGCGGAGGGTCCGGTCGCGTTCATCCACCCGCGATCCTGCCACGGGGTGCTGGTCGAGCTGATCGAGAAGTCGGGCGGTCCGGCCTGGGCGGCCCTGGGCTACCCCGCCCTCTAGCCGGCCCGGGCGGACGTCAGGTGCGGGTCGCCGTCAGCAGGAACAGCGGGTAGACGCGGTCGTCCTTCGGCAGCTCCCATGCGGGCCGGAACGCGACGTCGCGGAAACCGGCCGCCTCGGCGGCCGCCCCGAGCGCCTCGCGATCGAAGCCGTGCAGGACGGGCTCGCCCGGGTCGGAGTGGAACGAGCCGTCCTCCGCGTCCAGGTCCACGATGGCGATCCGGCCGCCCTGGTCCAGCAGCGCGGCGAGGCCGGCGAGGGCCGCCGAGGTGTCGAGCACGTGGTGGAGCGCCATCAGGCTCACGACCAGGTCGAAGCGGGCCTCCGGCAGTGGGTCCTCCGTGAGCACGTGCCGCAGGGTGCTTGCGCCCGGGTGTGCGCCCGTGCCGATCTTGGCCTCCGCGACGTCCAGCATCCCGCCCGAGGCGTCCGCGAGCACCACCGAGCCCACGTACGGCAGGATGGCCAGCCCGAGGAGCCCCGTCCCGGCGCCCAGCTCCAGGACCCGGGCGTCAGGGTCGGGTCGAGCCGTCTCGAGGATCAGGGCGGCGATGGCCCTGGCGCGTTCGGCGCGCTCTGGTGTGTCCCACTCGGCCGCGCGGTCATCGAAGGTCGTCATGGGACCATTGTGCCCCGAGCGACCATGGGCGTTGCGGGGCGACCCGCGAGTCGGGGTGGCGCCGGAGTGTCTTTGCGTACAGACACCGGCCCCGACCCCGGGTTGGCGGTCTGTCTCGCGTCACCCCGGCAGGGCACGGGATCGCGGGGGAGCTGGCTTCGTCCGCTGCGCCACGACGCTCTCGAGGCGGTGGGCCCGGGGGGGCGCGATCGGTCGATCAGCGCAGGAGCCGCCACAGCGCCCGCAGCGCGGCCAGCGAGGCCCCGCACACCAGCGCCTGACGCCAGATCCACGCCCGCCCGCCCGGGTCGTCGGGACCGGCGTCGAGCGGCCCGTCGTCGGCGTCGATGCGGAGCAGCGGGACCCAGGCCATCGTCCCGAGCAGCTCGTCTGGGGTGGCGCGCCAGGGGTTGATGCCCGCAGCCAGCGACGGACCGCCCGTCGAGCGCATCAGCGCGGGCAGGATTCGACGCCGGACGTCGGGCGAGCGGATGTCGGTCGCGATCCCCGCCACGCGCCGGCCGGGCAGCACGGCCTCGACGCGCGGGTCGGCCTGGAGGTTGCGGTACCACTCCGTCCGAGGCCCGAAGCCGGCGACAACCCACACGGAGCCCTCGGCCACGACGTAGTTGAGCGGAGTCTCGCGAACGAGCCCGCTCTTCCGGCCCCGGATCCTGAGCAGGACCATGGCGCCCCCGATCGGGGTCGAGAACCAGGCGCCCAGGCCGGCACGCGTGGCGGGCACCATGAGGTAGCGGTTGAGGATCCGGAAGAAGCGGACGCCCACGGGGACGGGGTCGCCCGCGCGCGCGCCGGCGGGCGGCTCCGCGAGGCGGAGATCCGGACGGTCGATGCGGGCCGGGGTGGCGGTCATGGACGCAGCGTGCGGGCCGGTGGAGCTCCCCGCGAGGGCCGGACCGCGTCGAGCGACAGGAGGGATGGACCCCCGACGGATGGACCGGGGCGGAATGGACCCCTAGAACGCCCAGGCGAAGACGACGTCGCGGGCTCCTCTCGAGGCGCGCGAGAACGCCACGATGCGCCCGGCGAGGTCCCGGATCCAGGGCTTCTCCTCGCGTGGCAGCAGGCCCAGCTCCTCCTCGAGCAGCTCGATCCAACGGCCCGCCAGGGCGCCCAGCTGCTCGTCCCCGAGACCGGCGACCACCTCGATCCAGTCCGGGTCCACTCGTTCCAGGATCCGCTCCGTGGACGCGGCGACGCCCTCGAGCTCCGTCCGGGCGTCCAGGAAGTCCAGCAACCCCTCGTTGTCGCTCACGGAGCGGACGGCCTCGGAGAAGAGGTCCAGCCACGTGGGATCGAGGCCGCCGCCGAGCGGCAGGTGCGCGACGAACCGGTCCGGATCGTCGAACGCCGCCGTGTCGTCAACCGACAGCGCGAGGACGATGTCGCGCGCGTCACCCGCGACGAGGTCCATCAGACTGCTCATAGGCGCCTGGGCGCCGCTCCTCCTTCCGTTGCCCGCCGGGGTCTCCGCGACGGCGTT
>Ga0302321_100003214_pt1 | contig 14001 bp, 11 predicted proteins | sample Fen_T0_1_FD_202505 | JGI IMG/M metagenome (GOLD analysis project Ga0302321, IMG submission 202505) | Peat permafrost microbial communities from Stordalen Mire near Abisko, Sweden - Fen_T0_1 | ecosystem: Environmental > Terrestrial > Soil > Wetlands > Permafrost | place: Sweden: Abisko...
CCGGGGCCTCGGTCTGGGGGAAGTGGCCGTTGCCCGGGAAGATCTCGAGTCGGCTGCCCGGCATGGCCTCGTGGGCCGAGTACGCGTGCTCGACGGGGATGATGGCGTCGTGGTCGCCCCACACGATCAGGGTGGGGACGGCCTCGGCCAGGTAGAGCCGATCGGACGCGCTGACGGTCTGGCCGCCGAGGTCGACGACGGCCCGCAGCGTCTTCACGAACGCCTGGCGGTTCTCGGGCTCGGCCAGCGAGGCGTAGGCCCGCCACATCTCGGCCATGCGGCCCGAGCGGATGCCCCGGTCGCGGATCCAGGTGCTGACCGCGTTGCCGCGGTCGCGGACCATGGCCGGCACGGCGATGGGCAGGACGAACTCGCTGCCCGGCAGCGACAGCATCCGCAGCAGCCAGCTGACCTCGCGGCCCAGCCCGCCGCTCGACACCAGGACCAGCCGCTCGCAGAGCTCGGGGTGCTGGTAGGCGAGCTGCAGGGCGACCCCACCGCCGAGGGACTGCCCGACGATGGTGGCCCGCTCGATGCCGAGGCAGGTCATCAGGTCGCGCAGACCGCTGGCGTGGGCCCCCAGGGAGTAGTCGCCCATGGGCTTGGCCGACTCGCCGTGGCCGAGCAGGTCGGGGGCGAGCACACGGAACTGGCGGGCCAGGGCGGGCTGGACGTCGCGCCAGGTGGCGGAGCTGCCGGCCATGCCGTGGATGAGGAGGATCGTTTCGCGACCGGGGTCGTCGGGCTGGTCGCCCATGAGCCGGTAGCCGACCTCGTGGCCGTGGATCGTGCAGTGCTGGAGAGATCCCATGGTGTGGGTGTAGCCGCCTGCGGCCCTCGACGCCAGGGTCGGAGGTCACCTCGGCTTCAGGCCGGAGAGGGCCCACCGGTAGCCTGAGCCCATGCACGCTGACCGCCTCTCCCGAGTGCGCGCCGCCATGGACGCCCAGGGCGTCGACGTCCTCCTGCTGTCGGTGGGCGCGGATCTGCCGTGGCTGATCGGCTACGAGGCGATGCCGCTCGAGCGGTTGACGATGCTGGTCGTGCCCCGCGAGGGCGACGCCACCCTGGTCGTGCCCCGGCTCGAGGCGCCCCGGGTGACCGAACGAGGGGACCTGTTCCGCCTGCTGCCGTGGGGCGAGACCGAGGATCCGCTCGATCTCGTCGCCTCGCTCGTCGGGGCCGCGCCGGTGGCGGCCATCGGTGACCGCACCTGGGCCCAGTTCCTGGTCGACCTCATGGCCCGCACCCCGGGCACCACGTTCCGGCGGGGCAGCGAGGTCACCGGTCCGCTGCGGGCCGTGAAGGACGCGGCCGAGGTCGAGGCGCTGGCCAGGGCATCGGCGGCCGTCGACCGCATCGCGGCCGAGCTCCAGGGCGGCCAGATCCCGCTGGTCGGACGCACCGAGGCCGAGCTGTCGGCCGAGCTGAGCCGGCGCATCCTGGCCGAGGGCCACCACCGGGTGAACTTCGCCATCGTGGCCGCCGGGGAGAACGCCGCCAGCCCGCACCACGAGGCCGGCTCGCGGGTCATCCGGGAGGGCGAGGTCGTCCTCTGCGACTTCGGCGGCACCATGCTGACCGACGACGGCGCCGGGTACTGCTCGGACATCACCCGCTGCGTCCACACCGGTGAGCCGTCGGCCGAGTTCGCCGAGCTCTACGCCGTGCTGCACGAGGCCCAGGCCGCCGGCGTGGCCGCCGGCGTCGTCGGCCGACCGGCCGAGGAGGTCGACGCTGCGGCACGCGACGTCATCGCCGCAGCGGGCATGGGGGAGTGGTTCATCCACCGCACGGGGCACGGCATCGGGGTGGAGGAGCACGAGGACCCCTACATCGTCTCGGGCAACACCGAACCGCTCGTGGCCGGCAACGCGTTCTCGATCGAGCCGGGCATCTACGTGCCGGGCCGCTGGGGGGCGCGGCTCGAGGACATCGTGGTGTCCACCCCCGACGGCCCGCGCTCGTTGAACGAGGCCGAGCACGCCCTCGTCGCCGTCGATGCCTGAGCACGGTGACCGCCTGAGCTCGGTGACCGGTGATCGGGTGAGCTCGTGATCGACTTCGATGCCGCCTCGCTGCTGCTGCAGTGGGCCACCGGCGGGCTGCTGTTCCTGTGGGTCACCACCCGTCGCCGGGAGGTCGGGCTCGGCTACGGCTGGCTGATGCGGGGCGTCTACCTGGCCATGGCCGCGGGCGCCTGGTACGTCGGCACCCAGGTGATCGAGCCGCTCCCGGTGCGCGACGCGGCCTCGGCCGGCGTGGTGCTGGCCAGCGGCGCGGCGCTGGCCGTGTCGATCGTGCGGCGCAAGGCGGGCGTGTCGGGGCAGGTGGCGCTGGCCGAGAAGCGCACGGCCCGGGTGGCCGCCATGACCGGCATCGATCGCCAGGCGGCCGAGCGCGATCTCGACGCCAAGGAGTTCCCGCCGGCGCTCGACCTGATCGCCCCGTTGATCGGCGTCATCGGGATCATCGCCGCCGCCGTGAACGCCGGAGGCCCCGCCTGGCTGGCCATCGCCCGGTTCCTGGTCGGCGCCGCCTTCATGGGCGCGATCACCGACGCCATGCTGCTGGGCCACTGGTACCTGGTGCAGCCCGGACTGGCCCGGGGCCCGCTGCTCGAGCTCGTCAAGTGGTGCGGGTGGCTGTGGGTGCCCGAGGTGGTGCTGCTGCTGGTGCCCACCGGCATGGTGTCGGTCGTCAACGGCACCATCGACGACAGCTACAACGGGCTGCTCGGCTGGTTCTGGATCGCCTGCGTGGTCACCACCGTCGGACTGATCATCACCACCCGGCTGGCGTTGAAGGAACGGGCCTACTCGGCGGTGATGGCGGCCACCGGGCTGCTCTACCTGGCCATCCTCACGTCATTTGGCATCGATCTGGTGGCACGGGCGCTACTGTCGTGACGTCCTGAGGGGTAGGTCGCATCGGGAGGACGTAGTGCTGCGCGCCGTCCCCGCACCCAAGGAGTCATACCCATGCCCCGAGCAATCTGGAGCGGTTCGATCAGCTTCGGGCTCGTGAACATCCCGGTGAAGCTGTACGGAGCGGTGTCCCGCAAGACCGTGCACTTCAACCAGATCGATGCTCGCACCCAGGCCCGGATCAAGCAGAAGCGAGTGTCGAGCGAGGACGGCTCGGAGGTGCCCTACGAGAACATCGTCAAGGGCTACGAGCTGTCGTCGGGGGCCTACGTCATCATCAGCGACGACGAGCTGGCCGCGCTCGACCCCAAGGCGCTGCGCACGATCGACATCGACGAGTTCGTCGACCTGTCCGAGATCGACCCGATCTACTACGACAGCGCCTACTTCCTGGCGCCCGACAAGGCAGCCAAGCCCTACGCGCTGCTGGCCGCGGCGATGGAGGAGCAGGGCAAGGTCGGCATCGCCCACTTCGTGATGCGCACCAAGCAGTACCTGGCTGCCATCCGCCCGGTCGATGGCAAGCTGATGCTGTCGACGATGGTCTACGCCGACGAGGTCAACGATCCGGGCGCCATCCCGGAGCTGGCCGACCTCGACGAGGTCGAGCTCCCGGACAAGGAGCTCATGATGGCCCGCCAGCTCATCGACTCGCTCTCGGCCGACTTCGAGCCGGACAAGTTCCAGGACACCTACCGCAAGGCGGTCGAGGGGCTGATCGAGGCCAAGGCGGCGGGCGAAGAGGTGATCGCTCCGGTCAACGGCGTCGAGCCGGCGCAGGTGATCGACCTCATGGCCGCGCTCGAGGCGTCGGTGGCGGCGGCCAAGGATGCCCGCTCGCGCCATCCCACGGCGCACGAGGAGGCCGAGGCCGACCAGGTCGACGAGCCCGATGAGCTCGACGAGGTCGAGGAGCTGCCGACCAAGAAGGTCGTGGCCAAGAAGCGGGCCCCGGCCAAGAAGGCGCCGGCCAAGAAGGTCACGGCCAAGAAGGCGTCGGCCGCCCGCAAGTCCGCGTAGTGCCTGAGCCGATCGATGCCTGAGAAGGCCACGCCGACCGTCGTCGACATCGATGGCCACCACCTCAAGGTCACCAACCTCGACAAGGTGCTCTACCCGGAGACGGGGTTCACCAAGGGCGAGGTGATCAACTACTACGCCCGGATCGCCCCGATCATGCTCACGCACCTGGGCCGGCGGTGCGTGACGCTGCGGCGCTACCCGAACGGGGTCGACGGGCAGTCGTTCTTCGAGAAGCGGTGCCCCTCCCATCGGCCGGACTGGGTCGAGGTCGCCATCGGTCCGGGCGACCGCAACGGGACGGTCGAGTACTGCCTGTTCGACGAGCGGGCCGCGGTGGTCTGGGCCGGGAACCTGGCCGCGCTCGAGCTGCACACCCCGATGGCGCGCGCCGCTGACATCGAGACGCCGACGATGGTGGTGTTCGACCTCGACCCGGGAGACGGGACGGCCATGACCGAGTGCGCGGACGTGGCCATCGACATCCGCGACACCCTCGCCGGGCTCGGGCTCGAGCTGTTCCCGAAGACGTCGGGGTCGAAGGGCCTGCAGCTCTACCTGCCGCTCAACACACCCCACACGCACGACCACGCCAGCGAGTTCGCCCTGGCGGTGGCCCAGATGATGGAGAAGCACCACCCGACCAAGGTGGTGTCGAACATGAGCAAGGAGCTGCGGCGGGGCAAGGTGCTGATCGACTGGAGCCAGAACTCACGGCACAAGACCACCGTCTGCGCCTACTCGCTGCGGGCCCGGCCCCACCCGACCGTCTCGACGCCGGTCACCTGGCAGGAGGTGGAGGCCGCCGCCGACGGATCGGCCCTCAGCTTCGAGGCGGCCGATGTGCTCGCCCGGGTCGGCGAGCTGGGCGACCTGTTCGCCCCGACCGCGACCCTCGAGCAGCAGCTCCCGACCCTCGCCGTCGCGTGATCGACAGGAAGCGCGGGGTGGGCTATCGGGCGACGAAGTACTTGGCCTTGGGGTGGTGGAGGATGATCGCCGACGTGGTCTGCTCGGGCTGGTACTGGAACCCGGTCTCCTCGTTGACCTCGATGCCGATGCGGCCGGCGTCGAGCAGCTCGGCGACCTTCTCGTTGTCCTCGAGGTCGGGGCACGCCGGGTAGCCCCACGAGTAGCGCCCGCCGCGGTACTGCTGGCGGAACAGGCCGGCCAGGCTGGGCCCGTCCTCGTCGGCGAAGCCCCACTCCTCACGGATGCGCCGGTGCCAGTACTCGGCCAGCGCCTCGGCCATCTCGACGCCGAGCCCGTGCACGAGCAGGTACTCCTGGTACTTGTTCTCGGCGAACAGCCGCGCGGTGACGTCGCTGACCCGCTGGCCCATGGTGACGATGTGGAACGCCGCGTAGTCGGCCTCGCCCGAGGAGCCCGGCCGCACGAAGTCGGCGATGCTCAACCACGGCGCCTTGCTCTGGCGGGGGTAGGAGAACCGCAGCCACTCGGAGGTGCGGCCCTCGTCCTTCCACACGACCAGGTCGTCGCCCTCGCTGTTGGCCGCGAAGTACCCGTAGACGAGCTGGGGCACCAACATGTCGGCCGCCTTGGCCTCCGCCAGCTGCGACCGCAGGGTGGGCCGGATGCGGGCCTTGAACTCGTCGTCGGTCTCGGGAGTGCCGTCGGCGCCCTTCTCCGGTCGGAACTGCCACTGGTTGCGGAACAGGGCGGTCTCGTTGATGTAGCCGGCGATGTCGTCGAGCGGGATGCCCTTGACGACCTTCGACCCGAGGAACGGCGGCACGAAGACCGGGTTGTCGAGCTCGACCTCGGGCGACCGGGCCGGCCGATCGACATCGTCGGTGCCCTCGCCCTCGCCGTCGCGTCGGGTGGTGAGCCGCGACGCAACCTTCGACTCGCTCGGCACCCGACCCCAGGCCGGATCGTCGATCTCGCCCGTGCCCCGCTTCAGCTCACCGATGCGGTCCATGACGTGGAGGCCCTCGAAGGCGTCTTTGCCATAGAACAGGCGTCCCTCGTAGACCTCGCGCAGATCGCGCTCGACGTAGGTGCGGGTGAGCGCCGCTCCGCCCAGCAGCACCGGGAAGTCGGCGAGCCCGCGGGTGTTCAGCTCCTCGAGGTTGTCGCGCATGATGAGCGTGCTCTTGACGAGCAGGCCGCTCATGCCGATGGCGTCGGCCTGGATCTCCTGGGCCTTCTCGATCATCTCGGCGATGGAGATCTTGATGCCGAGGTTGTGCACCTCGTAGCCGTTGTTGGTGAGGATGATGTCGACCAGGTTCTTGCCGATGTCGTGCACATCGCCCTTGACGGTGGCCAACACGATGCGACCCTTGCCGCCCGAGTCGTCCTTCTCCATGTGGGGCTCGAGGTAGGCGACCGACATCTTCATCGTCTCGGCGGACTGCAGCACGAACGGAAGCTGCATCTGGCCGGACCCGAACAGCTCGCCCACGACCTTCATGCCGGCCAGCAGGACGTCGTTGATGATGGCGAGGGGGGTGAACCCCGCGGCCATGGCCGCGTCCAGATCGGCCTCGAGGTCCTCACGGTCGCCGTCGATGATGCGCTGTGACAGCAGCTGCTCGATGGTCCAGTCGGAGCGGTCCTCGACCTCGACCTCGGCCGCGTTCACGTCCTCGAACACCGCGAGCAGCTTCTGCAGGGGGTCGTACGCGGGCTCGTCCCCGGCGGCCGGACGTCGACGGTCGTAGATGAGGTCGAGGCAGACCTCGCGCTGCTCCTCGGGGATCTTGTTCAGCGGCATGATGCGGGCTGCGTGCACGATGGCCGAGTCGAGCCCGGCCTGCACGGCCTCGTGCAGGAAAACCGAGTTGAGCACATGGCGGGCCGCCGGCTTGAGCCCGAACGAAACGTTCGACAGGCCGAGCGTGGTGTGCACGCCGGGGATCTCGGCCTTGATGCGGGTGATCGCCTGGAGGGTGGCCATGGCGTCGGCCCGCAGGTCGTCGTCGCCGGTGGACAGTGGGAACGTCAGCGCGTCGAAGATGAGGTCGCCCGGTTCGAGCCCGTAGCGGTCGACGGCGAGGTCGTGGATGCGATGGGCGATGCGCAGCTTCCACTCGACGTCTCGGGCCTGGCCCTCCTCGTCGATAAGCAGGCAGATCACCGCCGCGCCGTATTCGCGGGCGAGCCGGAAGACCCGATCGAGGCGGGAGTCGGGCGCCTCGCCGTCCTCGAGGTTGGCCGAGTTGAGGATGGCCCGGCCGCCGAGCCACTGCAGCCCGGCCTCCATGACCTGCGGCTCGGTGGAGTCGAGCACCAACGGCACGCTGGCCTGGGTGGCGAAGCGCGAGGCGACCTCGTCCATGTCGAGCGTGCCGTCGCGACCGACGTAGTCGACGCACACGTCGAGGACGTGGGCGCCTTCTTTGACCTGGTCCTTCGACATGGCGACGGTGGTGTCCCAGTCGGTGTCGAGCATGGCCTCACGGAACTTCTTCGAGCCGTTGGCGTTGGTGCGCTCACCGATGATCATGAACGACGTGTCCTGCTCGAAGGGCACCATCGAGTAGATCGACGTGGCTCCGGCCTCGTGGATCGGCGTGCGGGTGGGACGCTCGAGATCGCGGCAGGTGTCGACCACGGCCTTGAGGTGCGCCGGTGTCGTGCCGCAGCAGCCGCCGATGATCTCGATGCCGAGCTCGGTGACGAATCGTCGATGGTGCTCGGCCAGCCCCTCGGGCGTGAGGTCGTAGTGCATGTGGCCGTCGACCACCGACGGCAGCCCGGCGTTGGGGATGCACGAGATCGGCATGCGGGCGTGCTGGGAGAGGTGGCGCAGGTGCTCGCTCATCTCGACCGGGCCGGTGGCGCAGTTGATGCCGATGACGTCGGGCCGCATGGCGTCGAGGGCGCACAGCGCGGCGCTGATCTCGGTGCCGGGCAACATGCGGCCGGTGAGCTCCATGGTGACCTGCACCTGCAGGGGCACCTGGCGACCGAGCGAGGCCATGGCCCGTCGCGAGCCGATCATGGCCGCCTTGATGGCGAGCAGGTCGAACATGGTCTCGATGATGATGACGTCGACGCCGCCCTCGACGAGGCCGAGGGCCTGGATCTCGAACTGGTCGCGCAGGTCGGCGAAGCGGATCTGGCCGAGTGAGGGGAACTTGGTGCCCGGACCGATCGAACCGGCCACGAACCGCGGGTGATCGGGGGTCGAGAAGTCGTTGGCGGCCTCTCGGGCGATCAGGGCGGCGGCCAGGTTCAGCTCGTGGGTGCGGTCGGCCAAGCCGTATTCGCCGAGGGTGACCGGGAGCCCGCCGAAGGTGTCGGTCTCGATGACGTCGACGCCGACCTCGAGGTACTCGGCGTGGAGCTCCTTGATGAGGTCTGGTCGGGTCACGACGAGCAGTTCGTTGCAGCCCTCGAGGTCGTCGCCGCCGAAGTCGTCAGCCGTGAGGCCCCGTTCCTGGATGCCGGTGCCCATGGCGCCGTCGTAGATCACGACACGTTGACGGACGGCTTCGAGGAACGCGCTCATGCCGAAAGGCTAGTGGGCCAGGCTTCGCGGACCGACAAGCGTTCGCCCGGCGCGCCTACGATCCGACCATCCCGGTTCACCGAAGCGCGAGCGATCGACGATGATCACCCGATGAAGATCTACACGCGCAAGGGCGACGACGGCACGACCGGCCTCCTGTTCGGCGGCCGGGTCGCCAAGGACGGCCTGGCGCCCACCGCGTACGGCTCGGTCGACGAGGCGCAGGCGGCGATCGGCGTCGCCCGGGCCGAGACCCGGGCCGATCCCGGCGACAGCCCCGGCGAGCTCGGCGAGATCCTCCTCGGCGTCGAGCGCGACCTGTGGGTGCTCATGGCCGAGATGGCCACCGAGCCCGACAACCGCCACAAGCTCACGGCCGGTCAGAGCCTCGTCACCCCCGAGATGGTTTCGGCCCTCGAGCAGTTGATCGACGAGGTCAGCGGCAGCTTCGAGCCGCCCACCGAGTTCGTCGTCCCGGGTCAGACCCGCACCGCCGCCCTGCTCGACGTGGCCCGCACCGTGGTGCGCCGGGCCGAACGTGACTGCGTGCCGGCCGCCCAGCCCGACTCGCAGTGCCTGCCGTACCTCAATCGGCTGAGCGACCTGCTCTGGACCCTGGCCCGCTGGCAGGAGGGCACCTCGATCGCCACGCGCGACGTCCACTGAACAGCCCGGCCTCCGACTCTGGCCTCCGACTCTGGCCTCCGCCCACCTCGCCGCACTCTCGCCGCACCGCCGCAGTTCTTCGAAAGGAACTCCCATGTCCCTCAGCTTCGAGCTCGCAAAGGACCTTCCCGAGGACGTGTCGGTCGTCGCCGTCCCGATCTTCAGTGACCAGCTGGGTCCCGAGGCCGGGTCACCCGACCTCGACTGGGCCCACCTCGTGGGTTCCGGCTGCAAGGGGACCCTGGGCCAGGTGTTCTCCCTGCCGGGTGTCGACGACGCCCCGACGACGTTGGTCGTCGGCATGGGCCCGTCGGCCGACGTCGGTCCCGATCAGGTGCGACGCGCCGGAGCCGCGGTGGCCCGCGCCGCCAAGCGCTACCCGGCGGCCGGGGTGCGCCTGCTCGAGGCGATCGCCGAACCGGCCCGCCGCCCGGCCGCCGCCCAGGCGCTGGCCGAGGGCATGGTCCTCGGCTCCTACCGCTTCACGACCTACAAGTCCGAGCCCGACCCCCAGCCGCTCGAGCGGGTCGTGGTCGTCGGCGGCGGCGGGGCCCGCCTGGTGGCCGCTCTCGAGCTCGGCAGCCGCGTCGGCGACGGCGTGGTGCTGGCCCGGGACCTGGTGAACACGCCCGGCGGCGAGCTGACGCCCTCGGCGCTGGCCCAGGCCGCAGTCGAGATCGCCGAGCAGGACGGGCTGCAGGTCAGTGTTTTGACCACCGACGAGATCGTCGCCGCCGGCCTGGGTGGGCTCCTCGGGGTGAACCGAGGCTCGGAGCAGCCGGCCCGGTTCATCGAGCTCTGCTACTCGCCGGCCGGAGCCCGCCTGTCGCTCGCCCTCGTCGGCAAGGGCATCACCTTCGATTCCGGCGGCCTGTCGCTCAAGACCGCAGCCGGCATGACCAACATGAAGAACGACATGGGCGGCGCGGCGGCGATCCTCGGCGCCATGTCGGCGATCAGCGCGGTCGCCCCCAAGGTGAAGGTCACCGCCTACATCCCCAGCACGGACAACATGACCGGTGGGGACGCCACCCGCGTCGGTGACGTGCTGCGCATCCGCAACGGCAAGACCGTCGAGGTGCTCAACACCGACGCCGAGGGTCGGCTCGTGCTGGCCGACGCGCTCTCGATGGCGAGCGAGGCGGCACCGGATGCCATCCTCGACCTGGCCACGCTCACCGGGGCGGTGGAGGTGGCGCTCGGCGGCAAGGTCGCCGGGCTGATGGGGTCGAACCCGGCCTGGGTCGAGCAGGTGGCCGATGCTGCGGCCAAGACCGGCGAGCGGGTCTGGGAGCTGCCGCTGATCGAGGACTACCGCACCCACATCGACTCCGAGGTCGCCGACCTCAAGAACATCGGCAAGCCAGGAAGCGCCGGAACGATCGTCGCCGGCCTGTTCCTGCGGGAGTTCGTCGGCGAGGGCATCCCGTGGGCCCACCTCGACATCGCCGGCACCGCCTGGACGGAGGCCGACGACGTCGAGTCCACCCGCGGTGGCACCGGCTATGGCGTGCGCCTGCTGCTCGAGCTGGCCCGCACCTTCAAGCGCCCGAGCCGCCGCTGACCCAGCACGTGGGGTGACGTCAGGCGGCGTCGAGGGGCGGTGGGTGGGCCATCGAACGGTGGTGGTCGAGGGCCCACCGCATGGCCTCGTGGGCGACCGCGGGGTGGAAGCGCCACCGGTGCAACTGCTGCTCGGCCGTGGCCGGGTCCTCCCCGAGCTCGAGCAGGGACAGGCCCAGGCCCCGCGCCCGCTCGCGCATGCGGGCGACGTCGTCGTGGCGAGCCGCGTCGTCGCCGAGCCCGACCCAGACCTCGTGTTGCTGCTGCAGCGCGGGGGACAGCCGGGTGAGCTGGCCGCGGGTGAGCGGGGGGAGCTTGCGCCGCACCGCCAGCTGATCGGTCGCCTGCCATCGTGCTCCACCGAAGCGGCAGACCCGGTCGATCGTGCGCATGAACGGAGACTGCCGCCCACCCTTCATGCCCACACCGATCGAGCGGGCGGTGTCGACCAGGTCGAGCGTGGTGCCCTCGGGGTGCTCGTCGAGCTCGAGGGCGAGCCGCCGCATGAGCACCACGGTCGACGGGCCGAGGATCGAGAGCCAGAACCGCTCGACGTAGGCCGACCGTGGATCGTGGCCGAGCCGGTCGATCACCGGATCGGGCCACGGCTCGATCTCGAGGCGTGGGGCCTGCCCCTCGCCTGGGGCATCGGGTGCGAGGTCGGCCGGGATCGGAGCGGGACTCGGGGCCGGCAGCGAGGTGGATGTGGGCATGGGTGTTGGCAGGTCGGACAGGTCGGACAGGTCGGTCATGGGTGGCTCCTGGGTTCCGCCGGGACAAGAGGAGTGATTTCGATGTATTTCAACCTTCGCCACCCTGGCAGCACGAGCCGGTCGTGTCAATGCCGATCTGGGGCGACTCGCGGTACCCGGACGGCTCGGGCTCGGTAGCCTCACGTACCGACCGGGAGGGCACCGATGACGGCGAGAGCGGGCCTCGAACTGATCGCACGGGTCGACCTGCACGGCACCGCGTGGCTGGGCGTTGCCGGCGCCGCGCTCGGCCTGGCCCTGCTGGTGGTGGTCGTCCGTGGTGCCCATCGGCGCCTCACGGTCGGTGCGGCGATCGTGGCATCGGTCTGCGCACTCGTCGTGCTGACCTCGGTGGTGACGGTCCTGTCGGCGACCTCGGCGCGCGTGGTCGCGGTCCTTCTCTGCCTCTTCCTCATCGGCGTGGTCGCGAGCTGGTGCCTCGGTGTCGATCGCTGGCGGTTCCTCATCGGCATGGCCGGCGCGCTGCTCTCGACGCTCTACGGGTGGGTCGTCCTGTTCCCGGGCTACGACTCGTGGTCGGGCGACCTCTTCGTCCTCGCCACCGTTCCGCTCTCGGTGCTGTTGGCGTGGGTGCCGGTGGCAGTGGGAGTGCTCGTAGCGAGGATCGCCCGCCGCGATCCGACCACGCCGGAGATCCACCCCACGCCCAGCCCCGGCTGACCCGGCCGTCTCGTCCTCGTCGAGCAGGTACCCGCCAGGTGGATCGCCGACCTCAACCGGCGGAAGCGGACCGCCACGACGTCGGACGGCGTCGCTCGGCGGTGGCGATCAGGTCGAGCACCTCGCCGCTCGGTCGGACGTCTCCGAAGATCCGGAAGAACGTGGCCAGGCTCGCTTCGTGCAGTCCGTAGGAGTGGCCGTGGCACGCGTCGGAGACCATGGTGACCTCATAGCCGAGCTCGGTGGCATCGCGGGCGGACGACTCGCAGCAGACGTTGGTGACCGTGCCCGCGATCAGGATCGAGGTGATGTCGTGGGCGTCGAGCTGGCGGGGGAGCGAGCAGCTGCCCGGGAAGAACGCCGAGGTGCCGCGCTTGGAGGCGAACACGTCGTCGAGGCCGTGCACGTCGAGCTCCGGCCACATCGCCGCGCCGCTCGAGCCGTGGCGGGCGCCTTCGGCGAACATGGCCGCGCGGTCGGCCCCGACGATCTTGGCCAGGTGCGCTGTGCGGCTCTCGTCGATCTCGCTGGTGACCCAGGCCACCCGACCACCGGCGCGGCGGAGGGCATCGGCCATCGCGTTGATGGGTTCGACGATGCGCGTGCAGCGCAGCTCCTGCTCGACCGACCCGGTGTTCATGTCGATCACGACCAGTGCGGTGCGGGTCGGGTCGAGCGCCTCGAACGCGTGGAGCCGACCCCGTCGTCCGACGACCTTGTCGACGATCGCCTGGTCGATGCCACTGGGGTGGCGCACCGTCCTCAGGTCGATGTCGGCCAGGTTGATCGCAGGCAGTTCGATGTCAGCCATGTCGGCGACGGTACCCCTGGGGTCGCGGCGGGCGGGGGACCGTGGATCACCGATCGGATCAGCGGGAAGGTGACGAAGCGAAACGTCTGGAACAGGTCGGCCCCCAGGTCCGCCGAGGCCTCGTCCACGTTCGGGGCGAGCCGCCGCAGGCGGGCGACCACGTTGTTGAACACGACCACGATGCAGAACGTGGCATGGGCCACGATGAGGGTGAAGTACCCGAAGGTCACGCCACCCTCGCGGAACGCGGAGTTGAGGGCGACACCGGTGACGATGCCCGGCAGGGCGATGGGCAGCACGATGATCAACGACACGGTGTCGCGCCCGAAGAGGGAGAAGCGGTTCACCGCGTAGGAGGCCAGGCTGCCCAGCACCATCGCGATCAGGGTGGCGGCCAGGCCAGAGCATCGTCGCATCGCCCGACTGGGGCCTGATCCGCTCCCGACTGGCCGGCCTGGCCGGGCTCGCCCTGTTCACCGCCTGGCTCTCGACCCGCGCGTTCCGCAGCTACCAGCGCTCGGTCTGACCGAACCTGCCGCCGGCATCGGGTGGACAGGCAGACGAGCAGAGGTTCGAGCCCACCGGTAGGTTCCGGGCATGACTGCGACGGATGCTCCTCCGGCCAACCTGCTCGACCCGGCCTGGTGGGTCGACCTCGACCGGGTGCACGAGTTCTTCACCTGGGCCCGTCGTGAGGTTCCGGTCTACCGCGACGCGAACGGCTACTGGATCGTCACCCGCCATGCCGACCTGATCGACGTCGAGCGACGGAGCCGCGTGTTCTCCTCACGTGGCGCCTATCGGGCCAACCTCAACGTGGACGAGTCGAACACCATCGCCCTCGACGACCCCGAGCACGTCGAGCAGCGCCGCCTCCTCAGCCGGCGGTTCACGCCCAAGGCCGTGCACCAGGACGAGCCCTTCCTCCAGTCGCGCATCGACGAGCTGCTCGACGCCGTGGCCGCCCAGGGGCAGCTCGAGGTGGTCGAGGACCTGGCCGCGCAGCTGCCCTCGCGCCTCACCGCGGACCTGCTGGGCTTCCCGGAGAATCGCTGGGCCGACATCAAGTCGTGGTCGGAGCGGCTCATGCGCACCGACGCC
>Ga0302321_100003216_pt1 | contig 14000 bp, 13 predicted proteins | sample Fen_T0_1_FD_202505 | JGI IMG/M metagenome (GOLD analysis project Ga0302321, IMG submission 202505) | Peat permafrost microbial communities from Stordalen Mire near Abisko, Sweden - Fen_T0_1 | ecosystem: Environmental > Terrestrial > Soil > Wetlands > Permafrost | place: Sweden: Abisko...
TAAGTTTTTTGGCGTGTGGGGCGGCCTCGGCGCAATCCACAATGTTGGCTATGGTTCCTTTGTTCTCGCTCTTTTTTTGCTGGGCGGGTACCGCGCGCGCGACCCACGGTGCGACCTCGAGGTCCGAGCCTCGGTTTCCGAACGCCCACTGGAACCCGCCCGGAGTCACGAAGCGGCCGAACGAATAGAGGAACATGATCGCGAAGTAGAGCAGCGCGCTCCCGACGAGCATCCAGAGGTCGGTCGTCATGCTCAGTCCGCACTCTGACCGCCGGTGAGGTTCAGCGTGCTCCCGCTGAGGGCGGCGCCGAGGTCAGACGCGGCGAACACCGCCGCGGCCGTGAGCTCGGCCAGCGTCGTCGACGCCAGCCGGTGCGTGCGGCTTTCGACCATCTGCCGAAACTGATCGGCGCCGATACCGAGCGCCTTGCCGTGGATGCCGTAGACGACGTCGATCGTCGGCGTCTCCACGATGCCGGTGGAGCGCAGGCAGATCGCGCGCACGTTCTTCGAAGCGAGCTCGGCCGAGAGCGACCGGGTCAGCGCCTCGAGCCCCGCCCAGGCCACCGTCATTCCGCCGACCAGCGGCGTACCGACGCCGGCGGGATTGGGCGTATGTACGAGCAGCGCGCCACCCCGACCACTTGCCATCACGCGCGCGGCGGCGCGTGCCGTGATGAAGTGGGCCCGCGTGTAGTGCTCCACCGGTCGCATGAAGCTCTCGACCGACAGCTCGGTGAGCGGGATGCCTTGGATCCCCGGCTGGGGGATGCCCGTCGCATCGAACGACACGTCGAGCGCGCCGTGCTCGGCGACCGCGCGCTCGAGATGGGCGGCGACGGACTTCTCGTCGAGCGCGTCGACTTCTGCGGCCGACGCCCGCCCGCCTGCGCGCTTGATCTCGTCTGCGAGCGCTTCGAGCGGCGCTCGGTGTCTCCCGACCAGGAGGACCGTCGCGTGTGCCGTCGCAAAAGCACGCGCCACCGCGCTCCCGATCCCACCGCCAGCGCCGTAGATAACTGCCGTCTTGTTCTTCAACATCGTAGTCCTCGTTTGCTCCCCGAGCGAAAGGCTCGGCTCCACCGAAGAGACGTCGCGAACGTCGTCGGGGGTGCGGTCGCGAATTTCTTTTCCTCGACCGCATCCTTTGGGTCCCTTGGATCGTCTCTCGTTCAGGAGACCCCATGCAGAGTACGTTGAGTCGCTATCGCACCCTCCCGGCCCAGGCCCACGCCCGCCCACATCTAGCGCATGGCTCGGACGTGAATACGGACGCAGACTCCACCGATTCGACGCACCCCGTCGCGACTTCCCAGGCGCTCACGGAGCGCCTCGCCGCGATGCGCCCGCGGCTTCATCGGTACTGCGCAAGGATGACCGGATCGGTGGCCGACGGCGAAGACGTCCTGCAAGACGCGCTTCTGCGTGCGCTCGAGGCCGGCAGGGACGGTCGCACGATCGCAAACCTCGACGGGTGGATCTTCCGGATCGCGCATCGCGCCGCGCTCGATCACATAAGACGACGGGCGCGAAGAGACGCGAGAGCGTCGAACGAAGACGTGACCCAGCTCGGTGACCCGAGCGCCGCGACCGACGTGCGCGTAGCAGTGCAGTCTAGCCTCGCGGCGTTCATGCGGCTCCCGATTTCGCAGCGCTCGTCCGTCGTACTGGTCGACGTGCTCGGGCACAGTGTGGAGGAAGCCTCGATCATCACCGCGTCGTCCGTGGCCGCGGTGAAGTCGACGCTGCATCGCGGGCGAGCTCGTCTGCGCGACTTTGCCACAACACCGGACCAAGCCGCGGTGCTGTCTCCGCAGGACCAGCGCCTGCTCCGTGCGTACTCCGATCACCTGAACGCGCGAGACTTCGACGCGCTTCGCGACATGCTCGCCGAGCAGGTGCGTCTCGAGGTCGTGGGACGGACTACGCTCTCCGGACGGGCCGCGGTCACGACTACCTATTTCGGCAATTACCGCCAGACGAACGACTGGCGATGCGTGCCGGGCGTGGTCGAGGGACGTCCCGGAATTCTGGTGTACGATGTCGCCGATCAGCTCGCACGGCCGCGCTACTTTATCCTCACCGAGTGGCACGACGGCCTGCTCGTTGCCGCGCGCGACTTCCGGCACGCCGCATACGCCGCGGAGAGCGCCATGATGTCTCCCCTTGCGTGAGTAGCCTACCCGAAACCCATTTTTGACCGCGCGGGCCGGAGCGCGCCAGACGGCGAACGCTCCCGCGTGCTCGTCCTGCCCTCGACGCGAGAACGCGGGCGGTCAACCTTGCCTGGGACGAGCTCCGCCCATCAGTCGCCACCGACTGATGGGCGCCATGATCGCGGATAGAAGCGCACGGCTCCTGACCAAGATTGCTGCGCTGAAGCAGGCCACGAATGCGCGATTCGAAGGCGTGATCTTCCATCAGGGTCCCACCTGGCTTAGTTTCCCAGGCACGAGGGGCGGGCCCTTAGCGAGGGCCGCACAAGTCCGCGAGCGCTAGCAACAACTCCGCGGGTTCGACTGGTTTTGCCATGTGCACATTGAAACCCTCCAGGAGCGCGCGCGTGCGGTCCTCGTTGCGGGCGAACGCGGTCAGCGCAATGGCCGGAATGCGCGCCTTTTCCCCGAGTGGCAGCGCCCGCACCTTGCGAATCAGTGAGTAGCCGTCTTCCCCGGGCATGCCGATGTCGGAGACCATCAGGTCCACGCGCTCTCGCTGTAGCGTGGCCAGTGCCTCGTCGGCGCTGGCCGCGTCGCACACCCGTACCTCGCAAGACTCGAGCACGATGCGAAGCAGATCGCGCGCGTCTTCTTCGTCATCGACGACGAGAATGCTCAGCCCGGCGAGCACCGTGGGGCGCGCCAGCTCTGCGGGCCGTCGAGTCGTCGCGGCGACCTTGCCGACGCCGACGGTCGTCGAAATCAGAGGGCTCACTGGCAGACGCACGCTGAACGACGCGCCGCGACCCGGGCCGTCGCTGCGCGCATCAATCGACCCGCCGTGCAAGTCGACTAGGTGCTTGGCAATCGACAGTCCAATGCCCAGCCCGCTGTGCGCGCGCGTCGTCTTCGAATCGTATTGCCGAAAGCTCTCGAAGATGTAGGGCATGACCTCAGCCGAGATGCCCATGCCGTTGTCGGCAATGACGAGCTCCAAATCCGACTCCACCCGGCGCAAGCTCACCCAAATTTTTCCGCCCTTGGGTGTGAATTTAATCGCATTCAGCAGTAAATTCCAGAAGACCTGCCTCAGGCGCTCGCCGTCACCGCGCATGACGGTCGCCCCATCGGCGACGTCGACTCGTAACTCGAGTCGCTTGGCTTCGAGTGCGACCCGTGCGTCGGCCAAGACCAGATTGATCACATTGCCCAGATCGACCTGCGCCGGCTCGATGCGGATTTTGCCCGTGATGACGCGGCTGATGTCCAAGAGGTCTGCCACCAATTGGCTCTGCGCATTGGCGTTCCGCTCCACGACCTCCAACGCTTGCGCGCGCGTTTCCTCCGAGAGCGAACCACTTCTGAGTAGTCGAACCCAGCCCATGATCACGTTGAGGGGCGTGCGAAGCTCGTGTGAGACCATCGCCACGAACTCGTCCTTGGTGCGTGTAGCCGCTTCGGCCCTGGCGCGCTCGGTCCGCGACAACTCGTACAGCCTCGCGTTGTCTATCGCCGCCGCGGCACGCCGGGCGAGATCCTCCGCCAGCAACAGATCGGAGGAAGTGTAGTGTTGACCGGAATCACTGCGAGCGAGCGTGATGCTGCCCAACATGCTCGTGTTGATCCGTAAGGGCACCACCAGCAACGAACACGTACCTACCCGGCGCATCAAAGCAAGCTGTTCCGGCGTTTCGGCGGCACTCTGCGACAGCCCGTCCGGCACCGACTCGACTAGCATTGATTTGCCGGTACGCGTGACCTGTCGATGACTATTCGGGCCGCCCGGCGCCGAGCGGCGCAGGATCTCCCGCACCAAGTCGATCTTTGCTGCATCCACATGCGCGATCGGCACTTCTTCTGCTGAGTGACCATCGAGGTGCACGACGCAGTAATCAGCGAGTCGGGGAACGAGCAAGCGCGTGAGCCTCGCGAGCGTCGCCTGCAAGTCCAACGACGAGCTGAGCAGCTCGCCCGCCTCGCTGAGAAACTCCAAGTCTGCCTGACGAGCTTTCACTCGCTCTTCGCTGGAACGCACGTATTCAGCGACTGCGCTGGCAATGCCGACGTTCAGGTAGCGCGCCAACAGCTCCGCCTCGTCCATGCTGAGCGGCGTTTGCTCCGCCTTGGCCGTCTCGAGCACTGCGCGCCGCAACACCCCATACTCGCGCACCACCGCGCGCAGGTCATAGCCGGCCTGCCAGCGTTGCTCTCCGTGCGCACGGGCCGTAATCTCTACGTCCACCGCTTCGCGGCTCGGGCGCGCGCCGTCAAAGTTCGACAGCTCGTCGCTGAGCTCGTCGAGAAAGAGGGGGATGTGGTCAACCAAGACTGACCGGGGCAAACCCGGAGGAGGCAAGTCCTGGCTTTCCACCTCACGCACGAACCTGGCCAAGATTTGGTCACGACACTCGTTGAGGATCTTCGTAAGAGACATGATGCTGACGTCGTGGGGTTTGGAAAGAGCAATTGGGATGATGGCCGCACCGACGTCCAACGCCGCCACCCGGCTCGCGCTTGCAGGGCGCGCGGCGGCGTAGAGCTACAACCGTCCTCGATTCGGTGCCCGCTTCTGCCTTGGAGACCTCAGCAGACGATTCATGTTGCAGTTGGTCGTGTCGAGAGCGTGATTGAGCAGCAGCCGGACGACATCGGTGCGCGTCACGTCGAGACCGCTTTGGCGCATCTGCTGTGCGCAGTGCTCGACACGCTCGACCAACGTTTCAGGCAGGCGGAAGGAAAACTGCTTGGACACATCCATCGGAAATCCCCTAATCAAGCGGGCTGACGAGCGTCACCCAACGTCACCCATGCAGCTCGTGTTCCATCGGGGAAATCCACAAATTCCCTTGGTTCGGCGTCGCTCCGAGCGTTCAGCGTGACGCAATGCCACGACTTCATGGGCTGCTGGCAGATTGCCACGGAGAACGCCGAGTTAGTTAGACAAATAGGGCTGAACGCTTCCTGAGACGAATGCCCGCTAGCTTTGCGATACATCGCGCTCCGTGTAGCCGAAGGTATATCGGACACACACAAATGCTTCCTAGCTGAGTATGTAACTGAGCAGCACCGAGGACAGCCGGGACAGCCGGGATGCATCGGCCGCGAAGGCAATCGACTTAGCCTTTCCCGGGCCCTTAGAAGTTGACGACCCGAGGCTCGTCGCTAGGCGCCGAACAGGCCGCGTGCGTGCCGTTCCGTCGCGGGATTGGCTGGGAAGAAGCATTCGATGCGCAGTTCCTCGAGTGTCACGTCCTGCGGCGTTCCGAGCGTGGTGACGGTCGAGAAAAAGTCGTACTGAGTTCCCTCGTGCCGGAAGCTGATCGAAACCACTGGCATGAGCGGCAGCGCGAGGTTGGGCCGCCGAAGTTGCGCGGAAACGCCTGGGTAGTCGAGAACTTCGGCGAGCAAAGCGAGCGTGACCGCGTCTTTCACGCCGCCGGTCGCCTCGCGGTGCAGGCGCTGCAGCAAAGTTTCCGCGACCGTGTCCCAGTTCCTCACGTGCGGCCGGAGCTCCTTGGGATCGAACATCAAGCGCAGCACGTTCGGCGCGGGTCGGCCCTCGCGCGACCCCAGTAGCATACCGAAAAAGCGCTGCCCCGCTTGATTCATGTCCAGGATATCCCAATAGCGGTTCAGCACCGCGGCGGGGAATGGCTCTTGCTGGCGCAAGATCGCGTCGAGCGCCGCGCGCACGGGTCCGAGCTCGGGCGCATCGAGCCGCGCCTCGTGGTAGAGCGGCGCAAAGCCAGCCGCGAGCAGCAGCTGGTTGCGCTCGCGCAGCGGCACCCCGAGCACCGTCGTGAGCAGCACGACCATGTCGCGGCTGGGCTTGGCGCGCCCGGTTTCGAGGAACGAAATGTGCCGCGGCGAAACGTCCGCTTCCGTCGCCAACGCTAGTTGGCTCAGACCTTTTGCCTTTCTCCAATGCTGGAGCAAAGCGCCGATCCTCGTCACGTCGGAGCGGTTCGGTCCGGCGATCTTCTGGGCGAGAACATCGATCGCTTCGGGCATGACCGAACTATGCCCGGTACGCGAAGGGCGACAATTACCTCTGACGTAAGCGCCCGCTTACCTCCCAGGGAATTGCGGGTTTTCACGCCAAACCACAGTTTGACCAGCGCGAGGAAGGGCCTCGCGCAGCACCCCCGGAGCATAGCCATGAAAATCTACGGTCACCCCTGGAGCGTCAACACCCGCAAAGTACTGATGACCCTCGAAGAAAAAGCCCAAGAAGCCGAGCTTTCACTGGTGATGATTCCCAATGGTGAGCAAAAGCTCCCGGCGCACGTTGCCCTTCACCCCTTCGCCAAAGTTCCCGTGCTCGATGACGAAGGTTTCATCCTCTACGAGGCGTCCGCCATCAACCGCTACCTCGAGCGAAAGTTTCCGGCGCCTGCGCTCGTTCCCAGCGACCCTCAGGGCGCTGCCCTCACTAACCAATGGATCAGCGCCATCGATTATTACTTCGTGCCGCACGCCGCCCCCGTGATCGTCGAGACACTCTTTCGTCGCTACCTCGGCGGCGAAGCCAATCTCCTTGCCATCGAAAGCGGGCGTGAGAAAATGCAAACCGCGCTCGACGTGGCCGATCAGGCGCTCGAGCGATCACCCTATCTCACCGGTAACGATTTCTCGCTCGCCGATATCCAGTTGATGCCCTACTTGGATTACCTCGAACAGATTGGCTTCGATCAGACCATAACGGTGCGCAGGAATCTCGCGGCGTGGTGGGTGCGCACCAGTCGGCGCCCGAGCTGGCAGAAAGTGGCTCGCACTGGCCCTCAACCGTACGACAGCGGCATAACCGCCGAGTCGGTCGAAGCACGCTCTCGCGCGCAGAGTGCGTGATTCACGCGACGAATCGCGCAGATTGGGCTACGGGCTGACGCCGCCGTTCAGCGAGCCGGTGGCAGGTCCAGGCGTTGGTGTCGAGCCGACTAGGCCGTTGTTATTCGGCAGCGCCGGATTCGGCGTAGAGCCCGGAATGCTGCCGTTGCCGACGGGAGGAGTATACGGAGCGGCGGCGCCCGGGGCAGGCTGATAGACATTCTGCGGCAAGTAGTTGGTCCGCGGCGTGTCGCTGGCGGCCGCGGTGTCGCTCGTTTGCGTCGGCACGTAGCCCTGCATGGGGGAAAAGTTGATCGCAGGCACGCTCTCGCTCGCTGAGCTCCCGATCCGAGCACGACTTTCCCCCGTGCTCGAGCCGCTCGGCAAAGTGATGTTCGTCACCTGATTGGGCGGCGCGGCGGCGCTTTGAGCGGGCACGTTGACGATCACCACGTTCGGCGGCGCGATAGTGGCGCTAGGCGCGGCGCTCGGCTGCGTGCCATTGCTCAGCGCGTCTCGCGTGGCGGCGGCTCCCAGTGCTTTCCACCCGTCACGCAACTCTTCACGCTGCAGAGCGTCGGAGGTGACGTGCTCGTCACTGACGCTCTGCCGGTGGGCCACGATCAGGCCCGTGACAATGCCCGCTAGCCCGAGGCAAAGGGCCACGCCGGCCACCGCCCGCCACGGCCGCGGATCATTGCGCACGACCAGCTGCGGGGGATCGGGAAGTTCGAAGCCATGACTATGAGACGTATGTGCTTCTTCTGGGGTCATGTTCTGGGAGTGAAGCAAGACGCGCGCCTAACGCGCCTCCGTCGACGGCGCTCGATCCGTCCCGCCTCACGTTCAGGTTGGGTTCGGGTGACCGGGCGCTCTCTAGAGGTGTTGGGGGATGGCCCGCGGCACGACTCGCCTGGGGGCGCGCTGCTTGACCGTAAACTTCTCGGCGACGAGCACCAATTCTTCGGAGTCACGCGTGGCGAAGTCGAGCGTGGGGTTTTGGGGCAGTAAGCTTGCGTTCTTGCTGGTGTCGAGCGTGAGCGCGATTTGCTCGTTCGCTGATGCTCGAAGCAGCACGTGCGCCACCCCTTGATCGTCGGTTTGCCCGACCACGCTTTTCAAACGCAGGATCGGCAGGTGTGGTCCATTCTCGGCGCGCACCCCGACCACGACGCTGTGTACCAAAGAGAAGCATTCGACCTCGAAGCGAACTGCCGTGGAGCCGTCTCCGAGGTGACGCAGCCCCACGAGTAAGGGGCGTTCCGGGGACGCGTAAGCCGTTGGGCATTTCACGTTCAGAGCCAGCGTATCGCCCTCCGAGCCGTGCAGCGCGAGGCGCGCGCTGCCGGAGGCGTCGGTCTCGCCGAGTACTTGCTTGCCCACTGAAATTTCAACGCCGGATACTGCGCTTCGGGCCTCGCTTCGAGCCGCGATCGAGATTGGGAAATCGAGCATCTGCGCGTGCCCCGCCGATTCATCGGTTGGCGATTGGCAGGCGAAGAGAGGCAGGCTGGCGAGCAGCACACGAGTGAGTCGCTGATCGAACATGGTTACTCCTTTGGCTTTCTACGGACTCGCGCAGGTGTCGATCATCTGGTCCAAACCGAGGCGTTTGAGTTGTGCCTCGACAATGGCTCGGAGTTCATCGTCGTAGTAGTTGGTGTTTTTTCCGCCGATGGTCAGTAGCATCGCTTTGATTTTTTTTGCACATTCCCGGTCGGTCACGACCCCACGCTGGAGGGCCCTTTGCAGTTCGAACACGTCTTTCCGGGCAGCGACGGCCAGATCACGGGCGTCGTCCTGGTACAGGGGCTTGTTGTTGTTTTTGTAGGTTCGACCGGCCTCGTGTAGCGCCAGCGGCTCTACGAGCACGAAACCGGCGGCGGTGGACGCCCGCTTGACCGGCTTCCGAGCCTTCGCGCTCACGGCAGCAGCAAGCTTCTTCTGCTCCTCGTCGGACAGATTCGAGCAGCGCGCGGCGATCTGTGCGGCGACGACTTCGTCCATCAATTTGAAGGCTCGTACCTCCAGCGCTTTGCCAGATGGAATGTGATCGCGCTCCATCCCATTACTGGGTCGGGTCCCACTGCCGCCGCCGAGATCCCTGCCATAAGAACCGGTTTCGCCGCACTCAATCGGTCCCGTCCTTCTCGGCGGCGGCGCGCTGGCAGGGCTCGTGCTGTCCGCCGGGCAACCGTCGCCGTTGGGATCGCCATTGTGCACGAGCACGTGGCTGTGACCCACGAAGTAGCTGTGGAACTCCGAGACTTCGAGGTTGTAGACCGTCGTGAGTTCGGAGCCGCCGCCCCACAGCTCGGAGCTGAATCGCGCTGCCGTCGACCCCTCGGTCGACCACAGGGGTTGAGCGCCGAGCGCGTCGGCGCGAACCCAGCCCGAGCCCTCCACCCAGAACAAGTGACCGCGCGTAACCGTGAGGTGCTCGGACGAGACATGCCCGACCGAGAGCTCGAGATCGACCACGGGTACCCGCGCCGTGCGGTAGGTATTCACTACCGAACGGAGCGCGACCGCACCGGTCGCTAAATCGCGCGCCCAGACGCGATCACCGATGACAATGCTCTCTATCGCGCGATCACCGCGCGCCGTTTGTACCGGTGTGCCTGCGGCGAAACAATAGTTCGGTTTGACGCACCAGCCTGGGATCTCGTTGTACTCGGCACCGAGTGAACCGAGAATGCCCTCGGTGGTTGGTAAACCCTCGCCCTCGATGTGCTTGGCGTCCGCGCTCAGGTCTTTTCTTACGACCTTGCCGTAGCTATTGAAGCCAGCTATTCCGACCAATGCACAGGCGCCGGCGATGGTCAGGTATTCGACCATCGATTGACCGGAATCAGTGCCGCGGAAGACAGCGTTCAGTAGTCGCTTGAGTGCGTTCACGGTTCACCCCCGCTTTCGAGCGTCAGCGAGGCAGTGGGCTGCCCACTCTCTGTCAGCGTCGCGAAGGTGTGCTGATCGCCGCGGAGCACGGACAAGAACACCTGATAGCCGTCGGCGCGCAAGTAGCTGCTCGCCCCGGACTCCGCGCCATGCGCGGCTTGGTAGCCGTGCTCGCGCATCCAGAGATCGTAGAAGGATTGCGTGGCTGCGACCGATTGACTCGATTCGTAGCTCCGTACGCTGAACGGCAAGCCTTCGGCACTCGCGGAGAGCGTGCGGCGTGCACCCGGTGGACGCGGAACGACTGCCGAGTCGTCACCATTTGCGTCCCCAGTCTTGGGAAACAAGGTCGGCAGATTGAGACCAGTATCTGCCCACAACGTGACCACGCGCGTTGACTCGTGTTCGGTGACCTCCGCGAAAGAATAGCGCAAGCGTCCGAATGAAGACAGGTCACGCGTCGTCGAAAAGCGTCGCAGTGCTGCAAGCCAGCTCGCGGGCGAATCCGGATTCGGGCCGCCAACGAAGCACAGTACCATGCCGCGCGTCGCGGCTTCTTCACGGAACACGGCGTTGCGCAGCGCTCCGGGCGGCGCGTGCCGTTCGAAGCGCTTTGGGTCGCTGTCCGCGAGGCGAGCCAGCACTAGCGCCGCGGGACCTAGATTATTGCGACAATGCTGCTCGACGTGGTTCAATACGCTGTGCAGCGGCTCCGCCGTCGCGTTCACGGCGTGATGAAACCGTTCGCCGTTCACGAGCACGGTTTCCGCGCCACCCGTCAAGTCGGACAGGCCGAGCAGCTCGTGGCCCAGGCCGAAGGCGTCTTCGCGGGTCGCCGCGTACAGCGCGCGCGCCGCGACGAGCAGACCGATCAGCGAGACGCAGCCGAAGTATGCAGAGAGCCTGAGCATCGGTGGCGATGGAAAGACCCAACGCCGCAGCGCGCGGCCCACTTCACTTGCCCAATAAACTCGAGACTTCATCTTTCATTACTCCCAGCACGCGATCGAAATCGCCGTCTTTGACTTCGTCCCCACAGCTCACGAAGGACCTCGCGCGCACTCGCCCGGAGAACACGGTTTGACTGCGGCCGTTCCCGCCACCCTCTTTCCCGCTCGCCTTCGCTTGACCACCGAATTCGGCGTCGGTGATCGGATTGAGCAGACCTTTGCCGTCACTGCTGGTCGCGCCCGAGCGTTGCACCAGGTTACGGGCCTTTGCGGAGTCGGTGCCACTAGAGGTGCTGTCGTTGTCCTTGCCGTGCGCCGATTGCCGATCTTGGTTTGCGCCCTGCGCCGTGTACTGGGCGAGATCCTTTGCAAGCCATTCGCGTGGCTGATTGCTTTTGCAACCCGCCATCGAGTGGGCGATCACCGCCGCTCGCGTCAGCCGCGAGACGGCCAGTTGCTGCAGGTACAGGTCGCGCACGTACACGAGCGCAAGCAAGCCCAAGGTCAACGCGGAGATCACCACGGTGGCTTCCAGAAAGACGGCACCGCGTTGCGTGGACCGAGCCGGACGCCGCAGTCGTGGTTCAATGGATGATGACGTCTTTTTGCACGGCATGACCGAGATCCTTGAGCAGCAGGGCGTTCTCGTCCGTCGACCAATTGAGCTTGGGTAGCTTCGTCATGGCGTCCTTCAATAGGTCCGCCCCCGCGAGCACGCTCGAAACGTGCTCGATGCTCGGGCTGTTACCGCTGTTGTAACGACGGAGGCGTGCGCGCCAGCGGAAGTGCCACATGGCGTAGCCCTCGTCCCGCTTGGAGCCGTCACACGATTCCGATTTCCACGCGCCCGCGCAGTCGTAAAAGAACTCGGCCTGTGCAAAGCCGAATGAGTCAGTCGCCGATTTCGGTTCGCCGCCCTGATTCGTCCAGGCGCCGATCCGCACGCCCCGTGGGGCGACGCGGAGCGATGCCTTGTTGCCCTTGGCCACAGCCAACAATTGGCCGTCGTCCCCTCCGTTCAGGTAGCGCACGCTCACCTGCTTGGGCGTCATGTCTTTTCCGTCGTTCATCACTGGCTTGCTCGCGCTGCCCTGATTCATGCGCTGCTCGGACTGAGTGCGTTTGTCTTGCTTGCACTTCTGGTCGTCGAAGCCGCTCACGGCTGCCTCGGCGTTCGACTGTTGAGACTTCAGTCGCGACAGTTGGCTCTGCTGGGCGCTCGAGAGCGCGCTGTCCGAACCGCCGGCACAAGCCGCGCCGTAGCGCTGGCAGCTGCGCTCGTAGTCCGAGCGCGCCTGCTCTGCCTTGGACTTTAGCCCACCGATTTCGCTATTGCAGCTTTCTTTAGCTGCAGAGTCCAGCTCGTCTCCGAAGTCAGGCGGCGTGCCGGCGCCGCTGCCGAGCTCGCAAAAGTAGGCACCCCCTTTCTCGATGCCCTTGCCGATCAGGTGATCAAAGCGACTCGTGACCTGGTCGGGGATCTTGGTGTGAGTGATAGACTCGATCATCCACTCGATCAGACGCGGCCCGGACTCACCGGCTTCGCGACAGAGCTGGTCGACGTTCCCCTCGTCTACGGGCAAGCCTTGCAGCAGCGTGCGATTGGCCGCACCGGCTTCGCTGACTCGCGGCCGGTACTTGGCGCCGACTTGAATCGAGCCGGCCAGCGCCGCGCCCGGCACCATCATCTTGATCCCAACCTGTGCACGGCTCAGCGCCTTCAGGGTGTCGTTGATCGCTGGGCGCGTGTCGACGATGGCTGTCTGCAAGTCGCCCGCGATGTCGAAGCAGGTCACCGCGAAGCCCTCGAGCGGCGGAAAGATCGCGCATATCGCGCCGATCACCACCAGCGCAGACTGAGCGGCCTTCATCGCCACGCGCACGCCTAGCACACAAGCCATCAGCAGGTTCAAGAGCACGATCAGATTCATACCGCGCGCATCCAAGGTTGCCGCGCTGAACGCGACGGCGTCCGCGCCTTCCTGCAATCGCTCGCGATACATGATCGCGTCACCGATGCCGATCACGTACCAGAGCGCACCAGCCATGCACGCGCACATGAAGACGCCCAACACCAGAATCGCGCCCTGTTCGTTGCAGAATATCGTCGAGCGCGACTCACGGGTAGTCATAGCGAGCTCCTTGATAGGGATAAACGGCCTCGGCGTTCACCTGACGCATCGGAATCGCAATCTTGATCGCGTCGGTAGCGTGTGTGAAATCGAAGGACAGCGGACAAGCGATGCGGTTGGCGATGCCGATGCGACACTCGGCCTGGACCTCCACCCGCACGCGCACCTTACTCACCTGGCTGTCGTTCATCGGCGCAAACCCGAGCGTTCCGGTTCGACCGGGACCGCCCGGACGCTCCTCCGCTGGAAACACCAGGTTCACATCGTGAACGAAGCCGTTGAGGATGAGCGGGGCCATGCTGAGCAGCGCCGCGTCCCGCACGACCTCGTAACGCGCGCTGCCCCTCACCGTCAGGCGGTTGATCTTTTCACCGTTGTAGCGCTTCGGGTCGTCCCCGATCACCACGGCTGCGGCGCGGGCGGCGTCGATCGCTGCGTGCTCGGTAACCAGGCGCACGGCAAACAGCAACGCGAGTTGGATCAGGCACAGAAAGAAGGTGTACACGGGTAAGAAGGCGATCAAGAACTCGACGAACACTACGCCGCGTCGATCGCCGAGCGCGCGGCTGAGTGGCCGCGTGTCGAATGCTTGATTGTGCATTGTCGTATTGTCTCCAAGGCGAGCGTCGATAGCCGTGTGCAAGACGCGTGCGCGCCCGCAATCGCCCGGACCGAGCGTGTCGCCCTCACTCATGATCACGAGTACCGAGTAAACTGCCATGCTGTCCGCACTTACTGCCCGGCGTGGAGCGCGCAGGCGCGCAACCGCGTCTGCAACCATTGGTTGCGAACGCGACCATTGGTTGCGCGGAGCATTCGCCCTGTCGGCAATTCTTGGGTCTTTCCTGCCTCTTTTCGCGGGAGTGCGCGGCTCACGGAGGGATTGGTCTCGCTCTTGCAAAGAGCTGCATTGGTCGGCGTTGGCCCGACGCGTAAACACCATGTCCAAGCACGATAGCCCTGCTGCTCAACGCCAGACTTCGCGCCTCCGCAGGCTGCGACTCGACGCGCGCGGTGCGTTGATGCTCGAGTAT
>Ga0302321_100003217_pt1 | contig 13999 bp, 13 predicted proteins | sample Fen_T0_1_FD_202505 | JGI IMG/M metagenome (GOLD analysis project Ga0302321, IMG submission 202505) | Peat permafrost microbial communities from Stordalen Mire near Abisko, Sweden - Fen_T0_1 | ecosystem: Environmental > Terrestrial > Soil > Wetlands > Permafrost | place: Sweden: Abisko...
ATATGTTATAAAAGATCCCAAATCCCAGACCGGAATGTATTTCCGTTCCGACCATTTTCCATTTGCTAAAAAAGGAGTTCCGTCGGCTTTCGCCCGTGGAAATGTAGATAGCAGGGAGCATGGAAGGAAATGGGCGTCTGATGTGGAAAAAGACTATATTAATAACAGGTATCATCGCCCAGCAGATAATTATGAACCTGAGACCTGGGATCTGAATGGCATAGCAGAAGATGCAAAACTTGGATTTACTGTCGGGTACCTGCTGACTAATTCAGATCTCCATCCATCCTGGAAACAGGCCTCAGAATTCAAAAATATTATTAGGTAAGTATTTCAGAGTTCCGATTAGCTATCAATCATTCCTTTCCTTATTCCTAAATAACTCTCTCAGTTTACTTATTTAGAACTATTTTAAACTTACTGTTATTTTATTAACAATGTTAATATTTTAACAATAATTTGCTAACTTTGCATTTGAAATAAGAATATAAAGCAAGGCCTGAATTGGTTAGGCTCAATAAATCAAGAGGTTACAATAATAAAATGACAATTAAAGAAATAGCTGGGATAGTAGACGGAAAATTGATTTGCTGTGAAGAAAAAGCTTCAACATTTGTGGAATACGCTTTTTCCTCTGATCTGATGAGTGATGTTCTGACAATAGAAAAAGAAAACCTGGTTCTAATAACTGGTCTTGCCAACCTCCAGACAATCAGAACTTCTGAGATGTCTGATATAAATTGCATCATTTTCGCAAGAGATAAAAAGATCGGGGAAGAAATGGTCTCTCTGGCAAGAGAGAATAATATGGTTCTTGTTGAGAGTCCGCATTCCGTATTTCATATCTCGGGTGAATTATATAAGGCCGGCATTAAATCAATTTACTAGACAATGCAATTCAGGCACAAAATATCGGGAGGTGATTTTGCCAGAGCGGGGAATGTTGCGAGCGCAGTAAAAAAAATACTTCGTCAGTTGAATATCGACCATTCCGTTTCAAAGCGGATTGTCATTGCTCTATATGAAGGTGAAGTCAATGTAGTAGCTCATGCATATTCAGGAATTATTGAAGTAGAAATCGACGAAAACAAAATTGAAACAAAAATTACGGATAAAGGTCCGGGAATTGAAGATATAGAAAAAGCCATGGAAGAAGGATATTCCACGGCTACTCCCCAGGTACGCGAGATGGGCTTTGGTGCGGGAATGGGACTGGCGAATATGAAGAAGAACTCCGACTCAATGAAAATTTCGAGTGTACCGGGTGAAGGAACTACAGTGGAACTAGTAACATACATCAGGAATCATGCAGGATAAAAATCACAACAGGGATTTTCATCATGCATTGACCGTACATAATGACTTATGTGTCGGATGCACTCATTGTATGACGGTATGTCCTACCCAGGCAATAAGGGTAAGAAAAGGAAAAGCTACCATCATCGCAAACAGATGTGTCGATTGCGGCGAGTGCTATAAAGCCTGCCCCGTTTCAGCGATTGTAGTTGAGCAGGACGATTTGGAAATGATTTTTAAATTTCCTGTCAGGGTTATCCTGATACCCAGTGTACTGATAGGTCAGTTTCCAAAGAAAATAATGACGTCGAGTATCTACAACGCCCTGAAAGATATTGGGTTTACTCATATTTATGAGGTAGAAAACACAGTAGATATGGTACTTGAAGCCAGCCGTCAGTATATGCACGAACAAAAGGAGAGACCCATGATCTCTTCGTACTGTCCAGCTATCATAAGGCTTATCCAGGTAAAATATCCTGCACTGGTTGGAAATATAATGAAAGTCAACCCTCCTATAGACATGTCGGCGATGTATTACAGGGAGAAGCTCAAGGTCAGCGGAATACCTGAAGATCAGATCGGCCTGTTTTATGCAACTCCCTGTGCAGCTAAAATAGCTGCTGTAAAAAGTCCGGTCGGTGAAAAGGAATCAGCAGTTACCGGGGTAATAAATATCAATTTCCTTTATAACAGGATACTGAAATTCCTGCAAAGAAAGTATACAGAGTCAGATCCGCCGGAGACAGATGATCTTCTAAGTTCAAGAGGTATTGTATGGAGTCTTACGCGCGGGGAAGTGGTTCATTCTAATGGCCGTGCTCTTGCAATTGACGGAATTAAGAACGTAAATGAATTTCTCGAAAATTTCGAGAATGAGAAACCTGATAATATTGATTTTCTTGAGCTCAGAGCATGTGATGAAAGCTGTGCAGGCGGAATCCTTATAAGCGGAAACAGGTTTCTTACTGTAGAACGGCTAAAGAACAGAGCTGAGGAATTTAAGGCTCGCGAAGATGACAGAGAGCGGAAGCTTGGTGATGGTTATCTTAATATTAATGAACATGGTTTTCTTGGCGATATAGGTCCGCGACCGATGGGAAAGCTGGACGAAGATTTTTCAACCGCGCTCAGAAAGATGGAAAGGCAAAGACGTATAATGTGTTTCCTGCCGGGATTCGATTGTGCCGGATGCGGAGCACCCGATTGTCAGACATTATCCGAAGACATTGTTCAGGGCAAAGCACAGATCTCACATTGCCTGTTTATGCAGCACCAGTTGATAAAACAAAATCTTCTCAGTCAGGAACAGGCTGTTAGGATTGCCGAAAAGATCTGGGGTGAAGAAAGATTTGAAAAAAATTGTAAAAAACTTGGAGCAGAAGATGAAAATATCTGATATTATCACAGGATTAAATCTTAAAATTATAGCGGGTCATAATGGCCTCTCAAATGAGATCACAGGTGGCTATGTCTCTGACCTTTTAAGCGATGTAATGGGAAATGCAAAGGAGGGACAGATCTGGATAACGCTTCAGACGCACCAGAATATCATAGCTGTGGCATCACTTAAGGATATTTCTGCAATAATTCTTGTCAAAGGTTTTGTTCCTGACGAGGATACAATTAAGAAAAGCAATATTGAAAACATACCTGTTCTGAGTACTGAAATGGATACTTTCAATATTACAGGAAGATTATTTGAATTATTACGATAGAAATGAATTTTTACAGGGCTGACCTTCATATTCATACAGTCCTCTCACCTTGTGGTGACCTGGAAATGAGTCCTGTAAATATTGTTTCTGAAGCTGCTCTTAAAGGGCTCGACATTATCGGAATAACTGATCATAACACCACCCGGCATTGCGGGTTGATAACCAGGCTTGCAGCAGAAAAAGGGATCTTTGTGATGCAGGGAGCTGAAGTAACAACAAAAGAAGAGGTCCATTGCCTCGCGTTCTTTGAAAACACTGATACACTCAATAAATTCCAGGAGTTTCTTGACGCTAATCTTGGAACAGTAATGAACGATCCATCAATATTTGGATACCAGGTTCAGGTTGATGAAAAAGATAATGTTATATACGAAGAGAAAAAACTTCTTATTAACGCTATCTCAAAATCATTTGAGGAAACAGAAGCGTTTATTCATGGCTTAAACGGGCTATTTATACCTGCACATATAAACAGGATGAAAAACAGCATTTACAGTCAGCTGGGATTTCTTCCTGAAAATTTAAAAGCTGATGCACTTGAGATATCAAAAACAACAACCCCGGAATTATTCAGGGCAAGCCATCCTGAAATAAGCAGATTCGCATTATTAAGGGATTCTGATGCACATTATCCTGAAGATATTGGCACTGTCTTCACTGAGTTTTTTATTGATGAACCTTCCTTCTCCGAGCTGAGACTGGCCATGAAAGAGGTTGATGGGCGTAAAATTATTGTAGAATGAAAGAATTGTCACTTAACATTCTGGACATCGTTCAGAATTCTATCAGGGCAAAAGCCGATGAGATATTAATAAAGATTAATGAGTCGTTCGCTAATGATATCTATCAGATAAAAATTACAGACAATGGAACCGGAATACCTCAGGAAATACTTCAGAATATAACCGATCCTTTTGTAACTACTCGAACAAAGAGAAGGATGGGTTTGGGACTTTCACTTCTGGAATACCATGCTGAACTTACTGGAGGCGGATTGGAGATAAACTCCAAAGCAGGAGAAGGAACTGAAGTAATTGCCAGCTTTGCATTTAAGCATATAGACAGGCAACCTCTCGGAGATATAGTCGGCATATTAATAATAATGATTGCAGCAAACCCGGGAATAAATTTTATCTACACGCACAACACCGATAAAGGCGAATACCGGTTTTCTTCAAAAGAGACTAAGGAATTTCTGGAAGTCAGCACTTTGAATGAAATGAGTCTGCTTGAAGAAATAGGCTGGATGATCGGAGAAAATCTTAAAGAAATTGAGGTCTCAGGTTTTGAATTGAGAAAACGGAATAAGGTAGTTTTATGACTATATAGAAAAAATTGAATAAATTAGAAGAGCAAATCCTGAAAGGGAGATGCCGCAAATAAAAATTAAACTTAACAAATAGAAGAATGTCAAAAATCACGTCACTCGCAGATCTGAAGAAGAAACGCGAAGAATTGAAGAGCGGATTGGACATCCGGGTTAAAGCCATCGATCCTGAAAACGTTGTTCAGGTGAAAGTTGCAATGGCAACTTGTGGTATAGCTTCAGGTGCCAAGACCGTTATGGAGTTTTTCCTGGAACAACTTGAACGGAGAAACGTTGCAGCTGTCGTAACCCAGACGGGCTGTATGGGATACTGCTACGCTGAACCAACCATTGAAGTCAAACTTCCGGGTCAGGACCCCGTAGTATTTGGTTTTGTTGACCTGAAAAGGGCAGACCAGATCATCGAGAAATACATTAAAACAGGAGAACTTGTTGATGGGATCATCCCTGTAAATTATCAAACTATTGACTTAAAAGAATAAGGAGGAAAAAGTATGTCAAAATACAGTATGCATCTTCTCGTTTGCGGGGGCACAGGTTGCCATGCTTCGGAAAGCGATGCTATTGTCTGCAATTTAAGAGATGAACTCGAGGCAAAGGGTCTGATGGATTCTGTTCAGGTAATAATGACAGGATGTTTTGGTTTCTGTGAAAAAGGCCCCATCGTGAAAGTTATGCCCGATAATACCTTCTATGTTCAGGTAAAGCCTGAAGATGCGCAGACAATTGTTGAAGAGCACGTTATAAAAGGAAGAAAAGTAACAAGGCTTTTATACAAAGATCCGGTGAGCAAAGAATCAATATCCGATTCAAAGCATATGGGATTCTTTAAAAAACAGCTCAGGATTGTTCTTCGTAACTGTGGTTTTATTAACCCGGAAAATATCGATGAGTATATAGCACGCGACGGTTATCAGGCACTTGGAAAAGTATTGACCGAAATGACTCCCGAGGCTGTCATCAAAGAAGTGAAAGATTCAGGTCAGAGAGGTCGTGGAGGAGCAGGATTTTCAACAGGACTGAAATGGGAACTCGCCCGGAAAAACCAGTCAGATGAGAAATATGTAGTATGTAATGCCGACGAAGGTGACCCTGGTGCATTCATGGACCGATCAGTACTTGAAGGTGATCCACATTCAGTTCTCGAAGCTATGGCTATTTGCGGATATAGCATTGGAGCAGGCAATGGTTTGATTTATATCCGTGCTGAATATCCACTCGCTATTGAAAGACTGAAAATAGCAATTAACCAGGCAAGAGAATATGGCTTGCTGGGGAATAATATTATGGGTACAGGGTTCAATTTTGATATTAAACTTCGTTACGGTGCAGGTGCATTTGTTTGCGGTGAAGAGACCGCTCTGATACACTCAATGGAAGGACTACGTGGTGAACCTACAGTAAAACCTCCTTTCCCTGCTGAATCGGGCTATCTGGCAAAACCAACGAACGTTAATAATGTTGAGACTTTCGCCGCCATTCCGGCAATTATCCTTAAAGGTGCAAAATGGTTCAGCAGCATAGGTACTGAGAAATCAAAAGGCACCAAAGTATTTGCCCTCGCAGGTAAAATCAATAACGTCGGATTAATAGAAGTTCCAATGGGAACAACATTAAGAGAGGTAATTTTCGAAATCGGCGGTGGTATCAGAAATGGTAAAAAATTCAAGGGCATTCAGACCGGAGGACCATCAGGTGGCTGTCTCTCCGAAAAACATCTGGATACTCCGATTGATTTTGATAATCTCATTGCAGCCGGGTCTATTATGGGTTCCGGAGCCATGATCGTTCTTGATGAAGATGACTGCATGGTTTCAATGGCGAAATTCTTCCTGGAATTCACGGTAGAAGAGTCATGTGGTAAGTGCGCCCCATGCCGGATAGGAAACAAACGTTTGCATGAACTTCTTGGTCAGATTTGCGAAGGAAAAGGCAAATTGGAAGACCTTGACAGATTGAGGAACATGAGTCTCGTAATTAAAGATACATCACTCTGCGGACTCGGTCAGACTTCTCCTAACCCGGTTCTCTCCATGATGGATAATTACTATGAGGAGTATGTTGCACATGTTACAGACAAGAAGTGTCCTGCCGGTCAGTGCAAGAGCCTAATGGAATATATTGTTAATGCCGAAAATTGCGTCGGATGTACAGCATGTGCAAGGGTTTGCCCTGTAAATGCTATCTCAGGTGAAAGAAAAGAGATTCATCATATTGATCCCTCTATCTGTATTAAATGCGGTGCCTGTATGGAGAAATGTAAGTTTGATGCAATATATATCAATTAATGAACCGAATAATGGAAACGATAAAGCTTACTATTGATAATAAAGAGATTGAGGTACCAAGAGGTACAACAATATATAAAGCTGCAAGGGAGCTGGGAATTGATATCCCTACACTTTGCTACATGGAATTACATGATATGGGTATAGAGAATAAACCGGCTGGTTGCAGGATTTGTGTTGCCGAGATCGCCGGAAGAAGGACTCTTGCCCCTACCTGTTCAACGAATTGTGAACCCGGTATGGTTGTAAAAACTCATACACCCAGGGTTCTGAATGCACGTAGAACGGTAATGGAGTTTATCCTATCCGACCACCCCAAAGATTGCCTTGTGTGTTCAAAATCAGGAACATGCGAACTTCAATCCATGGCTCACCGCCTGGGAATCAGGGATATTCCCGGAGCTGAATACGCTGCTGTTTCTACCTACAGAAAAGATACCTCTCCTTCAATTATCAGGGAACTCGATAAATGTATCATGTGTCGTCGTTGCGAAATGATGTGTAATGAAGTGCAGACTGTTGGCGCTCTTTCAGCTGTAAACAGAGGTTTTATGGCTACAGTGGCTCCGGCATTCGAACAGAACCTGGAACATTCAACATGCACATATTGCGGACAATGCGTTTCGGTATGTCCTACGGGTGCTTTGACTGAAGTAAACCATGTTCCTCAGGTACTTAGAGCTCTCACTGATCCTACTAAGACAGTTATAGTTCAAACTGCACCTGCAGTGCGTGTCGCCCTTGGTGAAGAATTTGGTCTTGCTCCCGGAACAATTGTTACGGGTAAAATGACCGCAGCGCTCAGAGCATTGGGTTTTGACTATGTATTCGATACAGATTTTGCAGCTGACCTGACCATTATGGAAGAGGGAACTGAACTTCTTGACAGACTTACACGACACCTGAAGGGTGACAAAACAGCAAAAATACCTATACTTACATCCTGCTGCCCCGGCTGGGTAAACTTTTTTGAAGAGTATTTTCCAGATCTTAAGGATGTACCTTCCACAGCAAAATCACCGCAGCAGATGTTCGGTGCGATAGCGAAAACTTACTTTGCCGATAAGATTGGCATAAACCGTAAGGATCTGGTTGTGGTATCAATAATGCCGTGCCTTGCAAAAAAATATGAATGTCAGAGAGATGAATTCTCAACTGATGGCAATCCTGATGTGGATTATTCAATTTCAACCAGGGAACTTGCTTCATTCATCAAACAGGCAAATATCGATATTAAAAATCTTCATGATGAGGACTTTGATGCACCTCTGGGTGAGTCCACAGGAGCAGGTGTAATATTCGGAGCAACAGGCGGGGTAATCGAAGCCGCATGCCGTACTGCTTATGAAATCTACACGGGTAAAAAACTTGAAAGACTTGATTTCACTGAACTCAGGGGCATGGAAGGAGTCCGCTCAGCAACAATCGATTTTGATGGTCTGCCTGTAAATATTGGTATTGCTCATGGACTTGGGAACGCAAGAAAACTTCTTGACGATGTAAGAGCAGGGAAATCAGAATTCCATGCAATAGAGGTTATGGCTTGCCCGGGTGGATGTATCGGCGGTGGCGGACAGCCATTGCACCACGGGAATTCAGATATCATTAAAGCCCGAGCAACGGCTATCTATACTGAGGATAAGAAGAAGCCTCTCAGAAAATCACATGAGAATCCTTTCATAGTAAAGCTTTATGATGAGTTTCTTGGTAAGCCAGGAAGTGAAAAAGCGCACCATCTGCTTCATACTCATTATTTTGACAAGAAAAAGAAGGTCATGATTAAGAAATAGTATTATAATATTCGATAAAGTAAAATTCACGGTTATGTCTCATATAAAAATTGAATTAAGAAAAGAAGATGTGGACTTTATAAAAGGAGTATGTACTACTTTTAATAATGATCCGCAGGAACTCATAAATGTACTTCATTCATGCCAGGAGCATTTTGGATATCTTCCTGCTGAAATACAGGAAGTTGTATCTGACAGTCTCAATATGCCTGTTGCAAAGATATACGGAGTGGTAACATTCTACTCATTCTTTACAATGACACCCAAAGGCAGGCATCCTATCAGTATCTGTCTAGGAACAGCCTGCTATGTAAGAGGCGCCGAAAAAGTCCTTGATGAGTTTAAAAAGGAGCTTGGAATTCAGGTAGGCCAATCTACAAAAGATAACAAGTTTTCGTTGTCCAGCCTTAGGTGTGTTGGAGCGTGTGGTTTGGCACCTGTTGTTCTCGTGGGTGACAAAACCTATGGCAGGGTCGCACCTGATGATGTTAAAAATATTCTGAAAGAGTACGAATAGACCAATCTGAAGTTTTGTTTTTAGGTAATGGAGCCGGGAAGAATTTTTGTCCCGGCTTCGTTTTTTTAATGGATATTAAAGTATAATATATGCCCGGTAAAATCTCCATATTTCATCGCTTTGCGACATAAAGTTACAATGGTAAGCAATACTCATATTTGATTGACTATATATCATTTTTTGTATCTTTCAGTAAATTGCAAAAAATAAAATGGTAGGAAAGTATAAGGTAATTACGCTTTGCGGAAGCACAAAATTCAGGGATGAGTTTATTGCCGAGCAAAAGAGGCTGACTCTTGAAGGATATATTGTTATCAGTGTTGGCTTGTTTGGACATTCGGGAGATACTGAAGTATGGCGCGAGATTACCAAGCTTATGCTTGATGATATGCATAAACGGAAAATCGATATGGCTGATGAGATATTCGTTATAAATGTTGGCGGCTATATTGGGTCATCAACAAGAAGCGAGATTGAGTACGCAATCATGACGAATAAGCCTGTAAAATACCTTGAACCGCCTGCCGTTACAAACGAAGTCACAGGAACTACAAAGGCATAATCAGAGACTTGTCCTGACACGAATTGCAAACCCGTGCCAGAGAATGCATTACGAATTGTTCGATTTCCCCCTTTCTCCTTGTCTCCCCTTCTCCCAATTTTTTTTTCCACCCCTGGCCTTCTGAGTTTCAGATCCGGGCTGCCTTTTCGCCTTAGCGCCATTGGGGCCTCTGACCACCGTAGTCCTGGCGAAAGTGGTTTGTGCCTTTCTATACCAGAAAAAATATTCTTTTTGCCTGCGTTTCTCTTCGATATTCCTAGCTACATAAACCTTTTTACCTGTATATGGGTCAAACCCCGTATAATACATTAATGTGGAAAGTGTCATTGGGGTCGGAGTGAAATCCTGAACCTGCTCAGGCTTGATACCCAGCACTTTAACTTCTGCAGCAAGCTCCTTCATATCGGCATCTGTACACCCCGGATGACCCGATATAAAATATGGAATCATCTGAAGCTTAAGATCATGTTTTGACACAGTATTATCAAATCGTTTCTTAAGCTTTCTGAAGAGTTCGAAAGGTACTTTTCGCATGTTAAATAATACATGAGGCGAAGTATGTTCAGGAGCCACTTTTAATCTGCCGGAAACATGATTCCTTATAAGTTCTTCAAGATATTCTCCTTCATCTCTGCCGGCCCCGGGATTCCATGCCGGGAAAAGTAAATCATAACGGACCCCGCTGCCAATAAATGACTTTTTTATTCCTGTCATACTGTCCACCTTCTTGTAAAGAGCTGTCAGATCTTTATGACTTGTATTGAGGTTCCTGCAGACCGAAGGCCACACACATGATGGTTTTGAGCATGCTTTGCACAGCTTCTCATCTTTGCCTTTCATCCTGTACATGTTGGCCGATGGTCCTCCCAGATCTGATAAGTAACCCTTAAAATCAGGAAGCTGACTTATTTTCTTTATCTCATGTAATACAGACCCTTCTGATCTGCTGATTATTTGCTTTCCCTGGTGCGCAGCAATAGCACAGAAACTACATCCCCCGAAACAACCACGATGAATATTCACAGAAAATTTTATCATCTCATAAGCAGGTATAGGCTCCTTCTTATTATATCTCGGATGTGGAAGATACCTGTAAGGCAAATCAAAAGTCCGGTCTGCCTCTTCTTCTGTCATGGGGGGAAACGGCGGATTTATGATTATTTTGAATTCGCCTGATGCTTCTGTAATCCTGGCTGATTCGATTTTATTTGATTCTTTCTCAAACTTTACAAAATTCTCTGCAAATGAGGCTTTGTCCTTCAGGCACTTTTCAAAAGGATGAAGGGAAATGTCTTTCCAGTTCCTCAATTCAGGCAAACGCTCATCATGAGCAATCATTACAGATGTCTGAGGTATTGTTTTAAGAGTTGAAAAAGGGATCCCTTTCTTCAGGTGGATTAACAGTTCACGTAATGGTTGTTCGCCCATGCCATAAATCAGCATGTCAGCACCGCTGCTCTGGAGGATCGAAGGTTCCAGCTTGTCTTTCCAGTAATCATAGTGTGTCAGCCTTCTCATTGATGCTTCAATACCACCTATGACAACCGGAACATCAGGAAATATATTCTTAAGGATTCTGGTATAAACAATTGTTGGATAGTCGGGTCTGAACCCCGCTTTCCCGCCCGGGGTGTAAGCATCATCCGACCTGATCCGGCGTGCAGCGGTGTAATGGTTAACCATGGAATCCATGTTTCCGGCTGTCACACCAAAAAAGTACTTCGGCCTTCCCAGCTTGCGAAAGTCTCTTAAGTCGTCCTGCCAGTTTGGTTGAGGTACAATTGCTACCCTCAGTCCTTCATCCTCTATAACTCTTCCTATAACAGCTGTTCCGAATGAAGGATGATCAACATAGGCGTCGCCGCTGAAAATAATAATATCCAGCTCTTTCCAACCCAGTAATTCGACTTCTTTGCCCGTTGTAGGCAACCATTCGGTGTTGAAAATATGTTGATTTTTCACGCCACAAATTTACTTAAAATAACTATCTTGTAGCTATATGTGCTATTAATCAGTAGCATTCTAAGATGCTAAAAATGAACATGTATTCTTTCCCGCTTTATATAAATATTAAAAATCCAGTTTTAATTATCTGTCTTTTTTGCCTGTTTTTCACTTTTCATTCCGGAAATTCTAATGCACAGAATGCAGGTAAGCGGCCCAAAATAGGATTGGTCCTCAGCGGAGGCGGCGCACATGGGATAGCTCACATTGGGGTTCTGAAAGTTATGGAAGAAGCTGGACTACGGCCCGATTATATAACAGGGGTGAGCATGGGAAGCATTATAGGCGGACTTTATGCAATCGGATATTCAGCTGACAGCCTTCAGAATATTTTAAAAAGTATAAGCTGGAGATCCGTCCTCTCAAATAAAATACAGGAAAATAAAGTGATATTTCTTGAGAAAAGCCATTTCGCAAATAGTGCCATCTCACTTCCACTGACCTCCTTAAAAGTAATACTGCCTTCAGGATTGATAAACGGGCAACAGGTCGAAAATTTATTAAGTTATTACACCTGGCCAGCCGCAGATATAAATGATTTCTCTAAACTACCCATCCCGTTTATGTGTGTCGCCACTGATATCATTAATTACAGGATGGTTGATCTTAAATCAGGTTACTTGTCAGACGCAATCAGGGCAAGTTTTTCGGTTCCGTCAATTTTTACACCGTACAAAATAGACTCGCTTCTGCTTCTTGATGGCGGGCTGATAAGAAATTTTGCAGCCACTGAAGCTAAGGCGATGGGAGCCGATATTATTATTGGATCATATGTTGGATTCAATGGATACAAGGAGGAGAAGCTTCAAACTGTCGGAGGTATTATGGAACAGATAGCAATGTTCAGGAGTCTGGATGATTTTGAAGTAGAAAAGAAACAGGTTGATGTACTTATAAAACCCGAAACTGAAGGATTATCTATTTTTGTGTTTGATAATGTTGACTCACTAGTCCAAAGAGGATATATGGCAGCCCTTCCCTATAAAAATTACTTCAGGAAGCTTGCTGATTCCCTTAACAGGATTGCGACACAGGAGCCACTGATAAACATCCTTGGGAAAAAAGTATATTCTTTCAAGAAGATCGAAATAAGCGGAAATAAAAGATACTCAAAAGAACAGATATTAGGGGTGCTTGATCTTGCCCCCGGGAGAGAAACAAACAAGAAAATGCTGGCTGACAGAATTGAATTGCTATATGGGAAGGCATGGTTTGACAAGGTGAAGTACAGAGTAGTTGCCCGGAATGATTCACTTATTCTGGCTATCGATTGCATAGAAAAACCTCAATCAATGCTTTATGGTTCAGTCCATTATGATAACGCTCTCCTTTCGAACCTCATATTGCAGACTTCTATAAAAAACATTCTGACCCAAAGATCCATTATCAATCTTAACGCACGAATAGGGCAGTACTATAAGGTTGAACTCAGTTACCTTCAGTTCATTGACAAAAACCAGATATACGGATTATCTGCAAATTTCTTTTCTGATAACACCCTTATTCCACTTCTAGTATTGAGAGGGGATAAAGGCGAAGTACTAAACAGGAACTTCACTCCCGGCTTTTCAATTAACAGGAGGATTGGTCTCAATAATATGATGAGTTTTTCCGGTGATTATGAAAACACAAATCTTATTCTTCATTACATATCGGAAGTATCTCTTAAATCTTTGTCATACAAGTACATAACATGGACATATGATTATAAGATAAATACACTTGACACAAAACATTTCCCGGATAGAGGTTCGATCTTTAACTTTACTGTCAACACCTCAAAACTGCAGTCTGCCTCCATTAAAAACGATTCATCGCATTCAGTATTAAGGATATATAATAATTCCGGACATACATTCACAAGATTTTATTCTTTACATGCTTCAATAGATCATTATTACTCCCCTCCAGGAAAACTGACATTTTCTTTCGGTGGAGATATATTGCTCATTACCGATGCCGATTCAGTTTCCTCTCAAAACAATTTCAGTTTCCTCGGCGGGGTTGAAGCGGTAAGCAGACGATCAATACCCATGGTTGGTTTTCAGTCTAATGAAATCCCTGTAAAGAAACTTGCCGGATTCAGGACCGGTCTTGACTTTGAAGCAGGTGAGCATTTTCATCTTAATCTCCTTGCAAATATCTTTGCCATACAGGAAAGTAACCGGACTCATGGATTCTCGCTTCTCTATGGAATAGGAGCAGGTGCAGGTTATATGTCAATTATAGGTCCAATAAAAATAGGCCTGATGTATGGCAGCTATAAAAAAGAGCAGTATTTCAACAAAATCAAAGGGTACTTCAGTATAGGGTACAATTTCTGAATAAGTACATTTGACCACAAAGGAGCACAAAGTGCTTCACAAAGGATACAAAGGAAATTTAATTACCAGAATTCCAGAGGTTTCAAAACGGTCTGATTGTTGCATATATCTATTTGATATTATGAAATGATCTTTTGTCATACTTCATAATATAACAATACAATTTTTTTTAC
>Ga0302321_100003219_pt1 | contig 13997 bp, 11 predicted proteins | sample Fen_T0_1_FD_202505 | JGI IMG/M metagenome (GOLD analysis project Ga0302321, IMG submission 202505) | Peat permafrost microbial communities from Stordalen Mire near Abisko, Sweden - Fen_T0_1 | ecosystem: Environmental > Terrestrial > Soil > Wetlands > Permafrost | place: Sweden: Abisko...
CGGTGTGATCCGCATCGTGACACCGCAATCCGCCACCGTGGTGGAGCGGCATGTGGTCGAAGGCCAGGCCGTGAAGCAGGGTGACGTGTTGTTTGTGTTGTCGCTCGAGCGGGCCACGCTCCACGGCGACACGCAAGCCACCGTGCAGCAAAGCCTCGCTGCGCGAGAGCGCAGCCTGCAGGCTTCCAGCAAGCAGCAGGCGCAATTGCAACAATCGCAATCTGCTGCTTTGCAGCGACAGATCGGCGACATGCGGCGCGAGTTGGCACAGATCGGTGCTGAGGCCGATCTGCAACGCCAGCGGCTCGCGTTGACCTTGCAGGCCCAGTCCAGGCTCGAATCGTTACGCAACGAAAATTTCGTGTCGTCGGCGCAGGTGCAGGCCAAGACCGAAGAGGTGCTGGGTCTGCGCGCGCAGCTGCAAGGGCTCGAGCGCCAGAGCGCGGTGCAGCAGCGTGAGATCGGCAACCTGGAGGCGCAGCTTCGCGAACTGCCGCTTCGCACGCAGGCGCAGCAGGGCGAGATCGACCGCGACATGGCCTTGCTGTCGCAAAAATCCGCCGAGAGCCAGGCGCTGACGCGCATCGTGATCCGTGCGCCGCAAGACGGTGTGATGGCGGCCGTGTTGGCCGAGCGTGGCCAGCCCGCCACACCGGACACCGCGCTGGCGAGCCTGGTCCCATCCGACGCGCAGCTGCAGGCACATCTGTTCGCACCGTCGAGCGCCGTGGGCTTCTTGCACTCCGACCAGACCGTGTTGCTGCGCTACCAGGCCTACCCGTACCAGAAGTTCGGCCACCAGGCGGGCCATGTGCTGCAGGTGTCACGCACGCCCTTGCAGACGGCCGAACTGGCAAGCCTCGCGTTGCCGGCAGGCAGCGAGCCGCTTTACCGCATCACCGTCGCGCTGGACCAACAAGCCGTGCAGGCTTATGGACAGGCCCAGGCGCTCGCACCGGGCATGCAGCTCGATGCCGACGTGATGCTCGATCGGCGCCGCTTGATCGAATGGATCTTCGAGCCCGTGCTGAGCATCGCGGGTCGCGTATGAGTGCCGACCCATGTTTGACAAACTGAACCTGGGTTGGGGCGGGCGCCGTGTGCCGCTGATCTTGCAGACCGAGGCCGCTGAATGCGGCCTCGCGTGTCTTGCGATGGTCGCGGCGCAACATGGCTTGCGCACCGACCTGCCCAGCCTGCGCAAGCGCTTCTCGCTGTCGCTGAAGGGCGCGACCATGGCCGACCTGGTGCGCATGGCCGGCCAGATGCAACTGAACCCGCGCCCGCTGCGGGCCGAGATGGAGCACCTGCCGCAGTTGGCCTTGCCCTGCGTTCTGCATTGGGACCTGAACCACTTCGTCGTGCTGACTGCGCTGCGCGGCGATTGGGCCACGGTCCACGACCCGGCGCGCGGTGTGCGGCGCTTGCGGCTGGCCGAGGTGGCCAAGCATTTCACCGGCGTGGTGCTCGAGTTGTCGCCGGCGGCCGACTTCCAGCCCAAGGTCGAGCGCCAGGCCGTCAGCACACGGCAGCTGCTGGGCCGGGTGGTGGGGTTGCGGCGCTCGCTGGGCCAGATCTTCGTGCTGGCGCTGGCGCTCGAAGTGTTCATGCTGCTGTCGCCCTTCTTCATGCAGTGGGTGGTCGACACCGTGCTGGTCAGCGCCGACCGCGATCTGCTGGTGACACTGGGCGTGGGCTTTGGCCTGCTGGTGCTGGTGCAGGTGGCCACCGGGGCGATCCGCTCGTGGGCTGTGTTGTATCTGTCGGCCACGCTCAACCTGCAGTGGTTGTCGAACGTGTTCGCGCACCTGATGCGCCTGCCGGTGAGTTGGTTCGAGAAGCGCCACACGGGCGACATCCTGTCGCGATTCGGCGCCATCCAGCAGATGCAGCAGACGCTGACCACCAGCTTCATCGAAGCGGTGCTCGACGGCCTGCTGGTGGTGCTGACGTTTGGGGTGATGTGGTTCTACAGCGGCACGCTCACCGCGATCGCCTTGGCGAGTGTGGCGGCCTACGCGCTGCTGCGCTGGGCTTTCTTTCGCCCTCAGCGCGACGCGACCGAGGAGTCGATCGTGCACGACGCCAAGCGCTCGACGCACTTTCTCGAATCGCTGCGCGGCGTGCAATCGATCAAGCTCTTCAACCGGCAGGAAGACCGCCAGGCGCAGTTCATGAACCGCGTGGTCGATGCGATGAACGCCAACATCGCCACCCGCAAGCTCGACCTGATGTTCGGCGTGATGCACAAGCTGGTGTTCGGCCTGGAGCGCATCGCGGTGATCTGGGTCGGCGCGCTGCTGGTGATGGACCACCGTTTCTCGGTGGGCATGCTGTTCGCGTTCTTCGCCTACAAGGAAACTTTCGCGCTGCGCGTGAGCGGCCTCATCGACAAACTGGTCGAGTTGAAGATGCTGAAGCTGCAGGGCGAGCGCCTGGCCGACATCGTGCTCACCGCGCCCGAGGCCGAGCCCGATGTGCCGGCGCGCGATGGCGATGTGCCGGCGCGGCTCGAGTTGCGAGGCGTGAGCTTTCGCTACTCGGACAACGAGCCCGAGGTGCTGAAAGACGTGAGCCTCGTCATCGAGCCGGGCGAGTCGGTGGCGATCGCCGGACCCTCGGGCTGCGGCAAGACGACGCTGCTGAAGCTGATGCTGGGCATTCACACGCCGCAGCAGGGCACGATCCTCGTCGGCGGTGTGCCGCTGCGACAGCTCGGCCTGCGCAGCTGGCGCGACATGATCGGCACGGTGATGCAAGACGACCAGCTCTTCGCCGGCTCGATCACCGACAACATCAGTTTCTTCGACTCGCACGCCGACCCGGCCTGGGTGGCGCAATGCGCCCAACTCGCTGCGGTGCACGACGAGATCGGCGCCATGCCCATGGGTTACCACACGTTGATCGGCGACATGGGCGCCAGCATCTCGGGCGGGCAGAAGCAGCGCATCCTGCTGGCGCGCGCTCTGTACAAGCGGCCGAAGATCTTGTTCCTCGACGAGGCCACGAGCGCGCTCGACGTGGACCGCGAGCGCCTGGTGAACCAGGCGATCCGCCAGCTCGACCTCACACGCGTGATCGTGGCGCACCGGCCCGAGACCATGGCCTCGGCCAGCCGTGTGATCGTGCTGAAAGACGGCCGCGTGGCGCAGGAGCTTCGCACCGTCACCGGTGCGGGCCGATAGATCGAACGGGTCGCTCATGCACCTGTCCCTTTCGCCGGGGAGCGAGCCCAATCCGCACGCGCTGGCCGCGCTGACCAAGGCGGGCGAGACCTACCCGATCATTGCCTCGCAAGACATCGTCGACTTCCGCGGTGTGAAGCTGTGGGCGCGCGACCAGCCGGTGACTGCCGCGCTGCAGCAGCGTCTGCTGGAGCGCAGGCTGCAGCAGCCGATGGAAGTCTGCCTGCAGGCCGAAGGGGGCGTCACGCTTTTCACGCTGATGCACGACCTGCAGGAGTTCATCGAGTCGGCCAGCCCGCTCGCGCCTGCCGTGAAGCCATGGGCTTCGGTGCTGGTGGCGCAGCTCAAGCAGATTCCGCTGCACTCGGTGGCGCAGCTGCTGCTGACCACCACAGCCGCCACGCGGCCCGCCACGCTGGCGCATGCGGTGGTGGGCATGGCGCTGGCGGGTGCGATGGTGGCAGGCCACCAGGGCAGTGCGCAGGACGTGCGCCTGGCCATGCTCGGCGGTCTGTTGCACGACATCGGCGAGGTCTACATCAACCCGCTCTACCTCGACTATGCGCAGGCGCTCGACATCATCGGCCACAAGCACCTGGTGGTGCACCCGCGCGTGGCGCAGATGCTGTTGACCACGCTGACCGACTACCCCACCGCACTGGGGCAAGCCGTTGCCGAGCACCATGAGCGGCTCGATCGATCGGGCTACCCGGCGCGCCTGGGCGGCGATGCGGTGAGCACCCTCGGCCGCGTGCTGGCGGTGGTGGAGGTGACGCTGGGCAGCCTGTCTGCAGCGCATGCGCCCCTTACGCGGGCGAGCTTTGCGCTGCGTGTGGTGCCGGGCGAGTTCGACCCGCTGTGGGCGGCCTTTGTGTGCGACGCGGCGCAGGGTGCGTGCGAAGACTTTGCCGGTGAATCACAACCCGCGGCTGCCACGCTCGCCGCGCAGCTGGCCGACATCGACCATCAGCTGGCTGAAGCACATCAGCTTGCCCTCGAGTTGAACGAGCAGCGCCGCACCTCCAAGATCACCGAGGTGGTGACCGATGCGCTGCACCGCCTCGATCGGCTGCGCGTGGCCTGGAACGCGCTGGGCCTGTGGGGTGTGTCGGACGACAACACGGCCGCCGATGCGGGGCCTTCTGAACGACTCGAACTTGAGCTGGCCGAGAGCGAGTTGCGCCAGCGCATGCGGGCCTTTCATCGCGAGTGCCTGTTGCTGAGCGAGGGCCTGACCGAGGCGGAGAAATTCAGGCTGTCGCCGCTGTGGCAGGGGCTGCTTGACGCGCCTTGAGTGGGCTGATGCGGCTCAAGGAGCGGTGTGGCGTTCCAGGTGGCCGAGCCAGCGCATGGCCTGTTCGCGGCTGTCGCCGCACATGTCTGGCGAGGGCTGCAGTGACGCGCACACCGCGGGGCGGTCCGGGTGGCCGAAGATGGCGCAGGCGTTGTCCGCGCTCAGTTGGATGCAGCGCACACCGGCCGCCTTGCTGACGCCGTTGACGAGCGGCATGCCCGGGATCGGGCTGGAGATGGAAGGTGCGATGCAACAGGCACCGCAGCCCGGGCGGCAGTTCATGGCGAGGATTATTCGGCAATGGCGCCACGCCGGGCCACGGGCTTGTGTGTTGCTGCATGACGCGGAGGAGGCCGCAGCCTAAAATTCACGCCCTGCACTGCCAGCCTCCATACCCGCGAGCGCCGTGGCCCAGCCCTTCGGAGTTTCCATGTTGTACCCCCACGAATTCGACGTGATCGTCGTCGGCGGTGGCCATGCCGGCACCGAGGCCGCGCTGGCGGCTGCGCGCATGGGAGCGAGCACGCTGCTGCTCACGCACAACATCGAGACCTTGGGGCAGATGAGTTGCAACCCGTCGATCGGTGGCATTGGCAAGGGCCATCTGGTGAAGGAAATCGACGCCCTGGGCGGTGCCATGGCGGCTGCCACCGACGAAGCCGGGATTCAGTTCCGCATCCTCAACGGCTCCAAGGGGCCGGCGGTGCGAGCGACCCGGGCCCAGGCCGACCGCATCCTGTACAAGGCCGCGATCCGCCAACGGCTGGAGAACCAGCCGAACCTCAGCTTGTTCCAGCAGGCCGTCGACGACCTGCTGGTTGAAGGCGATCGTGTCGTGGGTGCTGTCACACAAGTTGGCATTCGCTTCCGGGGCAGGGCCGTGGTGCTGACCGCCGGCACCTTCCTGGACGGCAAAATTCACGTCGGCCTGCAAAGCCATGCGGGCGGTCGGGCGGGAGACCCGCCCGCGGTGTCGCTGTCTGCGCGCCTGAAGGAGCTCAAGCTCCCTCAGGGCCGGCTCAAGACCGGTACGCCGCCGCGCCTGGACGGGCGCAGCATCGATTTCTCTCGACTCACCGAGCAGCCTGGTGACCTGGATCCGGTGCCGGTGTTCAGCTTCATGGGCCACGCGGTGCAGCACCCGCGGCAGGTGCCATGCTGGATCACCCACACCAACGCCCAGACGCACGAGATCATCCGCTCCGGCTTCGACCGCAGCCCGATGTTCACCGGGGTGATCGAGGGCGTGGGCCCGCGCTACTGCCCAAGCATTGAAGACAAGATCAATCGTTTTGCCGACAAGGACTCGCATCAGATCTTCCTCGAGCCCGAGGGCCTGACGACGCACGAGTTCTACCCCAACGGCATCAGCACCAGCCTGCCGTTCGACATTCAGCTCGCGGCCGTGCGCTCGATGCGGGGCCTGGAGAACGCGCACATCCTGCGGCCCGGCTACGCGATCGAGTACGACTACTTCGACCCGCGTGCGCTGAAGGCCAGCTTCGAGACCAAGGCCATCGCCGGCCTCTTCTTTGCCGGGCAGATCAACGGGACCACCGGATACGAGGAGGCGGGCGCACAAGGCCTGTTCGCCGGCATCAACGCGGCTTTGCAGGTCCAAGGCAAAGAGGCCTGGACGCCGCGCCGCGACCAGGCCTACCTTGGCGTGCTCGTCGACGACCTCATCACCAAAGGCGTGACCGAGCCCTACCGCATGTTCACCAGCCGTGCCGAGTTCCGGCTGCAACTGCGCGAAGACAACGCCGACCTGCGGCTCACCGATGTCGGCCGGCAGATGGGGTTGGTGGACGACGCCCGCTGGAAGGCCTTCAACCGAAAGCGCGATGCGGTGTTGCGCGAGACCGAGCGCCTGAAGTCGACCTGGGTGAACCCGAGCGCGCTGCCCGCGGCCGACGCCGAGCGGTTGCTGGGGAAGGGCATCGAACACGAGTACAGCCTGGCCGACCTGCTGCGCCGCCCCGGCGTGGGCTTCGACGCCCTCGCCGAGATCGCAGCGATTGCGAAACCCGAGGCCGGTGTTTCACGTGAAACACTGCACGCCGAGCTGGGCGCAGACCTGGCCGACGCGGTGATCGAGCAGGCAGAAATCAGCATCAAGTACGCTGGCTATATCCACAAGCAGAACGAAGAGGTCGAGCGGGCTGTTCACTTCGAGGGCATGCGGCTGCCGGCCGAGTTCGACTATGCCCAGGTGACGGCGCTGAGTTTCGAGGCCCGGCAGAAGCTGGCGACGCATCGCCCCGAGACACTGGGGCAGGCTTCGCGCATTTCGGGCATCACGCCGGCGGCCATTTCGCTGCTGCTGATCCACCTGAAGAAGGGGCGCTTCAAAGGCTTTGCGGCCAACGAGTTGTCGGACCGAGATGCCGCCTGATCAGCGCGAGCTGCTCGAGCACGGCGCGCAGTCACTTGGCGTGAATCTGAGCGAGGCGCAGGGTGACGCTTTGCTCGCGTACCAGGCGCTGCTGCTGAAGTGGAACCAGGTTTACAACCTGACGGCGGTGCGCAACCCGCTCGACATGCTGACCCATCATTTGCTCGACAGCCTGTCGGTGCTGCCCCCTTTGCGGCGGCACCTGGCCGGTCGGGCCAGCCGGCTGCTGGATGTGGGGAGTGGCGGGGGGCTGCCCGGCGTTGTGCTGGCCATCATGCAGCCCGAACTGGACGTGACTTGTGTGGACACCGTTGGCAAGAAGGCGAGTTTCGTTCGACAGGCTGCCGCCGAGTTGCGGCTGCGGAATCTGAGTGCGGCCCATGCGCGGGTGGAAGACCTGCGCCTGAAGCCGTTCGACGTGATCACGTCCCGAGCTTTTGCCTCACTGGCCGACTTCACTCGCCTGACTCGACATCTGCTCTCGACGGACGGAGTTTGGATGGCGATGAAGGGAAGGGTGCCGGTCGATGAGGTGGCTGAGCTGCCCTCAGAATGTGATGTGTTTCACGTGGAACAGTTGACAGTACCCGGCCTGGACGCAGAGCGTTGCCTGCTTTGGGTTCGACGCACCTTGCCTCAGTGAGATCCCGATGACCCTGCTTGGCATTTCAGACTACGGCACCTTCTGCTTCTCCATCCTGCTGTTTCTGGCCCTTCCGGGGCCAGGCACATTTGCGTTGCTGACCTCGACGGCCAAAGGTGGCTTTCGTGCGGGTGCGGCCGCCACGCTCGGGTTGATCCTCGGTGACCAGGTTCTGCTCTGGATGGCAGTGGCCGGCGTCGCCGCCTTGTTGTCGGCACACCCGCTTGCGTTTCACTTGGTGCAATATGGTGGTGCGGCCTACCTGGCCTGGATCGGCCTGCGGTTGATCTTTGCCAAAGAAGGTGCTGCTTCGCCGATTCGCATCGAGCCCCGCCATTACCTACGCCAGGCCTTCCTGATCACCTTGCTCAACCCCAAGGCCATCGTGTTCTACATGGCCTTCTTCCCGCTTTTCATCAACCCGACCACCCACCGTGGCGCGGTGACCTTTGCCTCGATGGCCGTCACCATTGCGGCCATCACCGCCGTCTATTGTTTGAGCCTTTGCGCCTTCGCCGGTGCGGTGTCGAGCAAGGTGAAGGCGCACAGGCGCTTTGCCCGCTGGCTGGAAAGGCTGGCGGGGGTTTTCCTCGTGGGTTTTGGCATTCGCCTGGCCAGCAACTGACGCCTCTTTTCAATCACCCGGACTGCCCATGACCCGCATCTTCTGCATTGCCAACCAAAAGGGCGGCGTCGGCAAGACCACCACCACCGTCAACCTCGCAGCGGGGTTGGCCAAGATCGGCCAACGCGTGCTGGTGATCGACCTCGACCCGCAAGGCAACGCCACCATGGGTTCTGGCGTCGACAAGCGCGCGCTCAAGCTCAGCGTTTACGACGTGCTGCTCGAGTCGGCCACCATTGCCGAAGCCCGCTTGCACAGCGAGAAGGTGGGCTACGACGTGCTCGGCGCCAACCGTGAACTCGCCGGTGCCGAGGTGGAGCTCGTGGAGTTGGAGCGTCGAGACAAGCGCCTGAAGGAAGCGATCGCCGTCGTCGCCAGCGAGTACGACTTCGTGCTGATCGACTGCCCGCCCAGCCTCAGCCTGCTCACGCTCAACGGTTTGTGCAGCGCCCACGGCGTGGTGGTGCCCATGCAATGCGAGTACTTCGCGCTCGAGGGCCTGAGTGATCTGGTCAACACCATCAAGCAGGTGCACGCCAACCTCAACCCCGATCTGCAGATCATCGGCCTGTTGCGGGTCATGTTCGACCCGCGCATCACCTTGCAGCAGCAGGTGAGCGAACAGCTCAAGACGCACTTCGCCGACAAGGTGTTCAACACCGTGATCCCACGCAATGTGCGGCTGGCCGAAGCGCCGAGCTACGGCCTTCCGGGGGTGGTGTTCGACCCGGTGTCCCGGGGCGCGCAGGCGTTCATCGAGTTCGCCAACGAAATGGTTCAGCGGATCGAGGCGACCTGATGTCGGCTTCGCACACCCTCAACCGGCGCTTCGACATCACGCTGTTGTCGCGCATGGAAGACGCCGGTCTGAACGCCAGTGCCCCGCCCCAGCAGCGCTGGGTCGATGGCTGGCTGGTGCGTTTTTCGGCCGGCAAGGCCAAGCGGGCTCGCTGCGTGAATGCGGTGGCCGAGGGCCGGCTGGCTGTGGCAGAGCGCCTGGCGCTCTGCCAGCAGGTGTTTGACCAGGCACAGCTGCCCATGGTGGTGCGCATCACGCCCTTCACCCTGCCCAGCCATCTCGACGAGGTGCTTGCGGCGATGGGCTCGCACCGCATCGACGACACGCGTGTGATGGCCCTGGCCGGCCTGAACGAGTTGACGCCGGTCGAGCTACCGAACGGCTTGTCTGTGCACACGGTCGGGCTGGAGCAGTTCGCCCAGCGCGTGGGTGCCTTGCGGGGTTCGCCTCTGTCACAGCGCCAGGCCCATGCCGAGCGCTTGCTGCACTCGCCGGTGCCTTTCAGCGCGTTCGAGTTGAGGTCGCAGGGCGAGGTCCTGGCCTGTGGCCAGTACGCGATCGAGGCCGACCTGGTCGGTCTGTACGATGTGTTCACGGCCCCGGCAGCACGCGGTCGCGGCTGCGCAAGGCAGCTGTGCCAGCACATGCTGGTGCATGCGCGTGAGCGTGGCGCGCAGCATGCCTACCTGCAGGTCGAGAGCGACAACCACGCGGCGCGGGCGGTCTATCACCGGTTGGGTTTTGCCGACGCATACGGCTACCACTACCGCACCGCGGCGGCCCACACCTGATCGACCGGGGTCAGAGCCCCAGGGATTCGTCCACGCCCAGGTGCACGTTCATCGACTGGACAGCGGCCCCGCTGGCGCCTTTGCCCAGGTTGTCGAGCCGGGCCATCAGAATGGCTTGTGTTTCGTTCGCGAACACGAAGATATCGACACGGTTGGTGTCGTTGCAGGCCTGAACATCGAAGTAAGCCGCTTCCAACGCGACAGGGTCGCGCACCGGCAGTACGCGAATGAAGCGCTCGCCGGCATAGCGTTCCGCCAGGGCCTGTTGCAGCTTTTCGGGGGTGGTGCCCGGCGCAAGCTGAGACATGTGCAAGGGCACACTCACGCTCAGGCCCTTGAGAAACCTACCAACGATGGGCATGAAAACAGGCTTGAACTGCAGGCCGGTGTGCGTGGCCATCTCGGGGATGTGCTTGTGCGCCAGCGTCAGGCCATAGGGGCGCGGTGAATCCAGCTTTGCATCGGCGGTGCCGGCTTCGTACTGTTCGATCATCTTCTTGCCGCCGCCCGAGTACCCGGTGATCGAGCTGGCGCTGATCGGCAAGGCGGCAGGCACCAGACCCGCGTCGACCAGCGGGCGCAGCAACAGGATGAAGGCGCTGGAATGGCAGCCCGGGTTGGAGATGCGCTTGCTCGCGCGAAGCTTGTCACGCTGATCCGGCGCGAGCTCGGGCAGGCCAAAGGCCCAGTCGGCGGCCGTGCGGTGTGCCGTGCTGGCATCGATGACGCAGGTCTTGGGGTTGTTGACCAGCGCGACAGCTTCGCGTGCCGCTGCATCGGGCAGGCACAGAAAAGCCACGTCGGCGGCATTCAGCAGGCGCGCGCGCTCGTCGGCGTCTTTGCGGCGCTCAGGCGCGATGCGCAACACTTCGATGTCGCTGCGGCCAGCGAGATACTCGTTGATGCGCAGCCCGGTCGTGCCTTCCTGGCCGTCCACGAACACCCGGTATTTCATGGTCATCACCTTCAATTCAACGAAGCGCAAGGATAAAGCACAGGGGCCTGTCACCTCATGACAAACACAGAGGTTTTCCCTTCGACCGACCTGCGCGTGCTGCTGCTGCCCGGTTGGCTTGATTCTGACGCCGCCCATTGGCAAAGCCGCTGGGAGCATGTGCATGGCGACCAACGCGTGGTGCAAGACGATTGGCAGTGGCCCAAACGTGGCGACTGGATGGCACGCCTGGAAGAGGTGCTGCTGCAAAGCGACACGCCCGCGGTGCTGGTGGCGCACAGCCTGGGTTGCCAACTCGTTGCCGCGTGGGCCGCACATTCGCAACACACGCACCGCGTGGTGGCGGCGATGCTGGTGGCCTTGCCCGATGTCGAGCGTGAAGACATGCCGCCGCAGCTCACGCCGTGGCGCCCCATCGTGCGCAAGCGCCTGCCGTTCGCGAGCATGGCCGTGGTCAGCAGCGACGACCCTTATTGCACCGCCGATCGTGCGGTGCAGATGGCGGCCGATTGGGGCAGCGAGTTGATGTCAGTCGGCGCGCGCGGGCACATCAACGGCGAATCGGGCCTGGGTGATTGGCCGCAGGGGCGTGCGATGTTGCGGGCCTTGGCCGGCATGAAAGGCTGAGTCGCGGGCCCGATCGGCCAGAATGCGCCCATGGTCACCAAGAAACCCAAAGGCCTCGGCCTGGGCCTCGAAGCGCTGCTCGGCCCCAAAGTCAATGACAACCCCGCATCGGTTTCCGATGGCATTCCTCACACGCTGAAGCTCGCGCAACTGCAGCCGGGCAAGTACCAGCCACGCACACGCATGGACGAAGGCTCGCTCTACGAGCTGGCCGAGAGCATCAAGGCACAGGGCATCATGCAGCCCATCCTGGTTCGGCCGGTGGGGCCGAATCGCTTCGAGATCATTGCGGGCGAGCGCCGCGCGCGTGCGGCCAAGCTGGCAGGTCTCGACGAAGTGCCGGTGCTCGTGAAGGATGTGCCCGACGAAGCCGCCGCGGCGATGGCGCTCATCGAGAACATCCAGCGCGAGGACCTCAACCCGCTCGAAGAAGCGCAGGGCATCGCGCGCCTCGTCAATGAATTCCACCTCACGCACGAGCAGGCCGCGCAGGCCGTGGGCCGTTCGCGCAGTGCCGCCAGCAACCTGCTGCGCTTGCTGAATCTGGCCGAGCCGGTGCAGCAGATGCTGATGGCCGGGGACATCGACATGGGCCATGCGCGGGCGCTGCTGCCGCTCGAAGGTGCTCAGCAAATACTCGCGGCCGCCGAGATCGTCGGCAAGAAACTCAGTGTGCGTGAGGCCGAGCGCCTGGTCGCCAAGGTGAGCGCGTCACGGCAAAAGCCCCTGCTGCGCATCGCCAAAGAGAAATCACGCGATATTGCACGCATTGAAGAAGAACTCTCCGATGCCTTGACGGCGCAGGTCGAGATCCGCGTGAAGAAAAGAACCAAGCGTGGCGAGCAAGGCGAGGTGGCAATTCAGTTCGGATCGTTGGATGAACTCAACGGCCTGCTCGAAAAACTTGGCTTGTCGAATGCATAGGCGTATCTTGGCGCGTTGCGGTTGACGGCGGATTCCATGAGGAACTTTGCACGTGTTCGGCGGCTCCCTTGCTCTGAGGGGGCGGTGCGGATGAAGATGTGTGGCCAGGGCGCGCAAGCGGCACACTCCTTGCAAAGCCTGAACAACGGTGATATTTCGCTTCTTATCAACACATGATTGCTCTCACAATGACCGAAGCTTGATCGCAAGCAGCTGATGACACAAGGAAAGCTCTGATGGAGCCTGAAGCGGGCTTCATCAGAACTTCCCCAGACGGTGCCGAGGTGGCCCCCGGCAACGTCTTCCTGATATCTAGGAGGTCAGCATGGATGTGATCAGCCATTTCGCCGCTCGTTTCGAGCGAACACGTGAAGAGGAACTCTCACTCGAAGAGTACCTGGCCGAGTGCAAACGCAACCCCATTGCGTATGCCACTGCCGCCGAGAGAATGCTCAAGGCCATTGGTGAGCCGCAGAGCATCGATACGCGCAACGACCAGCGCTTGTCTCGGCTCTTCGCCAACAAGGTCATCAAGATCTACCCCGCCTTTGCCGAGTTCTACGGCATGGAAGACTCCATCGAGCAGGTGGTGTCCTATTTCCGGCATGCCGCACAGGGGCTGGAAGAAAGGAAGCAGATCCTCTATCTGCTGGGCCCGGTTGGCGGCGGCAAGTCGTCGATTGCAGAGCGGCTCAAGTCGCTGATGCAAGAGGTGCCCTTCTACGCCATCAAGGGCTCGCCGGTGAACGAGTCGCCACTCGGCTTGTTCGATGCCGCTGAAGACGGGCCGATTCTCGAGAAGGAATACGGCATTCCGCGTCGCTACCTGCAGCGCATCTTGTCACCCTGGGCCGTGAAACGTCTCGACGAGTACGGCGGTGACATCCGCAAGTTCAAGATCGTCAAACGCTTCCCTTCGGTGCTCAAGCAAGTGGGCATTGCCAAGACCGAGCCGGGCGACGAGAACAACCAGGACATCTCATCACTCGTCGGCAAGGTCGACATCCGCAAGCTAGAGACCTACGCGCAGGACGACCCCGACGCGTACAGCTACTCCGGTGGCCTGTGCTTGGCCAACCAGGGCTTGCTCGAGTTCGTTGAAATGTTCAAGGCGCCGATCAAGGTGTTGCACCCTTTGCTGACCGCCACGCAGGAAGGCAACTACAAAGGCACCGAGGGTTTCGGCGCCATTCCGTTCGACGGTGTCGTGCTTGCACACAGCAACGAGAGCGAATGGAAGACCTTTCGCAACAACAAGAACAACGAGGCCTTCCTCGACCGCATCTACATCGTGAAGGTGCCGTATTGCCTGCGTGTGAGTGAAGAGGTCAAGATCTACGAGAAGCTGTTGCGCGGCTCGTCGCTCGCCCAGGCCACCTGCGCGCCGGGCACGCTGAAGATGATGAGCCAGTTCGCGTCGCTCACGCGCCTGAAGGAGCCCGAGAACTCGAGCCTGTACTCCAAGATGCTGGTGTACGACGGTGAGAATCTGAAGGACACCGACCCACGCGCCAAGAGCTTCCAGGAATACCGCGACTACGCCGGTGTCGACGAAGGCATGAGCGGCGTGTCCACGCGCTTCGCGTTCAAGATTCTTTCGAAGGTCTTCAACTTCGACAGCACCGAAGTCGCGGCCAACCCGGTGCACTTGATGTACGTGCTCGAGCAGCAGATCGAGCGCGAGCAGTTCCCGGCCGAGACGGAGCAGAAGTACCTCGCGTTCATCAAGGAGCATCTGGCCGTCAAGTACGCCGAGTTC
>Ga0302321_100003220_pt1 | contig 13992 bp, 13 predicted proteins | sample Fen_T0_1_FD_202505 | JGI IMG/M metagenome (GOLD analysis project Ga0302321, IMG submission 202505) | Peat permafrost microbial communities from Stordalen Mire near Abisko, Sweden - Fen_T0_1 | ecosystem: Environmental > Terrestrial > Soil > Wetlands > Permafrost | place: Sweden: Abisko...
ACGCGACCTGCTTGTCCGCGTGGTTCATCTGCGACAGGTTGACGCCGACGGTCAGACCCAGGAAGCGGTAGATGCGCCCCATCCAGTCGGCGTCGCGCTGCGCCAGGTAGTCGTTGACGGTGACGACGTGGACGCCCTTGCCGGAGAGTGCGTTGAGGTAGGCCGGCAGCGTGGCGACGAGGGTCTTGCCCTCGCCGGTGCGCATTTCGGAGATCTTGCCGTTGTGCAGCGCCATGCCCCCCATCAGCTGCACGTCGAAATGGCGCATCGACAGCGCCCGCTTGCCCGCCTCGCGCACCACGGCAAACGCCTCCGGCAGCACGGCATCGAGCTCCTCGCCATTGGCGACACGGGCCTTGAACTCGGCGGTCTTCCCCTTCAGCGCCTCGTCGGAAAGTGCTGCGATCGCCGGCTCCAACGCGTTGATCTGCCGGACCACCTGGCCGTACTCCTTGAGCAGGCGCTCGTTACGGCTGCCGAAAATGCGCGTGAGGATGTTGGAGATCATTTGGGATGGGAGACCAGCTCGATGAAGGCATGTGTCGCCGGAACGGACAAATAACAAGGGGTGAGAACCGCCTCACCCCCGCATTTTTTCCATTCGGACTCGTGAATTTTCGTTGGTTCAGCCCGGCGCCTGCAGGAACCGGGCCGGATTTTGCGGTGTGCCGTTCAGCCGAACCTCGAAATGCAGATGCGGCCCCGTGGACCGGCCGGTGGTGCCGACGACCGCGATGCGCTGCCCTGCAACGACCAGGTCGCCTTCCTTGACCAGCAACTGCGACGCGTGCGCATAGCGCGAGACCAGTCCGTTGCCATGGTCGATCTCGAGCATTTTACCATATTGGGGGTGCCACTCCGCGACCGAGACCTTGCCACTGGCGGCGGCCACGATGGGCGTCCCGGTTTCCGCCGGAAAGTCGATGCCTTCGTGCATCGAGTTCTGGCCGGTGAAGGGGTCGATCCGGTAGCCGAAGTTGGACGAATACCAGCCGTCGATGATCGGATATTTCGACGGCAGGAACTTGCGGTTGGCCGAGTCCGCCACCAGCAGCGCCTCCAGCACCGACAACTGGTCCGAACGCTCGTCGACCTGGCGCGCCAGCTTGTCGACCAGGTCGGCGAATTCCGTGACGGACAGGTTGCGCGACGGCAGCGACGACACGGCACCACCTCGACCGGGCGCCGTGCCCGCGGGCATCGACGGCAGTTCCTGCGGCTTCAGGCCGGCCGTCTTGGCCAGGCGTTCGCTGAGTCCGTCGAGGCGCATCATCTGCGCCTGCAGGTCGCCCAATCGCAACGCCATCGCGTTGAGATGGCCCTGCACCCGCTCCTCGCCGCGCGCGGCTTCCTCGCGCTGGTCGGCCAGGACCAGCGACTGCAGCAATGGGTGCTTGACGGCCGCCGCCCACTTCAGCGTCACGAAATTGAACATGAACGTGAAGGCCAGGAACACCACGAACAGTGAGAATCCGCCGACGGCCCAATGCCGCCAGTCGAGCGTCAGGGTGCGCGCGCGCGCCGTGGCGCCGGTGACCAGGATGATGTTCAATCGCGTACCCTCCGTCTTAACCATCGTGCCGGGCGTTTGACCGCCGCCGCACTCGACACCCACTTGACCAACCGTCCCGCCCTGCCGCCCGTGACCAAACCCGCCTCCCCGCAGCCGCTGGCCCGGATCCTCGCCGCGGACGCCACCATCGCTGCGTGGCACCTGCGGGCGCGGGCCGAAGCCGAACTGACCGTGGCGGTGCGCCGGCACCTTCCCCGGGCGCTCGCCGAACGAGTGCACGTCGCCGAAGTCGCGAATGCCACCCTGACGCTTGCGACCAGCACCGGAACCGTCGCGGCGGTGGTACGTCAGCGCTTGCCGACCATCCTGGGAGAACTTGCACGGGAAGGGCGTAACTTTACTGAAATAAAGGTCCGCGTGCAAGTTCGCGGCGACGTCGCGCCTGATGCGAAACCCTTGAAAATTCAAAGAAAAAGCGTTGACCCCGCTCCGTTGCACCGGCTGGCGGAGAGTCTCCCGGACGGCCCGCTCAAGGCCGCCGTGCAGAAGCTGGCGCGGCGGTTGTGAGGCGGTTGTGAGAAATGTGGCACGCCGCGACTAGACGGCGAGCAGCATCCGGTCGAACGCGTAGAACACGAGCACGCCGGCTAACAAGTAGATCGTGTACTTGATCACCTGGACGATGAAGCGCAGGTAACGGCGGTCCTTCTTGAACAGGTAGAGAACCGCCGCAACGACGATTGTGGCGAGCGCCAGGAACAGCAGGAACCGGACGAGGATCACGCCGGCTGGAAGGCCCAGTCCTGGAACGCCGTCGGCACCTTCGCCTCGTCCTTGAAGGTGACGATCTCGAAGGCCTCGGGCCGCGCCAGCAGCGCGCGCGCGAGCTGGTTGTTGAGGCCGTGCCCCGATTTGTAGGCGGTGTACTGGCCGATCAGCGCGTGGCCGAGCAGGTAGATGTCGCCGATCGCATCGAGCACCTTGTGGCGCACGAACTCGTTGTCGTAGCGCAGGCCCTCGCTGTTCAGCACCTTGAATTCATCCAGCACGATCGCATTCTGCAGGCTGCCGCCCAACCCCAGCCCTGCGGCGCGCATCGCCTCGACGTCCTGCATGAACCCGAACGTGCGCGCACGCGCGACTTCCTTGGCGTAGGAGTTCTCGGCGAAATCGACGACCACCTGCCGATTTTCCGAGCCGAACACCGGATGCGGGAAGTCGATCGTGAAATCGAGCTTGAAGCCGTCGAACGGCTCGAAGCGCGCCCACTTGTCGCCGTCCTTGACTTCGACCGGTGCAAGCACGCGGACATAGCGCTTGTTGGCCTGCTGCTCGACGATGCCCGCCGACTGCAGCAGGAACACGAACGGCCCGGCACTGCCGTCCATGATCGGGATCTCGGGTCCCGCGACGTCCACGTAAAGGTTGTCGATGCCCACACCCGCCAGCGCCGACATCAGGTGCTCGACGGTCGAGACGCTGGTGCCGCCCTGCCGAAGCGTCGACGAAAGGCGCGTGTCGCCGACGTTCGCCGCCTGCGCCGGTATGGCGACCGGTTGCGGGAGGTCAGTGCGGTTGAACACGATCCCGGTGTCGACCGGCGCCGGACGCAGGCCCAGCTCGACGCGCGCGCCGGTGTGCAGGCCCACGCCCGTCGTCTTGGTCGCCGCTTTCAGTGTGCGTTGCTTCAGCATGGCGAATCCGGACGGGAATTTGGAAGAATAGCGCTTTGGTTCAATGAGTTAGCTTTTCATTATAGCACCTGGACCCGCGCCCGGGAAAAGTCGCTGGGGCGAAGGCAGGGACGCAGGCTCCGTCCCCGCCTTCGACTCCGCGCGAACGCCACGGGTTCAGTCGGCCTGCTTGCGCAGGAAGGCCGGGATGTCCGACGCGTCGAACGACGACGAGCCACCGGCCGTTGGCGTGCTGCGGCCCTTGCGGATCACCGCCGGCGCTTCCAGCCGATCGTAGTCGATCGTCTCGACCATCTGCCCGGTCACCTGCACGCCGATGCCGTCGGTGCCCGTGCGCGCGACGACCTCGTTGTTGATCACCATCCTGGGCTCGCGCTTCGCGATTGCCGCGCCGCCCAAGCCCGTGGCGATCATCGTGACGCGAAGGTCGTCGCCCATCGTGTCGTCGATCACCGTACCCACGATCACCATCGCGTCCTCGGCGGTGAACTCCTTGATCGTGTTCATCACCGCGTAGTACTCGCGCATCTTCATTCCCTGCGACGCCGTGACGTTCACCAGCACGCCGCGCGCGCCCGCGAGGTTCACGTCCTCGAGCAGCGGGCTCTTCACCGCCTGCTCGGCCGCGACGCGCCCGCGATCCTCGCCGGCGGCCGTCGCCGAACCCATCATCGCCATCCCGACCTCGCCCATCACCGTGCGCACGTCGGCGAAGTCGACGTTGACCAGGCCGGCGTTGTTGATGACCTCGGCGATGCCGGAAACGGCGCCGTGCAGCACGTCGTTGGCCGCGGCGTAGGCCGCGAGCAGCACGACCTCCTCGCCCAGCACGTCGATCAGCTTGTCGTTGGGAATGATGATCAGCGAGTCGACCTTCTTCTGCAGCTCGTCGATGCCCGCCTGCGCGACTTTCTGCCGCTTGCCTTCGAAGCGGAACGGACGCGTGACGACGGCCACGGTCAGTATGCCCAGGCTCTTCGCGATGTCGGCGATGACCGGCGCGGCGCCGGTTCCGGTGCCGCCGCCCATGCCGGCCGTGATGAACAGCATGTCGGCGCCGGTGATCATCTCGGCGATGCGGTCGCGGTCCTCCATGGCGGCGTCGCGGCCAATCTCCGGCTTGGCGCCCGCGCCCAGGCCCCGCGTCAGCGTGGAACCCAGTTGCAGCTGCGTGCGCGCGGTCGAGCGCCGCAGCGCCTGGGCGTCGGTGTTCGCGCAGATGAACTCCACGCCCGACAGGCCACGCTCGATCATGTGTTCCACGGCGTTTCCGCCGCAGCCGCCGACGCCGATGACCTTGATGATTGCGCCTTCCTGCGGCGACTGGTCGATGATTTCAAACATGGTGTGTTCCCTTTCTCCTGTCATTGCTGCAAAAATTGACCCAGTTGCAAACGAAATTCCCGCACTGCTTTTTCCACTTGTGTACGTTCTTCAAAAATTGGCCTTGAACCACAGCTTCATCCGTTCGGCGACGCCGCCGATTCCCGCCACCTGCGCGCGCGCCACCTCGCCGCGCACGAACTGGTCGCGGCCTTCGAGCAGCAGGCCGACCGCGGTCGCGTAGCGCGGGCTGCGCACGACGTCGGCCAGCCCGCCCATGTACAGTGGCGTGCCGACGCGCACCGGCATGTGGAACACCTCCTCGCCCAGCTCGGTGATGCCCTGCAGCTGCGCGGATCCGCCGGTGATCACGACGCCGGAGGAGATCATTTCCTCGAAGCCGCTGCGGCGCACTTCCGACTGCACGAACTGGAAGAGCTCCTCGATGCGCGGCTCGATGACTTCGGCCAGCATCGGGCGCGACAGCTTGCGCGGCCCTCGTTCGCCCACGCCCGGCACCTCGATGATGTCGTTCGGGTCGGCCAGCTGCCGCAGAGCGCAGCCGTAGCGGACCTTCAGTTCCTCGGCTTCCTTGGTCGGCGTGCGCAGCGTCATCGCGATGTCGTTGGTCACCTGGTCGCCGGCGATAGGAATGACCGCGGTGTGGCGGATTGCGCCGCCCGCGTAGACGGCGATGTCCGATGTGCCGCCGCCGATGTCGATCAGGCACACGCCGAGGTCCTTCTCGTCCTCGGAAAGCACGGCGCGCGCGGAGGCAAGCGGCTGCAGCACCACGTCGAGCACCTCAAGGCCGCAGCGGCGGATGCACTTGGTGACGTTCTCGACGGCCGACACCGCGCCGGTGACGATGTGCACGTCGACCTCGAGGCGCACGCCGCTCATGCCCAGCGGCTCGCGCACGTCCTCCTGGCCGTCGATCGTGAACCCTTGCGGCACGATGTGCAGGATCTGCTGGTCGTTTGGAATCGGTATGGCCTTCGCGGTCTCCACGACGCGGTCGATGTCCGCCTGCGTGACTTCCTTCTCCTTGATCGCCACCATGCCGTGCGACGTGTAGCAGCGGATGTGGCTGCCGGCGATGCCGGTGTAGACCGACTTGATCTGGCAGTCGGCCATCAGCTCGGCCTCCTCCAGCACGCGCTGGATCGACGCCATCGTCGCCTCGATGTTGACCACGACGCCTTTCTTCAGTCCGCGCGACGGCTGCGTGCCCATGCCGATCACGTTGAGTTCGCCCTCCGGCGTGACTTCGGCGACGATCGCGACGATCTTCGACGTGCCGATGTCGAGGCCCACCACCAGGTTCTTGCTGTCCTTCACCATGCGTTTTTCCCTTGGCCTCTCTCAGGCGTGCGGCTTGACTGCTTTTTCCCGGAACTGCGGCACGCGCGCCGCGAATCCGTTCCGGTACCGCAGGTCGACGTAGTCAACACGCGTGCCGGCCCGCGCCAGCACGCCCAGCGTCCGCGGCTGCGCCGCCACGAAGCGCGTCAGGCGCGCATCGGCGTCGTCGCGTCCCAATTCCAGCGTCAGCGGCCCCTGCGGACCGGTCGCCTCGATGTGCCAGCTGCCGCGCGCCGAAAGCCGGAGCGTCCGCACGGCCAGCGCGAGCGGCGCCAAGCGCTCGGACCACGCGCGGTATTGCGCCGTCATCTCGGCCGCCCGGCCCTCCGGCCCCTGGAACTGCGGCAGCTCGTCCTTCGCTTCGGCGCTGAACACTTCGCCGCGGGTGTTGACCAGCGCCGCGTCGTTCCAGCGCGCGAGGGGCGCGTGTTCCTCCACCTCCACTTCGAGCCGATGCGGCCACTGCCGGCGCAACGCGACGCTGCGGACCCACGGCACCTGGGCCAGCGCGCGCTGCGCGCGATTCAGGTCCATCGTGAAGAACGTGCCGGCCAATTCTTCGCGCACAACGGCCTCCAGGTGGGCGCCGTTCGCGCGCGCGAGCGGGTCGCGCACGACGACCTCCTGCCACGCGAACGCCGGCTGACGGACGATCCAGGAGATGCCGGCCCACAGCATCGCCACCGCCACGAGGACGGCCAGCGTGGCCGCGATCGCGTTCAGCTGCTTCGCGTCATCCCACATGGGCGCCCTTCAATATTTCCACGCACAGTTCCGGATACGACATCCCCGCCTGCTTCGCCGCCATCGGAACGAGGCTGTGGGCAGTCATTCCCGGCGACGTGTTGACTTCGAGGAACGAGAACGTGCCGTCGTCGCGCAGGATGAGGTCCAGGCGTCCCCAGCCGGTGCAGCCGACGATGTCGAACGCCCGCATCGCCATCGCGCGGATTTCCTGTTCCTTTGCCTCCGGCAACCCGGCCGGGCAGTGGTATTTCGTCTTGTCGGAAAAATACTTGCTGTGATAGTCGTACCAGCCCTGCGGGGCCTCGATGCGGATCAGCGGCAGCGCGCGGCCGTTGACGATCGACGCCGTGAGCTCGGCGCCGGTAACGAATTCCTCGACGAGCACGAGGCTGTCGTGCTTCGCCGCTTCCGCATAGGCGAGCGCCATCTCGTCGTGATCGATCTTCGCGACCTTGGTGATGCCGATCGTCGAGCCCTCGCGCGCCGGCTTCACGATCAGCGGCAGCCCCAGTTCGGCGACGACGCGCATCCAGTCGGTGCGCGCATCGACCATCCGGTATTTCGGCGTGGGAATACCGCTGGCCAGCCAGACCAGCTTGGTGCGCCACTTGTCCACGGCCAGCGCCGACGCCATCACGCCGCTGCCGGTGTATGGAATGCCCAGCGTCTCCAGCGCGCCCTGCACGGTGCCGTCCTCGCCGAAGCGTCCGTGCAGCGCGATGAACACGCGCCCGAAGCCGTCGCGCTTCAGCTCGAAGATGTCGCGGTTCAGCGGGTCGAACGGATGCGCGTCCACGCCCTTCTCGCGCAGTGCCGCGAGCACGCCGTTGCCGGACATGAGCGACACCTCGCGCTCGGCGGACGGCCCGCCCAGCAGCACGGCGACCTTGCCGAATTCGTTCACCGCTGTGCCTCGCCGACGATGCGCACTTCCTGCTCCAGTTCCACGCCGGTCTTCGCGCGCACGGTGTCGCGCACCAGCGTGATCAGCGCCTCGATGTCCGCCGCCTTGGCAAAGCCGTGCGGGTTGACGATGAAGTTGGCGTGCTTCTCCGACACGCGCGTGCCGCCGACGGCATGGCCCTTCAGGCCGCACGACTCGATCAGCCGCGCCGCATGGTCGTTGGGCGGGTTGCGGAACACGCTGCCCGCATTGGGCAGGTCGAGCGGCTGCGCCAGGATTCGCCGCGCCAGCAGTTCCCGGATGCGGTCGCGCGCGGCATCCGCGTCGCCTTCGGGAAAGCGGAACCAGCCCGCGGTGAAGATTCCATCCGGAACCTGGCCGTTGGCGCGCCGCACGCTCCGATAGCCGATGATGTAGTCGGCCGGCGTGCGGATCTCGAACGTCCCGTCGCGGCGCAGCACTTCGACGCGGACAACGTAATTCCATGTCTCGCCGCCGTAGCAGCCCGCGTTCATCGCCAGCGCGCCGCCCACGGTGCCCGGTATGCCGGCCAGGAATTCCGCCTCCGCACAGCCATGGTTGGCGGCGAAGCGCGCCAGCTTCGGGCACGCGAGGCCCGCATCCGCGTAGATCAGGCCGTCGGCGACGGCCAGCGTGGCGCCGGGGTTGTGCATGACGACGACGGTGCCGCGCACGCCACCATCGCGTACCAGCGTGTTGCTGCCCAGGCCGATCGCCAGCAGCGGTTCGCCGGAGGGCATTTGCGCCAGGAATCGTGCGAGATCGTCGCGGTCCGCGGGCACGTACAGCGTGTCGGCCGTGCCTCCGGCGCGCCAGCTCGTGTACTTGGCGAGCGACGCCTCGTGCGTCAGCCGTCCGCGCAGGCCCTTGTACCGCATCGAATCGGCCGTCGTCATGCCGTCACCAGCTGTTGGGGCGTGCCGCCGATGGACCCGGCACCCATCGTCAGCACGACGTCGCCGTCGCGCGCCAACCCTCGCAGCGTCGCCGGCAGGTCCGCGATGTCCTCGACGAAGATCGGCTCGACCTTGCCCGCCACGCGGAGCGCGCGCGCCAACGCGCGGCCGTCGGCGGCGACGATCGGCGCTTCGCCGGCCGGATACACTTCGGCCAGCACGACCGCATCGGCCTGCGACAGAACGCGCACGAAATCCTCGAACAGGTCGCGCGTGCGCGAGTAGCGATGCGGCTGGAACGCGAGCACCAGCCGGCGGCCCGGGAAGCTCGCGCGCACGGCCTCGAGCGTGACCTCCATTTCGACCGGATGGTGGCCATAGTCGTCGATCAGCGTGTACGCCCCACCACTTTCGAGACGCACGTCGCCGTAGCGCTGGAACCGCCGCCCGACGCCTTTGAAGTCCGCCAGCGCAGCGGCGATCGCCGCGTCCCCAACGCCGGTTTCGCGGCCGACGGCGATCGCCGCCAGCGCGTTGCGCACGTTGTGCACGCCGGCCAGCGCGAGTTCGATTGGCAGGTCGGGATGACCGTCGGCACGCGCGACGAACCGCATCCGCCCGCCCAGGTTGACGACGTCGGTGGCGCGCAGGTCCGCACCTTCGTCGAGACCGTACGTCACCATGGGCTTGGTGACCTCCGGCAGGATCTCGCGCACGTTGGCATCGTCCACGCACACGACGGCCACGCCGTAGAACGGCAGCCGCTGGAGGAAATCCACGAACGCGCGCTTCAGCCTCCCGAAATCGTGCCCGTAGGTCTCCATGTGGTCGGCGTCGATGTTCGTCACGATGGCGAGCTCCGGCGACAGGTAGAGGAACGACGCGTCGGACTCGTCGGCCTCGGCCACCAGGAATTCGCCTTTGCCCAGCCGCGCATTGGCGTCCGCGGAGAGGAGTCGCCCGCCGATGACGAAGGTCGGGTCGAGCCCGCCCTCGGCCAGCACCGATGCGATGAGGCTCGTCGTCGTCGTTTTACCGTGCGTGCCCGCGACCGCGATGCCCTGCTTCAGGCGCATGAGTTCCGCGAGCATCAGCGCGCGCGGCACGACCGGCACGCCGCGCTCGCGCGCCGCGACGACTTCGGGATTGTCCGCGGCCACCGCCGTCGACACGACGACGACATCGGCCGCGGCGACGTTCGCTGCCGCATGGCCGATCGCGATCGAAGCGCCCAACCGCACCAGCCGCCGCGTGACGACGCTTTCCGCCAGGTCCGAGCCGGTGACCTGGTAACCCTGCGTCACCAGCACTTCGGCGATGCCGCTCATGCCGGCGCCGCCGATGCCGACGAAGTGGACGCGCTTCACCTTGTGCTTCATTGCTTTGCCGCCTTGGCCAACTCGGCGCAGACCGCTGCGACGCGTTCGGCGGCGTCGCGCTTGCCCTGCGCATGCGCTGCTTCCGCCATCGCGCACGCGCGCGGCCGGTCGAGCAGCCGCAGAATGCCGGCCAGCCGATCGGCCGTGAGGACATCCTGCGGCTCCTTCAATGCGGCGCCGGCGTCGACCAGGAACTGCGCGTTCGCGCTCTGCTCGTCGGCAATCGCGCCCGGCAGCGGGACGATGACGGCGCCCAGGCCCACTGCCGCCAGTTCGGCCACGGTCAGGCCGCCGCCGCGGCAAATGACGAAGTCGGCCCACGCGTAGCGCGCCGCCATGTCGTCGATGAACGCGACGCATTCGCCGTCGACGCCATGCCGCGCATACGCTTCGCGCAGCGCCACGATGTGCTTCTCTCCCGCCTGGTGCACGACGAGCGGCCGTTCCGGCAGCGGGATGTGCGCGATGGCCGCGGGCACGAGATCGTTCAATCCTCGCGCGCCCAGGCTCCCACCGACGATCAGCAGCCGCATCGGGCCGCTGCGCCCGGCGAAGCGTTCGGACGGTGGCGGCAGCGTGCAAACCGAATCGCGCAGCGGATTGCCGACCCACTCGACGCGTTTCGCGTGGGCACCGCGCATTGCCTGCGGGAAGCCCAGCAGGATCCGGTCGGCGCCGTAGGCGAGCACGCGCGTGGCCAGTCCCGCCACCGCGTTCGCGTCGTGCAGCACCAGCGGCTTGCCCGCCGCGGCAGCCATGAGCCCGCCCGGAAACGATGCGTAACCGCCGAAGCCCAGCACGACATCGGGCTTCCTGCGGGCGATGACCTTGCGCGCGTTCAAACACGCTGCGAGCAGCGCAAACGGACCAAGCAGAAGCGTCCGCAGTCCCTTGCCGCGCACGCCGCGGAACGACAGGCCTTCGAACTCGACGCCATGCTGCGGCACGAGCCTCGACTCGATGCCGTCGCGCGTACCCAGCCAGAACACGCCGGCACCCAGCGCCGCGAGTTTCGCCGCCACCGCAAGGCCGGGAAAAACATGTCCGCCGGTTCCGCCTGTCGTGATCATCACAATCATCTTCAAACCGTAAATCCGCGGAGGAGACGCCGATTCTCGAAATCGATCCGCATCAGGATCGCAAGCGCGACGCAATTGGCGACGATGCCGCTGCCGCCGAACGACAACAGCGGCAGCGTCAGGCCCTTGGTAGGCAGCACGCCGACGTTGACGCCGATGTTGATGAACGCCTGGACGCCGATCCACACGCCGATGCCCTGCGCGACGAGCGCGGCGAACGAGCGCTCGAGGCGCGCCGCCTGCCGGCCGATCGCATAGGCGCGATACAGGAGCCAGATGAAGAGCGCGATGACCAGCGACACGCCGGCGAATCCCAGCTCCTCGGCGACGACCGCGAGCAGAAAGTCGGTGTGCGCCTCGGGCAGGAAGAGGAGCTTCTCGACGGAGGATCCCAGGCCCACGCCAAACCACTCGCCGCGGCCGAACGCGATCAGCGAGTGCGATAACTGATAGCCTTTCCCAAGCGGATCGGACCATGGATCAAGAAACGCGGTCAGCCGCTGCAGCCGGTACGGCGCGGCGACGAGGATCGCGCCAAGCGCCACGGGCAGCAGCAGCGCCAGTCCCAGGAACAGGCGCCAGTCGAGGCCGCCCAGGAAAAGAATGCCGAACGCGATGGCAACGATCACGACGAAGGCGCCGAAGTCGGGTTCGACCAGCAACAGTCCGCCGACGCACACCATGACGGCGAACAGCGGCAGGAAGCCGCGGATCAGCGTCTGCTTCAACGGTTGCTCGGCGTTGAGGAACGTGGCGCGCCGCACTGCGTAGCTTGCCGCATACAGCACGACGACGAGCTTCATGAACTCCGACGGCTGCACGTTGACGACGAACAGCGACAGCCAGCGGCGCGAGCCGTTGACCGACTTGCCGATGCCGGGAACGAGCACGAGCACCAGCAGCACGGCTCCGGCGATGAAGAGCCACGGCGCCAGCCGCTGCCAGGCCTTCACCGGCACCTGGAACGCGACGGCCGCCGCGACCAGGCCCACGACGAGGAACATGCCGTGCCGCATCAGGAAGTACCAGGCGCGATTCCCCGTGTGCGCGGACGCTTCCGACATCGCGATCGACGCCGAATAGACCATCACCAGGCCGAACGCGAGCAGCAACAGCGCCGTCCACGCCAGCGATGCGTCGTAGGCGAGCATCACGCGCGCGTCGCGTGCCGCCGCGGCGCCGGCGAAAGGCGCTGTCGCCGCCTGGCGGATGGAAGCGGTCTGCGTCACGCGCTTACGCATGCGCGGGTTCTCCGGCGGTGACGAGTGCGGCGAAGCGTTCGCCACGCTCGACGTAGCTGCTGAACTGGTCGAGGCTCGCGCAGGCCGGCGACAGCAGCACCGCGTCGCCCGGCTGCGCAAGCGCCATCGCGCGTTCGACGGCGGCTTCCAGCGTGCGCACGACTTCGACGGTGGCCCGTGTTCCCTCGAGCGCGCGCGCGATCGCGGGCGCGTCGCGGCCTATCAACAGCACGGCGCGGCAATCGGCATCGACCGCCGACTTGAGCGGGCGGAAGTCCTGGCCCTTGCCGTCGCCGCCACAGATCAGCACCGCCGGCCGGCCGATGCCGTCGAGCGCCGCCTGCGTCGCCACGATCGTCGTGGCCTTGGAGTCGTTGATGAACAGGACGTCGCGTCTCTCCGCGACGCGTTCCATCCGGTGCGGCAGCCCGCCGAACGACCGGACGGCGTCGAGTACGCGGCGGTCGATGCGCGTGACCGTCGAGGTGAGCGACAGCGCGGCCAGCGCATTCAGCGCGTTGTGCCGTCCGACCAGCGCCAGCGCATCCGCGTGCAGCAGCAGTTCGCCGCCGCGTGCCAACCACGTCGCGCCATGGAATTCGACGAGGCCCCACTCGCCTTCAGCCTGGGGGACGTTGGCACCGAAACTCTCGACCATGCGGCCGTCGCTGCGCATCGCCAGCGACCGCGGGTCGTCGCGATTGACGACCTGCACGCCGCTGCCCGCGAAAATGCGCGCCTTGGCGGCCGCGTACGCATCCATCCCCGAATAGCGGTCCAGATGATTGTCCGTGACGTTGAGCACGGCCGCGGCGGTGGGCGACAGCGATCGCGTGGTCTCCAGCTGGAAGCTCGACAACTCCAGCACGAACACGTCGGGCCACGGCTGTCCCGCCTCGAACGGCGCGATGACGTCGAGTACCGCTTCGCCGATGTTGCCGGCGATGACGGTCGACAGTCCGGCCGCGCGGCACAGGGCGCCTGTGAGCGCCGTCACCGTCGACTTGCCGTTGGAGCCGGTGATCGCCAGCACTTTCTGTGCAGGCGGCAATGCATGCGCGAAGACCTCGATGTCGCCTGCCACTTCGACGCCGCGCGCCGCGGCCGCGGCGACCGCCGCCTGCGCTTGCGCAACACCGGGACTTATGGCGATCAGGTCCGCGCCGGCGAGCGTTTCCGCGGTGACGGGACCCGTGACGAGTGGCACGCCCGGACACGCCGCCGCGAGCTCCGCGGCCTTGGGCGGCGCCGCGCGCGTGTCGGCGACGCGCACGATCGCGCCGCGACGCGTCAGGTAGCGGGCGAGCGACAGCCCGGTGAGCCCCGCGCCCAGCACGACGACATTGCGGTCGGTGTAATCCATCAGTGCCCGCCCGGCCGCCCGTATGGCACTGTGCGCCCCCTCGGGGGGCAGCGAACGAAGTGAGCGTGGGGGTCGTTCATCATTAACGCAGTTTCAACGTGGAGAGGCCGAACAGCACGAGCAGCATCGTGATGATCCAGAAGCGCACCACGACCTGGTTTTCCTTCCAGCCCTTCAGTTCGTAGTGATGGTGCAGCGGCGCCATCCGGAACACGCGCTTGCCGGTCAGCTTGAACGAGGCGACCTGCACGATCACCGACAGCGTCTCGACGACGAACACGCCGCCCATGATGAACAGGACGATTTCCTGCCGGACGATCACGGCGATGGTGCCGAGCGCGGCGCCCAGCGCCAGCGCGCCAACGTCGCCCATGAACACGTCCGCCGGGTACGCGTTGAACCACAGGAAGCCCAGTCCCGCGCCCGCGATGGCGCCGCAGATGACGGCGAGTTCGCCGGCGCCGGGG
>Ga0302321_100003222_pt1 | contig 13986 bp, 16 predicted proteins | sample Fen_T0_1_FD_202505 | JGI IMG/M metagenome (GOLD analysis project Ga0302321, IMG submission 202505) | Peat permafrost microbial communities from Stordalen Mire near Abisko, Sweden - Fen_T0_1 | ecosystem: Environmental > Terrestrial > Soil > Wetlands > Permafrost | place: Sweden: Abisko...
CAACGTATTTTCTAGAATTACTTTTAAATTTTAATCCCACACAAGAAACTGAAATTACAAGATTGATGAAAGAAGGAAATGAACTTTTGGCCATAACAGTGAAATCAATTCAAACTACTCGTTCTAAACTTCGTATCTCGTAAATCGAACCTCGTACCTCATGAATATAGTAGTCATAAAATACAACGCAGGAAATATTCGGTCAGTAGCATTTGCGCTGGAGCGATTGCACATCGATTTTGAAATTACCGACAACCCAGAATCAATCTTGAAAGCTGATAAAGTCATTTTTCCAGGTGTTGGTGAAGCGAGCTCAACCATGAGCTATTTGAAAGAAAGGAAAATGGATCAACTCATTCGCAATTTGAAACAACCGGTGCTGGGAATTTGTTTGGGTATGCAGTTAATGTGTAAATTCTCGGAAGAAAACAGCACATCATGTCTTGGAATTTTTGATGAATCGGTGAAACAATTTAAGCCAGATCCCACTCACAAAGTACCCCACATGGGGTGGAATTCGCTTGTAAAGACAACCGATTGGTTGGATACTAGTTTGAAGGATCAGTTCGTATATTTCGTTCACAGCTTTTATGTTCCTGTCAACCCATTTACGTCAGCTATCACTGATTATACCGAGCCGTTTAGTTCAGCCATGAGAAAGGGAAATTTTTATGCCGTGCAATTTCACCCGGAGAAATCTGCTAAAACAGGAGAAATGGTTTTGAAAAACTTTTTAAACAAAGCATAATGCGTCAGGTATGAAACTTATCCCTGCTATCGACATCATTGATGGGAAATGTGTGCGCCTTACCCAGGGCGACTTTGGACAAATGAAAGTGTACCGTGAAAATCCGGTAGATGTGGCGTTGGAATTCCAGCATGCTGATTTGGAATATTTGCATTTAGTGGATTTGGATGGAGCAAAAAAAGGCAAGGTTGTAAACTGGGGCGTAGTGGAAGAAATTCAAGGCAAAACAGCACTGACCGTTGATTTCGGTGGCGGGGTTTCTGAAGATGATGAAGTTGAATATTTGCTCGATCTGGGAATTAACCAAATCAATGTAGGCAGCTTGGCAATTAAACATCCGGAGAAATTTATCCATTGGCTTAAAAAATATGGCTCCGAGAATTTCATTCTTAGTGCAGACGTACGGAATGAAAATATAATGATTAACGGCTGGCTTGAATCCGCCGATTATCGTGTCCTTGATCTAGCCGATCAGTTTATCAAAGAGGGACTCACCTACCTCACCTGCACTGACATTGGCTCTGACGGCATGCTTAAAGGACCCAACTTCGATCTTTATAAAAAAATAAAGGAGCGTTTCCCTGACTTAAAAATAAACGCCAGCGGTGGAGTCTCATCAGTCAAGGACTTGGAAAAATTAAAAGAAATAGGTGTTCATGGTGTAATTATAGGCAAAGCTATTTATGAAGGGCGCATCAGCCTTAAACAGTTAAAGAAAATGGCCCGCGAACAGTTAGGTATTTAATTCCTCATGCTCACCAAACGAATCATACCCTGCCTCGATATTAAAGACGGCCGCACTGTAAAGGGCGTCAACTTTGTTGGCCTTCGCGATGCAGGTGACCCGGTTGAATTAGCCGCAGCCTATGCGGACCAGGGTGCCGATGAATTACTCTTTCTGGATATCTCTGCCACCAATGAAAAACGAAAAACATTTTCAGAACTGGTAAAGAAAATCGCCGCTCGTATTAACATTCCATTTACCGTTGGAGGAGGAATTAATTCAATAGACGATGTTGCTCCCCTGCTCGAAGCAGGTGCTGATAAAGTGAGCATCAATTCTGCTGCAGTAAAGAACCCTGAGCTCATCAATGAACTCTCCAAGGCATTCGGATCCCAGTTTATCGTTCTGGCGATTGACGCTGGTAAATCAGAAAATCAATGGGCCGTACGCACGCACGGCGGCACCAAACCTTCTGACAAGAGATTGTTTTCATGGGCGAAGGAAGGACAGGAACGGGGTGCTGGTGAAATTTTATTTACCAGTATGGATCACGATGGCACCAAGAATGGATTTGCGATTGATCCGCTCCAGAAATTAAACGAGTTACTAACTATCCCTGTTATTGCATCAGGCGGAGCAGGGGTTCCCTTTCACTTTGCAGAAGTATTCACGCTGGGAAAAGTGGATGCCGCGCTGGCAGCCAGCGTATTTCATTTTGGTGAAATTAAAATACCTGATTTAAAATCATTTCTAATAAACAATCAAATACCGATAAGACGTTGAACCCATGGATGCTTCAAAATTAGATTTTAAAAAATCAAACGGGTTAATCCCTTGTGTTGTTCAAGACGAAAGAACGCACAACGTGCTTATGTTAGGGTACATGAATGAGGAGGCACTCCGAAAAACAATCGCCAATAAACGACTTACTTTCTTTAGTAGAACCAAGCAGCGCTTATGGACCAAAGGCGAAACTTCGGGAAACTATTTGAATCTCGTCAGCATTGATCAGGATTGTGACAATGATGCACTACTAATTAAAGTGATTCCCCACGGACCAACTTGTCACACAGGAACAGCTACATGCTTTGGAAAAAAAAATGAAGCGAATGGATTAGTTTTTTTAGAATGTATAATTCATGACAGAAAAAAGAATCCTAAACCTGGTTCATACACCAATACACTTCTTGATTCAGGTATTAATAAAATCGCTCAAAAAGTAGGTGAAGAAGCTATTGAGTTAGTAATCGAGTCAAAAGATAACGACAAGAGTTTATTTCTTAATGAAGCCGCGGACCTGATGTATCACTATTTGGTTTTGCTAACGGCTAAAGGCCACAAGTTGGACGATGTGGTTTCTGTTCTTAAACAACGCCACACAGAAGTGAAATAATTATCCTTATCGCTGAGCCATCGTAGCTTTTGGATAAAGCTTCACAAAAGTTAGTTTGTACGTGTATGTTACATTTCCACTTGTTTCAATTCTTATGCCTTCTAGCATATCCTTTTCTTTGTCATAAACAAAAGAATAAATGAGCTCTTGCCCCTTCGGCTCAAAGTGCTTAAGTACTAAAACATTACCTTCGGATAGTGTTGTAAATTCGCCGCGGATGGAGTAGGAAGGCAAATAATTTTTATCAATAGGTACTTCAATGAACTCTCGGTTATTGCGCGCATTGTCTCGGATTACAGCCACCTGAGCATAATGATCTTTTTGAAAAACGGTACGCTCTTTTGCTTCTGACGCAAAAAGTCCTTTACTCTTTTTTAACACTATGCCTGAAACAGAATAAATACCTTCTACACTCTCGTTACCTGTGTTCTTATCCATGTATTTTTTCATCAGCTCAACGAAATTGATTTGTTCGTAAGGCTGCTTTGCTCTTTTTGCATTTGCCTGATAAAGTTTTTCAACTGAGCAAGAGAGCAAAGCAAATGAAAGGAAAAGGAACTGGGAAAGTTTCATGACACAATTTTTAATAAATCAGAAAACAATATCTTCATAAACACCTGCCACATATTTTCTACATGAAAGTCTTCCACGCAACGCCGTTGGTTTAAACATCGACTTGCCCATTAGCATCCGCGCGCACTCCTGAATACCTTCCGTAATGCTCGGGTGAGGGTGAACACACTCAGCTAGTTCTTCAATACCCTTGTCCATAGAAATTAAAACCGCAACCGCCTGGATTGCACTGCTTGCATTGTTGCCAACCACCTTCATTCCCAAAATTTTCATGGCGTCATCATTTGTTACCAACAATTTGATAAAGCCTTGTGTATTGCGCTTGGCAATCGCCCTGGGAATGGTACTGTACTCTAAAGTTACGACTTTGTAATTAATATTCTGCTCTTTTGCTTGCGTTTCATTTAAGCCCACGCCAGCCACTTCAGGAGTTAAAAACATGATGGTGCTAATGTTTTCGTAAACCAATTGGCGTTGTGGTTTGCCAAACATTTTCTCCACCGCATAGCGACCTTCTAGTTCACCGACATTAACTAACGAGATATCGGCCGTTAAATCGCCAACAGCATAAATATTTGGTACGTTGGTTTGTGTATCGTTGTTGTGAATGCCGCGTTTAGAAATATCAATCCCCACTTTATCGTGCCACAAGTCCTCCAGGTTGGCTACTCTTCCAACAGAAACAAGCGCTTTCTCCACGTTAAAAGTTTCCCGGCTTCCTTCATTGTATTCAAGCTCATATTCCACTCTTCCATTCACTTGCTTCATCGCTATTAATCTTGAATTGCGGTGAATAAGAACGCCGTTATTTTCCATGTTGCGCTCAATAATATTCACCACGTCTTCATCTTCAAATGGCAATATTCTATCTCCCTTGTCAATCAAATGAACTTTTGTTCGGCCAAAACCTGAAAATATAGTCGCGAATTCGCAACCGATAACCCCCGCTCCCACAATGACCATACTTTCTGGAAAATCTTCCATGTTCTCAATGCCGTCACTGGTCATCACAATCTTTTCATCGATAGGTAAGTCAGGCAAATAACGAGGTCGGCTTCCTGTAGCCAGGATAACATTTTCTGCCCACACTGTTTCTGTTTGAGCGCCATGTACGATTTCAACATGATTCTTGTCGAGCAAACTAGCCGTTCCTGTTTTAAATTGAAGGAGCTGAGAGTAGTTTGATGTCTTCAACATATCCATATGCTCTTCCAGCATGGATTTGCGCTCCTGCACAGCTTTGCGAACCTCGTTTTGAATTTCTTTATAATTGATAGTAGGAGCTTTGATGTTGTAACGCATAAGGCTTTTTCGAAATGCCGATGCTTCGCGAGAAAGCTCCCACCATGTCTTTGAAGATAGCGCGCCATTGGTAACTCCGGCACCACCTACTTTGCTTTTTTCTATCAGTAAAGTTTTCTTCTTAAAATCGATTGCTCGCATGGCAGCAGCATAGCCAGAGGGGCCGGCGCCTATTACAACCAGATCAAAACGCTCCATAGACCTTTTTTTGTTAATTTTAGGATATTTGGGTTGAAATAAAAAAGGCAAAAGCATTATTTTCTGAAAACTTTTCTTCTTCATATCCTCCACACTGGTACGCTTGATGGTCAATTCAGTTTAGAAAGTAGAAACATCACAATAGTAGGCGAAGACTGGATAGATGATTCTATCGAATCTAAATAATTCATCAAACCATGCAGACACTGATCGATCTTGACAAAAAACTTTTTCTGTTTCTGAATGGATTGAATAATCCGTTTCTTGATCTCATTATGTATTATGCAACTGAAACTCTCTTCTGGTTGCCTTTTTATTTATTGCTGATCTTTTTGATTTTTAAAAATTATAAAAATGAAGGCTGGTTTATTCTGTTGGGTGCTGGCATAACAATTTTATTGGCCGACCAAATTGCCTCTTCCCTCATGAAGCCATTCTTTGAGCGTCTCCGTCCATCGCACGAGCCAAGTCTACAAGGCTTAGTTCATTCAGTGAATGGGTACAAGGGCGGTCTGTATGGCTTTGCATCAAGCCATGCCACTAATACTTTTGGAACGGCTATTTTCGTTTGGCTCGTTCTAAAAAATTACTATAAAAGTGTAGCATGGATTTTTGTTTGGGCTACTTTTGTGACCTACACCCGAATTTATTTAGGGGTTCACTATCCCGGCGATATACTTGCTGGAGCGATTATTGGATTAATGTGCGGATGGATTGGCTATAGGTTTTCTAAATGGTTGCGTGAGCGGTTCGCAAAGACCCAAACTATTTCAAAGTAATTTCTTTTGCAATTCGTTGTGCCCATAACGCATACATTTTTCCAGATGGATGGAGACCGTCTCCAGCAACTAAAGTTGGGTCGCTGATTCCTTGTCGTGAAATATCGGTGATATTGAAATACTTGATGTGATACTGGTTTGTAATTTTTTTACTGATTTCATTGAATTGATCAATCTCCTTAGAAATCTTCGATTGATTTTTTTGACCGAAGGGTGTAAATCCGTAATCAGGAATGGAGACAACAAAAACATTTTCCTTGTTACCTTTTGCCAGACGGATTGAAGTTTTTAAAAGTTCTTCAAACTCAATTGCATATTGATCAGCAGACTTGCCTTGGTATTGATTATTAACTCCAATCAACAGTGACACTAAGTTGTACTCATCTTTGAGTTTGGCAATGTCGATTGCATTCATCAGGTTATCCGTACGCCAGCCTGTGGTGGCGACGATGGAAGTCTTGACTTCTCTAATACCACTTGATAAAAGAGATGCCAATTGGTTTGGCCAGCGATCCTTTTCTAAAACACTTTCGCCAATGGTATAAGAGTCTCCAAGGGCGAGATATTTCAGTTGAGCATCCACTGAAGAGCTAAAAAGCAAAAAGCAACCTAAAAAAAGAATGCCCCTAGACTTTTGTAAAAGTCGATGTAACAATATATTTCCCGTTGCTATTCGTGAACGAATACGAAATCACAAAAGTTGTGTCGGTAAGTTGAGTAACATTTGCTTCACCAAGTGCAGTGAAAAAATATTGGAATACAGTTTCCTGAGTCAAATCATCATACCATTGCCCCTCAACTACTATATTTTTTCCATCATTAGTAAAAGCCCAATTCCCTGACTCAGTAACAGTAGAATCCCCCGGTTGACATTTTACGGTGCCTTCCGTTTGAATAAAATCTTGTGAGGGGTTGTTGGTGAATTTATATAAGTTGTCGAGCACGCACGGATCCAACATAAGCGACTGCGCAAGTCCACCATTCAAAGTGTACGTTACGGAAGTAAGTTTCCAGTTTTTACTCGATCCTGAAGCACCGGCTAAATTAATGCCACTCGTTTGGGCTGCCGAGGGGGAAGCTTTCTCCTTAGAGCAGGCAAAGACTAATGCGATGAACGTCAATACTATTATAACTGATGCTGAAATTGTTTTCATTCTCTTGTCAAATTGTTAAAAAACAAAAATAACTGAAACGTTTGAATACCAAACCTTTTTAAGTTCTTAGTTTTGGAGAAATTTCTTCAAAGTACAAATATTGCATACCTATTCAGGCATTATGTAGACGGATACAATCCCCGGAGAGGTGCCAGAGTGGCCGAATGGGACGGTCTCGAAAACCGTTGTACAGGCAACTGTACCGTGGGTTCGAATCCCACCCTCTCCGCTTTATCCGAAGCTCCTTCTTCGCTACGAGCTCCGAAGGGTAAATCAGCGAAGGAGGACTTCTTGTTTTAAGGTTTATTAACTGGACTTACACATTCAAAGTATTGATCAACACGGATTTCACACGGAATGGCCTAGAATTCATCAGTAATCATCCTTGTAATCTGTGACAAAAGAAAGCCGTGTGTTACATCGGTTATTAAATCCTCTAACAATCCGTTTATCGTAAATTCATTTTTTAGGGACAAAAAAATTTTTAGCTTGATCATCAATTGATCTCAAAAACTAAATACTATGAAAACACTAAGAGCTTTTTTACTTATATGTTCACTATTCATTTTCTGCGAATCCTTCGGGCAGAACTTCATTATTCAAGAAACCAACGTTAACAAGAACCTTACGCAATGCGTCAATCTGGCGAAAAAATCCGCCCTGGTATTGCTAAAGAAACAGACCGTATATACAATACCCTTTTCCACCAAATCAACTTTGACCGCTGTTGCAATAACCAAGTTGTCAGAGAAATTCAGCGTTGTTTTTCCAAAGGAAAACACGGGCAAAGGTGATGAGCGCGTAATTGAAAGACCCTTTGCCGATGAGCGAAATCAGATCGTAAAACTGATGTATGGGTTTCTCACAAAGGATCAAAAAGCTACTACCAACTACGCTCAGGTCGTTGTCTATTTTGACAACAGTGGAACAAGTCCAACCATCCACGACATCCAGGTGAAGAATAAAGCTGACTTAGGCATCATCACCCTCACCACAAGGGAGGTACTAAAACTCACAGAACCAGAACCAAAACCTGCTGCAAAGCCTACGACAAAACCGGCGGCTAAACCTGCAGCCAAGAAAAAGAAGTGATCATCACACCACTTCTTATCAGCAATACTTTCAAAATGAACTATCCAAGTGACCTTGTTTAGGTTATTGTAAATTGCGCTATTCAACAAATATGAATTCAAAACTCATTCTTTGGTCGATTACAGTAAGTCTTGGCGGGCTCCTTTTTGGTATGGATGTAGCCGTTATCTCAGGTGCCGAGCAAGACATCCAAAAACTTTGGAACCTTTCAACACTCCTGCACGGTCTGGCAGTAGCCATTGCGCTATATGGAACTGTAGTTGGTGCAGGTTTTGGTGGATGGCCAAGCGACAAATTCGGAAGGAAGCGCTCTCTTCAATGGATTGCATTTCTTTTTGTCTTCTCGGCTATTGGATCAGCAATCGCACCAGGGGTAAACTCATTTATGTTTTTCAGGTTTCTTGGCGGGCTTAGCATTGGAGCTTCTTCTGTGGTTGCACCTGTTTACATTTCAGAAATAGCACCACCCAAATACAGAGGCAGGATGGTCATTTCATTTCAATTGAACATTGTGCTTGGTATTTTGATTGCTTATGTCTCCAACTATTTCATTAGCGGTATTCCCGACGACTGGCGGTGGATGCTCGGCATTGTTGCTATGCCCGCACTGATTTTTTTTATTTTATTGTTTTTCACACCCGAAACCCCACGCTGGTTGATCTTGCACAAAGGGGATATCGATGAAGCCCGAAAAATAATTGCTTATACCGATCCAGAAGTTGATAAAGAGGTGAATGACATTGTTCAGTCCAAGGAGGATCACAACGGAAATGAAAAACTATTCTCAAAAAAATTCAAGTTCCCCATTTTGTTAGCGTTCTTATTTGCCGCATTCAATCAGCTGTCGGGAATTAACGCCATCATTTATTACTCGCCGAGAATATTTTCCATGACCGGCCTTGGAGAAGAAAGTGCATTATTATCCTCGGCGGGGATCGGACTAGCGAACCTTGTCTTTACTGTTCTCGGATGGTTCTTTATTGATCGTTTTGGAAGAAGGGTTTTGATGTACATCGGCTCGGCAGGATACATCATTTCATTATCGTTGATCGCAATTGCGTTCTTCAATCAATCTTTCGCGAATGTTCCCATTTATATTTTCGCATTCATCGCGTCACATGCGATTGGGCAAGGCTCCGTGATCTGGGTTTTTATTTCCGAGATATTTCCTAATTCAGTTAGAGCATCCGGCATGGCATTGGGCTCCCTCACACATTGGGTGTTTGCTGCAGTGATTGCCAACACATTTCCATATTTCTCTGAACAACTTGGAGGTGGGATCATTTTTGCATTCTTCGCTGTAATGATGATATTTCAATTGCTCTATGTTTGGTTGATGATGCCTGAGACGAAAGGAATATCATTGGAGAATCTTCAGCGTCAAATCATTCATTAGTTAGGCAATGAAGTATATATCTTTTATAGTCTCACTTTCGATCATAACAAGTTGCTCAAAACCAAAGAACACTGTCTTCCCACTTTATCAAGAACCACACCGCGGGCAATTTCATTTCTCTCCTGAAAAAGGATGGATGAACGATCCAAACGGACTCGTTTATTCCGACAGCACCTATCATTTATTTTACCAATATAATCCGGACAGCAACGTTTGGGGTCCTATGCATTGGGGTCACGCGACAAGCAATGACCTCGTACACTGGAAAAATTTACCCATTGCATTATACCCCGACTCGCTGGGTTATATCTTTTCAGGAAGTGCCGTTGTTGACTCACAAAACACAACTGGATTCCAGCAAGGAAGTAAAAAGACCCTGGTTGCCATTTTCACTTATCACGACATGATCAATGAGAAAGCTGGAAGAAATGATCGTGAGTCACAAGGTATCGCCTACAGTAATGATAAAGGAAACACGTGGGTTAAGTTTCCAGGTAATCCCGTATTAAAAAACAAGGGTGATAAGGATTATAGGGATCCAAAAGTTTTTCTTCATAAAGCCAGCAACCGATGGATCATGCCATTGGCTGTAGGGAACCACTTAGAACTATTTTCTTCAGGCAATCTTAAGGAATGGGTGAAAGAAAGTGAGTTCGGAAAACAGGAAGGCGCACACGGTGGCACATGGGAATGTCCAGATTTATTTCCTTTATCAACTCCCGATGGAAAAGAGAAGTGGGTGCTAATTCAAAATATGGATAGAGGAAGTGTGAATAGTGGATCAGGTACTCAGTATTTTATTGGTCAGTTTGATGGGAAGGCCTTTACCAATGATAACGAACCTTCAAAAATATTATGGCTTGATTACGGAGCCGACAATTATGCTGGAGTAACTTGGTTTGGCGCACCTGATAACCGGAGAATATTTATCGGGTGGATGTCGAACTGGGACGATTATGCAGCTTTGGTTCCAACAAAGAACTGGCGCAGTGCCATGACCATTCCACGCGAAATTTCTTTGGTCAATACAGCCGATGGTACTAGAGTTGCACAACAGCCCGTAGAGGAATTAAAGAAGTTAAGGATAGGAAAAATTAGCACATCACAAAAAACTTTAAATGACTCACTGGTCATCTCAACCGCCCATGTAGAAAAGGAATTAGATTTGAAATTTGATCTTTCAAAATCTTCTTCAACCTCTCTAGGATTTGTTATAAGCAACAAGCTGAATGAAAAAGTAGTTTTCGGCTATGACAAATCGAAAAATGAATTTTTCATTGACAGGGCTGCTTCGGGGAAAACGGATTTCTCTAAGAAATTTCCAGCACGACACACAGCTCCATACAAGGCAAAAGGGGTTTTAAAAATTCATGCTTTCATCGACACCTCTTCAATAGAAGTATTTATTGACGACGGAGTAATCGTAATGACAGAATTATTTTTTCCCAACGAAGACTACACCAAACTTAGTTTGTTTAGCAATGGCGGTGAAACCGAATTAGTAGATGCCGAAATCTATAATTTAGAATCCATATGGAGTTCTAAAATCAAATAGCCTCGTAATATCTACGAGGCTATTGAAAGAAATTTTAAAAGTAGTAACCTAAGCCAAATATGACTTCAGCAACTTGCTTCTGTATCCGTTCCTCAATTTACGAGTTGCCTTTTCCTTGATCTGTCTTACACGTTCGCGTGTTAATTGAAACTTATCCCCTATCTCTTCCAAGGTCATTGACTGACTGCCATTCAATCCAAAATATGAAGCAATCACTTCCGATTCGCGTTCGGTTAAGGTGGAAAGTGAACGAGCGATTTCTTTTTGCAAAGAACTATTCATCAATCCTTGATCAGGAGTTTCTTCACTATCGTTCTCCAATACATCAAGCAGCGAATTTTCTTCTCCTTGCACAAATGGCGCATTCATTGAAATCGACCGGCCTGAAATACGCTGATTATTTTCAATTTCTTCAGGGCTCATGTCAAGAACTTTGGCAAGTTCCTCGGCCGAAGGTTCACGTTCGTATTTTTGCTCTAGTTCAGAAAATGCTCTCGAAATTTTATTCAATGACCCTACCCTATTCAACGGAAGGCGAACAATACGTGATTGCTCAGCCAAGGCTTGCATAATCGACTGGCGAATCCACCATACCGCGTAGGAGATGAATTTGAAACCACGTGTTTCATCAAAACGAGAAGCCGCTTTAATCAATCCCACATTTCCTTCATTGATCAAATCACCCAACGACATTCCATTGTTTTGGTATTGCTTAGCAACCGACACAACAAAACGTAAATTAGCCTTGGCCAATTTCTCAAGCGCAACTTGGTCGCCATCGCGGATGCGCTTTGCCAATTCTACTTCCTGTTCGGCAGTAATTAGTTCTACCTTGGCAATTTCTGACAAATATTTATCGAGCGATTGGTTTTCGCGGTTGGTAATTTGCTTTACAATCTTGAGTTGTCTCATGTATATATTAAATTCAAATGCATTTCAATTCGAAAGACCCATCTTACGCAAATAGAGCAAGTGGGATGAAAATGCCTGAGCCATGGATTTATACTCATGGTAGGCAATATTAAATTCTTTGCACGTCTCTTTTACAAGACGGCTGATTTGAGGATAATGAATGTGGCTCACCCTCGGAAAGAGATGATGTTCCACCTGAAAATTCAATCCTCCTAATAACCAAAACAATAACTTACTTGATGTGCCAAAATTTGAAGTCGTACCGATCTGGTGAACGGCCCACTCCTTTTCAATTTTAGATTCAATTGGAAAATCCGTGATCTCAACCACATGTGCGAGTTGAAATACCACGCTGATAAAAAGTCCACAAACAAATGTAACGATGACAAAACCAACCAATGCCTTTAGCCAGCCAATCATAATGATAGGAAGAGCGAGGTAAATAAAGACGTACGAAACTTTTGTAATCCAGAATACCAATTTCTCCCTCATCGGCAATGACTTTGGTGTTGAATTGGCTGCAATTTTACGACTAAAATATTTTACGAAATCCTCGTAAAAAACCCAGGCCATATACGAAATTCCATACAACACAAACCAATAGATATGCTGATAACGATGCGCGCCGCGCAACGGTTGATTGGGATGCAATCGCATAAAAGGCTCCACATTGATATCCGAATCAATACCAGCAATGTTTGTAAACGTATGATGATTAATGTTGTGCTTTATCTTCCAGAAATGAGTGTTGCCACCCAAGGCATTAAGAAAATAAGCCGCAACAGAGTTGAGCCAATTGTATTTAGAAAAACTTTGATGACCACCTTCGTGCATGACGTTGAAGCCAAGAACGGCAAGGTTCATTCCTAACAAAATAGCAAGCGGCAAAGAAATCCAAACCGAAGGATTAACAAATACCAGTATGCCATAAATCAAGACGGCCGATAAAACCTGTATGCCACTTTTAAAGTACAGTTTATTTTCACCTGTACGGTCTAAACGGTTCTCATAAAAGTAGAGGTCTACTTTCGCTTTGAGCGTGTTGAAAAAGAAGTTCTGGGTTTTATCGGACGTTGTGACTTGCATTAAAAAAATAGTTGATTAAGCTACTACTTCTACGCGAACAGCATTCATGCCTTTTCTTCCGCGTTCAGTCTCATAGCGAACATTATCATTGTCTTTGATCTTGTCGATCAGACCTGACTCGTGTACAAAAATGTCTTCGCTGCCATCGTTGGGGGTGATGAATCCAAATCCTTTGGTGTTGTTAAAGAATTTTACTTTTCCTTCTTTCATGGTGATAAAAATTAATTGTTAAATAGTTACTAAAAAAAATTATATAAGTTCTGTTTTCCTTTTCTCAGGTGGAGTAGAAGTGATGTTTCCGAATTCGTCTACATAAGCCATCATACTTTCAAGATCTCCGCCCGTTGCGTTTTTCTTACGCTCAATTTTCTTCTCCTCTTTTTCCTCTCGCTTCTTCTTTCGAACAAGCTCTTTCTGTTTTTTTATAAATGAATTATTCGATTTGGACATTCTTTAATTTTTAGTTTACAAAAGTGAAAGCTTTCCCACCTTTGCCCGCACGACCTGTACGGCCAATTCGGTGAATGTAGCTATCGAAATCCCTTGGCTGCTGATAATTGATCACGTGCGTGACTTCAGAAATATCAAGTCCACGAGCTGCCACATCCGTAGCAATTAAAACCTGAATTCTCCCCGATTTAAAATCATTCAACGCCTTCAACCGATAATTTTGCGACTTATTGCCGTGAATTTCATCCACTTTTATCCCAGACTGGTGCAATGTCTTTCTAACAGTACTTACACCCCGTTTAGTTTCAGCAAATACAATTACTTTTTGAAAGGAGCGATCGCGTACCATATTCAAGAGGATTTCCATTTTGGTTTCTCCTGCGCCAACGCGAATAATTTCCTGATCAATATGGTCGCCTGTTGCATTACCTTTACTTACACGCACTTCCACTGGTCTACGAAGTAGTTCATCAATCAACTTGCGTTGATTCTTTTCTTCTGTTGCAGAGAACAAAATAGTTTGCTTGCGATTGTGCATGGCTTTCACGATAAATTGAATATCGCGTGAGAAACCCATGTCTAAAAGACGGTCAAACTCATCCAATATAAGTGTCGTGAAATTCC
>Ga0302321_100003223_pt1 | contig 13985 bp, 11 predicted proteins | sample Fen_T0_1_FD_202505 | JGI IMG/M metagenome (GOLD analysis project Ga0302321, IMG submission 202505) | Peat permafrost microbial communities from Stordalen Mire near Abisko, Sweden - Fen_T0_1 | ecosystem: Environmental > Terrestrial > Soil > Wetlands > Permafrost | place: Sweden: Abisko...
CGGAGGTCGTCGTACCGGTGCTGGCGAGGTCGGCGAGGATCCGGCCGAGCGTCGGGGCGAACTTGAAGCCGTGGGCCGAGCCGAGGCCGACGACGACCCTGGGATGGCCCGGCACCGGCGCCAGCACGAAGTCGCGGTCGGGAGTCAGCGTGTACTGGCAGCGCAGTGAGCGCACCGGCTCGCCGGAGCCCGGCAGCAGCGAGCCCAGGAACGACGCCAGCCGCTCGCGCATCTCGGGGTCCGGAGCCGTCGTGCGGGCGTCGGGGTCGACGGGCGGCCCGCCACAGTCCTGCGCCGCCTTGACCGTCGCCTCGCCATAGCAGGGGAAGCCGTAGTAGCTCGGCTCGTCCATCCAGATCCACAGCGGCATCGAGGTGTACGGCGCGGGGTCGGGAGGAGCGAAGTAGGTCACCTGCTCCAACGTCACCGTCAGCGGAACCTCCACCCCGAGCCCGGCCAGGACCTGGTTGGTCCACGCGTCGGCCGCGACCACCACACCGCGGCACGTGTACGACGTCCCGCCGGCCTCGAGGACCAGGTGCGAACCGTGGTCGGTCACCGAGCTGACCGGCGTCGAGCCGAGCAGCCTCGCGCCGGCCTCGGTGGCGAGCCGCTGCATCGCGGCCGTGCCGCGAGCAGCCGGGACGATCGCGCCGCGTTCCTGGAAGAGCCCGCGCGTGCCGGGCGGCACCGAGAACAGCGGGAAGCGGTCGGCGATCTCGTCCGCGGTCAGCTCCTCGAAGTCGATCCCGACGTCGCGCATCGACGCGACGTAGTCGTCTGGGGCGATCGCGCAGTCGGGTGGGAAGAGGTCGAGGCCGCCGACCACCGTCACCAGCGACTCCCCCGACTCCTTCTCGAGCAGCTCCCAGTCGTCGTACGCCTCCTGCGTGAGGCGCACGTAGGCCGGCGTGTGATAGCTGTGGCGCAGGATCCGCGAGGTGTCGTGGGAGGCGCCGCGGCTGTGCCCGAGCTCGAACTTCTCGAGCCCCACCACCGAGTGGCCGCGCGAGGCGAGGTGCCAGGCCGCGCCGGAGCCGAGCGCGCCGAGCCCGACGACGACGTAGTCGACGTCCACCGGTGGTCGAGGAGGTCGCTCTCCGAGCGTCTCGGGGCCACCGGTCCCGTCAGTCATCGTCACCCAGCCGCGGCAGCAGCCAGCGCCGGATGTCGGCCGAGTCGTCCTCCATCGGCGCGAACCAGCCGTGTGTGTAGGCACGCGACGACATGCCGCGCTGGACCGACTCGCAGATCGCCCAGTCCTGCCGGTTCACCATGTCCCAGAAGTCGCCCGCGTCCGACGGGTCGAAGGTGGGTGACGCGACCTCCGACGCCGCGAAGAGCAGTCGGCACTCGATCGCGGTCCGGTCGACAGCGAGCGGACGCAGTGTGAACGCCGCGACGTGGTCGGCCGAGCACGAGAGCATCAGGTTGGGGTAGACCAGCTCGCCCTTGTGCCGCACCCGCTCCGCGTCGTTCAGCCCCGGCAGCGGCGACCGCGTCGTGGTGCCCGACATCGTGAACGTCCAGGCACCCTCGCGATGCGGGATCCCCTCGTCCCAGTCGAGCCCCTGGCCGCCGCCGGCGAACGACGGCACCAGTCGCGACAGCTCGGGATGGACGGGGCCGCAGTGGTAGCACTCGTTGTAGTTCTCGGCGACGACCTTCCAGTTGGCCGCGACCTCGTAGGTGTAGGTCTGGCCGGCGACGAGCGCCGCGAGGTCGTAGTTCGCGAGCGTGCGGGTGGCCCGGCCGACGCTGTCGCTCAACGGCGCGGCGGCATCGGGGGTCGCGTGCACGAACACGAAGCCGCCCCAGGTCTCGAGGCCGAGCGGGTGCAGCGAGAACTCCGTAGGCTCGACGTCGCCGTCCTCGGTGTGGGGGGCCCGGAGCAACGAGCCGTCCAGGGCATAGGTCCACGAGTGGTAGGGGCAGCGGATCGACCTCGACCCGCACAGCTGCGGCCCGCTGCCGGGCTCGGTCGGGAACAGCTGTGAGCCGCGGTGGCGGCACACGTTGTACGCCGCGTGCAGAGCGCCACCCGCGTCGGCGGTGAGCACGACCGACTCGCCGAGCACGTCCACGACGGCCACGCGTTCGGGCGCGCCGAGGCCGAGGTCCGCCACCCGGCCGACGCACGTCCACTCGCGCAGCAGCACCCGCTCGCGCTCCCGCTCGAACGACGCCGCATCGACGTAGAGCTCACGGGGCAGCGCAGCCTGCAGGGTCATCGCTGGGCCTCTCCACGGTGGTCGAGCGGGGTCGAGACCCGCGACGCAACCAGGTGGCATGCGGATCGGTGCCCGTCCGGATCGGACGGGAGGATCGGCAGCGACGTCCCGCGGCACAGGTCGGCGACCGCGTCCGCCTCGCCCGAGGCCAGCGCGGGACACCGTGGGTGGAAGCGGCAGCCCGACGGGATCCGGGTGGGGTCAGGGATCTCGCCGCGCAGCACGATCGGCTCGAGTCGGTCCATCTCCGGGACGACGGACAGAAGGGCCTGGGTGTAGGGGTGCTGGGGCGCGGTCAGCACCTCCTCCGTCGGACCAGCCTCGACCACCCGGCCGAGGTACATCACCGCGATCCGGTCGGCGATGTTCCATGCGAGCCCCAGGTCGTGGGTGACCACCAGGACGCCGAGGCCGAGCTCCGCGCGCAGCTTGAGCAGGAGCGCCAGGATCTCGCCGCGGATCGACGCGTCGAGGCTGGACACCGGCTCGTCGGCGATCAGCAGCGCCGGCTGCAGGGCGAGAGCACCGGCGATCAGCACCCGCTGCCGCTGGCCGCCCGACAGCTCGTGCGGGTAGCGCAGGAACAGCCCCTCCGGCGGTCGCAGCCCGGCCGACGACAGGGCGGCAGCGACCATCTCGGTCTCGGTCGGCCCCGACTTGGTGACCAGCTTGTGGATGCGCAGGCCCTCGGCGACCGAGTCGTAGACGGTGTGCCGCGGGTTGAGCGCGCCGAGCGGGTCCTGGAGCACGAGCTGTACCCGTCGCCGCAGAGCCTTGAGCGAGCGCGCGTTGCGGCCCAGCGTCTCGCCCTGCCATCGGACCTCGCCCGCAGCCGGAGTGGTGAGACCCACGAGCGTGCGCGCGAGCGTGGTCTTGCCGGACCCCGACTCCCCGACCAGCGCCACGACCTCCCCACCTCGGATCACCAGATCGGCGCCGTCGAGGGCTCGGGCGACCCGGCCGCTCCGGGTGGTGAACTCGACCCTGACGCCCTCGGCCGACAGCTCGGTCTTCGTGGTGGTGTCGTCCACGGCGCTCACCGCCCGATCCTGACGCAGGCGGCCTGACGGCCCTCGTCGTACGTCGTGAGGACCGGCTCGGCCGGGAGGCACGCGTCAGCGGCCAGCGCACAGCGCGGCGCGAACGAGCAGCCCTGGGTGAGGTTGCGAGGGTCCGGCGGGTCGCCCGGCAGGCCGGCCGGGGCGAACCGCGCCGCCGGGTCGCCGACCCGGGGGAAGGCCGCCGAGAGCGCGCCGGCGTAGGGATGCAGGGGGTGCGCGAAGACCTGGGCGGCGGGGCCGGACTCGACCACGCGTCCGGCGTACATCACCGTGATCTTGTCGCACAGGTCGGCGAGCACCGAGAGGTCGTGGCTGATCATCAGCATCCCGACCTCGCGGTCGCGGACCAGGTCGGACAGCACGGTGAGCACCTGGGCCTGGACCATCACGTCGAGCGCGGTGGTCGGCTCGTCGGCCACCACCAGGTGGGGGTCGCAGGCGAGCGCCATCGCGATCATCACCCGCTGCTTCTGGCCCCCCGAGAGCTGGTGGGGGTAGCTGCGGGCTCGCTCGGGATCGAGTCCGACCTGCTCGAGCAGCTCGCCGATGCGGGTGGTCACGGCGGCCTCGTCCTGCCCAGGCGTGTGCACCTGGATCGGCTCGGCGATCTGCCGGCCGATCCGGTGCACCGGGTTGAGCGAGTGCAGCGCGCCCTGGAACACGATCGACGCCCCGGCCCAGCGGACAGCGCGTAGGTCGCCCCAACGCATGGTGAGGACGTCGTTGCCCTCGAAGAACACCTCCCCGGTCACCGTGGCGTTCGGCGGCTGCAGCCGCAGGATCGTGCTGGCCAGGGTCGACTTGCCGCAGCCGGACTCCCCCGCCACACCGACGATCTGGCCGCGCTCGACGGTCAGGTCGACGCCGCGAACGGCCGGCAGACCGCCCTCCTCACCGGTCGCATAGGTGACGTGGAGGTCGCGGATCTCGAGCAACGGCGCACCGGTCCGGCTGGCCGGGAGCTCGCTCGCCGTGGCGGCGCTCATTGACGCGCCCTCAGTCGTGGGTTGAGGACTTCCTCGAGGGCCTGGCCGATGAGGGTGAAGGAGAGCACGACCAGGACGACGCAGATGCCCGGAGGCAGGATGTACCACCAGCTGCCGGTCGTGATCGAGCCGACCTGGAAGGCGTCGTCGAGCATGGTCCCCCACGAGGTTCGGGTCGGGTCACCGAGGCCGAGGAAGCTCAAGGTGGTCTCGGTCAGGATCGCGATCGCCACGGTGAGCGTGGTGTTGGCGAAGACCATCGGCATCACGTTCGGCAGCACGTGCTTGGTGATCTGGTGGCGTCGACCGGCCCCGATGGCCTGCGCGCGCTCGACGTAGGGCCGCTCCTTGATCGAGAGCGTCTGGCTCCGGATCAACAGGGCCGTGCCGGGCCAGGAGGTCACCCCGATCACCAGCACGATGTTGAACAGCCCTCTCCCGAGGACCGTCGACAGCACGATCGCCAGCGGCAGGAAGGGGATGACGAGGAACCACTCGGTCACCCGGAACGTGATCGCGCCGATGAACCCGCCGAAGTAACCCGACACCAGGCCCATCAGGGTGCCGATCACCATGGAGATCAGGGTCGCGAGCAGGCCGACGAAGAGGGAGACCCGGGCACCCCAGATCAGCAGGGTGAGCACCGAGCGGCCGTTCTCGTCGGTCCCGAGCCAGTAGTGCGACGACGGCGGCCCTAGGACGGGGCCGTTCGCGGCCGTCACGTCGAGACCGCTGCGATCGGCGAGGAGCGGCGCGGCCAGGGCCGCGACCACGAAGATCGTCAGGATGCAGAGGCCGACCATGCCGCTGCGATGGGCTCGGAACTGGGTCCACCCACGCCTCCAGGCCGCCGTACGCCGGCGACGGGCCAGCTGCGCGGCGGAGAGCTGTGCGGCGGGTGCGGCCGAGCTGTCGGCGCTCATGCGGGGTCCAGTGGCGTGATGTTCATGTGCGCACCCTCGGGTCGAGCCAGCCGTAGACCAGGTTCGCGGCCAGGTTGGCGAGGATGACCCCCGTGGCCGCGATCAGGAAGGTGCCTTGAAGGACCCAGAAGTCCGGGACCTGGATCGCCTCGGTCGTGAGGAGCCCGAGACCGGGGATGGAGAAGACCGTCTCGACCGTGATCGCACCCGAGACCACGAAGCCGAGGTTGAGCGCGATGATCGTGGTCGTCGGCAGCATCGCGTTGCGGACCGCGTGCCGGTTGCGTACCTGCACGTCGCGCAGGCCCTTGGCCCGCGCGGTCTGGAGGTAGTCCTCGCCGAGCTCGTCGAGCAGCGAGCTCCGCATGATCAGCAGGTAGTCCGCGAGGTAGGCGAGTGTCAGCGTCGTCACGGGCAGCACGAGGTGCCACATGGTGTCGAGCACGCCCTGGACCGAGTTCGGGTCGACGTCCGGGGAGTGCAGGCCGCCCGTGGGGAAGATGCCGGGGAAGATCCAGAAGCCGACCCCGAACGTGGCGATGAACAGCAGCCCGAGGAACCACTCGGGCATCGAGTAGAGGATCAGGGACCCGCCCGTCGAGAGGTTGTCGAACTTCGAGCCGCGGTTCCAGGCCCCCTTGATGCCGAGGTAGACGCCGATCACCGTGGCCAGGATCGTCGAGGTACCGACCAGGAGCAGCGTCGGCCAGAGCCGGTCCCGGATCAGCTCGGAGACGGGGATCCGGTACTGCAGCGAGATCCCGAGGTCACCGGTGAAGGTGTTCTTGAGGAAGGTCAGGAACTGCTGCGGCAGAGGCTCGCTCAGCCCGTAGGCCTTGTTGAAGGCCTCCCGCTGGGCGTCGGTCGTCATCCGCCCGCGGCCGAGGCTGCGGGCCGGGTCGCCCGGCAGGACCCGGAACAGGAAGAAGTTGACCAGGAGCATGAAGAGCAGGCTCCCGAGCGAGCCGAGCACCTTGCGCCCGACGTAGGAGCCGTACCCATGGCCCCGGGGCTGGGCCTCGGACTCGGCCGAGACCAGCCCCGGCTCGGCGACCAGGGTCATGCCGGCTGCCCGCCGTTCACTCGCGGTCTCCCGCGGTGGCCCGGCGACGCATCGCGATCACTCCGCCGCCCACGAGCAGCACCAGGATCACCACCCCGGCGCCGATCAGGAACCCGGTACTGGCCGACGACGAGGAGGAGCCTCCCGTGGTCGCCTGCACAGCGCCGGTGAGGGTGTCGCCGGCGGTGGACGTGGCCGCGTCGCAGGTGCCGGCGTCGGCGGCGGGCTTCATGTGGATGTAGTTGTAGACGCCGTACTGCTCGATCCAGATGCCGCCGGGGTTGGGCTGCGGCACGAGGCACGCGAACCGGTCGCTGCGCACGGCCTCCCCGACCGAGGAGTACGCCGTCACCAGGTACGGCGAGTCCTGGTACAGGATCTCCTGCATCTTCTTGATCTCGGCCGTGCGTTGGGTCTCGTCGGTCGCGATGTGCTGCTGCTGGTAGAGCTTGTCGTACTGCGGGTTGCAGTAGAACGAGTCAGAGGAGCCTTGCCGCTGGCCGCAGGTCATATAGCTGAGCATCGAGTCGGGGTCGGGCTCGACGAACCAGCCCCACTGGAAGGCGTCGAAGTTGCCCTGGTAGATCTCGTCGGTCAGCTGGCTGGAGCTGTACGTCGAGACCTGGCTCTTGATCCCGAGGTCGCTCAGCCACTGCTTGAAGTAGTCCATCGTGTTGAGCGAGGTGGGCGAGTCGGAACGCGCGGCGAGCCGGAGCGTGCCGATCGGCTTGCCGTTGGGCAGGGTGCGCTGCCCGTCGGAGCCCTTCGTGTAACCGGCCGCGTCGAGCAGCGCACCGGCCTTGGCCAGGTCGTAGGTGAACTTCTGGTCGGAGGGCGGGTCCCAGTGGTACTTGTCGTACACCGGCGGGACGATGGTGGTGCCGGGTAGGCCGGCCCCCTGGTAGACCTTCTGGATCAGCTGCGGGAGGTTGAGGGCGTAGCCGAGGGCGTGGCGGAACTTCGGGTCGAGCACGGCCGGGTTGGGGTTGCCGATCGGGTGCCCGCCCTTCGCGGCCGACACCGAGCCGGTGTTGAACGCGATCTCGTCGAAGCCCGGCGAGTTGCCGTTGTGGGCGGTGATGCCGCTCTGGCTCTGCAGGCTCTTCACCTCGAGCGCGGTGATCCCCTCGACGAAGTCGATCTCGCCCTTGATCAGGGCCTGCACCGCGGAGTCGTCGTTCTTGTAGAACTGGAAGTCGATCTCGTCGATGTGGGGCGTGCCGCCCCAGTAGTCGGGGTTGGCCTCGAACCGGAAGGTCGAGCCGTCGGCCGTGCCCTGCACCAGCCGGAACGGCCCGGAGCCCACGACCGGCTTGCCGTTGGTCGGCTCGGCCTTGTAGGTCTTGACCTCCTTCTCGCTGACGTTCTTCCAGATGTGCTCGGGCACGATCGGGATCGGCAGCAGTGGGAGCGTGGCGACAGGCTGCTTCAGTGTCAGCACGACGGTGGCGTCGTTGGGCGCGGTCACCTTGGTGACACCGTTCAGGTAGGACAGCCAGTTCGTACCCTCGACACTCCCCTTCTTCAGGATGCGGTCGTAGGTGAACGCGACGTCGTGGGCGGTCAGCGGCACGCCGTCGGAGAACTTCACGCCACTGCGCACGGTGAAGGTCCAGGTCTTGCCGTCGGGCGACGTCGTCCACTTGGTGGCCAGACCCGGCGCGGGCGACATGTCCTTCATCGTGTAGCCGGTGAGGTAGTCGTAGGTCAGGCCCCACATCTCGTACGACGGGGCCTGGAAGCCGAGGAACGGGTTGAGCGAGTCGACGCCCTCACCCAGCATCCCGACGTGGAAGACAACCTTGTCCTTGGCGGCGGCCGGGCTGCCGATGGCCAGCCCGGAGACCAGCGAGGCCAGGAGCAGTCCGAGCACCGCAAGGAACGCTCCGGCGGTACGGTGACCGCCGTGCCGACCCCACCGACCGCGCCCCGCACGCCGTACACCCATCGGGAGCACGGCGTCCTCCGCCCCGACCCCTACCACTGGCTGGGCTCCGACGAGCCCCGCGTCCTGGACCATCTCGTCTCCGAGCGTGCCTTCTATGACGCGTCGTGTCTTCATCTGGACTCCCTGAGGTCCGCCCTGAAGGCGGAGATGCTGTCGCGGCTTCCGAGCGCGGACGAGTCTGCTCGCTGGTCGCGCAGGCGTTACACCTACTGGACCCGCCACCCCGTGAACAGCGACTACGCCGAACTGTGGCGACTGAATCATGATTCAGAGGGAGGGTCAACAACTGATTCCGAATCTTCATCGTTGTTTTTCGACATCTCTCAGCAAGATGTCAGGACAGGCTACCTCGACGTCGGCCTGACCCTCGTCAGCCCGGACGAGGACTTGCTCGCCTACAGCGTCGACACGGACGGCGACGAGGTCTTCGAGCTCCGCTTCCGCGACCTGCGGACGGGCGCGGACCTGCCCGAGACGGTAGCCCGCAGCTACTACGGCGGCGCCTGGAGTGCCGACTCGCAGTGGTTCTTCTACACGGTGCACGACGAGGCGTACCGGCCGTGGCAGGTGCGCCGTCACCGGCTCGGCACCGACCCGGCCGACGACGTGGTCGTGCTCGAGGAGCACGACGCGCGCTTCGAGCTGAACCTGCGGGCCGCGCGGAGCGGCCGGCTGATCGTGATCTGGAGCGAGAGCCGCTCGACCAGCGAGGCGTGGGTGCTGGACGCCGATGCGCCCGAGTCGGAGCCCCGCTCCGTCGGCGGCCGCCGGCACGGCGTGCTCTACCGGGTCGAGCACGCGCCCTCCCCCGCCGGTGACCGGATGCTCGTGGTCACCAACGACGGAGCCGTCGAGTTCCGGCTGATGACGGCCCCGGTACCTCTCGACGCCGACCAGGACGCGTCGGCCTGGGTGGAGGCGCGGCCCGAGCACGCGGACGAGCGGCTCTGGCAGGCGGACGCGTTCGCCGACGGCGTCGTCCTCTCGTACCGGTCCGGCGGCGCGCACCGCCTGCGGATCGTCGGGCACGACGACCTCGCGGGCGGCGGACGGGTCCTGAGCAGCCGCTACGACGTCGGCTGCCTCGACCTCGCCCGGAACGAGCTGTACGACGCACCGACCGTGACGGTGGCCGACGAGAGCTACCTTCGGCCGCCGGTCTGGTCGACGGTCGACCTGCGCACGGGCGAGAGGGTCGACGTGCACCGCGGCGAGGCACCCGGCTTCGACCCCGACGCCTACGCCGTCGTGCGCCGTACGTTCCCGTCGCCGGACGGGACGCAGGTGCCCGCCGTGGTCATCCACCGTCACGACATGCCCCTCGACGGCACCGCCCCCTGCCTGATCTACGCCTACGGCTCCTACGAGGCGGTCGACGAGCCCGAGTGGGACGACGCACTGCCGGCGCTGCTCGACCGCGGCGTGGTGTGGGTGCACGCCCACCCGCGCGGCGGCGGCGAGATGGGGCGGCGCTGGTGGCTCGACGGCAGCCTGCGCCACAAGCAGCACACCTTCGACGACGTGGCCGCGGTAGCGGACGGCCTCGACCGCGAGGGCCTCGTCGACGGGGCGCGGATCGCGACCCGGGGGTTGAGCGCGGGCGGGCTGCTCCAGGGCGCCCTCTTCAGCCAGCGTCCCGACCGGTGGCGCGCCGTGGTGGCCGAGGTGCCGTTCGTGGACGTGGTGACCACGATGTTCGACGAGACCGTGCCCCTGACCATCAACGAGTGGGAGGAGTGGGGCGACCCGCGGGTGCGCGAGGAGTTCGACTGGATGCTCGCCTACTCGCCGTACGACCACCTGCCGCCGGCCGGCGGCCGACCCGACCTGCTAGTGACCGGGGCGGTGCACGACCCGCGGGTGATGGTGCGTGAACCGGCCAAGTGGGTCGCCGCGCTGCGCGACTCCGACCCGGAGTGGTCGCCGCGCTGTCTGTTCCGGTGTGAGACCGGGGCCGGCGCGCATGTCGGGCCGTCCGGCCGGACCGGCCACCTCGGCTACGAGGCCGAGGTCTATGCGTGGGTCCTCGACCGGTTGGGAGTGCCGCATGAGTGAGTCACTGCACGACGAGGTGATCCGGGTCGCGCGCGACCTGATCCGCCTCGACACGACCAACGCGCGGGAGCCGGGACTCGGCAACGAGACGCTCTGCGCGGAGTATCTCCACGACTACCTGAGCGGGTACGGCGTGGCGTGTGAGCTGGTGGCCCGCGAGGACCACCGCGCCAACCTGGTGGCGCGGATACCGGGCTCCTCGCCCCAGGCCGAGTCGCTGGCGTTCGTCGGACACACCGACGTCGTGCCCTGCGACCCGCGCGACTGGACGCACCCGCCCTTCGAGGCGGTCGTCGACGACGACGGCTGGCTGTGGGGGCGTGGTGCCGTCGACATGAAGAACGAGGTGGCGGCCCGCGCCGTCGCCATGGCCGAGCTCGCTCGGAGCGGCTTCGGCCCGCGCGGCGACCTGTGGCTGCTCGCGGTCGCCGACGAGGAGGACGGGTTCGCCGACGTCGGCATGCGGTGGCTGCTCGAGGAGCGCCCCGACATCAGGCCCACCCACAGCATCAACGAGGGTGGCGGTGAGCGGATGCCGCTGACGGACGGGCGCGAGGTCGTGGCCGTGTCGGTGGGCGAGAAGGGCACGCTGCCGGTGCAGGTGACCGCGCTCGGCGAGGCCGGACACGCGTCCATCCCCACGCTGGGGAACAACGCCGTACCTCTGCTGGCGCGCCTCATCGCCCGGCTGGGCGACGGCATGCCCGAGCCGGTGGCGAACCCGATGGTGAGCGCGATGCTCGCGGCGCTGCTGGGGCGCGACGAGCCCGACCTGCGTCGCGCGATCGCCGAGGCCGAGGCGCTGCACCCGAGCCTCAACGGCTCGCTGACCGCGCTGATGGGCTCGACCCTGGCGCCGACCATGCTGTGGGGCTCCAACAAGCGCAACGTGATGCCCGCCCGGGCCACCGTGGACGTCGACTGCCGGATCCTGCCCGGGACCACTCCGGCCGACGTCGAGGCGCTGGTGCGGTCGCTGCTGGGCGACGACCTCCCCTATGCGCTGGAGTGGCCCGAGGCGATCGTCGAGGCGTCGAGCTCTCCGGTCGACGGCGTCGTCCCGGCCGCGATCGCGGCCTTCCTGGCCGCCGACGGCGACCCGGCCACTGTGCTGCCGACGATGTGCACCGGCTTCACCGACAGCAACTACCTCCGCGCCGCCGCCGGCACCGCGGCGTACGGCTTCAGCCCCACCCGGGCCACCTCGATCGAGGTGCTGGACGCCGGGTACCACAACGCCGACGAGCGGATCCACGTCGACGACCTGCTGCTGTCCACGCGCTTCCACCTCGACCTGGCGCACCGCGTCCTCGGCTGAACCCGTCATGACCGTGTTCCCCGAACCCGCGTCCACGCCCGACCTGCGCGGGCTGATGCTCGACTACCTCGACTTCTTCCGTGGCGTCGTCGCCGGCAAGGTCGAGGGGCTGAGCGACGACGAGCTGCGGTCGTCGGTGGTGCCGTCCGGCTGGACACCGGCCGGGCTGGTGAACCACCTGGTCAACGTCGAGCGGCGGTGGCTGCGCTGGGGGTTCCTGGCCGAGCCCGTGTCGGACCCGTGGCGTGACGCGACCGTCGACGACGCCTGGGACACGCCCGACGCGACCCCGGCCGAGCTGAGGGGGCTCCTGGAGTCGGCGGGTGCTCGGTCCCGGTCGATCGTCGAGGCGCACGCGCTGACCGAGACGGCGGCCGTCGGTGGCCGCTTCGCCGATGAGGCGTCAGCGCCGCAGCTCCAGTGGATCCTGCTCCACCTGATCCAGGAGTACGCCCGGCATGCAGGTCATCTCGACATCGCCCGCGAGCTGGTGGACGGGCAGACCGGCGAGGGCGGCTGAATCCCACGCCGGGGACGCGCCGGTGGCACGGAAACGCGGAACATGTGCCGTCGGTGCGTCGGCGTGTCGCCGATCTGTTCCGCGTTTTCCGAGTCCGGGACCTCAGCCGACGTGGAGCACCTTCATCGTCCGCGCAGCCAGGTGACGCTCGCCGAGGGCGTTGGGGTGGACCACGACCGGGTTCGTGCCCTGCAGCACCGGCTCGACCCACCGGACGCCCGCCGCCTGGCAGGCGTCGTGGCCCTCGGAGGCCCGGGCGAAGCCGACGTACGTCGCGCCGGTCGTCCCGGCCGCACGACGTATCGCGTCGTTGAGCGTGGCCTGGATCCCACGCAGGTAGGGCACGTCGCCGCTCGCCACCGGCATCTTGTCGAAGCAGCCGTCGGCCTTCGGCAGGATCCACGGATACCCCAGGATGGCCACGCGGGTGTGAGGTGCCCGCTCCTGCACGGCCCGGAGCGACTTCTTCAGCGCGGGGAAGGTCTTCTGGTGGATGTCGCGGGCGAAGGAGCCGCCGTAGGTGTCGTGGCAGGGGCTGCCCTGGCCGAGGGTCGAGAGCCCGGCGGCAGCGCACGCGGCGATCGCACCGAGGAACGTGTTGTTGTCGTTGCCGCCGATGGTCATGGTCACCAGCCGGGTCCGTCTGCCCACCGCGTCGAGCTGCGGGGCGACACCGGGGTACTGGCTACCGAAGAGGTCCTTGGTCTCGGCAGCGCCGCAGGTCACGTCGGTCAGCCGCGCGCCGGTCTCCCTCGCGATGACATGGGGGTAGTTGCTGGTGGACCGGGCGCACAGCGGGCTGGACGGGTCGGGTGGAAGCACGCCCGAGGCCGCGCTGTAGGAGTCGCCGAGCGCGACGTACCGCAGCGGTGCCGGCGAGGCGTGCGACGGTGTGGAGGCGACGACAGCGAGGACGGTGGCGGCGCCGGCGAACAGGGAAGCGAGGGTACGGCGGTGCATCGGAGGTTTCCTTCCGGACGGGGGCATCCTCCTCAACGAGCCGGCGGCCCCGGGGTCACGAGGCGCGCTCGGCCCGCCTCAGCTGGACCCACTGCTCGCGGAGGTCCGGGTCGGTCATGACCAGGTAGACCGCCGGGCAGGTCTCGGGTCCAGAGGCTCCGGGCTCGCACAGCGTGCAGGCGTCACCCGGTCTCAACGGGCACTTCGGGTCGGCTCTCACGGCACCTCCGTCACCCACGCTAGACAACCCGGCTCGGCCACCCCAGGGTCTTTCGACAGCTGCTGGGTGAGCTCACTTCGCGAGCTGGACGACGACGCCGTGCACGACCAGCCAGAGCCCGGCTCCGAGCAGCAGTACGTCGATGACGCGGTCGCGGTGGGTCTCGATCCCGCGACGGACGGCCTCGAGCCAGGCTGCCGTGCGTTCGGGGCGCAACCCCGACAGGATCTGGGCCGCGAGGTACGTCGAGGACGACACGACGACCACCAGGGCGATCCCGAGGAGGCGCCCGGGACCGCTGTCGGTCGCCTTGAGCACCGCCGCGACGGCGGCGCCGACGACCGGCCACCCCTGGACCATGGCGGCGATCAGGGCGGCCCCGGCGGGCCCGACGGTCTTGTCGCTTTCGGGGATCTCCGGCTTCTCGGGTGCGTCGGGATCGAGACGGCTCGTCCGCGCGCGCCGGACCGCCAGCAGAGCCAGCGCAGCGATGCCCAACGCGATCTGGAGCAGACCCGCCGTCGAGATGGCGCTGGAGGAGTCGTGCTGCTGGGCACCACCCGCGAGGAACACGGTGAGTGCCGCGACCACGCAGGCGCACAGCATCCACCCGACGATGAACCCCCACGTGTTGCGCCGCCCACCGCGCACCAGGATGGCGATGAACGCGACGACCCCGAGCGGCTCGATCGCGGCGAGC
>Ga0302321_100003224_pt1 | contig 13985 bp, 12 predicted proteins | sample Fen_T0_1_FD_202505 | JGI IMG/M metagenome (GOLD analysis project Ga0302321, IMG submission 202505) | Peat permafrost microbial communities from Stordalen Mire near Abisko, Sweden - Fen_T0_1 | ecosystem: Environmental > Terrestrial > Soil > Wetlands > Permafrost | place: Sweden: Abisko...
CCGGGGCCAACTGGGGTCGAGTCTGAAGGCCATGGTGTCCCACAGGAACGCAGGCCGGTCCTCTTCGGAGAAATTGATGGCCGACATGGTCGCGGCGAATTTTCCGTCGAACGTGAACCTCTTGGCCGAGATGATCCTGGAGTTGTTCAACGTTGCCCGGAAAGAAGACGCCGACGCCAACCAGGGGAAGCTCAAAGACTTGGCCTCGGTTCCCGAGGCCAACGAAATCGAAGCCCTCCTCAAGGTTTAGCCTCCAGGGTTTAGTTTCCGTTTCACCGGGGTTTCCCTGAAAATTCCGGTTTCGCGATTCAAGAATCTCTTCTATCATGGGCATTAACTATTTTTCTCCAAGGATATGCCCATGAGTTTGGAATCCGCGTCGTCTGCCTACGCCTACCCCCTGCTGATCAAGAATCTGCTCCTCGCCCCCCTGGGCCGGGGTGCCGACCGGGTCATCACCTACAAGGGAACCCTGAGGTTCACCTACGACCAGTTCCGGGACCGTGTGGCCCGGCTGGCGTCGGCCTTGGTGGGGCTGCGGGTTAAGCCCCGGGACGTGGTGGCCGTCATGGACTGGGACAGTCACCGGTACCTCGAGGCCTACTTTGCCATCCCCATGTTGGGGGCCGTCCTCCACACGGTCAACATCCGCCTCTCCCCCGAGCAGCTTCTGTTCACCATGGGCCACGCTGAGGACAAGGTGCTGCTACTCAACGCCGACTTCCTGCCCCTGATCGAACCCATCCGGGGCCGCCTCGACACCGTGACCACCACGGTGCTCCTCACCGACGGCGGGCCCGTCCCCCCCTCGACGGTGACCTTCGACGGCGAATACGAAGCCCTGCTGGCCCAAGCCGTGCCCCTGGCCGAGTTCCCCGATTTTGACGAGAACACCCGGGCCACGACGTTCTACACCACCGGCACCACAGGGCTGCCCAAGGGCGTGGCGTTCAGCCATCGACAGCTCGTCCTCCACACCCTGGTCTTCACCGGCCTCCTGGCGGCCAACCCGGGGCAGGGGAATTTCCATCGGGAAGACGTTTACATGCCCATCACCCCCATGTTCCACGTCCACGCCTGGGGCATACCGTACATCGCCACTTACCTGGGGGTGAAGCAGGTGTACCCGGGGCGCTACCTGCCCACCGCACTCTCGGCCCTGGTCCGGGACGAAGGGGTGACGTTCAGCCACTGCGTGCCCACCATCTTGTCGATGATTTTGAAGGATTCAGGGTCGGCGGCCATCGATTTCTCGAAGTGGAAGGTGGTGATCGGCGGTTCGGCCCTACCCAAGGCCCTGGCGGCCCAGGCCCTAGCCCGGGGCATCGACATCTTCGCCGGCTACGGCATGAGCGAGACCTGCCCGGTGCTGGCCGTCAGCCAGATTTCCACCGCCGACCTGGCCAAGGATACCGAGGACCAGCTCGACCTGAGGGTGAGGGCGGGCATCCCTTCGGGCATGGTCCACCTCAAGGTGGTCGATGCCCAGGGGAACGATCAGCCGTGGGACGACAAGAGCCCCGGGGAGATCGTCGTCCGGGCCCCCTGGCTGACCCAGGGCTACCTCAAAGACCGGACCAACAGCGAGAAGCTTTGGGCCGGAGGGTGGCTGCACACCCAAGACGTGGCGGTGAGGCAGCCCGACGGGCGCCTGCGGATCACCGACAGGCTCAAGGATGTGATCAAGGTGGCCGGGGAGTGGCTATCGTCCCTGGAACTTGAGGACATTCTGGCCCTCCACCCGGCGGTGGCCGAGGTGGCCGTGGTGGGGAAACCCGACCCTCGCTGGGGAGAGGTGCCCTTGGCAGTGGTGGTGCTCAAACCTGGACAGGTCGTCCCCGACAAGACGCTGATCGGCCACCTCAAGGGGTACATCGCCAAGGGCATGGTCCCCCGGGAAGCGACCCTGCTCAAGGTGGTCTTCAGCCCGGATTTGAACAAGACTTCGGTGGGGAAGACCGACAAACAGGCTCTCAGGGCTCGGTTTTTGGGGTGAGGGCTAGGATCTCGGACTTTTGGCGTCGCCTCAAGACGGCCCCAATCCTCGACGTACTTCCAGTACGCCTCCGGTTGGCGCCGCCTTTCGGCATAGCCAAAAATCCGATCTCCGTCGCCCCATTTGTCCGCGGGCTTCGCATTGCTCGCCGACTGAAGTACTTTTCCAAGTTCTGTGACAAAGCCTTTGGGACCACATGGTCAGATCGGCATCCTCTGTTTCCTGGAAAGGCTCAGGAAGACCAACCCGGTGGCGAGGGAAGCGACGCCCATTTTGTTCTGGGCGCCGGATCGGCGTTTTGGCCAGACCGAGGGGCCGGGACGGCCACAGGGCCAACCGTCCAGCGGACGGCTGGCAAAGCCCCGAGGCGGAGCCGATGCCCGGAGGGCCGGGGCTCGAGCAGGGCAATACCTTCTGCGTTGCGCCAACATGCTGCTCACAAACTCCTCCAGGTATTCGGAGTTTAAGTACGCCGAGGACCGGAGCGACCCCGAGGTGCAGCCAAAACGTCGAGATCCAAGCCCTACCTATTTCTGGGACACCACTAGCGGAGGGTCTTGGGGTTCCGGGCTCTCCACCACGCGAAGGCCACCAAGCCCAGGGCCGCGGGCAACACAATCCAGGCCCAAAGCTCCCCGGTGAACAGCTGGAGTAGCCACCAGCGCACCGGGTGTCCCCCGTCGGTGAAGGCCGTCACCTGCACCTCCCCCGAGGCCAGGCCCGCCACGCCGCTTTGGGCCCCCAGCCGGGTGATCAGCGGCGCCATCCACGTACCCACCCAGAGGAAGGCCGCCACCACGGGGAGGGCGGCCAGCACCGCCCGGACCACGTTGCCCCGGAAGATGAGCACGCTTAAGGAAAAGATCGAAATGAGGTTGGGCAGGTCCCCGGCCGGGAGCATGCGGTTTCCCGGTACCACGAAGGCCAGGCCCAGGGCCAGGGGCATGAGGATGAGGCCTGTGGTCATCACCGACGCATTGGTCATCAAAAACCCCGTGTCCAGGGCAATGACCACGGTGCGGCCCTTCAGCCGGCGGGCGAGTCTCTCCCGGAGGGCGGCGCTGACTTGGTTCATGGCGGTGCCGATGAGGCCCCCGCACTGGGGCAGCAGGAACAGCACCGCCGCGATCTGCACCGCCAGCTCGGCGGTTTTGCGGAAGTCGTAGCCCGCCAGAACGCCCAAAAAGATTCCCAGGAGGAACCCGAGGACCATGGGCTGTCCCCAGGCCGACGCCTTGGAGTGCGCCGCGCCCGGGTTCCAGTTCAGCCTCCGCAGGCCGGGGATGCGGTCGAAGAATGCGTCGCAGGCCACGGCCCAAGGCAGCAGACCGGCCACGGAAAACGGGCTGATGCCCACCCCTTCAACCCCCACTTCCCGGGCCACATGGGGGGCCGACCATTCGGTCATCTTCATGGTGAAGACGGCGATGACCAGCACCGAGGCGAAGGCCAGCCAGGGGTTGCCCGTCAGGCTCAGGACCACGGCCCCCAGAAACGCGAAGTGCCAGTAGTTCCAAAGGTCGATGTAGAGCGTCGACGTGGCCTTGACGAAGACCATGGCGAGGTTGAGGACCAGCACCAGCAGGATGGACACCGGCGCCAGCCAACCGGCCCAGGTGATGGCCGCCAGCGGAGGCCATCCGGCATCGACCACGGGGAAGTTCAAGCCCCGGGCCACGGTCAAGGCCTCCACCGCGGGTTTCAACAGGCCGAGGAAGGCGTCGTAGACCAAGAAGATGCCGGCGAACCCCGCCCCCAACTGAAGGACGGCGGTGAGGGCCGGGCCCGGTTTCATCCGAGAGAACAGGGCGATGACCAACACCACCACCGGGAGCATGACGAAGGCCTTGAAGCTGAAAAACCAAGAGAGGGCAGACTGCAGGATATCCATGGGGCCACTCTATCAGAAAAGCCACCCCGTCAGAAATCGGACAGGACCTTCACTTCCCTCCGGCGGCCCTTGAGCCTCCCACCCTCCTTAGGGTATTTTGGAGATCCATGACCGAACTCGTTTCAGAAATCCGCAAACGGTTGACCTTTGCCATCATCTCCCACCCCGACGCAGGGAAGACAACCACCACGGAAAAGCTGTTGCTGTTCGGGGGCGCCATCCACATCGCCGGGGCCGTGAAGAGCAACAAGAACTCCCGGGCCGCCGTCTCCGACTTCATGCAGATGGAAAAGGAACGCGGCATCTCGATCAGTTCCTCGGTCATGGGGTTCCAGTACGGTGGACGGTCCATTAACCTCCTCGACACCCCGGGCCACGCCGACTTCAGCGAAGACACATACCGAGGACTTTCGGCCGTGGACAGCGCCCTGTTGCTCATCGATTCGGTGAACGGCGTCGAGGAGCGCACCCGCAAGCTCATGGAAGTCTGCCGGATGCGGTCGACCCCCATCGTCACCTTCATCAACAAGCTCGACCGCGAGGGTAAGGACCCTGTGGAACTCCTCGACGAGGTGGAGAAAGAACTGGCCGTTCAAGTTCGACCGGTCACCTGGCCCATCGGTCAGGGCCAGGAATTCAAAGGCGTCTACAACCTCCTGGAAAACAACCTCTATCTGTTCAAACCCGGCCAGGTGGAAAAACCCACCGACGTGATAGCCGTAACGAGCATCGACGACCCGGCCTTGGATCGCGAGGTGGGGGCCTACCTGGCCAAGAAGCTCAGGGACGACGTCGAGCTCATCTCGTCCATCTACCCCCCCTTCGACACCGAAGAATATATGGAAGGGTTGGTGACCCCAGTGTTCTTTGGTTCGGCCCTGAACAACTTCGGCGTCAGGGAGCTTTTGGACAACTTGATCCGGCTGGCTCCCACCCCCCAGCCGAAGAAGGCCGACGAACGGGTCGTTCAACCGGAAGAGGCGAAGTTCAGCGGGTTCATCTTCAAGATCCACGCCAACCTCGACCCCAAACACCGGGACAGGGTGGCATTTCTGCGCATCTGCTCGGGCCGGTTCGAGCGCAACAAGCAGTACTGGCACGTCAGGGGAGGCAAACCCTACCGGACGGCCAATCCCACGGCGTTCATGGCCCAGAACCGCGACATCATCGACGAGGCCTGGCCTGGGGACATCGTCGGCCTCCACGACACCGGAACCTTCAAAATCGGCGACACCCTCACCGAGGGCGAGGACTTGCATTTTCAGGGCATCCCCAGCTTCGCTCCCCAGATTTTTCGGACCATAGCCAACGCCGACCCCATGAAGGACAAGCAGTTCCACAAGGGTCTGGACCAGCTGGCGGAAGAAGGCGTGGTCCAGGTGTTCACCAAGCCCCACAACCAGAACGTGAGGGTGCTCGGGGTGGTGGGCCAACTCCAGATCGAGGTGCTCCAGTACCGCCTGGAACACGAGTACGGCGCCAAATGCCGGTACGAACCCGTGGAATACACCCTGTGCAACTGGATCACCAGCGACGACCCCAAGGCCCTGGACGCGTTCCTGGACCGCTACGCCCACAAGATCCTCATCGACGTCAGGGGAACCCATATTTTCATGGCCGAGAATCCGTGGCTGCTGGCCCGGATGAAGACCGACAACCCTGCCATCCGCTTCTATCCCACCAGCGAAATGGTCGAGAGCCGGGCATGATGGCCAACCCCATGGTCTCCCGGTACGAACACGGCAACATCCTCGTTAGAACCAGCGCCGGCAATCTGTTCTGGGTACTGGTACTCATGGTGGCCGCGGGGCTGGCCATCCTGGGCCTTTCGATGTGGGGGCCGGGCATTTCAGGGACGGGGGTGCCCTTCATCCTCCTGGGCTTCGTGGCCGCCAGCTTGACGGCCCTCCTCCTGCTGATTTTAGGGAAGTATCCAGCGGCTTCGTGGATCACGTTTGCCGCCCTCTTGGCCGTGGTGGCCGCCGTGTCGCTGTTCAGCCGCAGCGGTTCGAACGAGATGGACATGTTCCAAACCACGGTGCTCTTCTTCCTCGGGTTGATGGTGCTTTCGGCCATCGGTGTGGGGGGCTTGGTGTCCGGGCTCTGGGTGGGCGCGGGGGTGGGGGTGCTGGTCTTCATCCATTTTGTGCCCGCCGCCGACGCGCGCCTGGGCCTGACCATCGCCCAATGGAACGCCGAGTTCAATCCCTTGGTCATCGGCGTTATCTACGCAGCTGGTTCGTTGGCCGGCACCCTCCTGCTGGTCCAAAGCCGCAAGAACCTGAAACTCATGCAGTTCGACCAGGAAATCATCGAGTCGACGAACCAGATGCTCGAACAGACCGTGGCCGACCGCACCCAGGCCCTCCAGACCATCCTCGACAGCTCGGGCCAGGGCCTGTTCACCTTTGGGGCCGACTTCCGGGTGGAACCGGATTTTTCCCAGGGATGCCGGTCCCTCTTCGGCCAGGACATCGCGGGTATGGAAGCAGATCAACTGCTGTTTCCCAACGCCAAGGACATGGCCCGGGAGTTCCGGCAAGGGCTCGAACTCTTCTTCCAGGGGAAGTCCCGGGCTTCGGTGATCTTCGATCTGCTGGAAAAAGAGGCGTTCATCAAGGGCCGGTTCGTCACCGTCGGCTACCGGGAGGCCGGACCGCTGAAGATCCTCTGCGTCCTCACCGACGTCACCCTCGACCGTCAGCTTTCCGAGCGCAACAGGACCGACGAGGCCAACCGCAACCTCGTCCTCCGGGCCCTGGGCAACAAGCATTTCTTCGCCGAGCTGCTGGGCGACGCCGAGGAGCTGTTCACCAGCCTGGCGGTGTTCGAGGAGAGGCAGTCCACCCCCGAGGAAGCCCAGGCGTTGTTATCGACCATCCATACGTTCAAGGGAAACTGTGGATTCTTCGGTTTCGCCGTGACCCAAGAAGTGGCCCACGACTTCGAATACGCCATCAGCGACGCCCAGGTGCTGGGTGCGGAAATCGACTACCAGGACCTGAGCCTCGACCTGAAGAAGGCCTACTACCGGGAATTGAACGTCATCATCGATTCTTTGGGCCGCAACTGGCTCCAGGAGGCCGGAGGCATCGTCATCCCCCGGTCGGTTTACGACAAGGTGGCCAAATACATCGCCCGGAAATTCTCCAACGAGACGACGGTGGTGGACGTGCTGGAGCATTACCGCAAGATGCCCTTGAAGGACCTGTTTTCCCGGTTCCCCTTCGTGGCAGCGGCCACGGCCGAACGTCTGGGAAAGAAAATCGCCCCCATGACCGTCACCGGGGGAGAGCTCAGGGTGGTCCCGGACCGGATCGACGGCCTGGTTTCGGCGTGCATCCACGTCGTGAACAACATGGTGGACCACGGCATCGAAATGCCCTACATCCGTGAATCCCTGGGCAAAGCGATGGAGGGTCGGTTGACGCTGAACATCAAACACGAGGCTGACAGTGTGGTGTTCCACTTCCGGGACGATGGCCAGGGCGTGTCCCTGCCCGATGTGGAGGCTCGGGCCCGGGCCCTAGGGCTCCTGGCCCCGGACGCCGCTCCTACACCCCGGGCGCTGCTCCAGCTGTTGTTTCAGTCGGGGTTCTCCACCAGGGACGAGGCCACCGAGGTCTCCGGCCGGGGCATCGGCCTCTCGGCGGTCCGGGTCGAGGCCGAACGTTTGGGCGGCACGGTCGAGGTCCAAACCAAACAAAACGTCGGTACTGTGTTCGAGATCACCTTGCCCATCAGCGTTTTTGCGAACCGGCGGCGCTGGGGCCCCCCTCCCGGTCCAGAAAGGAGAAAAACATGAAAGTCGAATACGCCAACCCTTTTGTCCAGGCGGCGGTCGAGACGTTCCAGAAGGAAGTCGGGGTCAGGCTATCCCGAAAAGACCTCAAGGTCAAAAACTCTCCGGTGCCTTCCCAGGCCGTCTCGATCATCATTGGCGTCACCGGCGCGGTGAGGGGGCAGGTGGTCCTGTCCCTGGACGAAAATGTCGCCATGGCCGTGACCAAGGCCATGCTCCCGGGAAAGCTCCCGGCTGAGCTAAAGAAGCTGATCAACAGCGCCGTGAGCGAGTTGGCCAACATCATCACTGGTCAGGCCAGCATCTTGCTGGCCGGTGACCATGGTAAGATCGACATCACCCCTCCGGCCATTGTCATGGGCGGAGGACTGAGCATGGATTTCCTGAATTTGCAGACGATTTGCCTGACCTTTCTTTCCGAGGTTGGGTCGCTGGAACTCAACATTGCCCTGACGGAGGGACAAACATGAAGCGTGGATTGATCGTAGACGACGCCACCGTCATGAGGATGCGGTTGCGCGACATCCTCCAAACGAAATTCGAAGTGGTTGGCGAAGCCGAAAACGGCCAGAGGGCCTTGGAACTCTACGACCAGCTGAAGCCCGACTTCGTGACCATGGACATCACCATGGCCGAGATGAACGGCATGGACGCGTTGAAGAATCTCGTGGCCCGGCATCCCGACGCCAAGGTGGTCATGGTCAGCGCCATGGGCCAGAAAGCCATGGTGTTCGAAGCCCTCAGCCAGGGAGCCCGGGACTTCATCATCAAGCCTTTCGACCCGGACCGGGTGGTGATGGCCATCAACCGTCTGTTCGAGTAGGCCGGCGTGTCACCCGCCCTCGTCATCCTTGTCCTGGTCCTCGCGGTCATCGGGAGCACGGTGGCCCTCATCGTCCGGGGAGTGTCGGGGGGGAAACAAGCCGCCGCCGACGCGCTTCGCCTGCGGCAGCAGCGACATTCGGCCGGTCCGGTTCCGGGTCTCGCCATCCGGCCCCTGACCGCCGTCGACCGGCCGGCGTGGGAGAGGCACTGGGCGTCCTACTGCGACTTCTATTCTACCGAGGTCCCCGCATCGACCACGGACACCACCTGGAAGCGAATCCTCGATCCGGCCTCGCCGGTGAAAGGGTACGGGGCATTCGACGGATCGGGTAACCTGCTGGGGTTCGCCCACATCGTTTTGCACCCCCATACCTGGAGTCCTAAGACCCTCTGCTACCTCGAAGACCTCTTCGTCGCTCCGCCGTTCCGGGGTCGGGATATCGGCCACGCCCTCATCACGTTTTTGTGGAGAAAGGCCGAGGACGAGGGCTGGGGCCGGGTGTATTGGCACACCGAAACCACGAACACTGCGGCCCGGCGGCTGTACGACCGGTTCCGGCCTGCCGATGGCTACGTGCGGTACACCCTGACCATCCAGCCAGACCCCTCGGACGAAGGAAAGGGTCTGTGAGGCTTCTGGGTCGCACCGTCTGGATGCTGGCGTTTTTCACGGCGTTGTGGCCCTTGGGGGCGCTCCAACCGGGGGACGATCTTAGGGCTTTTTTCCGGTCACAAACCAAGAACTACGCTTCGGCCCGGGTCCTGGGTCCCCTCGAGGGCCACCCAGGGTACCAGACCGCCGTGCTGGCCACGGATCCGGGGTTTTCCCATCCGCCTTTCTTGTTGGTGCTGAGAAAAATCGGAGGCCCTGTGGTGCTCCCCTTCGGTACCGTCGAGGGGGCTTCCGACCAGGCTACGCTGCTGCTGGACAGCGACGGCGACGGCCGGGTCGACCTGCGGACCAGGCAGAACCTCGTCCCGGGATGGTTGGGGCTGAAAGTTCCCGGTCTCCGGGGGAACGGAGCCGAATTCAGGAACCTGGCCGATCGGATCTACCGCCAGTACAACCAGACTTCGGGTCCCATTCCCGCCCAGCTGACCCTGTTGGTCCAGTCCCTCGAGTCCCGGGCCGTGGACCCGGGAAATCCCGACCGCGACCTCGACGCCGCCCTGAAATCCGCCCTCGACCAGGCCATGGCCGAGCCGGCCCTGGTGGTCGGCACCCTCGCGGCTCTGTCCGAAGCCCTGAAGTCCCGGGGAGGAGATCACCCCCTGCCGGCCCTTTATCGGGGAGAGGCTTTGGAAGCCCTCGGTCGGGCTTCCGAGGCCAAGGCGCAGTTCGAGCGGATTTTGGTCCTCGATCCTCGGTCCCTCATCGCGACCTCCAAACTGGCCCGGAACGACCCCGGAACCCTCACCGCTTTCCGGAAGATCCATCCTGACTTCTGGGCCACCAGGGACTAGATCCGCTAACGGTAGGAGATTCTCAGGCGCAGCGTCGGTGCCTGGTCCTCGTCTCTGACCACGAGATAGTCGAAGGTCCTGGTCCCCTCGAGAGCGGGGCGTTCTTCGCTCAACACTTGGAAGCCCTGGTCGCAGAACATTTCGGCCAGGAAGTTGACTTCCAGGAGGGCTGGACGCCACCGGGTCAGAAAACTGAACTCGTGCTGGGCCAGACACCATCCCACGGCGTTTACGTTGTTCACGTGCCCGTTCATGTCGATGTCTTCCCAATCGGCTTTTACCCCCCGGGAATGGCGGGCCATGGGTTCGGCCATGGCCACCACATCGGGGTGGGGCTCGAAGTGGGGGAGGGCCACCGGCATTTCGACCAGGGGTTCTTCCGGCCGAACCTGCTCATAAATTTTCACCCAGGGTTCAGGACGCTGGGGTTTCCGTGCCTTGAGGATGACCCAGGCCGAAGACGCCCTGCCGCACCAACCTTGGTCGTCGGTTCCGAAGCGGAAGTCTCGGATGGCGAACAGGGCCTTTGTCCGCCCCGCCCAGGTATCCACCGTCAGGTCGCAGGGCCACTCGGGCCATGAATCAAACCTCACAGATAAGCGGCTGAGGACCCAGAACACCCCGTCGTCCCGGTGTTCCCGGTAGTCAAAGCCTAAACTCTGGGTATGGTCTCCAGCCTGCACCTGGAGGAAGTTCAGCAAGGCCGTCAACCGCAGGTACCCCGCGGCGTCGGCGTCGGGGTAGGGCAGAGTGTAGGTTTTTCTGAAAACGCCGGATTCGGCTGGTTTGATGTCCATAAACTGAGTGTAGTCTCTGGCCGCCATCATGCCAACCGGACGGTGACCGCCGTCGGGTTTCCTGGGTCCCATTCCAGACCTCCTCCATTCTGGGCGGCCAGGGCGGAAATCAAGGCCCACCCTAGGGACGGCGGCTTCGGCCCCTGAACCAACCTGGCCCACACTCCCCGTGACTCAGTCACCGTCAAGACCACGGTTCCCGGGGCCCCGGGTTTCAGTGCGAAAGCGAGGCTCCACCTGTCCCGTGGTTTTGCCTCTGCCGACAGGCATGACATCAGTTCGTTCACCACCAGACCGAGGGTGAAGGCTTGACCGGGGGCCAGAAACAGATCGTCAAGGTCGAGGCTCAGTTCGACCTGGGAGGTCAGGTTGTGGCCTGACAGGAGGTGATGGATCAGGCCTGTTCCATAGCTGCGGGCGTTGACCAGGGTGGCGTGGTCGGGGTCCCGCATCTCCTCCTGGACCATGGCCAGGGCGTGGATCCGGGTCTGGTGGCTCGCGAGGGCTTCCTTCACCGCCGGATCGGTGCTGTGGTCGTGTTCCAGACCCAAGAGCACCAGGATGATCTGCAGGTTGTTCTTGACCCGGTGGTGGACTTCGGCCAGCAAGAGGTCCTTTTCCTTCAATTGCCGCCGCAGCTGGGCGGTTCGAAGCTTGATCTGGTCTTCCAAGTGGTTCTGGTAGAGCTCCTTTTCCCGGAGTAGGGCGGCCCTTTCTTCAAGACGGTCGAGGAGGGGGAGCAGCAATTCCAATCCTGGTAGGGGCTTGAGTAAATAATCCCAGGCACCCTGGCGCAAAGCCTCCACGGCCGAACCGACGTCGTTGCTCCCCGAGAACACCACAAAAGGGGTGAGGGGCGACTTCTTTTTTACCTCGGCCAGGACCCCTAGGCCCCCCAAGCCGGGCATGGTCAGGTCACACAGGACCACGTCGACGGTCTGCCGGAAAAAAACCTCCAGGCCGAGCTTGCCATCCAGGGCTGTGACCGTCGCATAGCCCTCCCTACCGAGATAGATGGACAGAATTTCCAAGATGACAGGATCGTCGTCGATGATCAGAATGGTCCGCAACCGGGAACTCCCCCTGTTTCAACGATAATGCGCCGAGGTTGGGGGCGCAAGGTCAGGTTGCGGTACCGCGGTTTTCAGGCTAGGCTTCGTGCATGATCGCCGAGAATTTCTCCGCCCCCGACTTCACCCTCCCGGACGCCGACGGTAAACCAGTCTCCCTTTCTTCGTTCCGGGGGAAGAACGTCGTCCTGTTTTTCTACCCCACCGACGACACCCCGGTCTGCACCCGGGAAGCTTGCTCCCTCCGGGACGGTGCGGCAATTTTGGCCGGAAAGAACGCCGTCATCGTGGGTGTGAGCCCCGACGACGCCGCCAGCCACCGAAAGTTCATCAGTAAGTACGGGCTGCCCTACACCCTCCTCTCCGACCCGGAGAAGCGCGTGTTGACTGCCTGGGGAGTGTGGGGTGAGAAAAACCTCTATGGGAACAAAGTCATCGGCGTGATCCGCCAGACCTTTGTCATCGGCCCCGACGGCGTGGTCAAGAAGCACATCAAACGGGTGAAGAACGACGACGCGGCAAACCAGGTGTTGCCCTATCTATGAACGTCAGGATTGCGACCTTCAACACCATGAACCTCGCCCTTTCGGACCGCGACTCCTACCCGGGGGAGAGGCTAACCAAGGCCGATTCCGAAAAGAAGTACCAGTGGACCGCCGATCTGCTCGAGGAGATGGACGCCGACTTCGTGGGATTCCAGGAAGTGTTCCACAAGAAGGCCCTGGAAGAGGTGTTGGCCCGGACCGGCCGCTACCCCCGGGCCGTGGTTGAGGTGGCCGACGAAACCGGTCATCTGCCCCGGGTGGGTTTCGTCAGCCGCCTCCCCGTTCGGAACATCGAGGTGATCCGGGATTTTCCCGGGGAAGCACGGGTTGACGTGGGGGGGCAGGCTGTCCCGTTCCAGGGATTCCATCGGCCGGTGCTCAAGGTGGGGGTGGAGCTGCCTGGGGGAAAGTCGGCGGTCATCCTCGTGGTCCATTTGAAGTCGAAACGGCCCATGGTCGAAGAAGGCCACGACCGCCGGGATCCTTGGGAACTCGCCCGGGGGCAGGCCCGGAGCTTAGTGTACAGGGCCTGCGAGGCAGCCGCGTTGCGCTGGATCGTCCTCCACGAAATCCGGCACAGCGAGACGCCGCTGATCCTCCTGGGCGACCTCAACGACTCCACCCACGCGGTCACCTCCGACATCCTCCAGGGCGACCATCCCCAACGCTACTATCCGGCCGAGGTGAAAAAGAAGCTCTGGGACATCCTGCTTTACTCCTGCGGCGACCTTCAGGTGCGCAAGAGCTACAAGGACGTGTACTACACCCACCTCCACGACAGCCACTACGAATCCCTGGACCACATCTTCGTGAGTCAGGAGTTCATCAATGAAAACCCCCGGCACCTCGCCTCCGTCGAGTACATGCGGCTGTACAACGACCACCTGCTCGACCCGGCGTTGACCGACGACATGCCGAGATCCTGGGTGAGCGACCATGGGGTGGTGGTGGTCGGGCTGAAAATGCGGATCTGAGGGAGTGGCTAGGAGCCTGTCGGGCTTAGGGGCTTGGTTTTGGCCGATGAGGCTGGGATGACCAAGGAATCGATGAGGGAGGGCCGTAGCTGGGCTACGGACCGACCGAAGAGGGATCTTGGGCGCCCAGAATCACGGCCAAAATCAAGCGGCCGAAGGCCTTTCGGTCCATTCGGGCGTCTTTCGGCCCGATTCCGGCTCCTCGGTCGCCCCGAATCTCGATTCGAGGCTCCTTCGTCACCAAAATCCGGCTCGAAATCCACTCCGAATGGACCGAAACCCTAAGTCCGACAGGCTCCCAGACCAAACAGGAAGGTGCCCCAAAAGAACCTGCGAAGGTCGGGGGAAAGGCCCTTCCAGCGGGAAACCAGGACGTTCATCGCCCCAGCTTACAGACCCGAGGGAGGGGTGTCCATGGCCGACTGGGTCTGGTTTCTGCCCAACTCCTTGGCCAGGTAAAGAAAATTGTCGGCCCTCGACAGGAGCTCGGCGGCCTTTTGTCCGGGGAGGGGCACGGTGGTCGCCAAGCCAAGGCTGATCGTGACCACCGGGGCGGTGGCCGACGTTTCATGGGGGAGGGCCAGGGCGGCCACGGCGGCGACTATCCCCCGGGCCAGGGTG
>Ga0302321_100003225_pt1 | contig 13984 bp, 9 predicted proteins | sample Fen_T0_1_FD_202505 | JGI IMG/M metagenome (GOLD analysis project Ga0302321, IMG submission 202505) | Peat permafrost microbial communities from Stordalen Mire near Abisko, Sweden - Fen_T0_1 | ecosystem: Environmental > Terrestrial > Soil > Wetlands > Permafrost | place: Sweden: Abisko...
TAAACGTGGCACTCAGTCCAATCATGGAGGCGCATCTTGACGCAATCGAGGATGCGCTCGGTACCAAAATCAAGAACCGTCCGGAGTTCGTTTCTGCGTTCAACGGACTGGTGTCTTGCTGTGGAGGTGAACCCGATGAAGATGACAGCGGAGAGATGGAAGGCGACGCGATGAAATCAGCGCCCGACATTGCTCTTGTTCTAGGGAAAAAGGCAAAGCCGTGAATAGAGAGGACCTCCGACTGGCGATTCGACAGCGAGCCGATATGGTTGGTTCGTTGTTCGTCACCGATGATGAAATCGACGCGATGATTGATTCGTCAGTCGGGGACCTTTACGACATTCTAGCCCAGCAATTCGGCGACGAATACTGGTCGACCATTACATGGTTGCAAGTCAACGGAACTGGTGACCCGTCGATTGCTTGGCCTTGCCTTCAGTTGACGCAAAACGGATTCGTGGTTGACACGGGGCCAGATAATGGGATTGGTACGCTATTCCCGTTGCCCGCGGACTTCACGCGCTTGACCCGTGTCCAGTTCTTCAAGGGGACAATCACGCGCCAAAACGTGAACGTTGGCATTTCACAGCTGAGCTCGCAGCTAAGCGAAGTGCAGCCGGCTCCAAATTGGCAGCTGACCGCACCAGACAAGACCGCATATCCGATTCACCGCATCGACACCGCGGGGCAGATTTTCGATTACACCCCGAAAGACTGGCTGCAAACGCATGTGGCCTATCGCTTGCGCCACTCGGCGACTGCTCAGCTTCGAATGAGCACGGTTGGCACGCAGGGAGTCATTTACCAATCGTTGCCGGTCATTGATACGTGGATTGAGTTCCTGCCGGTTCCCACTGGACAGTATGCGGTGCAAATCGAGTACGTCCCAAAGGCGCAACTGATTCCGAATCATCCATTCCCCGAGTACATTATTTTCGACTGCGCGGCTCTATGCCTGGAAAAGCAAAGGTCAGACAGCTCAACCCTTCGAGCGCTACAAGACCGAGTAAAAGCGCGAATCTCGCAGTCCGCTCGAACCGTTGACGCCGCTAACGCTCCGATGGTTGGCGACGTTTACGGACGCAATAGACTGCCTGGTTCGCGAGGCGGGTGGCCATGGTAACGGTCAATCGTCGCCCAGTTGGGCTATCCGCGGTCAAACCGATTCACTCGGACCTCGACGAGGTTGGTGACCTTGGTCGTCAGATGGCTGACGTTCAGCGGAACTCCAATCCTTTCGGGCAAGGCGTGCCGCTAACGCTCAACTTCGCGGCCGCCAACACGCTGAAGGTGGTTCACAAGCTGGGACGCATCCCAAATGGTTTTATCGTGACGCGCGTCTTTCACCCGAGTGCGACCATCGCGCCGCTGATCGAAAGGAACAGGGACAGCAAAACCATTTCGCTCTACTGCGCGGTTGCCTGCAACTTCGAAATCTGGGTTTTCTGATGCCTCTAATCCCTCAGCGTACAAGCTTTCCAGCGACCGCAGGTCAAGACCAGTCGATTGCGGCTGAACTTATCGACCCTCCGGTACTGACGAGAGCGCATAATTGCGTATACACGCGCCAGGGGGAGCTGACGAAGCGTCGCGGTTGGACCACGGACACGCTTTCGGCGGTCGGTTCTGGCGTTCTTCTGCAGCCGGAGCGCCTAATCAAGTCGGGCGATGAGCTACTTTGGGTTGGTGAGCAGCTGACAAATGAGAACGGGCAGAACGCCCGTCAACCATTGAGCGTCGCTTCGCGCATCTTGGCCGAAAGCGCCGAGCTTGGCTCGCCTAACCCGTGGCATCCCAAAGGGCGCGTTCCTCGATTCAACATCCGCCGGTTCTGTGAGATTTCTCACAACGTAGCCGGCGGTCGAATCGGTGCGATTGACACCGCTATAGCTGGCGACTCCGTAGCGGGCAGCAAAGGGGTCGTGTGCATCGTTTGGGCATACGACGGGTCAACCCTATCGACCAACACTCAGCGCATTGACTGCGCCGTTGTGGACGTTGCAACGGGCAAGCAAATCTACCAGGGGACGCTGGCTACCGGGGCGTCAATCTGCCCAACGGAATTGCAGCTACGCGTTGTTTCGATGAAGCACCAGGACGGCTCCTGGTATTTCCACGTATTTTATACCACCGGGCAGATGACGCTTAACACGGCGACGCTGAAATATGTCCGTTGTGCGGCGTACAATCCGACAGTGTGGACCGCTCCAGCAACGTTCGCTCTCAACGTTGGGGCTTGGGACATTTGCACAACCACTAACCCTAACATTGTTCCAGGGTTCACGACCACTCCGCGACTATTCATGGCAGTCGGGTCAAATGCATCATCTACCATAACGGCTTATGTTTGGACAGGTGACATTTCCGGATCATTAACAAGCCCCGCAAGCGCGGTATTTACGGACCCGGACGGTGGCACGCCTTACCAATTCAACGTTGCGTGTGCTTGTGACCCCGACGGCTCCCGTTTTTCCGTGCTGACATCGTTCAATACTTCGGGCGGGACAATCTTCTGGATTCAGTGGCCATTTGCATCGGTCACGAACGTTTTTGGGGTGATCCATTGGGCTAACGTTTCCTCGGATAATTCGACCTACGCGACCCGCCACGGTTTGCAGATTGGCTGGGCCGGCACGTCAAACCCAAGTGGTGTTTTCCATGCGGACAACTGGTATTTTACCTGGGTTCCCGCCGGGCAATGGTTCATGGATTTCGTCAACGCCAATACAACCGGCGGAACAATGGGGACCGGTCCGATTGGCTCTTGCGGCGCCTGGGTTCCGTGGGCAAGGCCGTTCTGTTATCGCGGTCAACCCTACACGATTGGCGCTCGCGGGGCGTCGAACGATGCTGTAATGGCTGAGGTGTTGGCGTTGCAACAGCCCCAGGGGACCGGAGGGGGTGACCCGGTAGTGATTGGCCCCAATGTTGAGGGGCGATTACTCTCGGGGGAGATTCAATTCCAGACCTTCGGTGACTGGTGCCGCTGCTTCGGGCGTAATTCGGTCGTGGAAAGCCGATACGAGCCGGGGCGTTTATTTGGAGCGTTCGGTATTGCGACGCTTGACAGCCAAACGGGCAAGGTTGCCCTAATGGAGTTCAGCGCCATCGACGCGCAGCGCCACAACTGGTGCGAGGTTGGCGGTGGAACCGCCATCGCGAGCGGTCTGCCATGGCTGATTGACGGCTACCAGGGGCACGAAATCGGGTTCCCTCATCGTCCGCAATGTAGCCTAGGAACAGGCGGTGAAATTAAGGCCGTTCCAATTTCGGTTGGCGCATCTACCGGTCTAGCCGTTGGTAACTACTCGGTCGCAATGACGTGGGAGGCTGTTGACTCGCTAGGGCGAGTTTCGCGTTCCGCTCCGAGCACAGCGTCCGTAGTGATATCCGGACCAAACCTAAGCATCGCTGTCACCTACGCGACACTGGGCCCGTCCTCACACGGATACCGAGCCGCTCCGGTGCTTTATCTGTCGAATGACGGCGGGATTACATTCATACGCTCGAAGCAAACAGCTCTCAACTATGATCCGCTGTCATCGACGAATATCACATTCACCGTTGACCAGACGCTCGTTTTCTTAGTTGGCGCCCCAACGCTCTACACTTCTGGCGGCATACTCGAAAATATCGGGCCTCCGGCAATGCGTTTTTGCTGCGAATGGCAAGCGCGACTATGGATGGCGAATGACCGAGACGTTTGGTTCTCGCGAGAGATTCTGGATGGTGAAGAGCCATCGTTCAACGATGCGCTGTCATTCAAACTCGCTGCCCCATGCACTGGGCTTGCTCCAATCGACGACCGAATGGTGCTGTTCTGTGAGCGTGCGATTTACTGGACCAGTGGCGACGGCCCTACCGATACGGGTCAAGGCGGGACATTCGCCCAGCCGCAACGCATTCCGAGTGACTTCGGTTGCATCGATGCGCGCAGCATTGTCCGCACGGAAAAAGGCGTGTGCTTCCGGTCTCGCCGTGGAATCGAACTTATCGACCGAAGCCTGAGCCCTAGGTTTATTTCAGGTGGCGTTGACCAGATTCTGCGCGAGCAAGGCTATTCCGAGGTGATCTCGGCATCGTGGGACCAGGACGCCCAAATCTGCCGATTCATTATCAAAAACCCAACCAATACGACCTATCTCGTACTGTGTTGGCATACGCTATACGAGCTATGGACGACCGCATCTATCCCGCTCGTCGGTGACTCTAACGGTCGAACTAATCAGCCCATCGATATCGTAAACGCAGCCAATCGAAACTGGATGGCATTTGGCGACGCTGGATTCGGTGCCGCGACTCCGGTTTGCCGAATCGCATGGGAATTTCTGCCGTCGGATGCGCTCGTAAACGCTATCCACTTCGATGGTCCGACGCTCGCGCCGCAATGGTATCAAACCGAGATTGAATCCGCGAATATCAAGCTTGACGGGTTGCTCGGGTTCTCGCGTATCTGGCGCTGCGAAGCGTTGATTCGAGACACAACCGGTGATACGGGCGCAGAAATCGGGTTCTTCATTGACTATTCGCAGGTATTGGCATCTCCGTCTCGCCAATGGCTCACGCAGAATGAGATTGACGGAGGCGCAACGGCGTCGCCGAACCACTACCGTTACACCGTCCATATCGACAAGCAACAATGCTCAGCAATACGCCTGAGGTTTCGAGACTTGCAGCGCCCTCGAATAGATGGAAACTCTGAAACGAATCTGACGTTCGTTGGATTTGGAATCGAATGGGCGCAAGAGCCCGGTACCGGTCGCAGTAGCGAGAAAGGCAAGAAATAACATGGGCTGGAATGGAGCAGCACAGGGAGCAGTGGCCGGAGGTGCCGCGGGGACCGTTATCGCTCCGGGAATCGGTACCGCGATTGGAGCGGGCGCGGGCGCGCTGATTGGCTCCGGAGCGTTCGACAAGGTTTTGCAGCCTATGTGGGGGGCAATCAAGTCGAGCGTCGGAGGTCAAAACTCCTACTCGCCAACCGCGCCAGTCCTAAATCAGGACGCATCCAATGCGGACGCTTATCGCGGGCTTGATGCGCGCGGACGCCAGGGGTACTTAGCCGACCAGTTGGCGCTTCAAATGCAAGGCAACGGCCCGTCCGTCGCGGCGTTGCAGGCCCAGCAAGGCGTCGCACAGGCGCAGCAAAACGCCCTAGCGCAAGCGAATAGCGCACGAGGTGTATCTCGTGGCTTGGCACAGAGAAGCGCGGTCTACGCGGGTCAACAGGCGCAGCAAGGTGCCATACGTGATGCCTCGCTACTCCGAGCCCAAGAGCAGCTAAGCGCCGCTCAAAACTACGGCAACACCGCGGGTCAAATGCGCCAGGGTGATACTCTCGCGCGTCAACTCGATCTAAATGCGGCGCAAGCCGACCAGACTGCGCAGGTAAACACGAATCAGCAACAGACCCAAATCTCAAACGAGAATGCGGGCCGCGCGCAGAAGGCAACCAGCGGTCTAATGTCGATGGCGGGCGGGCTGCTGGCAATGTCTGACGTGGCGCTGAAAGACGATATCAAGCCGATTCGGCCAGATTCGAGCCTATCGTTTGCCGAAAAGCTCCGCGCGTCCCTGCCTGAGGACACTCAGCCTGTCCAGATACAGCAAGGTCTGCAAATGCAACCTCAGCAAGGGAATAACGGCCTGATGATGCTCGACTCCGCCAATGCTTCCCAGGGCGCGCAGTCCGCGGGACAGCAAAAGCAACAGGCGCAGCAAGATAGCGGCGACTCTGGCGGTGGAATCACGCAAGCCGGTTTTGGCAACGCTCTACAGTCGTTTGGGTCTGTGCTTAGCGACGAACGCTCAAAGGAAAACCTTGCGCCACTTCAGCCCTACTCCTACCGATACAAGCCGGAAGCCGCTTCGATGCTTGCCGAGCAGCTGGCGAACATGGCTCCCCCTGGCAAAGAGGACGCCGCCCGCGGAGCTGCCTACGAGGACGCGCGCTCGCCAAGGGAGGGCATCATGGCCCAAGACCTACTCAAGAGTCCCGACGGTAAAAAGGTCGTGAAAAACACCCCGGTAGGTCTAGCGCTCGACAAGAGCCGAGCCATCTCATTCGCGCTAGCAAATCAGGCTGGACTCGACAAGCGGCTACGAACCATTGAGGAGGCGCTAAGTGGCAGGAATTCCTGATTACGCCGTTGAAGCAGTGAGAAACTGGACTGCGCAGCAACAGGCGAACGCCGCTGCAATTCAAAATCCACAATCGCACGTTTCTCCTTCAATCGTTCCGCAATCTGCGCAGATTCCTTGGGCGGTTCCAGTCGCACCACAAGAGCAGAACTCACCGCAACAGCCCAGAAGCTGGCTGCAATCCGGGGTATCAAATGTAGCCGCAAGCCAAACTCAGGCATACGACGCAAACCAAGCGGAGCAGGCCGCGCAGGCAGCGGCACAACAGCCACAGATTCAAGAGCCGCAAGCCGCGCCGCCTCCGGACAATGGCGCGCTTCCGTCGCTATTAGCGCAGGCCGCGCGCGGCAATGTTGTGTACCACCCGGCTGGAATCGCCAAGGTTGGCGAGCAATGGGCAAACACTCATCCCGATGCAATGCCTGGCGACGTTCCGCAGGCGCTACCGAATCGCTACCTTCCCGGCATCGATGATCCTACGCAAGATGAGGTGATGCAAGCCAAGCTACTTCCAGGTGAAACTAGCGCCGACCTATACAATCGACTTGCAACGGAGAAGGCGCAGCAACGCGCGCACCCAACGCTTGCGTCAAAGTACGAGCAAGAGAAAACGAAGCTAGAGGAGGACCAAAACGAGGCACTTCTCAACCGTCGGTTCGCTCTATCGGAAGCGGCGCAAGGCGCAGACCAAGCGGCTATCATGGCGACCATTCAAGGTCGAGCGCATGCGCAAGAGGCGCAACGAATCGCGAGCGACCAAGAGAAACTACGGAACACGGTTGATACGCGAGTCGCTGAGCTTGACAATCTAATCAATCAGCACTCTACGGCTTCCGCTGCAAACCCCGTGAAGGGTTACTATTCGGGGCTAGGAGCTTCCGGGCAATTCCGAATGGCAATTGCACTTGGACTTGGAGCCTTTGGTCAGTCCATGAACGGAGGCCAGAACGTGGCCCTCGACATCATGAACAAGGGGATCGAAGGCGAGATTCAGAAGCAACGCGGGATTGTCGATACGCTCGGCACTACCATTGCCGCAAAGCGCACGCTGCTAGGTGACATGATGAGCAAGTTTCTATCGCCACAAGCAGCGGAGATTGCTACACGCGCTTCCCTCGCCGGGCAAGCGGAATCGGAACTTCGCAAGCAGTCCGCGCAAGAGAAGTCAACCGCGCTCAAACAGCAAATGGACGCGGAAGCTGACCAGTTAGCAATACAGCGCGATGACGCGAAAAAACAAGCGCTCGAAGCAGAGCATAAGACCTTGATGGCGTGGCACCCCGCGCAAGTGACAGGACAAAGCGGAATTGATTCACTGACAAAGTTCTTGGATAAGATGGGGGTGCAGCCGAAAGACAAGTTGAAGGTTATGGCTGCCTTTGCAACGGGCGGACCAGATGGCGCCAGTAATGCGATGCGAGAGCTTGGTCTTGGCGGAAACCTGCCAACGTCCGAGGCGGAAGTTAGGGCGGCGAACTTTGACCTTGGACGGCGCGTCACTATTCCGGCTAGACTCGGAGGAGGAGAAGCGTGGGACCCCACAGAAACGCGTGCCGCAAAAGCTCAAGAGGGTCTAAACTCAGTAGACGAGCTTTTAGCAAATAACGACCGACTGATGAAAGTTGTAATGTCTGGTACAAGGCTAAGCCCAGACGACAGAATAGTTGTAGATCAAATAGCCGCGATGAATTTAGGGTCATGGAGGACAACGCTCGGTCTTGGTGTTCTTTCAGATTCTGACAAGAAAACGGTTGCTCCTTTAGACGGAAGCTCAATCAACGACATCAGTCTAAGTGATCGGCAGAAGATGCTTGAAAACTCTAGCGCGCTAATCAAGCAGCAAGCTAAGAAATTCATGAGTTCAGCGCGCAGCGGGCCAGGGGTGAACGCTCCTCCTATTCTAAGGCAATTCCGAACCCGTGAGGTAAAGTAATGCCGGGCGCGGCCAAATGGGTGCCGATGGTCGACTCCGCTACCGGGAAAACGGTAGAGGTTCATCCTGCGGATGCCAGGTCCGCGCTTGAAAGTGAGCAATACACCGTCGAAACGCCCGAGCAAGCGAAGCTTCGGGAGTATCAAAAGACGGCTGGAATCGCTGAGGGCGTCAAGTCTTTCAGCGAACATGCGGCGGGTTCGGCATCTTTCGGTCTCACCGATGCGATACTCTCGGACAATCCCGAGTACCGTGCCAATCGCCAGTTGCGCGACCAGACCTATGGAGCGGCCCCTATTGCTGGAGATGCTTTCGGATACATAGCTCCTGGACTCGGCGAGGCAAAGCTCGTAGGAACAGCCGGGAAGATTGCCAAGGGCATCGCTGCGCCAGTTTCCGCCGTATCACGTGTTGCAGGTGGCGCGGGTCGAATCGCTGAGGGGCTGGTCGCCAAGGAAGGCGCCGGAGCGCTTCGCAAGATTGCTGGCAAGGCAATAGGTGGGGTCGTTTCCGGGGGACTCGAAGGCGCCGCAATGGGAGCCGGAGCGGCCCTGTCTGAGGCGTCAATGCAGGATAAGGAGTTGACGGCTGAGCTTCTGCTTTCCCACGCTCGCGACGGCGCACTCATCGGCGGAACGATGGGTGGAGCGCTAGGCGGTGGAATTGAAGCGCTATCCCTTGGCGCCAAGGGCCTCAAGTCGAGCGGAGTTGCAAAGTCGATTCCGGGCATCGGTGACGCGTTGGGCGCAGCTGAAGGAGCGGGCGGTCTATCTGGACTCGCCGAAACCAAGGCATTGACCTCATTCGGTGCTCTTGGTTCAGACATCAAACGCATCGTCAAGGAAGGCGGCTCCGAGGCTCCGAATCGAATCGGTCGCCGCATTATCGATGAAGCCGGGTTCGCCGGCGAAGGCGCTTTCGGTAGGGCAATCAAGCATGACCTAAACAGTGCAGCGGAGCTGGCAACCGAAAAGGTCGGTCACTACACCCAGCAACTTCGCGACGTTTACAAGGGATTGGATGCAGCTGGCGACAAGCTTGAAGCAGCTACCCTTTTACGCTCCATCGATGAACAGGTATTGGCTCCACTTCGCGGCTCGAAATACGGAGGAGACGCGAAGATTGCGGCCGCGATCGAGAGCGAGATTCGTCCAATTTCCGAAGCGGTCGCCAAAGCGGAAGCCGTGAAGACCTCATCGGAGGCGCTTCGCTCGTTTGATTCCAAGCTTGGACAGTTCAAGGAGTCGCTTGGAGCGAACCCACTCAGCCGTGAAATGTTCTCGGGCATCAACCAAGAGCTGAACGCGCTCAAAAATCAGCTTCGAACGGCTGGACTTGACGACGTTGCCAAGGGGCTTGAAAGTGCCGCTAACGACCTGCGTTCAGCGTTCAGCACGCCAGCCAAGGGTACCGGGATAGCGCGCCAGGAAGCGCGTTTTTATGCGGCACGGAAGACTTTGGGGCGCGTCGCTGGAGAAGCGGAAGAAAAAGCAGCGACCGCGGCTGTGCCATCGCTTTCGTATGACGAAGTTTGGAAACTACGGCAACGCGTTGACATGGACGTGAAGAACTGGGCGGTAACCTCTGACCCCCGCGTCGGAGCCTATCGCGACCTGCGTGGCGTGCTCAAAAGTGAGATTGAGCGCCAGGCAGAGAAGACCGGTCTTGCCTCGGAGTTCAAAGCGGCAAATTCTGGCGTTTCCGACTGGATTAAGGTTGAGAAAATTGCCAAAGAGCGCGCAGGAATGGCCGCTGGAAATCGGACCATTGGGCTCACGGATACCATTGCCGGAACCGTTGGAGGCTCGGCAGGGGCAATACTGGGCGGAGGAATCGGGGCGGCCGCTGGTGGCCTGGTATTCGGCACCGCAAACAAGCTCATGCGCTCGTCGGCGGGCGACCGCCTATTCTCGACCCTGGCAAACAAGGCATCGAACTGGCGCAACGTAGTCCAGGCCAGTGACCGCGCGGCAATCGACCTATCACGCCAAGTGCAGCGCTCTATTTCGACGGAGCCCATCGAGCGCTCAGCGGCTGGTATTTCGTCTAAAGAGGCCATCGAGTACGACACGCAGCGTAAGCGTTTGATAGAGCGCCAGGGCGACCAAGGGCGCCTTTTGACTGAGCTAACGGACCAACTGCAGGGGGTAAGTGAAGTCGCGCCAGAATTAACTATGGCTACCGTAGCGGCTGGGTCACGAGGGCTAGCTTACCTGCGGGCGAACTTGCCACAGGTTCCAGGGTATCCGGACCTGCAAAGCGAGGCGACCAAAGACAAGCTTGACGTGCCGGATTCGCAGCGCGCCGAATGGCTTCGGCTTGCCAAGTCAATCATGCGTCCGGCGAGCATCCTTACGGAATCGAAAGACGGCACACTTACCCCTCAGCAAGTCGAGGGGGTCAAGGCCACTACTCCCGCGTTATACTCGGCCATGCAAGCGCAAGCGCTCGAACGGCTCACAGACGACGCTGCGCGCGGGCGTATCCCGTCCTACGAGGACCGGTTGAGACTTTCAACTTTGACCGGGGTGCCGCTCGATTCAACGCTCAATCCGGACATGATGAAGGCCTACAAAAACGTCTACGCGTCGTTTTCTGCGCGCCCACAGCAGAACGGTTCGCCTATGCCAAATTCAGGTCGAAAAACTAACTTCGCGAGCCGGCGCGAGTCGCTGGATGACAGGAATACCTAATGTTCAACGCACAATCGCCGACCCCGTATTTCAAAAACTACGCAACTCTAGCCGGATTGACCAATTGCAAAACCGATGACCCGTCTGGACGCGGCCGTAGCGCGGTTGGCATTTACGTTGGTGGAGCTGGAGCTTTGACACTTCGACCAAAGGGCACAACCGGAAGCGCGGACCAGGCAATAACGGCAACCGCTGGCCTGTTTCTGTCCGTTGAATTCGACCAAATCGCAGCGGGCGGGGCAGCGACTAACGTTGTGGTATTCTGGTCCCGAGCAGCATCATGATCCACGCAAATGTCGGCGACACAATCGACCTGACCTACACGTTCGCTTTCCCGGACGGGTCCGTGATTACCGAGTGTTTGCTCGACATTTGTGCGCCAGACGGGAAATTGTACCAATGCGCTCTATCGGGAGGCCAGGTTACTCTCACAAGTCCCGCAACCGTTTCGCGCAAAATGGCGGTCACGGAAGCGGGGCAATGGTGGTACCGATTCACCGGATCAACCGCTACATACACCAAAAGCAGCGGCGACAAATACATTGAAGTTGACCCGTCGCGCAATCCATTAGTCGGAGGTTTCCCGCTTCCTGATATACCGGACGCTCACGGATTGCCCATCCTTGTCAACGGTTCGTTTGCCACTTCGATTGTTACAACCGCTCCGGGAATGACCGGAACCGTTGTTAATGGAGTCGCTACGCTCGCGGCTCTAACTGTTGTCAACGGCACCCCCGTCACGAGTGTCAACTTCAGCGACTCATTCGTCCCGACGTACTCGGGCGGAACTTCGCTGATTGAGCGCCGAGACGAAATCATCTTCCGCCCCACGCTCGGACTCGACGACTGGGGCGACCTGGTTCCCATCTGGACCGCCGAATATCTACCGGGTGGCAAGCGGCGCAAAATCAAGCTAGCGCCCGGCAACTACAAAGCCGGTACCAACGGACTGATGCCGCCCGGTCTCCAGGTTGAGTGCATGCCTGGGGTTGATATCGAGTGCGCGTATACGCCGCGCGTCGGTCCGGTCGCTCCATATATCGGTCCATTTGTCGCTGATTTCAATTATACCGGGTTCACCGCGACATTGACAGCGAACGCGGTGATTGGCTCTAGGACGTTACTCCTCACAGCTAAGCCAGCTATTGGGGATCAGCTTATTCTGTGGCGAAACGGAGTCGGCTATCCATCCGAGCCTTTCCAGGTAATCAAGGCCATGGGCTCAAGCTCGCCGTACACGATAGAGGTTGATCACGAGCTGACATACGCGTGGCAAATGGCGACAACTGCTGCCGCAACATTGATCCCAAACAAAGACATTTATCTCGCATTCAACGGAGCAACGATCCACGGTCCAACGGAAAGGCTCCTATCGATCGCAGCAGCGCGTGATTGTGTGATCCGGGGCTACGACTGCGAAGCCTCTGGATGTACTGAATTCCCGCTCTCAATCGATACGTGCTCGATGCGTTCGAGATTTTACAAGGGATTCGTGCGCAACTCTGTCGGCCCAGCGGGATATCTGGAATCTGGCTATAAGAACCAGATCATCGATTGTCACGCGGTGGACTGCGTTCAAGGGTTCGGCGCTTGGGGCGTCAATCAACGAATCCGCCGCTGCACAGCTACCGGAAAAAGTAAGCTAACAGACGATGTCACGTTTGCATTTGTGCTTGGTCACCCGGGCGCGAACCAAGACGACGGACAGACAAATGGGTGCCGTGTCGAGCAATGCGAGGGTTCCGGTTTCCGCTGGGGCACAGTCGTCTACGGCACCAAGGACTGCGTGATCAAGGACTCCAATTTCAACGACGTAGATCAAGGGATAAATACTATCACGACCGGTACGCCAGACTTCAAAAAGGCCGTCAACCTGCGGCTTGAAAACGTCAAAATCAACGGCACGGTACGACACGGAATCTACAACGAGGCTGGTCACGATATGGTTCTGGTGAATTGCGAGGTCCGCAATTCAACCATGGTAGCTTGTTACAACTTCACCGGCTCAACAATGAAGATTGTGGGCGGCTACTACCAGGCGACCACAGCCGACCGTGCCATCGAAAACGACGGCGGAACGATTTGGATTAGCGATTGGACCACGGTCGACGGAGCTACCCGCGCGCCTCTCGGAACGTACCTAGTCGTGAACAACAGCGCTAACGTTTACATTGAATCCATGCGATGGATTGGCGTGCCAGTGGATAGCGGAGGGAACTTCACTATCGTTGCGATTGGACCGAGAACAGTTACCGGTATGGTCGAGCGGGTAAGCGGACTCGCTTCGTACTTCGCCGCAAAGAGCGGAGGAACGTCAAAGTGGCATCGTAAGCATCCGGTAAATATGGACGGGATCGGGACGCTGTTTTCGGGCACTGGCCAGTCAACATTCGGAACCGTGACGCTCACCGGGACAACCCCGGTTGCCATTCCGTGGATGGATTGGAAAGCTGGAAATCAGCTCTTCCATTCGCGCTCAACACTAGTTGGGGCGCCAGGAGATATCACTTACACGTCAACTCCGGGCGTAGGCGTCTCAATCGTCAGCTCGACCGCGGAAACCTCTGTCGTCAACTGGCGCATCGACTAACCCTCCACGCCCTCCTACCATCAGGTCGCAGAAATTATGCAAACCATTCAAAACATCATCAACTCTGAAGCGTTCTGGACTGCAATCGCGGTCATCGTTGGCTATCTCGCAAACACCGTCGCGTCTCGCGGCTGGGTAGCGAAACTACCGCCGACCAGTCCGTGGCGTCGGGTGATTCGATTGCTTCACGGGTTCGTCGATAAGATTGACCCGGCTATTATCATCGTTGCCCTAACGCTTCCTTTGCTCACGTCATGCGCGCTATTCCGCGGCGCGGTCGTAACGGGGCAAGACCTATGTCGCGCTGAATTGGCGCAGTCGCAAGATGTCCGCGACGAAGCGCAGATTCGCAAGATTCCTACAGGTGAACTAGTGGACGCGTTTTGCGGACTCGTCGACGTGGCGGCCATTTTCTCAACCGAAGCCCGTTCTGGTCTTGCTCGGCCGGCGTTGACGCGGCAAGCTCAGGCCGTGGCATTACTCAAATCAAAAGGCGAACTATGACACGCATCCTACTCGCGATAGTCCTGGCGATTGGCTCTTGCACCCCGAAGCCTATCCCTGTACCGGTTCCGCCTTCGCCAAGCGCCGGAGGTTCGACGGCTACGGGCGGAACGACCTCAATAG
>Ga0302321_100003230_pt1 | contig 13980 bp, 12 predicted proteins | sample Fen_T0_1_FD_202505 | JGI IMG/M metagenome (GOLD analysis project Ga0302321, IMG submission 202505) | Peat permafrost microbial communities from Stordalen Mire near Abisko, Sweden - Fen_T0_1 | ecosystem: Environmental > Terrestrial > Soil > Wetlands > Permafrost | place: Sweden: Abisko...
CGCGGACTTTGTCTGAGGAGCGTCCCATGACTTCTCGTGTAGCGATAAGACCCCATGAAGAATTCGATTCAGTTGAAATGTGCGCTGCCGCTCGCGAGTCACTACTAGAGATAACACCCTGGATGCCCTGGTGCCGCGCAGACTATTCGATCGCCGACGCCATGGCATGGGTGCAAACGACGCAAGAGTGCCACCAAACAAGGCGCATGTTCGATTTTGCGATTCTGAACGAGGCGGGCAAATACGCAGGAAGCTGCGGCATTAATCGCATCATCTGGAGTGATGGTGTGGCAAACATCGGCTATTGGGTGCGAACCTCGATGACGGGCCGTGGCATTGCGCCTGCGGCCGTGACTTCCCTTTTGTCTTGGGCATTTGAAAATACCAGCCTCAATCGGCTCGAGATCGTGGTGGCCGTCGAAAATACGCGCAGTCACCGCGTCGCCGAAAAGGTTGGAGCAACCCGCGACGCGCTGCTGAGAAAGCGCACCCTTGTCGGCGGGGTTGCAACCGACGCCGTGCTCTATTCAATGGTACGTCCAGGATAGGTGCTGTTAGCTCTAGCGCGTCACGGTTGGTGGACAACCCGGAGCGCATAGAACTTCACAATGGCTCCAACGGTCGAGTCGCCGCCCGCTGACTGATCGTAGTTGCCGGCCTTGAAGTATTCGCCGTACCCCACAAGGCTTGAAGGCATCGTGAATGCGTGTGTCTTGCCGTCGAGGCTAAGCTCGATGTTTCCATTTCCAGCGAGCTGAATTTCGTAACTGAACTTCGCGCCGAGCCGGACATTCGTGATGTAATGCGATGTCTGGCCGCCGACAGGGCCATTTTCAATGCCGAGCTTGATGTCGCCATTTCTGTAGTAATAAAGTTCGAGCAACGGCTTCGTTGTCGTAGTGAGACCAGATTGAAGTGGCGCCCCGCAGTGGATCTGACCAACACATACGTGATCGGGTACCCGAGTAACCGCAAGGGTCGCGGACAGCGTATGGATTCCCGTTATTGGCCAGTTCGCCTTAGTTCCATCGGCGTTGAGCTCACGCAGCTCCGAGCGGGGGTACCTGGAATTGGCTGTCGTGACCCCGTTTTCGGGGGCCCAGAAGGTCATCGCGCCGTCGGTCTTATCCGTGAAGAAGTAGTCGTCTTGATATCCGTTAGGTCCCGCCAGCACCGCGGGGCCGATGGTGGTGGGCGTTTTAGGTAAACCTACAGGTTCTTGCAGTTCCCAGTGAGACAGATCGAAATTGCCGCCTGGAGCAATGTTTGGCCGCAATCCGATGGGTGCAACCGCACCATCCGTGCCACGGCTGCTCCCAGCGGCAGTTCTGTCCGTGCTGCGGTTTCGAATTGCTGCGGCAGTCTTGCCGCCACCAGCCGAGATACTTCCCGCGGCACCGGTGTTGAGCGCGGTTCCGCTGCGACCGGCGCAGTCAATCAGCAAAACGGCAACAAAACACGTCGAAAGAAGGGGTCGCCGATGAGTGACTAATGTTGCCAATACCACGATCTTAGTAGCGCTTATCGGCAACGACCAATGAATAATTGGGAAGGTCGTTTCACGGCGATTCCGCGTTGGAGCGTCTTAGGCGCCCGGTGCTGAGCCGCGTTTCCGTGCCGTAACTTCCCAAAGGAATAAGTTTCAACCCGAGGCTACGCCGGATTCGGCTTCTCTTCGGTGGGCGTCCGGATGACGTCCTCTTCTCGTAGGCTCAAACTCGGATGGCGGCTTCGCAGGATGAATAGGGCGATGAATCCGACGATGACCGCCCACCAGAGTGTTGCGAATCGAACCAGGATCATGGCGGCGGTGGCCGAGCCGGGCGCTACGCCTCCGATTCTTACCAATTGTTGCTGGATCATCGTTTCCGCCACACCCAGGCCTCCGGGCACGGGAATTACCGCTCCCGCAAGCGTCGCCGTCGAGTAGAAAAAGACTACTAGCGGAATCGGTGCGTGAATGTCGAAACCAAGCAGTAGATAGTAAAGGGCAAATCCCTCGAAAGCCCAGGCAATTACGCTGAGAAAGCTGGGCCACAGCAGTGCGCCTGGGCTGGCTAGGATTCGGAGGCTGTCGACGGCTTCTCGAGCTTTGGGTGCCAGTTTTTGCAGGCGCTCCGGACCGCGTTCCATCCATCCGACAAGTGCCATCAGCGGTCGTTGCCACAGCACGAGGGCTAGGCCAATAATTACAAAAACGGTTCCGACGACTGCCCAGCCGAGGCCTCCCGAGAAGCCCAAGGATCCCAATATGATTAGGATGATGACCCCAACTAGATCGGTAAGTCGCTCAGCGAATACGATGGGAGCCGTGCGCGCAACCGAGATGTCATAAGTACGCGCCATAACGGCGCTCTTGAAGATTTCGCCGACTTTGCCGGGGGTGACGGTTAGAACGAACCCCGAAAGGAATATGAGCGCGCTGTCGAATTTGGGGATGCCGCGAATCCCCAGCCGTGCGAGGTAATATTCCCACTTGAGAATTCTCAGCCCATAGTTGGACGTTGCCATGGCAAGCGCTACGGCAAAGGCACTCCAATGAAAGATGGCTAGGCTTGCCTGTATCTTGTGGTAGCCGGTGACGGCTACGATTACGCCGTACAGCACCACGCCGAGCAACATGGCAAAGACAACGCGCTTAAGAAATCCTGTCATAAATCTTCAATCCGATTCGCTTTGGGCGCCACTGCAGTCAAGCTCAAGCTCGCCCATGATTGTCGATTAGCCGGTCAGCTAGGTTCAGGCAAGTGCCGGTGGCGCGAGTCACCGACTTTTCAGTTTTGTGGACTGATCCTGTTGATTCTAGTCGTCCTAAGGCCGCCCAAAAAAACGTGCTATTGTGCCGGCCCCGTGGAAAAGGCTTCAGACTCCTTACCGTCGCCCGTGGACGAGCTGGCTCTGGTTGAACAATGTGCAATTGCCTGCCGAGACCTCAAAGAGCAATTGTCACAGGCGATTATTGGCCAGACTTCGGTCATCGACCTGATGCTAATCACGTTGCTGGCTAGGGGCCACGCGTTGCTCGTCGGTGTCCCAGGGCTTGCAAAGACGCTCTTGGTTTCGAGTTTGGCCCGCGCGCTCGGGTTGTCCTTCGGTCGTATTCAATTCACACCCGACTTGCTACCTGCCGATATCACCGGCACGGACGTACTCAACGAGGTGGACGCCGGAGGCGGCCGAATCAAACGAGAAGTGGCGTTCATGCGGGGCCCCATTTTCGAGAACCTCGTGTTGGCCGACGAAATCAATCGAACACCGCCGAAAACGCAGGCTGCGCTCTTGCAAGCGATGCAAGAACGCCAAGTCACGGTGGGTGGCAATACGCATCTCTTGCCAAACCCATTTCAAGTGTTTGCAACTCGCAATCCAATCGAGCAAGAGGGGACCTATCCACTTCCCGAGGCACAGCTCGACAGATTTTTGCTCGAAGTCCACGTCGAGTATCCTTCGGCAACGGAAGAGGTCGAGATCGCTCGCCGAACTACATCGGGCGCAGTGCCGGAGATACGCCGTGTCGTATCCGCACAAGGCGTCCTCGACTTCGGGCGGCTGGTACCGCGCATTCCTGTCACACAAGAGGCCGTCGATCTTGCGGTGCGCATCACCCGGGCCACTCGACCTCAGGATCGTGACGTGTTGCCGGAGGTGGCTCGCTATGTGCGATTCGGCGCGGGGCCGAGAGGGAGTCAATCGCTGGTGCTGGCCGCTAAAGCAAAGGCTGCGGCGCAGGGTCGGCCAGCGGCTGACGTTGACGATATCGTCAGTCTCGTGGTGCCCGCGCTACGCCACCGCTTGGTACTGGGGTATCGTGCCGAAGCGGACGGTGTACGCGACTCGGATATTCTAAAAATAGTCGGCAAGCGTTTCGGCGTGTCCTGGCAGGAAAGTTAAGATAGGTTGAAGCGTAATGGAACGTGAGCCCCTCAAGCTTGAAGTCAAACGGTTGCTGATATCCGAACTCGATCTTCGAGGCAAAAGCGAAGCGGATATCGTGGATGACGCCCCGTTATTTGGTGAGGGTTTAGGTCTCGATTCTCTGGATGCACTTCAACTTGCAGCGGCCCTGGAGGAACGGTTTGGTATCAGCATTCCAGAAGGCGACGCAGCCAAAGAAATCTTTGCGTCGGTAAACGCTATAACGGCACATATCCTCAGTGTCTCCGCTGACCATGCGTAAGACGCGATCGCGCGTGGCCGTGACTGGGCTTGGCGCTGTAACGGCATTGGGCCAGGATATTACAGAGACGTTTTCGAAGTTGTTGGGCGGCGTACGCGCCTTCGGCGAAATCGGCGAATTCGACGTATCCAGTTGCCGAATACGCACGGCCGCAGAAATCAAAAATTTCCGCGTTTCGGACGTAGCACCCGCGGGACGCGCTGCTTTGCATTCGCGAGCGGATGCCCTTGCAATTGCAGCAGCCGAGGCCGCAGTGCGCGAGGCTTGCATTGGGGAGCAGGACCTTTACCTGGCAGTTGGTGGCACCGGCGGTGGCATGCGCGAGGCGGAGCCAGTCCTGATGGCGGACGGTTCTCCTGATATGGACGCAAGCCGCGCACAGAAGCTATTTTCATACCCGCTATTCAGTTCGGCGAAGCGAATTGCAGAAGTCATACCCGGGGTTCGGCATGCGGCAACCTTCTGCTCCGCGTGTTCGAGCAGTGCGACGGCAATTGCCCAGGCCGCAACCTGGGTAGCGACAGGCCGTTGCAATCGCGCGCTCGCGGGGGGGACTGACGCATTGTCGCTCTTGACGCTTACGGGTTTTGCGGCCCTGGGAGCCATGTCGAGCGAGCCCTGTCGTCCTTTCGATAAGGCTCGCAGTGGGATGTCGTTAGGCGAAGGGGCAGCCTTTATCGTGCTGGAGAATGAGGCAGATGCTTTGAAGCGGGGTGTCCCGATACTCGCGTGGCTCGATGGATGGAGCCTGGGGGCCGAGGCTCATCACATTACGCATCCCGAACCAAGCGGAGCCAGAGCGGCCCAATTGATAGGCTCGGCCGTTCGCCACGCGGGCCTCGATCTCGGTGACATTGGCTACTTCAACGCGCACGGCACGGGCACTATCCCGAATGATTCTATGGAAGCATGCGCGGTTCGGAGCGCGTTTGCCGGGTGGAGCGACAACGTTGCCGTGTCAACCGCAAAAGGACAGCTCGGACACACACTGGGCGCATCCGGTGCAATCGAGGCTGCGATTACGATTCTTGCGCTAGGCTCAGGCAGGCTGCCACCGACAATCGGCCTCACGACACCAGCGGAAGATACGCGGCTCAATCACATCATGCGTGAGTCCATCGCCTCGAGATGCCGTCACGCTCTCACTAGTTCCTTCGGGTTTGGCGGTTTGGGTGCTGTTTTGGCTTTTTCCCACGTGGACACGGTTAACCGAATTCCGAATAGACTCGAAGATAAGCTGGTTATCACGGGGACCTCGGAACTCCCAGTTTCAAAGGATCGATCACAGAGCGTTGACCCCATTGCCGAGCTAGATCCTGATAAGTCGCGGCGCTTCGACCGTGTCACGGCATTGACGTGCACCGGTGTAAAACAGGCACTCCACAGCGGCGGGCTCGCAGCCTCGAGCGTGGGAATGATAGTGGGCAATGCGCTCGGCAACGTCGAGCGTTTGCATGCCTATCTCTCGCGCCTGCACACGAAAGGACTGCGCGGCATTCCCCCAGCGGAATTTCCCCATTTGGTACCTTCGGCAATTGCCGGCAATGCTTCCATTTACCTGGGAATAAAGGGTCCCGTTACGACTGTTTCCGACGATGGGTTATGTAGTGACGCGGCGTTGGATCTTGCTTGCTGTTGTCTGCAACTGGGCCTAGCCGAAGCGATGGTCGCCGGTGTGGTTGAATCACCGGATACCGGAATCGAACGTATTATTGACCCTTTGTTCGTGCTCTCGGATCGTTTTCCGCAACCTAGCCAAGTATCCAATTGGTTCTTGGTCGAGTCGCAACGGTCGGCGGAGGCACGCGGGCAGGAGCCCTTGGCTCGTATATTGGATACTTGGCGCGGACAAGGGCTTTGGTACCAATACTTCATCGATCACGAAGCCCCGCTCGATGTGTCGCGGTTCACGATCCTATGCAGTGGCATCTCGTCGCGGGCATTCGAGCGCTTGCCCGCATTGGCACGCTGGCATGGCGCGACTCGGAAAGATTTCGAAAATCCAAAGCCTGGCACCTGGGAACAATCGGGTGCGGCATTGGCTGCGGCTTTGGCTGAGATTCGCTGCGGCGCCGCCGACGAAGTCGTTCTAGTCGCTCGGGCCCACGCGCATTGCTCGGTAATTCGCCTGGCCAAGGTCGACTGAGACTGGGTCGTCCGACCGGTTCTTTTGGGGTTGGACTTCGTGCTTGCGGCTTTGCATGCACAAAGTCATCGTTCCGCGCGGAATACGCCCGCTCGGACGGGCGTTTGCGACGAGTCGAGAAGTCCAAGAATGAATCGTTCGATAATACGCGGGTTGGCAGTGATCCTCACTTTGGCAAGTGTGGGGTGCGCCTCGCAGATGATCCCAAACACGGACGTGGAAGATACCAGCTACAACCGCGGCGTAATTCAATTCTGTGAGGAATACCGTCACGCAGTTGAGGAGCGCAATGTAGCGTTGTTGCTCAAGGTTGCCGCGGCCTCGTATTACGAAGACGGTGGCAACGTAGATCCGACGGACGACCTCGACTACGCCGGGCTCAAGACTTATCTCGAGAACAAGTTTTACACGACAAAGGCCATCCGTTACGAGATCCGCTATCGTCGGGTGGGGCACGGGCGCCGCGATGTCGTGTACGTGGACTACACCTACAGCGCTAGTTACAAGCTATCCACCGACGAGGGGGATGTTTGGCGCCGTACCGTTGCCGATAATCGGTTAGAGCTCATCCCAGACGGGGAAAAGTTCAAAATCGTGTCAGGCATGTGATTTTTTCTCTAACGGACAACCTTTGGCAGACTTGTCCGATGAACTCGGATCTTGCACAGGAAGATCGGAAGGTGGTCCTCCGACCATTCCTCGGCGTCATCGGACGATTTGCAGTCCTTCCGCTCTTCCGTCCTTCCTGTGAAATCCAAATGAGCCAATGGCTCAGGCGAAACTCGGGATACCCCACTAGTTCGGGGCTCCTTCAAAGCCAGGACGCGGATTGGTGCACGAAAGGCGGGGATGTATGTGCGGCGCTTATACTGTCGCCCATGTTCCGGCGGGTAATCGATTGCGATTTTGTCCACGTGCCGCAGCGACACCAAAAATGCAATTTGTGGTATGATTACATTATTCTCGAGGGACTGTAGTGCTGAAGCCAATCTGGGCCGTCTTGACTGTCTGCGGAGCAATGGCGATTGCCTTGCCGGGATGCGCGGCAATTTATCCAGAAATTACTTTGCCGATCGGGCCACCACCTAATGCGGAAACTCCCAGTCCCGAGCCCCCCAGGGATTACGTCTTCTTGTACATCAAAGGCGCGAGAATGCCGGCGCAGACTCGTGACGGGCGCAAATGGGGCAAAGGCGGCGAAGGGCTGCCCAATCCGTATGCAATCTTGATTATCGATGGCACGGAAGTCACACGCACCGTGGTTGAAAACAATACGTTGCAGCCCACTTGGCCCAATCAGAAAAAGGCCAATTACCGGATGACCAGCAAATCGCGGTTGCGCGTCGAGATCTGGGATGATCACGGTCTATTTCCGCACCCGATATGCATGAAAGAAATTCTGAATCTGCCCAGCTACATCGACAGTGGTGAGGACGACATCGAATGTGATGGGGGAGCCAGAATCACACTTGGTGTTGAACCGGCGCACGCACGCTGGGGTCTCGGCCTCAATTTCGAGCTTCGAACTACAACTGCCTATGTGACGCGTGTGATTGAAGCTTCAGCCGCGGGACGGGCGGGCTTAAAACCAGGCGACCAGATCTTGTCGATCATGGGCGAGTCCGTCGAGAAGATTGACAATGGCCACTTGCAGAGTCTGATTCGAGCGAATTCAACTACCGGCGTCGAGCTCAAAATCTCCTCGAGCGAGGGCGCCGTGCGTGTGGTGAACATCAAGGATGAAGCCCTGTATCCGCTAGTAGAGGATAAGATCGTAGTGGAATAATTGGGGCTGATTTTGGCTAAAGATGCCGCCTCGGATGCCTTGTCGAATTTGCACTGACTTCATGGGTATTGGTAATTTGGGGTCGCGAGCCTCTTGACGAACGCTGGCAGTTGCCATACTCGCTTCGAGATTATGGACACTATTGACTCGGCCGATTCCAAAGCAGGCTTGCTGGTGCGACACACGCATTCTGGCCTACTGCATATTACCGGCGAAGAACGCCGGAAATGGTTCCAAGGGATTGTTACCGCAGATGTAATTAATCTAGCACACAATGCATTTTGGGGACTGCTGCTTCAGCGTACCGGTAAGCTGCGCGGTGAAGTTATTGGAATAGTCGAGGACAAGGGGATTTGGTTGGCGGTGTTGGGGGGTGAGCTCACCGCCATTTTCAAGTACTTGGATTCGCTAATCGTGATGGAGGACGTCGCTGTTGCCATTGACCCGTCGCGATCGCTTTGGGCGATCCATGGAGCAGGAGACGCGGCTCTGGCAATGCCGGTCCAATTATCCAGCGCCGCAGCTGAAGGTAGTTTAAATTGGATAGGCGAGGGCGACAGGGTCTATGCGGTGCCTGACGCGGTTGAATCCGACTGGCTTTTTGCACTGCGCGCCAACGGTATGGAACCGATAAACGATGCCACCTGGGAGCAACATAGAGTTAGGGCAGGGATTCCCAAGTGGGACGTTGATTACTCGTCGCATGATACGCCCCATCACGCAGGTCTATTTGGGCGTGCCGTAACTCCAAACAAAGGTTGCTACATCGGGCAGGAAGTGGTCTGCAAAGTCGAAATGCTCGGCCACGTCTCGCAGCGATTGACCCGAATCGAATTGGATTCTCTCTCCGGCATAACGGTGGGATCGAGCGTGCAAGATAGGCTAACCGGTGAGTCGGCTGGCGTGATAACGAGCCTGGCAGCTACGCCAAATGGACAGAATGCTTGGGCGATTGCACGTGTCAAGTCATCGCTGATTGATAAGGGCGGTGAAGTCCAAGTGGGGCAGGTGCAGGGTCGAATCGTGGATATGCTAAGAGGCTGAGGGCATGGACCTGCAAGCTTCAATCTCGCCCGCGATACCGCTAGATGATCAACAGGGGCAGACATTTCCCTATTTAGTTCGCATCATGCAGCGGTTGCTGGCGCCTGATGGCTGCCCTTGGGATCGCGAACAAGACGAAAAGTCATTGCGACGCTTCGTGCTCGAAGAGGCTTGCGAGGTCATCGATGCGATTGATTCTGGTGATGCGCCGGCCTTATGCGACGAACTGGGCGATTTGGCGCTGCAGATCGCGTTTTTGGCGGAATTGGCACGAAGTAAGCGCCAATTCGGGCCTGATGACGTGATCAGGGCCATCTCCGAGAAGCTGGTGCGCCGCCATCCACATGTGTTCGCCGATACGCAAGTTTCAGGGTCGGCAGATGTCGTCAAGAATTGGGACGCCATCAAGCAGCAAGAAAAAGGCACGCGACCGCTGCTCGATAGCGTGCCGCGGGCCCTGCCCGCGCTGCAGCGCTCACAGCGCTTGAGCGAAAAGGTCGCTCGCGTCGGTTTCGATTGGCCGAATGCCGCGGGATCGCGCGCCAAAGTAACCGAAGAACTCAAAGAACTCGACGAGGCCATGAATGGCTCCGACCCGTGCAGAATTCAGGAGGAGTTGGGGGACGTGCTATTTGCCCTGGTGAATCTGGCGCGCCATCTGGATGTGGACGCCAACGAGGCGCTGCGTGGCACTTGCGATCGATTCACGGATCGCTTCTCGAATGTGGAACGTTGTGTGATTCAAAAGCACGGTTCTTGGCCATCCCTCGACGGCAGCGCCCAGTTGCCATTGAACGAGCTCGATGAATACTGGGAGAAAGCCAAACGCGAGGTCCCATGAGCCACGCTTCACTGCCCACAGTTCAAGAGCAAATTACGCCGGAAGACGGCGACGCCACCGGCGACACCAGCAGCTCGAATTCACCGCACGCCTTGGCTCGTCTGCCCGAAGACTGGCAGAGTCTCCTCGAGTCGTGGGGCGAACGTCCGTATCGTGCGCAGCAGATCTTTCGTTGGATCTTCGCGCAGCGTGTCCTTGACCCGGATAAGATGTCGAATTTGCCGCCGAGCCTGAGGGAACGGCTCAAATCGCTTCCGTTTGGCAAATTGCCCGAGGTCGAGGTCGTCAAGCGCGCCGCGGATGGCACTCGCAAGTTGCTACTGGCTTTGGACGAAAATTCACGGGTCGAGTGCGTCCTCATCCCCATGGTTCCAAAGGTTTCCTGGGATGCCGAAACATTCGACTTCGAGGACGACGAAGACAAGCCGTCCGACAAGCAGACTCGCGTTACACTCTGTGTTTCGACTCAATATGGCTGCGCCATGGGCTGTACATTCTGCGAAAGTGGCCGGGCTGGGCTCAAACGAGGCCTGCGCGCCGAAGAAATTATTGCACAGGTGGTCGTTGCTAAGTCGTACTTGGAGCCATCCGAGAGCCTGACCAACCTGGTATTGATGGGCATGGGTGAGCCGCTGCACCACTATGATGCCACGGCCCGAGCGCTGCGGGTGCTCACGCATCCGGAGGGCCTCGACATGAGCCTGCGGCGAATCACGGTGAGCACTGTCGGCCTGATTCGTGGCATCGAACGCTTGGGTCAGGATTTCTCCGGAAAAGTCGGGCTTGCGGTTTCCCTGCATGCTCCGAATGACGAGCTGCGCAGTCAGATAATTCCAATCAATCGGCGCTATCCGCTGGCACGGCTGATGGAGGCGCTACGGCGCTATCCGCTGCCGCGCAGGCGCCGGATTACGATTGAGTATACGCTGATTGCCGGTTTCAACGATGGGTTCGAGCAGGCACGTCAGTTGAGCCAACTGCTTCGGGGCCTGGCGGTCAAGATCAATCTAATTCCAATGAATACAATCGAAGGCTCTAATCTGCGCGCGTCGAGTAGCGATCGCGTCGCAGAGTTTCAAGACTATCTGGCGCGCGACGGGTACAGTTGCTTCGTCCGTACACGTCGCGGCGACGACGTTGCGGCTGCTTGCGGCCAATTGGCTTTCCGTGCCGCTACGCCAGCAAAGGCCGATCACGTCGATTGACGCGTTGCGTTCGGCAAGGCATAAAGCGGCGTGTTTTCTAGCGTATTGATAGCCAACCGGGGTGAAATTGCCTGTAGGATTGCGGCCACGTGCCGGCGGCTGCATGTGCGCTCGATTGCCGTATATTCAGACGCCGATGCAGGAGCGCTGCACGTCAAGGCAGCGCACGAGGCGCATTATCTGGGAGCGTCGCCAGCGAGTGCCAGTTATCTGAATCAAGAGGCGCTACTGCGTATTATTGGTGAAACTGGGGCCGAGGCGGTTCATCCAGGCTACGGGTTTTTGAGTGAAAATGCGCAGTTTGCGGCGGCAGTCAAGCAAGCCGGCGCCGTGTTCGTTGGACCGAGTGCAACGGTGCTCGATCAATTATCGGACAAGGTGCGCGCGCGCGAGTTGGCAGCTCGTGTCGGTCTCTTTCCGATTCCGGGCAGCTCAGGAAGCGTTACTTTAGGTGAAATTGACTCTCTCATGGAAGTCGCCAACCGTGTTGGCTGGCCACTTCTGGTCAAAGCCGCAGCTGGTGGTGGCGGCATTGGGATGCATCGAGTTCACAACGCCAGCGATTTGCCGGCCGCACTTGCATCGGCCGCGGGAGCAGCGGAGCGAGCGTTTGGCGATGGTCGCATTTACATCGAGCGACTATTGCAAGCACCGCGGCACGTCGAAATTCAGGTCGTGCGTGCTCGAAGCGGGTCGGTGAGAGTCTTGGGCAACCGAGAATGCAGTGCGCAGCGGCGTTACCAGAAATTGGTCGAAGAAGGCCCGTCCCCGGCGCTTGGCGCAATAACGCCTGAGCGACTAACGGAACTCGAGCTGCTGGCCCAAAGATTATTCGAGTCGGTCGACTACGAGGGCGTGGGCACGGTCGAATTGTTGCTCGACAAGACCGACGGCTGCTTTTTCTTGGAAGTAAATGCACGCCTGCAGGTCGAACATACGGTAACCGAAATGGTGTATGGGGTTGATCTGGTCGAGGAGCAACTTCGAATCGCGTCTGGCTCTGATCTGTCAGAATCAATTGGCCAAGCCCAGGCTCGCGGACATGCAATCGAAGCTCGAATCTACGCCGAAGATCCAGTGCATGGCTTTTTGCCGCAGCCTGGCCAAGTGCAAGAGTTGTACTTTCCTTCGAGGCAAGAGATTCGAATTGACTGCGGCATTGAGCCTGGGGCTACCGTATCACCCTACTACGATCCGCTGATTGCAAAGCTAACTGCTTGGGGGCAATCTCGAGCTGAAGCCACTCGACGTCTAGAAGAGGCGCTCTCCGAGTCACGTTTGCGCGTTGTTTCGAAGAGCGGAGTGCGTGCCAACAATCTTCAACTACTTAGGGAAATTCTAGGCTCGGCGGCGTGGAAATCAGGTAAATACGACACGGGACTGGTCGAGCGGCTCGTCACCGAATTGTGAAAGTGGGGAGCAGACAGGCGCCGGTTGTCCGCGTAAGATGCAGCCATGACGGACACCCCGATTGCGGACCTAATCGATCGCGCAACTGAGTGGGCTGACTCTGATCCCGAACCAGAGACTGCCCAGCAAGTGCGCAACTGGATTGGCGCTCGGGACGAGCAGTCACTACGCGAGTGCTTCGAGTTGCCGCTCGAGTTCGGAACTGCCGGAATTAGAGGGATTGTCGGTCCCGGTCCGGGTCGAATGAATTTGGCTGTCGTTCGGCGAGTCACTCGGGCATTGGCCGATCACCTCGAGTCAACTCACGGGGCGGGGTGCGCCGTGGTACTCGGTTGTGATGCACGCCTCGATAGCCATCGTTTTACGCGCGAAACGGCAGGGGTCCTCGGGGCTGCCGGCTGCAAGGTATTGCAATTCGAAAAGCCCGTTCCAACGCCACTAGTGGCATTCGCGACGCAAAAGGCGCAAGCAAAGGCGGGTATCGTCGTGACTGCGAGTCACAACCCGCCGGAATACAACGGGTACAAGGTCTACGGGGACAATGCGATTCAAATAGTCAGCCCGGTCGATACGCTAATTGCCAAGCGCATCGAGAAGCTACCACCGGCAAGAGAAATTCCGCTAGCCAAGGATTCGAGTCACACATCCGTACTCGGCTCCAATTGCCTGTCGGACTATCAAGAGTCTGTGCTCAAGTCACGACCTGATCACATACACTACCCGCTGCGTATTGCCTACACGCCCTTGCACGGCGTTGGTTGGGAACCTGTTCGGTCTCTGTTCGAGGAGGCCGGGTATGGCGACCTGCAACCGGTTCATTCGCAAGTGAAACCCGATGGTCGGTTTCCCACCGTTAGGTTTCCAAATCCGGAGGAGCCTGGTACTCTGAATCAAGGCGTTGCTCTTGCTGAATCAATTGGTGCCCATCTGTTGCTAGCCAATGATCCGGATGCAGATCGCCTGGCAATGGCGTTGCCGGATAGCAAAGGCGCGTGGCATGTGCTTTCCGGAAACCAGCTCGGAATAGTCCTAATGGATTACTTACTGAGTCGGGCAAACAAAGTGACGCAGGGGCGCCAGTCATTGGTCGTATCAACGTTGGTATCGACGCCGATGGCCGATGCGGTGGCGACGGCGCGTGGCGCTCGTATCGAAAGGACATTGACAGGGTTTAAATGGCTGTGGACCGCAGCGCTCGAGATACTAAGCGATAGGTCGCTGAGTTTTCTTCTCGCGTGGGAAGAGGCGCTGGGATACTCGACGCATGAGGCCGTACGGGACAAAGACGGTGTGGCTGCGGCATTGATCGCTGCGGACTGGGCCGCCGCTTGCCACGCCGCGGGCAACCTGCCCTGGAACAGGCTAGGGCAG
>Ga0302321_100003231_pt1 | contig 13978 bp, 12 predicted proteins | sample Fen_T0_1_FD_202505 | JGI IMG/M metagenome (GOLD analysis project Ga0302321, IMG submission 202505) | Peat permafrost microbial communities from Stordalen Mire near Abisko, Sweden - Fen_T0_1 | ecosystem: Environmental > Terrestrial > Soil > Wetlands > Permafrost | place: Sweden: Abisko...
GCCAGCTCCACCTCCACGAACCGCTGCGCCACCCGGCGATCCACCGACCGCGACAGCCAGGATCCCAGCCCCATGGCGGAGAGGTAGACGCCGATGATGGTCGAGAACTGGGTGACCGAGTCGCCCAGCAGGTAGCTGGCCAGCGCGCCCGCCAGCAGCTCGTAGACGATGCCGCAGGTGGCGATGACCAGGACGGCGGCGAGGAGCAGCGGCGCCATCGTCGCTCAGTGAATCGCGGCTGCGATGATGATCGCCAGGCCGATGAAGACCGAGCCCAGCAGGATGCCGAGCGAGGTGTTCTGGTCCTCCTCGATCTCCTTGCGGACAGAGAAGGGCAGCGCCTTCACGATCAGAAAGAAGGTGACCGCGAAGACCACCACCCCGATGGCGGTGAAGATGAGCGACTGGACGATTCCCTGGATCAGATGATCGGTCATCACTTACCTCCGTGAAAGCCGGTGTGCCAGAAGTGAAAGGAACGGTAACCGCCCGGTGAGGTCCGGACGCTTGGCGGCTGCGGCTTCTGCGCGGCGCTCTCCATCTCCCACCCCGAGAACGCCACGGCGGCATACAACGCCAACACCGCCAGGACCACCACCTTGTAGAGCTTGGCCATGGCCGCTCAGTCCTCCTCCAGGTTGCTCTCTTCCCAGCGCGCCTTCTCGAAGGCGCTCACCCGCAGCCAGGTGACGAGGGGGAACGCGGCCAGGATCACCAGGACAAACAGCAGATGGGTGAAGCGCGGCACGCCGCTGGTGAGCCGGAAGGTGAGGTTCGGACGGGTCTTGGACGGATCCCATCCCAGCTCACCCCGCAGCACGTACTCCCCAGGCTCGACCCGACCCATGAACGTGCTGGCTGCCTGCGAACCCTCGCTCCAGGACTCACCGTCATCTACCCCGTGGTAGTAGGAGGTCTCCAGATAAAAGGGTCGGACCACGTCGTCGCTGGTCCGGATCAGCTCCCCGCCCACGAACGCCCATCCGTTCTCCACGCTGCTCCCGAGCTCGATCTCGAGGTTGCGCCGGGACTCGATCTGGAACGGCTCCGAGAAGCCAATGGTCCCTGCCCAGGGCTGATCCGGGGTGGGCGCGTGCTCGGCCGGCGCCGTGGAGCTCGCGGCGCCCGGAGCAGATGAGGGGTCCGCGGTCGCGGGCGCACCTGTTCCCGGAAGACCCGGAGCGACGGCGGCATCCGAGCTCGTCGGGACGGACGGCGCTGCCGGCGCGGGTTCACTTTTGGAGAGCGTGGCCGGGGGCGTGGCGCCCAGCGGTCCCGAGAAGACCACCTTGTGCCCGCCCACACCCGCCGCGATGTAGATCGCGATCGCCAGCACCGCGCCGACCCAGGCCCAGGGCCGGCTGGCGTCGAACTGGGCGCGGAACCGGTTCGGCTGCATCATCCCCACGCCGGGGCCGTGCGGCAGCGGTCGCTTCTCCAAAAAGGCGGTCGCGACCTCCTCCGGCTGGAGGTAGACCGCGTGCGACCAGTTCACCTCCGCACGGCTCGCCTCGTAGCTCAGCCCCTCGGGCGGCAGGACGTAGTCGCGCACCTGCGCGGTCTCGCCCACCTCCACCGCCCAGTAGAACTCCCCCAGAACGCCCACCACCTTGGCCTGCACCGCGGAGAAGAGCTTGAAGTACCGCCCCTTCCACGTGACTCCTCGTGCACCTTGCTCCAGGTCGCCGGCGCCGATCGACTCCGCCCACGACCAGTGCCCGTCCGACTCGACCAGGAACCGGAACCCCGCGCTCTTGGGGTCGTAGAGCAGATACTCGTCCCAGTCGTAGTCGACCGCGTCCACCCTGCACCGGCGGCGAAGCCAGCCGATCAGCAGCCAGGTGACGCCGAAGAACCGGGCCTTGCTCCCGAGCTGGAACGGGAGCTCCTGCTTCTTCAACGTGGTCAGGTAGACGAGCTTCCCCTGGTCCACGTCGAGCAGCGACCCGCACTGCGGACAGGTCACCCGCTTGGCCTGGTCCGGCGCCACCAGCTGGAGCAGCCCGCCGCAGCGGGGGCAGGCGAGCTGCGCCGAGGAGATGCGCGGCTGCGCCACCGAACCCAGCTCCGCCCCGCCCGCGAGCTGGAGCGCCTCGAACGGCACCTCCCGTCCGGCGTAGAGCTGCGGGTCGTCCGGGTCGGAGTAGTCGATGGTGGCGAAGGCGCCTTCACCACCAGAGAGGTCCGCGCTGGGGACCGGCGCTCCGCCCAGGGGCACCGCCTCGGGCAGCTCGCCCGCCGCGCCCAGGTAGCGGGCCTGCTCCAGGTCGGCCACCACGAACCGCCCCAGCCGCTCGAGCTGGATGACCTGGCCCGGCGCCAGCTTCTCGAAGGGCGGGATGGCCCGCTTGGCGTGACGGAAGGTGACTGTGTACCGGCCCTGCGCCTCGGAGATCCAGGCGAACCGGCCGTCGTCGAAGACCGCGTACCACTCGTCCCAGACCCCCTGCTCCCACTCCATCTGGATCCGGCCGGCCAGCCGGAACGCGTGCCCCTGGAGCTTGCCGCGCAGCCCCAGCGCCAGCCGCGCGCCGGTCGGCACCAGGTCGGCGACCTTGCCCAGGTTCTCCAGTCCACGGTCGGTGCGTGCCACCGCGGACCGGCAGTGATCGCAGATCCGCACCCGCGCGCTGCCGACCTCGAACGTGATCGGCGCGCCGCACCCGGGACAGGACGCCACCTTCGTGTTGAAGGCCTGGGTCATGGCCGCCTCGACGTCGATCGCGAGACGGGCCGCGAGACCGGCCGCGACGCCGGTCGAGAGACGCGCCGCACCTGGACCCGCTCGGCGCCCAGCATCTCCCGGAGTCGCTCCCGCCACGGCCAGTCGGGCCGCGGCCGGCAGCAGTAGAGATCCACCGCGCAGTAGCCGGTCTCCGGGAAGGTGTGGAGGCCGGCGTGCGACTCGGTGAGCATCAACAGCCCGGTGATCCCTCCGGGCGGCGGGAAGACGTGGAAGCGGGCCCTGCCCAGCGGCCGGAGCTCGAGCTCGCGCACCAGGCGCGCCAGCACCGACGCCAGCACCCGCCGGCTCCGGAGCCGCTCCGGATCGCAGCCATGCGCATCGACGATCCACTGCACGCCGCGCCCGAGCGGTTGGGCCTTTGGAACCACGGCTCCTTCGTACCAGAATCTCTAGTTGCCCGAAAGTCGATGCCGGGGAAAGGCGGGGCGCTGGCGGCCGGGCTCGGCCCAGGGGTTGTGGACCCGCGGTGGAGCAGGGTCGCCGGTCATGCGCTGGCCGCCGTTCTCGTGGCAGCCGCCGCAGAAATCGACCTGCCGGCCGTGCGCGACGTGACAGTCGCCGCAGCGCAGCTCGGGCCAGTGGCTCAGGTGCGGGTTGCGGGCGAGGAGGTCGGTCTGAGCGGCCAGGTGCGCCATGCCGACGTGGCAGCGGTCGCAGCTCTCGTCCCCGAAGCGGCGGCGGGCCAGCTCGGTCGGAGCTCGGCCGGCCACGTACCTGAGCGCGGCGCCGACCCGGTACGTCCAGGACGTGTCGCCATGGCAGTCGATGCAGCCCACGCCCGCGGCCTGGTGCGCGTGATCCAGGTCGCGCCCGGTCGCCGAGGACTGGACGTAACGGATCATGAGATGGCACCGGCCGCACCCGCTCGACCCGGAGGCGCCGGATCCGGTTGCGAGGAGCGAGGCGAGGGCGGTGAGCGTCACCGCGCCGCCGAGCAGGAGCCCGAGGCGAAGCCAAGAGGACATTCGCGCCAGACTACCTCAGCGTGCCTGCAGCGGTGAGCGGTTCGGAGCCGAACTTCCGAGCGACCGCGGGCGACCGCGCTTGGGGTCAGAGCTTGACCGCGCTCACGACCATGTTGTCGCCCAGGTTGATGGGGATGGGCAGCTGGGCAGGAACGGCCGCGCGCAGCAGTCGGGCCGGGAGCCGGAGCCAGGGGAAGCTCGCCTCGACCTTGCGCAGCAGGTAGCCCGCCGAGACGGTGTGCGTGTAGCCCTTCGTCGCGAGCACGCGGAACCCGAGCTCCTCCAGCAGCATCGGGAGGGTGGACCGGTCGAAGTAGAAGAGGTGCATCTCCATCAGCCAGGGCCAGCGGGCCCCGAGCAGGCGCGCGATCAGGCTGGCGGCGTCGATGGTGGAGACGTGGATGGTCCCGCCAGGCGCGAGGAGCCGGTGGGCCGCGGCCAGCTCAGCCCGGGGGTCGGCGAAGTGCTCCACCACGTCCCAGAGCGTCAGGACGTCGTAGCGGTCCTGGCTCGACGCCCGCGCGGCCAGGCTCTCGCTCATGACGCGGAAGCCGAGGCTGCGCGCGTGCCCGGCCGCCCAGGTCGAGAGCTCCAGCCCCTCCGCGTCGAAGCCCGCGCTGCGCGCCACGTCGAGGAAGTACCCACAGTAGGCCCCCACGTCGAGCAGCCGCCTCCCGCGCGCGGGGCCGAGGAACCGGAGCGCCTTGCGAAAGGTCTGGTAGCGATTGGCCTTCTCGGCGAGGTAGAGCGGATCCTCCACCGCCGCGTACGCCGAGGTCAGCTTGGCGGGGGACGGGATCGGCCACTGGAACAGCAGCCCGCAGTCGAGGCACCCCCAGATGGGAGGGTGGACGCGGTGGCCGAAGCTGGTGCACTTGTAGGCCGTCGGCTGGCCATCCGGCGTCCCGCAGGCCTCGAATCGCAGCGCGAGGCGGGTCCCGCGGCAGAGGTAGCAGGACCGGGGTACCGTGAAGAGGGCGGGAGCGCCCTCGGCGCGTGCAGCGGAGTTCTTCAATCGGCCGGCGTTATATCTTGTCTGGCGGAACCGAGAAAAGCATCTTCGACCTGTTTTCTTGCTCCACCCGGTGGGGCGCGACTAGCATCGGTTCGTGAAGGGATGATCTCACCTATGGCGAAAGTTCTGGCAATGATCCTGGCGGGCGGGGAGGGGCGGCGCCTCGACCCACTCACGCGCGACCGGGCCAAGCCGGCCGTCCCGTTCGGTGGCCGATACCGCATCATCGACTTCGTGCTCTCGAACTTCGCCAACTCCGGGATCCTCCGGATGAAGGTGCTGGTCCAGTACAAGTCGGACTCGCTCAACACCCACGTCCAGCGGGCTTGGCGCCTCACCGCCCTCCTGAACGAGTACGTCGAGATCGTCCCGGCCCAGATGCGGGTCGGCCCCAAGTGGTTCGAGGGGTCGGCGGACGCCATCTACCAGAACCTGAACATCATCACCGACGAGGAGCCGGAGTTCACCTTCGTCTTCGGCGCCGACCACATCTACCGCATGGACGTGCGTGAGATGTTCCGCTTTCACCGAGAGATGAACGCGGACCTGACCGTGGCGGCCATCCCCATCCCGGTGGCGGAGGCGAGCCAGTTCGGCGTCATCGAGGTGGACAACGAGAGCCGGATGATCGGCTTCGTCGAGAAGCCGAAGGAGCACGTCAAGACCATCCCCGGCGACCCGAACCACTGCCTGGCGTCGATGGGCAACTACCTGTTCACCACCGAGGCGCTGGTCCAGGAGATCGTGAAGGACGCTGGCGATCCGAACAGCGCCCACGACTTCGGCAAGTCGATCGTCTCGGCGATGTACCGGAACAAGCGGGTCTTCGTCTACGACTTCACCAAGAACGAGGTCCCCGGCCAGAGCCTCAAGGAGCGCGGCTACTGGCGCGACGTGGGGAGCATCGACGCGTACTACCAGTCCAACATGGACCTGGTGGCGGTCGATCCGGTCTTCTCGCTCTACAACGACCGCTGGCCCATCTACACGCTCCAGTACCACCACCCACCCGCCAAGTTCGTGTTCAACAACGTGGGCGAGGGGCGCGTGGGCCAGGCGACCGACTCGCTGATCTCGGAGGGCTGCATCATCTCCGGCGGCCACGTGCACCACAGCATCCTCTCACCCAAGGTGCGCATCAACAGCTACGCCTACGTCGAGGACTCGATCATCTTCGAGGACGTGAACGTCGGCCGGCACTGCAAGATCCGGCGCGCCATCATCGACAAGCACGTCGACATCCCGCCCGGCACCTCCATCGGCTACGACCTGGAGGAGGACCGGAAGCGGTTCCACATCACGCCGAGCGGCCTGGTGGTGGTCCCCAAGGGGATGCGGATCGACCCGCGCGCCCGCTGACCGCCGTCGCAGCGGTTGATATCGGCCTGGGTGGCGCGCTCAGGGCGCCGCCCGCGCCAGGCGCTCCACTTTGTTGAAGGTGATCTGGAGATCGACCGGCTTCTCGATCACGTCCACCGCGCCCAGCTCCAACATGAGATCCCGGGTGTTCTGGTCGCCGCCCAGCGCGCTCACGACCACGATCGGGATGCCGGCGGTCTTGGGGTTGGCCTTGAGCTGTCGGCAGACGTCCCGCCCGTCGAGCTTGGGCATGGTCAGGTCCAGCAGGACGATATCGGGCATCTCCACCGCGGCCAGGACGAGGGTCTCGGCCCCGTCGCGCGCGATGATGGGGTGGTGCCCTCTCCTGCGCGCAAAGAGCGCGTAGAGCTTCGCGACGTCCTCCTCGTCTTCGGCGATGAGGATCCGGAGCTTGCGCTCTTCCGCCATATCGGTGCCGAGGATACCGCGGCAGGGACCGTCCGGTCACCTCCCCCCACTGGCGCCCTGCGTGGTGCTGACGGCGGCTCGATCCTGGCCTATAAGTTTCGGTCATGATGAGCGTTCCCCTGGCCCTGTTCGCCGCTCTCGCACCTTTGGCGACGCCGACCCTCCCCAGCATCCCGGCCGAGGTCTTCACCCTCCCCAACGGCCTCCGGGTCATCCTCTCGGAGGACCACACCGCCCCCGTGGTCGGGATCGACATCCTCTACAACGTCGGATCCAAGGACGAGAGGCCAGGGCGAACCGGGTTCGCCCACCTCTTCGAGCACCTGATGTTCGAGGGCTCGGAGCACGTCCCCAAGGGCGAGGCCGACCGGCTCATCGAGGCGGCCGGCGGGAACGCCAACGGCGGGACCCGCTCCGACTCGACCGAGTACTGGGAGCAGGTCCCGTCCAACGCCCTGGAGCAGATGCTCTTCATCGAGTCGGACCGGATGGGGTTCCTCCTCCCGACCCTCGTCCAGGCAAAGCTCGACAACCAACGGGACGTGGTGCGCAACGAGCGGCGGCAGAGCTACGAGATGCGGCCGTACGGGCTGGCGCCCATCACCCTGGCCGCGAACCTCTGGGACCCGGAGTTCCCGTACCACTGGCTCCCCATCGGATCGCACGAGGATCTGGAGGCGGCCTCGCTGGAGGACGTGCGCGACTTCTTCCAGCGGTACTACAACCCTCGGAACGCCACGCTGGCCATCGCGGGCGACTTCGACCCGAAGAAGACGCGCGCCCTGGTGGCCAAGTGGTTCGGCGCGCTCCCGGGCGGCTCGCCTCCGGCGCGCACCTACCCCGCGCCCAAGCCCCTCACCGAGGAGAAGCGCGTCGCGCTGGAGGACGACGTCCAGCTCCCCCGGATCTACGTCGCCTGGCAGTCACCCAAGGTCTACGCCCCGGGCGACGCGGCCCTGGATGTCCTCGGCCAGATCCTGACCGACGGCAAGAGCGCGCGCCTGGTCAAGCGGCTGGTGATGGACGAGCGGATCGCGCAGGGGGTGGAGGCCTCGCAGCAGAGCGAGATCCTGGCCGGCACCTTCATGATCGTGGCCACGCCCAAGCCGGAGCAGAGCCTGGACCGGATCCGGAAGGAGATCGACGAGGAGGTGGCGCGGCTGGCCCAGGAGCCGCCCAGCGAGGTGGAGCTGGCCCGGGCCAAGACCAAGATCGAGTCGAACATGATCTTCGCGCTGGAGCCGGTGGGCGGCTTCGGCGGCCGCGCCGCGGCGCTCAACAGCTATCAGCTCCTGGCCGGCGATCCGCTCTTCTTCCCAAAGGACCTGGAGCGCTATCGTCAGGTCACCGCCGCCGACGTGCAGCAGGCCGCGGCGACCTGGCTCCGCCCGGACGCCCGGGTGATCTTGACGGTGATGCCCCGCGCCAAGACACCAGCGCCGGCCAAGTCCGGCGCGGCGCAGCCCTCAGGCTCGGCACACCCGGCGCGACCGGCTCACCAGAAGACGGAGGGTAACAAGTGAGATACCCGCTCCCGATCATCCCCGCCCTCCTCCTGACCCTCGCAGGCTGCGCCGGTCCCTCCAGCGCAGGCAAGGGCGCGGTCGCTTCGGCGCCTGCGGCCGTGGTCGCGCCCGATCGCGCGCAGATCCCCCCCAACGGCCTGCCCCCTGCCTTGCAGGTCCCGGCGCAGAAGCACTTCCAGCTCGAGAACGGCCTCAAGGTACGGCTGGTGGAGTACCACCGGCTCCCGATCGTGGCCCTCGACCTGGTCCTCGGCGCCGGGGCGGTCCACGATCCGACCGAGCGGCCAGGGCTGGCCAGCTTCACCGCCGACATGGTCACCGAGGGGACGCGCACGCGGAGCGCCACCCAGATCTCGGACCAGCTCGGCGCTCTCGGCGCGCAGCTCGGCGCCGGCGCCGGCTTCGACTCGGCGCAGGTCTCCGGGACGGTCCTGGCGAGCCACCTCGACGCGCTCCTCGAGCTCCTGTCCGACGTGGCCATCTCGCCCAGCTTCCCCCAGGCGGACTTCGCGCGGGTGCAGGACGAGCGGCACGTTTCCCTGGTGCAGCAGCGGGACGTGCCCCGCGCGCTGGCGGGCAAGGCCTTCGCCCACGCCTTCTGGGGCAAGCACCCGTACGGCCACTGGATCATGGGCAGCGAGCAGTCGGTCCGCTCCACCACCCGCGACGAGCTGAGCCGGTTTCACGATCGGTTCTGGAGGCCCCAGAACGCCGAGCTGGTGGTGGTGGGGGACGTCTCCGAGGCGCAGCTCCAGGCGATGCTGGGGAAGACTCTGGCGCTCTGGGCCCCCGGCGTGCCGCAGCCCGCGCCGGCGCAAGTCGCCCGGCCCACCGGCAAGCAGACGATCCTGATCGAGAAGCGGCGCGCGTCGCAGACTTATCTGATGATGGGCGCTCCTGGCCCCGACCGCGCTGCGGCCGACTTCGCCGCGGCGCAGGTGGCGTTCCAGATCCTGGGCGGCGGCTCCGCGTCTCGGTTGTTCCGGACCCTGCGCGAGGAGCACGGGTACACCTACGGCATCTACTCCCGGTCCGAGGCCCGCCGGCTGGGCGGAACCAGCTTCGTCCTGGGCAGCGTCAAGTCCGAGGTGACCGGCCCGGCGCTGGACGTGCTGCTGGCGCAGCTGGCGTCCATCCGGGATACGCCGGTGAGCCAGGCCGAGCTGGACGATGCGCGGACCTCGATCGCGCTGGAGCTGCCGGCAGCCTTCGTCACCGCCTCCGGCATCGCCTCCAAGCTCGCGGAGGAGGTGGCGTACGCCCTGCCCGACGACTACTGGGACCGCTACGCCGCCGACGTCATGAAGGTCACGGTGGAGGACGTGCAGCGTGCCGCCCAGAAGTACCTCGACCTCAGCGCGCTGGTCACCGTGATGGTGGGCGACTCGGCGCAGATCCAGCCGCAGCTCCGGGCCAGCGCGCTCGGCGCCGCCGAGGTGCGAGCCCCGGCCGCGGAGTGAACGAACTCGCGCCGCGAGGCCTCGGCTGTGCGGCGGGGACTCACACGGCGATCGAGGCCGCCTTCACCCAGGTCAAGCTCGACCGCGCGCTCCTCTCGGTTTTTCGACACCTCCTCCTGGCACGTCCCTCGCTCTCGGGATGCCCGGAGGAAATGCGATGAACCGAAACCAGACCATCTCGACCGTCGGCATGACCCTGCTCCTCGCGTGCGGCAGCGGGAGCAGCAGCACCGCCCGACACGACGCCAAGCCCAACCCGTGCCAGGGGTCGAGCAGCGCCTGCGGCGCAGTGCACCTCTCCCTAGCGGCGGTCAACGCGGGGGCGATCAACACCGCGCGGGCTCGCGAAGGCGTCCTGGCGACGAGCGGCGCGGCCCTGTCGGCGCCCGTGGAGTGGCGTGCCGGCTCGATCCTGTCCGGCCCGCCCGACGAGATGCGCCTGTTCGTGAAAGAGATCCAGGTGCAGGATGCACAGGGCCAGTGGACGTCGCTCTGGAGCTCGAGCGCGGCGGGCGGGACCCCGCTCTCGCTCACCAACTCCAGGATCGACCTGGCGCAGGCGCTGGCGGCCACCCTGACCCTTCCGGCCGGCAGCTACACGGCGGTGAACCTCGTCCTGGCGCGGGTCGCCCAGCTCAGCGGCTGTGTCAGCGGCAAGTTCATCTCCAGCAGCTCGGTCAGGACCCTCATCACCGCGGAGACACAGCTCGGAACGTACAACTCCAAGCACCTCGGCAACACCTACTCCAACGATCCGATCTCCGATGGGCTGGTGCACACCTTCTGTACGCAGGCGGCGCGCAGTGAGCTTTCCCAGCCCACGTTCTCGGAGGGGCTCATCGGCTCCAACGCCGAGTTCGAGGCGGCGACGGAGCCGGAGCTGGTGGAGGTCGATCTGGCGCGCTCCAACGACTCTGGGGAGTCTCCCAGCGCGATCCGGACCGACGAGCTCAGCGTCCAGTCGGCGGTCGCGTTCACCGTGGCCGACGGGGTCGAGAGCCGGCTGACGCTGGCCGTCGATCTGAACCGGCAGCTCCGGTACTTCGCCAACACGCGGACGGACTTCAACCCGCCCAACCCGGGCATGAAGACCGGCACGTCCTACTTCTTCACCACCATCTTCCCGGACACCGTGATGCTGGTGGCGGGCGACGTGGACGGGAGCGCTTCGGCCGGCTGGATCGAAGGGTACGCGCTCACCATCACCAGTGACACGCCCAACCTCTCCGGGATGAACCTCAAGGAGTGGCTCACGGTGATCCGGTCCGGGAGCGGAGCCGTGCTCGCCGGAGGCATCTTGCCGGACGACGACAACGACTTCACCATCGCCAAGGGGAGCCTCGATCCTGCCGCCTGCGTGGACGGTGGCGCGGGCGGTTGGACCATGGGCTTCGGGCTCGGGAATGACGGGGCCGGCTCCCTCGACGGGTTCGGGTTCCTCGACCTGGGCGATTCGAGCACGTGCGGTTTGACGCCGCTGCCCAACGCTGGGGCCGCCGGGGCCTCCTTCACGGTCTGGTATGACCGGCGGCTCTGATCCGACCGCCCTACCCGCCCTACCCGCCCGCCTCGACCAGCCGGAACAGATCCACCACCGCACCTTCGCGGCCGGCCAGGCGGGCCCTGCCGCGCGCCCACTCCCTCAAGGCCTTGATCTGCTCTTCGTAGGTCTTGAAGAGCGGCACCACGTCCTGCGCGACCCGTCGAAGGTCGCCGAGCTCCAGCTCGCGCCCGTGCGCGAAGGCGCGGTGCAGCCCGCCGACCACGACCTGCTCCAGCTCCGCCCCGGAGAAGTCGGCGCAGAACTCCGCCAGTGAATCGAGATCGAACGACCCTGGGTCGCGCTCCCGCTTTCGCAGGTGGAGCGCCAGGACGTCCCGCCGCGCCTCCCGGTCGGGGAGGTCCACGAAGAAGAGCTCGTCGAAGCGGCCGCGCCGAAGCAGCTCGGGCGGCAGCCGGGTCACGTCATTCGCGGTCGCCACCACGAAGACCGACCCCTTCCGCTCCTGGAGCCAGGTGGAGAACGCTCCCAGCAGCCGCGTCGCCCTGGGATCCCCACCTTCCCCGGGGGCGCTGCCTGCGAAACCCTTCTCGATCTCGTCCACCCACAGGGCCACCGGCGCGATCGCCTCGGCCGCCTCCAGCGCCCGCGCCAGGCTCTCCTCGGCGCCCACCCCGGACCCAAGAACCCTCGGTAGGTCGAGCCGGAGCAGCGGCACCCCGAGCTGCACCGCCGCCGCTTTGGCGGCCAGCGACTTGCCACACCCCTGCACTCCGACCAGCAGCACACCCCGCGGCGCCGGCAGCCCGAAGGCGTGCGCCTGAGGCGCGAACGCCAGGGCGCGCTCGGCCATCCAGCCCTTGAAGCTGTCCAGCCCGCCGAGATCCTCCGGACGGTCGGTGACATCCACCACCGCCAGCCCGAGGTCCGCGGACAGGATCCGCTTCTTCTCCTCGAGGACCACCCGCAGCGCCGCGTTTCCCAGCGCCGGGTCCTGCCTCATGCCCCTGGTGAACGCCCGGCGCGCCTGCGCCTCGGTCAACCCGCGCGCGGTCACCAGCACCCGGTGGCGCAGCGCCGGATCCAGCGGCCCGGCCCCATCCTGCGCCCGCACCGCCTTCGCCACGACGTCGAGCACCGCTCCCAGCTCCTGCTCGTCCGGCAGCGGCAGCCGCAGCACCGCCGTCTCGGTCGCCAGCCCCTCCGGCACCGAGAGTCGTGGGGCCACCACCGCCAGACACCGTCCCTCCGCCGCCAGTCGGGGCGCCAGATCGCGCACCTTCCGGGCCACCAGCGGATCGGCCAGCGCCTCGTGGAAATCGAGCAGCACCGCCAGGACCGGGGAAGGAGCCTTGAGCACCGCGTCCAGCATGGCCGCCGGCTCCCGCGCGCCGGGCGCGATCGGATCCAGCCCCCGGTGCCTCGACCAGACCCCGACCGCCGCGTCGAAGCCCACCGCGGCCGCCCGGCAGAGCTCCACCGCCCGCTCCTCCTCGGTCGTGACCACGTAGACGATGGGCGTCCCGGCCGACCAGAGCTCCGCGATCTCGCGCGCGACTGGATTCACGGTAAGTCCTCCACGTCGGCGGTCGCCATCATGGCCTCCTCGAAGGAGGTCGCCCCCGAGGCCACCTTTCGGATCGCGTGCTCGCGCAAGGTGCGAAGCCCGTCCTGCCGCGCGGTCCGGTGGAGCACCTCCGGCGTGGCGTTCTCGGCCACGAGGTGGCGCAGCCGCGAGTTGATGGGCAGGAGCTCGAAGATCCCGGAGCGGCCGTAGTACCCGGTGTGGCGGCACTTGGCGCACCCCGTCCCGCGCCGCGCCACGAGCTTGCCGGCGTAATCCTCGGGGTGTCGCACGCCGAGCGCCTGCACCTCGTCGGCGGAGAGCGGGACGTCCTGCGCGCAGGCTGGACAGACCATCCGCACCAGCCGCTGCGCCGCGATACCCGTCAGCGTGGCCGCGATGAGGAAGCTCGGGACCCCGAGATCGCGCAGCCGGGCCACCGCACCCACCGAGTCGTTGGTGTGGAGCGTGGTGAGCACCATGTGGCCGGTCAGCGCCGCCTGCACCGCCTGCGAGGCGGTCTCGCCGTCCCGCACCTCGCCCACCATGATCACGTCCGGATCCTGGCGGAGGACGTGGCGCAGGGCGTCGGCGAAGGCCGTCCCGGTCTTGGGATTGGCCGCCACCTGGTTGAACTGTTCGTGGACCATCTCGATGGGATCCTCGATGGTCACCACGTTGATGTCCGGCGCGGCCAGCGCCTGCAGCGCGGAGTAGAGGGTGGTGGTCTTGCCCGAGCCGGTCGGTCCGGTCACCACCACCAGCCCGTGCGGTCGGAGCAGCCACCGCTCGAACATGTCCCGCTCGTCCTTGAGGAACCCGAGCTCGGACAGGTCGCGCACCAGCACGTTCGGATCGAGGATCCGGATCACCACCTTGTCTCCGAAGGTGGTGGGCATGGTGGAGACGCGCAGCTCCATCTCGGTGTCGCCGCGCGCGGTCCGGATCCGGCCGTCCTGGGGCCTCTTGAGGGCGATGTCGAGCCGGCTCATGATCTTGAACCGGTTGGCCATCGCCCCGTGGACCACCTTGGGGATGCGGTAGATCGGGTGGAGCACGCCGTCGATCCGCATCCGGATGATCGACTCCTCCCGCCTCGGCTCCAGGTGAATGTCGCTGGCGCGCTGCTCAAACGCGTAGTGAAGAAGGTACTCCACCGCCGCGACCACCGGCTCGCTGGCCGCCTCCAGGGCGTCCAGGCCGCTCAAGTTGACGAACTGCTCCAGGTTGCCGAGGTCGGGGCCGGACCCCTGGACCTGGCTCTGCGCCTCCCGGATCTGCTCCCGAAACCCGTAGATCTCGGCGATGGCCCTGTCGATGTCGCTCGGCGCGGCGAGCACCGGCGTGATCTCCGTCCCGGTGAGGCCGCGCAGGCTCTCGAACAGCTCGTGGTCGTACGGATTGGCCGCCGCC
>Ga0302321_100003232_pt1 | contig 13977 bp, 13 predicted proteins | sample Fen_T0_1_FD_202505 | JGI IMG/M metagenome (GOLD analysis project Ga0302321, IMG submission 202505) | Peat permafrost microbial communities from Stordalen Mire near Abisko, Sweden - Fen_T0_1 | ecosystem: Environmental > Terrestrial > Soil > Wetlands > Permafrost | place: Sweden: Abisko...
CCTCGCGCGTATCGAACTACCGCGCCCAAGCGAGCCTGCCCGACTTCATGGCCAAGCACGGTGTGGCCGGTATTGCGGGCATCGACACCCGCGCTGTTACCCGGCGCTTGCGCATCGGCGGCGCCCAGCGCGCGCTGATCACGCGCAATGTGGCCGACCCGACCGCCGCCGTCGAGCGGGCGCGCAAGCACCCCTCGCTGGAAGGCCGCGACCTGGTCAAGGAAGTCACCTCGGCCAAGCCCTACGACTGGAACCAGGGGCTGTGGCAAACGCCCGGCAACCCCAAGAGTGATTCGCCGGTGCGCCATCGCGTGGTGGCCTACGACTTCGGCATCAAGCGCGGCATTCTTCGCCGACTGCGCGCCACGGGGTGCAGCGTTCACGTGGTGCCGGCGCAGACCTCGGCCAAGGACGTGCTGGCCCTGAAGCCCGACGGCATCTTTCTATCCAACGGCCCTGGCGATCCCGCGGCGGTCACCTACGCGGTGGAGGCCACTGCCGAGCTGTGCGGCGCTGGCCGGCCCATGTTCGGCATCTGCCTGGGGCACCAGATCCTCGGTCTCGCCTTGGGTGGAAAAACCTACAAGCTCAAGTTCGGCCACCACGGCGCCAACCACCCGGTCATGGATCTGACCACACGCAAGGTGGAAATCACCTCACAGAACCATGGCTTCGCCGTGGACGTGGATTCCCTGGCCGGCAAGGCCGTGCTAACCCACATCAACCTGAACGACAACACCGTCGAAGGCATGCGCCACGATCGCCTGCCCATCTTCAGCGTGCAGTACCACCCCGAAGCGTCGCCCGGTCCCAACGACCCGAGCTACCTGTTCGACCGCTTCGTCAAACTGATGGACGAAGCCGGGCGGTGAGCGCGACCGAGACCTCGGCCGGGGACTTCGATCCTGGCCTCATCCACACCCTGCTCGACGAACTGGCGTCGCGCTTCGCCGGCCCTGGCTACCAGGCGGAGATCACGGCGGCCCGCGAGGAGTACTTTACCCGCTCGGGCAAGGTCTTCGAGGACGACGCTGAAGTCCACGAAGCGCGGACGGTCTCGTTCCTGGAGTGGTACGTGATCGAGCGACCCCTGGTATCCGGCCTGCCCCCGGTGATTGTGGCGCTCGAAGATGCGCGCGCTCGGCCCGGCTCGGCCTCTCGGTTGCAAGCCCTGGCCAGCCTGGCGGGCAGCCATCGTAGCCTCTTCGACATCGCCCATGTGGACGGCAACGCTATCGAGCTGGAGGACGTGCTGGGCGGGGCGCGTTTTCGGGTGGTCGAGCGCCGCAGCACCATTGGATTCGAGGTGGGGTCGCTGGTCGAGACCCGGGTGGTGTGGGACGGCGAGCAGCCGGTCTTCGCCAAGACCTTTCTTTTCCATCCCCGCGATGCGCGCAGCGATGTCCTGGACTACGTCGACGGCGCCCTTGCCGCGGGCACGGAGCGCGACGAAATCATGTTTCATTTGGCCCAGCTGTACCTGCGCTGGCACCGTCACGGGCACAGCAACGCGGCCCGCATTTACAAGGGCACCTCGACGATTGGTCCCGTTCCGCTTTGAATCCATCATGACATGTACTAGAAAGCAGTGGCTCGCGAGCGCGTCGCAACTTCCCGTACGCCATCGCCAGCGGAGAACAAGATGCCAGTAGTAGTTGTCGTCGGCGCTCAATGGGGCGATGAAGGCAAGGGTAAGGTCGTTGACCTGCTGACCGAACACGCACACATTGTGGCGCGCTGGGGCGGCGGGGCCAACGCAGGCCACACCATCGTCGTCGACGGAAAAAAGTACGTCACCCACCTGATTCCCTCGGGGGTTCTGCGTCCGGGCGTGACCTGCGTGCTCGGCGAAGGCATGGTCATCGATCCCAAGACCTTGGTCGAGGAGATCCGGGCCTTTCGCGGCCAGGGCTTGCTCGCCAGCGATCGGGATTTGATCGTCTCAGGCCGCGCCCACCTGACTTTTCCACACCATCGCGATCTTGATCGTTCGCGGGAGGCCCAGCCCGGCGCCATCGGAACCACCCAGCGTGGCATCGGTCCCACCTACGAAAGCAAGGCCTCTCGCACGGGGCTGCGCATCGATGATCTTCTCCGGCCTGAACGCCTGCGCCGCAACCTTGAGCGCAACATCGCCTACGTTGCCGCCGCTCTCGACAAATTCGGAGCGGCAAAGCCGGATCTCGATGCCCTGGTCAAGGAATACCTGGCCTATGGCGAGGAGATTCGTCCCTTCGTGCGCGATGCCTCGCGCTTCCTCTACGAAGAAATTCGCAAAGGCCAGAACGTGCTCTTCGAGGGCGCGCACGGCGTGCTCCTCGATCTCGACCACGGCACCTATCCCTTCGTGACCTCGTCCTCAACCACGGCAGGCGGCGCCTGCACCGGTTGCGGAATCGGTCCGACCTCCATCGACACGGTGGTCGGCATCGTCAAGGCGTACACGACCCGGGTGGGCAACGGCCCGTTCCCGACCGAGCTTCTGGACAAATCGGGCGAGCGCTTGCGCGAAGTCGGCCGCGAGTTCGGCAGTACCACCGGCCGGCCACGCCGCTGCGGCTGGCTCGACTTGCCAGCCTTGCGCCTGACCATCCGCCTGTCTGGCATCCATTCGCTGGCCCTGACCAAGCTGGATGTCCTCGATGGGCTTGACGAGGTCAAGCTTTGCGTTGCCTACCGCTTGAATGGCAAGTTGCTCGACGAGATGCCTCTCGATCCCGACGACCTCATGCTGGTCGAACCCGTCTACGAGACGTTGCCGGGATGGCCCGCACGTGGTGCCAATGCCGCGCCAGCCACTAAGATCGAGGATCTGCCCCAGGCCGCTCGAAACTATCTTGCGCGCATCGCCGAACTGGTCGGCGTCTCCGCATCGCTCATCTCGTGGGGACCATCGCGCTCCGAGACAATCCTAAGAAGCAATCCGTTCCTGGAGGCTAGTGCCAACTAGCGCGATGCGAGAGTCACGTTGTGAGGGTGAATCCCCGAAGCATGTTGCTAGGAATGTCGTTTGCAGGCTGCTCTTCTGGCAGAATCCGGCTTGCCACCTAATGACTCCTATCTATAATCGCCCGCCTAGCCGTCCGTCGATGCCCGTCGAAACGAGGAGCCCATGAAGATCGTCTGTGATGCCTGTCAGGCTAAGTACTCGATTGCTGACGAGAAAATCCAGGGTAAGGCATTCAAGATCCGATGCAAGAAGTGCAACCACATCATCGTTGTCAAAACGGGTGGTGAGGGTGCCGCGGCGTCGGCTGCTCCTGCTGCGGCTCCCGTGGAGAAGTCCAAGCCCGCGGCCGCGCCGGCTGTCGACCAGGGCGCCTGGCACGTCGTGGTAGATGGCGAGCAAGTCGGACCGCTGACGGACGCCGAGGTCAAGGATCGCCTTCGGCAGGGCAAGATCAATTCGGACACGCTGGTTTGGAAAGAGGGTTTCGCCGACTGGATGCAGCTCTCGACCGTTCCCGAGCTGACCGCCATTCTTGCCCGGATTACCCGGCAACCCTCGCCCAAAGCAGGGGCACGCGAGTCAGCGGCTCGGGAACCGGCACGTGCGTCTGGCGCCATGCGGGCGGTGGCTGAGCCCGCCCAGGCCGCCGAGGCCGATCCTTTTGCGGCGGCGACGGTGATCACGCCTGCGGGGACTGCCGATCTGTTTGCGTCGGCGACCGCGCCTTCGGCGGTTCCGTCGCCCGTGGCTCCGGCCCCTTCCTCGCCGTTCTTGTTCGGGGGCATGTCGTCGCAGCCGGCCGAACCCGTGGCGGCCAAGTCTCCCGGCAACGGTGCCGGATCGACCCATCTGACCGGCCAGCGCAACGAGAACTCGGTGCTTTTCTCGCTATCGAATCTTGAGGCGCTGGCGGTACCAAGCCATTCAGCCGGGATTCGTTCTCCCTCAGGCAGCTCCAACACCGAGGGCTCTGGGCTCATCGACATCCGCTCCATGGCTGCGATGACGCTCAACGACGGCGCGCCCAGCGATTTTCGCCGCGGAACCGACGCCCTGCCGACGTTCTCCACGCCGCAGTTTTCGCCCGTGGCGCCGGTGCTTCTGCCCATGTCGACCAGTGGCCCGCCAAAGTGGGTCTACCCCGTGCTTGCCTTGCTCGGCGTTGGCATCTTGGTTCTTGGCTACGGCATCTACAAGGTCGCGGCCGCGCCACCGCCCGGGCAGCCCGTGGTGGTCGTGGCGCCACCTCCGCCGCCACCTCCACCGCCGCCCGCTGCGGCGCCACCTGCTGCGGCCAATCCTGCTGCAGCGCCGACCGCCGAAGGCGCCAAACCGGCCTCTGCCGAAGCCAAACCTTCCGTCGAGGAAAAGGCTCCCGACAAGGGCAAGGGCGACAAGGCCAAGGGTGAGAAGGTCCATCGCAAGAGCAGCGAAACCGCTTCGAGCAAGGGCTCGGGCGATTCCAAGAAAGGCTCTGAAAGTGGCTCGACCTCGACGTCTTCTTCCGATTCGTCGGCCACGAAGTCGTCCGGCAAGAAGGGCGGCAAGTCCCTCGACGACCTGCTCGGTGAGGTTGGCAGCAAGAAGGGGGGCGGCGAGGATCCGCTCAAGCCCGCGCCTGCTGCGGTCAAGCTGATCACGCTCACCCAGAGCGACATCGTCAACGCCATGAAAGGTGTGCAACCCAAGGTGCAAGCTTGCGCCAATCAATTCAAGGCTCCCGGCACCGCCATGGCAACCATTAGCGTGGCGTCGGGCGGAAAGGTCAGCTCGGCCACGGTGACCGGCAAGTTCGCTGGCTCGCCCACCGCGTCTTGCGTCGAGACCGCTGCCAAGTCAGCGAAATTCCCACCCTGCCAGTCGATGACCTTCCCCTGGCCCTTCACGCTCAGCCCTCGATAGTTCGGTGCAAACAGCAAGAGAGTATCAAGGCCCAGTGGCCACCGCAGTTCGCGCGCACATAGCCGGTACGGTCTGGAAACTGGAGGTATCGTTCGACGATGAAGTCGAAGAGGGCCAGACCGTCGTCATCCTGGAGTCCATGAAGATGGAAATGCCAGTCGAAGCGCCCATTGCGGGACGGGTGACCGCGATCCATGTGGCGCCCGGGCGATTCGTCGAAGAAGGCGAAGCGCTTATGGAGCTGGGCTAGTCGGGGCAGGCCCGGGCGGGCCCGCGTCGGGCGGCGGCAGCGCTGGCTCGGGCTTGCGCGGTGGCGGCGCGGGTGGCCCATGATCGTCGCGCAGCTTGGCCACGAATTTGTCGAGCAACGTCTGCTCGTACCTGCGCGGCAGGTCGGGAATGGAGATGGCAATCCGCGTGGCGTCGCGGCCCTCGCGGTCATTGGCGCGGATGAGCTCCAGCGATCCCTTGCACGGCTTGGGCCCATCCGTGAATTCGAAAAGGACATAGGCGGCCGCTTCGTCCTTTTCGGTCACTGGAAATCCGCGATCGACGCGCAAAAAGCGCACGGCCGCCGGCCAAACGCTGGTGATCGGGTACGGCGCGATCTCGAGCGTGCGCGCCCAGCCCAGGGCAGGGACGAGGCAGGCGGCGGCAAGCGCGGCCCACGCAACACGGCGCCTGAGGGAGATTGGGAGGGACATCATTCGCCCCCATGTTCGGCGGCGCGCTTGGACTCTACCATCATGGTGCGCAGCGAGCCCGCGCGCTCACCCACGAAAAGCAGGGCGAGAAAGCCGAACGCCACGTACCAAACGAACTGGATCCCGTGCAGGGCGATGGCGTAGGCGCCACCCACTGAGTTGAGGATGGATTCGGGCAGGTAGGCGGCGAGCGCGAGCACGATACCGGCGTGGAACTGGCCCACCAGCCCAGGGGCATTGGGAAGGGAGATGAGCACTCCGGTGAAGGCCATGGCTGCGAAAGCAGCATGGATGGGGATGGGAAGATGCATGAGCCTAGCCAGAAGCCACATGCCAAGCCCGTTGATTCCCCAGTACAGGGCCGTTTGGAACAGGAACGGGAGCATGTCGCGCGCGTGTCCCAGGGCGCGAAACCCCTGAATCAGCGCGCGCAGTTTGTCGGCCAGCTTGTGCGCGAACTTGGGCGAGATCCGTGGCAAGCAGGTGACCGTCAACGCCAGTTGGATGGTGGCTTCTGGCCAGCGCAGGGAAAAGCCAAGAAAGGCCGTGAGCCCGAGAAACCCGAGCAGGGCCAGCCACGAGGACACCGCCAGCATGGGTGGATAAGCGTGGCCGCCCGGGGCCAGCGAAAAAAGATAGGTCACGAAAAGCAGGATCGCGATGACCAGCCCGTCGACGATGCGCTCCACGGCCACGGTGCCCAGCACCGCGCTCATGCGCGACTGTCCTTCGCGAACGACGTAATAGGGGCGGGCGAATTCACCCAGGCGAAAGGGCAGCGCCAGGATGGCCATGAACCCTACCGTCGAGATAACCATGAGCCGCCCGAAGGGCAGCGACACGCCAATGGCACGCAGCAAGTACTTCCAGCGCCAGGCCCGGAAGAGGTGCAGTGGCACAAGCGTCAGCGCGTAGAGAAATACAGCCGACAGCGGTATCGAACGCAGCACGGCCTTGGTCTGTTCGAGATCGATCTTGTACAGGGCGAGGACGATGCACAGCACGCCGACCGTCAGCGAGAGGACTATTTGGGCGATGAGCTTCACGGTGTCGGTGGGGCAGCGTCGATTAGGGCAGTTCGCCCGACAAGATACGTCGGGGGTTCTCTTCGAGCAATCGTGTGAGACCGGCCTGGCCCAGGCGCTTGCGGATCCATTCCAGGCCGCCGGCCACGGTGTCTTTGCTGTCGGGGCTGTGCAGGTCCGACGCCACCGCGTGGGCGATGCCGTCTTCGACCAGTCGGCGCGCAGTCTTGGTTTCTGCGCGGTTGTGGGTGCCGGCCAGGGCTTCCAGATCCACGACCATGGCGGCCTGTTTGCCCATGGTTTCCGCGAAGGCCGAATCGCGCTGGACGGCCAAGTAGCGCTCAGGATGGGCCATGACTGGCAGGCAACCCGAGATGCGGATTTCGAAGAGCGCCTCTTCCAGGTGCGGCGGCGGGAGCACCGGGTTCACTTCGAAAAGAAACGCCCGCCGACCGTCGTAACAAGGTACGGTGTGCTTGCGCAGGCGCTCGATGAGGATCTCGTCCCAGAAGTTTTCCGCTCCCAGGCGAATGCGCACGGAGGGATGGTGTTTCTTGCCCTCGGACTGACATGCGTCGAGGGCACCCGCGATGGCCTCGGCGGTCGGAATGAACAGGCCATTCCTCTGGTGCGGCGTGGCGCATATCTCGGCGAAACCGAGATCCGCCAGGACCTGCAGCATTTCCATGCTGGTTGCCAGATCCGGCGCTCCGTCATCAAGGCCAGGCAAGAGGTGGCAATGGAGATCAATGTACTGCGCCACGTGTTTCCCGGCGCAAACCATAGCGGATCTTGCTTCGATCCGCCGCAATTTACCGAGCGGTTGAGGAGGCGAGAAAAATGCATCCGGTGACGATTGGGGCTTGCGCGAAAGGGAACACCGATTGCAAATTCAGCACCCGGGAGGAATGGATTTAATGGGCGACAAAGTTGCTCTGCCGAGTCTCAGTTTACCGAAGCAAAGAACCCACTGGTCAGTAGGCGTCGTCATCGCTGCCGGCGTACTTCTGATCATCCTGGGCGCTGCCTTCTATACCGTCCAGGTTCGCCAGCGGGAGGCCGAAGAGGCTTTCGCCAAGCGCCAGACGGATCATACGGAGATGCTCAAAGCCGAGACCCAAAAGGCCAAGGCCGAGGCCGAGCGTGCTTCTGCCGAGGCCAAGAAGAAGGAAGCAGAAGCCGCCGCCTCCAACGCGGCAGCCGCCCAAAGCAAGGCCGCCCAGGCCAACGGCGGCGTTGGCGACGACGCTGCGAAGAACAAGGGTGGCAAGAAGAAGCCTGGCAGCAAGAAGCCTGGAGGAAAAACCACCGCCGCTACCACGGCGTCAGGGCCGGCACCGGCCGCTCCTGGCTCGCCTCCCAAGCCAAGCACCAAGGCCAGCAAGGACATCGACGACTTGCTCAAGGGCTTTAAGTAGGGCTCTGATCTGGGGGCAACCGGCCCCAGGCGTGGGGGGAAGTCCCCAGGATCCGCGGATGCGCTTGGCCCTAATCGCCTTCGCGGCGGGCTAAGATCTCTTCGATGCGCGTGCGCAGATCTCCGTCGCGCAGGGTGACGGTCACCGCGTCGCCTGGTGCCAGCCCCTGGTGGCTGCGCAATACCTTGCCATCGGGGCCGCGGGTTAGGCTGTAGCCGCGGTCGAGGACCTTGAGCGGCGAGAGCGCGTCGAGCTTGCTGGTGAGGGCTTCGAGGGCGCGCCGCCGTCCATCCAAGAGCTGCGCGCCCAAGCGCGACAAGCGGCGTTCGAGCAGGCCGAGGGCCGAGCGCTGGTCCGCGATCCGGCGCTGGGGGTGGGCGCGAAGCAGCCGCCCCTCGACGGACTGGAGCTCCTTGCGCCGGCGCGAACAGGCGTTGCCTAGCGCACGTGAGGCACGCTCGGCAAGCTCGTCGAGACCCTGGCGGCGGTCGTCGATGAGCCGGCGCGGATCGCCTAGTCGGGCTCGCGCGCGTTCGAGCGCGAGGCGGCGTGCGCCTACCTGGCCCAGCAGGCCACGGCCCAGTCGGCCCGCGAGCACCTGCACCTCGGCCAGCAATTCGGCCGCCACGGGGACGGCAAGTTCAGCGGCCGCCGACGGTGTTGGGGCGCGCACGTCAGCGACGAAATCCGCGATGGTGAAGTCGGTTTCGTGTCCGATGGCCGAAATGGTGGGCAGTGGGCAGGCGGCGATGGTGCGCGCCAGGGATTCGTCGTTGAAGGCCCACAGATCCTCCATGGAGCCACCGCCACGGGCTAGGATGATCACGTCCACGTCGGGCACTTGGCAAAGCGCGATCAGCGCAGCCGCAATGGACGCCGCTGCGCCTTCGCCCTGGACCGGCGTTGGGGCCACCAAGATGGGCACGGGAAATCGCCGGTGGGCGACGCGTACGATGTCGCGAATCACGGCCCCCTGGCGTGAGGTGACCACGCCGATTCTCCGTGGCAAAAAGGGCAGGGGACGCTTGCGCGCGCTATCGAACAGGCCTTCGGTCAAGAGCTTTTGCTTGAGCGCCTCGAAGGCCAGCGCCAGGGCGCCCGCGCCCGCGGGCTCGATGGCGGAAACCTGAAGCTGGAAGCGGCCGCGGCCTTCGTAGATGGTCAGCTTGCCCCGGCAACGCACCAGCTGTCCGTCGCCGAGGCGGAACTTCAGGCGGGCGGCATCGCGTGAATACATCACGCAGTCGAGCTGCGCCTCGGTGTCCTTCAAGGTGAAGTAGAGGTGGCCATTGGCGGAGCGTTTGCAGCCCGAGACCTCGCCCTCGACGCGCACGTCGCCGAAGCGGGCTTCCATGGTTTGCCGGGCGGCCCGTACCAGCTCGGCAACCGCGAGAATGCGTGCCTCTTTGGCGGGCGGCGGGGCGGGCGGCGGGGCGGCTTCACTGGGCGGCGCTGGTTTGGGGGCGAGCGCGATGAATCGCTGTTCGAAGGAAAGCTGGGGGCTGGGGCTTGGCTTCTCGCCCTTGCCGTCGCCGCCGGTGGGCTCTTTCTCCTCGGGCCGGCCGCGCCGCACTTTCACCGCGCGCCTCGCGTGGCCGCGCGCTCGTAGTCCGCCGCGTCCGTGCGCATGCGGTCGAGATCGCCGTGGGCCGTGCGTTTGAGTTGTTCGGCGCGTGCCGCGAATCCGGAATATCCCCAACCCCAGAAACGGTTGTGGGCCTTGCGGTAGCGCAGCTCACCCGCCGGGGTGGCGATGGTGCTGCTTTCGCCGGATGCGTCCATCTCAGGTAAACGCGCGCCCGCCGCCGCCAAGAGCGCTTGGGTGGTGGTCCATTCCTCGGGCGTCAGCATTTTCGCGAAGAGCGTTTGCGCGCTTTCGCTGGTGGCCCCGGGTTCAAAGCGAGCGAGCAGGCGGGTGCGCTCGGGCCCTTCCGGAACCGCGCTTTGCGTGATGTCGTAGCACTCGCGCCAGGCGCGCTCGATGGTCATCCATGACCAGCGGGTGTCTTGATCCAGGGCGTTCCACAGGTTCATGCCGTCACGCGCGGCCACGGCGGAGGCTAGCCGCGCATGCGCTTCGGCCGGGGTGCGTGCGCGGCCGGCGCCGCAGCTGGCGCAGGTCAGGATGAGAAGGGCGAGTATGATGGCTTTCATGGCAGGAGGCGGCTGGCGCAAAAGGCTGGGCGGCCGCTACGCTAGTTCTGCCCGATGGGGTGTGCAAGCAGTTGTTCCTTTGCCCAAGCGCGTGGGTGAAGGCGGGTTTTGCCCGACGGAACCCATCGCGGGGGTTCGAAAGGACCCTCTCAGGGTCCTTTCTTTAGATGGATTGTGCTAAATTCCTTCGCTCTCGACGGTGACAGACACAGGCGAAAAAGGATCGCAGCCTCCGCTGGATTTTCCCGAGCTCGAATCGGGGTGGGGCAGCGCGTCCTCCGACGAATTCGCCCACGTTCCTTCGTCCCGTCGGCGCCACCCCGCCATTGCCCTGGCAGCGACAGCCCTGGCGGTCTTTCTCATCTACCAGATCCACGACGACCTGCTGTTTGCGCTTTCCCATTCCGAGGCGACCGATATCGGCGACGCGCGCACCCTGGCGGCGACCCCGGTAGGCAAGGCGCCCATCAACCAGCACGTGCGTCTGACCGGCATGGCGGATCGGGAGAGCGGGGTGGTCATTGATACCGCCGGCTCGTGGAAGTTCACGCAGTTCTTCCGCTTGTTGGGCACGCGCAGCCGGGTCTTTGTCAGCCGCGTACCCGATCCCATCCCCGTCGAGCAGGCCGAGAAGGATGTCTTCGTCGGGCGGCTGGTGCGCTTCAGCGATCTGTCCTTCCAGGCTGCGATTCGCAAGCATTTCGCCAATCGGGTGAGCGCGACGCACTTCTTTTCGCCGTCCGCGGTCCGCGACCGGGTGGCCACCAGCAACGGCGGCCCGGCGGGTCTCGCCGACATGCTGGGCGAACAGGTTTCGCTGGCCCCGACCGACGAGCTTTCCATCGACGTGGCCCGGCCCGCCGACATGGCCGTCGAACTACCGCGCGCCAAGACGCCCGACATGACCGCGGCCCGCGCGGCCGTCGAACAGCGTGGCGGTCAGGTTCTCGACGAGGTGGTCAAGGCGTCGGATGCCAAGGCCATCGCGCTGGTGGTGACCTTCCCAGCAGACAAGCGCGACGTGGGCATGCATGCGCTGTCCGAGCTCGACGAGCATGTGCGCTTTCTTCCCGTGCGCAGAACGCACACGGTCCCCATTTCTGGGCTGGCTGCCGTCAAGGATGGACTGCGCATCCAGACCGCCGGCGAAAGCAAGGAACTGCCGCTCGCGCAGATCCTGGCCATCAGCACCCAGTCCACCGTGCAGATCCCCGACGATGCCCTGCTCTTGCTCGAAGGCGAGCGTCCGCGCGATCACCTCAAGGTTCTCATCATCGCGGCGTTCCTGCTTGGCTTTGCCGTGGTGAACCTTCTCGCCATGCGCGCGCGAGGATAGGCTTTCCCCATGCAGAGAATCTACGATACCCGCGAAGGAAAGAAGGTCGACCTGCAACTGCGCGAGGCGGGCAAGGTTGGCATCTACGCCTGTGGCGTCACCGTGTACGACTTGTGCCACGTGGGCCACGCGCGCACCTTGATCGCCTTCGACGTGATCGTGCGCCACTTGCGCCAGCGCGGGCTGCAAGTTCGCCTGGTCCGCAACATCACCGACGTGGATGACAAGATCATCCGCAAGGGCCATGCCGAGGGCCGCGACGCCTCCGAGGTGGCCAGGTTCTACGCCGACGCCATGGCCGCTGATATGTCCGCGCTGGGTATCGCCGCGCCCGACATCGAGCCGCGAGCCACCGAGCATATCGCGGAGATGATCGACGTCATCCGGCGCTTGGAAGAGCGCGGTCTGGCCTACGCCGCCGAGGGCGATGTCTACTATTCGGTGTCGGGATTTCCGGGCTACGGCGGGCTGTCGGGGCAAAGCATCGACGATCTGCAGGCCGGCGCGCGCATCGAAGTGGGCGAGAACAAGCGCAGTCCGCTCGATTTCACGCTGTGGAAGGGGGCCAAGCCGGGCGAGCCCCAGTGGCCAAGCCCCTGGGGACCGGGGCGCCCGGGCTGGCACATCGAGTGCTCGGCCATGGCCCACAAGTACCTGGGCGATGCCTTCGACATTCACGGCGGCGGTTCGGATCTGATCTTTCCCCATCACGAGAACGAGATCGCACAGTCCGAGGGTGCCTACGGATCGTTCGCGCGCCACTGGATGCATTCGGGAATGGTCAACTTCGGCGGCGAGAAGATGTCCAAGTCGCTGGGCAACGTGGTGACCATTCGCCGCGTGGCCGAGACGCACGATCTCGAAGCCTTGCGTCTGCTGCTCATCAGCGTGCACTACCGCAGCCCGGCCAACTTCACCATCGGCCGCACCGCCGATGGCCAGGCGGCGTATCCCGATCTCGACGAGGCCGAGGCCCGGCTCGACTATTTCTACCGCACGCTGGAGCGCCTGGATGCCTTCCTGGCCCCGCTGCTCGCCAAGCTGCCCGCGGATTTGCCACCGTCCGAGTTGGCCAAGAATGCCGGCGCGGCTATGGACGACGATTTCAACACCGCGGCTGCCATCGGGCATCTCTACGATGCTTTCGTGCTGGCCAACAAACTGCTCGACGATCCCAAGGCCATGCCCAAGCCCGAGCGGCAACAGACCCTGGCCGCCATCGCGCGCGACGCTCGTGTGGTTGGTGCGACGCTTGGAATCATGCTCAGGCCGCCGTCGGAGTTTCTGCTGGCGCGGCGGGATCGCCTGTGCGTCCGGCGCAACATCGATCGTGGCGCCGTCGACGCGCGCATCGCGGATCGCACCGCCGCGCGCGCGGCCAAGGACTTTAAGCGCGCCGATGACATCCGCGCCGAGCTCAAGGCGACGGGCGTGGAATTGATGGACACGCCCACGGGCACCACCTGGCGCGTAACCAGCTAGGGCGAAGGTCGAGGTCGCGTGATCGGCGTATTCGATTCGGGCTTCGGCGGTCTGACGGTCCTGCGGTCGCTGGTTGCGCGCTTGCCGCAATACGATTACTTCTACCTCGGCGACAGCGCGCGGGCACCCTACGGCAGCCGCAGCTTGGAGGTCGTGCACAGCTTCACCCGTGAGGCGGTCGAGTTTCTGTTCGAGGCCGGCTGTCCACTGGTGGTGCTCGCCTGCAACACGGCCTCGGCTCAAGCCCTGCGCACCCTGCAGCAGCGGCATCTGCCGGCGTATCGTCCCGATCGTCGCATTCTCGGTGTGGTGCGGCCGTCGGCGGAGGCGTTGGCCGGGTTGCCACCGGGCGCAATCCCCGGGGTGACCCAGCCCTCGTTGGCCGAAGGAACCGTGGCCGTGCTGGGCACCGCGGGCACGGTGGCGTCGGGCTCGTACGGCCTGGAGCTCGCCAAGCTGGCGCCGCGTCTGCACCTCATCGAGCAGGCCTGCCCGCTGTGGGTGCCGCTGGTGGAGGCCGGCGAAACCTCGGGGCCGGGCGTGGACTACTTCCTGCACATGTACCTCGATCCGCTGTTCGCGCGGCCAGTTTCGCCGACGCGACTGCTGCTCGGCTGCACGCACTACCCGCTCTTGCACCAGGGGATCCAGGCCCTGGTGCCGCCAGCGGTCGAGATTATCGACCAGGGAGATCTGGTGGCAGAGCGCCTGGCGGACTGGCTGGTCCGGCACCCGGACATGGCGCATCGGCTGTCGCGCAACGCCGGCCGGCGCTACGCCACCACCGACGATCCGGCCTGGTTTGCGGCCCAGGGCGAGCCCATCATGCGCGCGCCCATCGCGGTCGAGCGCGTTCGCCTTGCACCCTGGCTGAACGAAAAAAGCTGACCAGGCTAGTCGCTGCCCAGGACTTGGCGGACTTTGTCGGCCAAGTCCCGTACGGAAAACGGCTTCTGAATGAACTCGACCGCTTCGTCGAGGGCGCCATGATGGGCGATGAGGTCGT
>Ga0302321_100003235_pt1 | contig 13970 bp, 12 predicted proteins | sample Fen_T0_1_FD_202505 | JGI IMG/M metagenome (GOLD analysis project Ga0302321, IMG submission 202505) | Peat permafrost microbial communities from Stordalen Mire near Abisko, Sweden - Fen_T0_1 | ecosystem: Environmental > Terrestrial > Soil > Wetlands > Permafrost | place: Sweden: Abisko...
TCCGCGCGAACTCGTAAACACGTCGATGAAACGGCGGGACGAGCGCCATGTCCAAGACTATTTGCTCCAGATCACTCGCCTCTCCGCGAAGCAAAGTAACGATGCGGTCGATCGCTCGTTGCACGACGGCGGGCGTCGCGCTCTCTTGCAGTTCTGGATAGCGCGCGAGCATGCGCCGACGCGTCGCGCCGGGCGTCGCCTCCGGCAAATGCACGCCGCAGATGCCGTTCGCCCCCCACGCTATTGCGCAAGGGCCGATGGCGGTGTCGAACAGAGCGAATCCGGGTGCGGTCATGGCGTCAGTGTGACCTAGAGCGCCGACCGGTTTGAAACCAACCCATAAACGAGCGATTCGCTGCAACGCACGGCCTCGTCGCTGCGCTCCTCGAAATAGCGCTGCTAGTCCTCCGGTGCTCGCTCCTCGGGCGTGCGTTTCGCTTCGGCCTCCCTCGTTTCTGCATTGGCTTCAAACCGGTCGGCGCTCTAGCAGTCACAAAAACTTGTGACTTGGAGAAACTTGCGCAAGTAAACGATACCAAAAGTCTGAACGGCCGTTCGTTAGCCCGATTCGTGCCTCTTGGCGCTTGACCCCGCGCCGCCGCCGGATTCTACGGGCTTCGTGAGTCATATACATTTCGTCGGTGGTGAGAAGGGCGGGGTCGGCAAGAGCGTGGTTGCACGCTTGCTCGCGCAGTGGTTCATCGATCGTTCGCTGCCGTTCGCGGCGGTCGACGGAGATCTATCGCACGGCGCGCTGGTTCGTATGTACGCGGATTACTCGCAGCCCGTCGACTTGGCCGATCCAGCGAGCGCGGATCAAATCGTCGATCGTGCTCTTGGCGCCGATCGCCGTGTGTTGGTCGATTTACCAGCTCAGAGTGTGCGCACGCTGTGGACTTGGCTGTCTGAAGCAAATGTCTTCGCCTTCGCCAAAGAGGCTGGCCTTCGCATGAGCTTCTGGCACGTCACGGACGGCGGCTTCGCTTCCGTTGGCGAGATTGACCGCTCGCTCGACTTGTTCGGCGACCGCTTCGAGCACAAGGTCGTCCGGAACTTGGGCCGCTCCAAGAATTTCACCCAGTTCGACGAGTCGAACGCCAAGCGTCACCTCGATCGATTGGGAGGCAAGACGATCGATCTGCCCGAGCTCGACTCGCAGGCCATGTACAAGGTCGACCGTCTCGGTTCGAGCTTCTGGGGCGCTATCCACAGCAGCGGCGAGCAAGCCCTCAAGCCGCTCGAGCGCCAACGCGTCCGCTTGTGGCTCGAGCGCAGCTACGCCCAGCTCGAAACACTGCACGACGCAATCTGAGCGTCAGCGCTCGTGGCCGGCCAGCCAACGCTGCAAGCCGCCGACCACGAACTCGGCTTGAACGGCGGAAAGGCCGATCAGGAGCGCCTCCGTGCGCCCGCCGACCAGCGTCACGAGCAGCGCACGTTGACAAAGCTGAATGACGCCGCTGCGCCCGATCCCGATGCGTTCGATCTGCGACCGCTGCAGCACGGAGGAGCGTCCGAAATAACGCGTCCTTGCCACTTCCAGCGCGCCTTCGCCGATCAGCACCGAACGCTGAGTCGGTCCCCGCAGCCAAGCGAAGAAGGGCAGGCCCAGGAACCAAAAAGCAATGAACACCTGATGACGCCAGGCCTGCACGAGCGAGAAGAGCAAGCCGAGCACGAGGATCAGTCGCGGCAGCGTCGCAAGTACGCGACTACCCGCCGTCAATTGCAGTTCTAGCCGCAGGCCAGCGGCCCCGGCCCGTTCGAGACGCAGCCCAGCGGGCAGCTCGACGCCGAACTCCGGGTCGCTCGGGTTTTGCGTCGGGTCGTCGGTTCCGGTCACGCAGGCACTTCTATCAAAAGTAACGCCGCCGAGCATCGGAAGTGCGCGGCCTGGACAAGTGCCCGACCCGCCTTAGATCAGCAATCTGCCCAAACTCCTGCTCGTCGCCGTGATTGCAGAAGATCCGCTCGTGCGCAGCGGCCTGGTGTCGCTGCTCGACGTCGAGCCGGATTTGTCCGTCGTGAGTCAAGGCAGCGCGCCCCCAGCGACCCTCGGCGATGTGCCCAACGCGGAGCTCTTGTTGTGGGATCTGGGGCCCCGCGCGACGCCTTCGCCTAGTAGTTTCGGGTTGGAACGCACTCCCACCTTGGCTTTGGTCCGGGACGAAGAATCCGCGCTCGAGCTGTTACGCGCGGGGGCGCTCGGCGTATTACTGCGGGGGGTGGAAGGGGAGCGACTGCTGTCTGCGCTGCGCGCCGTGGCGACGGGCGTCGGTGTGTTCGAGCCCGCCTTGGTGCGTGGTCTGCTGAGTGCGCGTGCAACGCCGCAAGATAATTTGGTGTTCACCCCGCGGGAGGCCGAGGTGTTGAGTTTGTTGGCTGAAGGTTTGTCCAACAAGCTGATCGCAGATCGCCTGAAAATCAGCGATCATACCGCCAAGTTTCACGTCAATGCGATCCTGAACAAGCTCGGCGCGGACACTCGGACGGAAGCCGTGGTCACTGCCGCTCGCCGCGGCTTGTTGATGTTGTGAGCGACACCTGCCCGATCGGCTAGGTGATACCTGACCGATCAGGCGATACCCAACGCTCGACGCGAGGCCTAACTTTCGTCTCATGACTACGAACGTCGCACAAGATTTCTCGAATGCCCTTGCTGACGCCGTCGAGCGCGTGAGCGCCAGCGTCGTGCGGATCGATTCCGGGCGCAGGCGCCCGGCGTCGGGCTTGGTTTGGTCGACGGACGGCCTGATCGTCACGGCGGCTCACGGTCTGGAGCGGGAAGAGGGCGTGGAAGTTGCGCTCGAATCCGGCGAGGCCCACGCAGCCAACGTAGTGGGCGTCGACCCGTCGAGCGACATCGCTTTGCTGCGCGTGGAAGGCGCGAGCTTTCAGGTGCCCGAGCACGCACCTCCGGATAGCCTCCGGCGCGGCCAAATGGTGCTCGCGCTGAGCCGGCCCGGGCGCACCGTGCGCTCGAACTTGGGCATCATCAGTGCCCTCTCAGGCGAATGGCGGGCGCCCGGCGGCGGTAAAATCGAGCGCTACATTCAGAGCGACGTCAGCCTGGAGCCCGGCTTTTCCGGGGGGCCCTTGCTGGACGTTTCCGGACGTGTGATTGGGCTGAACAGCGGCGGCCTGTTGCGCTCCACGGCCCTCACGCTCTCGACTCTGACCATCGAGCGCGTGGTCAGCGCACTCGCGGCGCACGGTCGGATACAACGCGGCTATTTGGGGCTGACCTCCGTACCTGCGCGACTACCTCGAGCGTTGGCCGAGAGCGCCGGTCAGCGCGTGGGACTCGTGGTGACGGGACTGCAGCCAAACGGGCCCGCGGAGGCGGCTGGATTGTTGCTGGGCGATGTGCTGCTCGGCTTGGACGGAGAACGCCTCGAGAGCATCGCTGACCTTCAAGCCGTGTTGGAAGAGCGCGCAGCGCGCTCGGTGAGCATGCGCTTGCTGCGAGCGGGGGCCGAGCACGGGCTTTCGGTGACCGCGGGCGCGAGGTCCTGACCATGCCGCGTTTGAGTGAATTCTCGGACGAGTTGGAAACCTTGGTGGAAACTTCCGCGCCGAGCGTGGTAGCGGTCGAGCACGGGCGCGGGCAGGGCAGCGGTATCATCGTCTCGGGTGACGGCTACGTGATCACCAACGCGCACGTCGTGCACGGCCGATCCGGCATGCTCAGCGTACGTTTGGCAGGCGGGGAAGAGCTGCGCGCCGAGGTCATCGGTGAAGATCACACCAGTGATTTGGCGGTGCTGCGCGTCGGCGCTCGTGGCCTCTCCAGCTTGTCGTTGGATGAGTCGCGGCGACTGCGCGTGGGGCAACTGGTGCTGGCCATCGGCAATCCGCTTCGCTTCGAGCGCTCGGTGAGCTTGGGCGTGGTCAGTGCCATCGACCGTAGTCTGCCGGGGCCGGGGGGCCGCCCTTTCGAGGGCTTGGTGCAGACCGACGCCGCGATCAACCCCGGCAATTCGGGCGGCCCATTGCTGGACGCGCGCGGTGCGGTGGTCGGCATCAATACCGCCGTGATTCCGCGCGCCAATGGCCTGGGTTTTGCGATCCCCGCGCACACCGCGGCCTGGGTGACCGCGGTCCTGATTCGCGATGGTCGCGTCGATCGCCCGCTACTCGGCATTTCTGCGCAGGGGATCGATCTGGCCCCGCGAATCGCGGCCGAAGTCGGCCAGCAGCGCGCGGTGCGCGTGCATGGGGTAGCGAGCGAATCTCCGGCCAGCGCGGCCAGGATCAAACCGGCGGATCTGCTGCTTTCCGCCAACGAAAGCGCCTTGTACAGCGTGGACGATCTGCAGCGCGTGCTCGTCCTCTCTCGTGGCAGCGACATCACCCTACGCCTGCGCCGCGACGGACAGGACCTTTCGCTGTCCGTCACGCCACAACTCAAGCGCCGCGCGGCCTGAGCTTCAGCTCTGCGGCGCCGGGCTAGTTGCCTGCCCAGCTTCCTTCCAACCGCGGATGCCGGCGCGCATCACGCTCACGTCGCTGTAGCCCGCAGAAGCCGCTCGCAGAGCGGCCTTGTCGGATGCCCGACATTGGGTGCCGCCGCAATAAAAGACGAGTTTGTCCGTCTTCGCTGCGGGCAACACGGTGAGCGGATAATCCTGGTGGCTGGCGAGCAGAACGGCACCGGGAACCACTCCGTACTCCTTGCGAGTGTCGCTGTCGTTTGCATCCAAGATGGTGGCGCTTCTGTCTTTGACGAGGCGTTCCACTTCACCGACCGTCACTTCGGCGATCTTCTTTTCTTCGGCGGCACCCGCGGGAGCAGCTCGTTCAGTCGATGAAGGAGACGCCGTGTGGCAGGCAACGGCCGACGTGACGCACAAGGCACTAGCGACCGTGAATTTGGCGATGCGAATGAACATGGTCGTAGTCTACGCCCTTCTGGTGGGATGCAAGTGAAGCTCGTGTGTCGACAAGTTTCGCTATCTGGCCCGAGCCGTCAGAATCAGGATGGGGAAGGAGAACCAGAGCGCTTCGCCGCGTCGCGTGACGCCCACGCCCAGCTCGTCCACACCCAGGTCATTTTCGAAGAGTTCTCGTAGTTTCTCCGCGCCCCCGGGCTCCGGAAAAGAGGCCGCCAGGCTGTCTGCCAGCGCCACTTCGAGGCGGCAATGGAGTTGCTCGGCAGCGGACGGCACAGCGTGACCGAGACGGCCTTGCCCGTCGGTTTCGAGAGCTTGAGTGCGTTCGCCACGAGCTCTGGCGCGTGGCTGATGAGTCGCCGCGGGCCTTTCGCGCCCGCGTTCACAGCGGCAAAACCGCCGTCTGTGTAGCGGGCGCTCGCCCAGTCTCGATCGTGACGGGGCTGACAGCGGGAGGAGACGCAGCGGTGCAGCGGGAGCGGCTGGTCGGGATGCGGGTGTATCGATTCGTAGCAGACGAGCTCTGCCTTGCGTGACGCGCTTCGCGATACCCGAGCGGGGTGAATCACCGCCCGAGCCCCCTCCGCTTTCGCCGCCAAACACCTCTCCTGGGCCGCGCGCGCACGCCATCATCCATGGATCGAGAGCGGGCGCCTCGCGCAGGATCCGCGTTATGGCAGCAAATTCGAGCCACAATCGCGGTCCGCTTTGGCTAAGGCCGGTGCCTGGGTTAGACCCCGGGACCCTCGCGTGCTCCTAGCCCTCCTCGTCGCCGTCTCTTCCGTGCTGCTCGGCGCGGCGTTGTCGTTCGTGCCCAGCACTTCGCGCGCGCTGCTCGGTTACATGCGGACCTTCGCCACACTGGCCGCGGTCGCGGTGGTAGTCACGCACCTGCTCCCAGAAGCTTTGCGTGAGCTCGGTCCGCTGTCGATTCTGTTGTTCCTGGCGGGTTGGTTCGCCCCCGCATTGGCTCATTTCGTCGGTCGACGCTCGACCAGTGGCCGCACGCAGCACGCAGTGCTCGAAGCGGGCTACTGGGGCTTGGTCGTGCACCACGTCGCGGACGGCATCGGGCTTGGCGCGTACACGCGCTTGCCCGTCGAACAGGGCTCGCACCTGGACGTGATCGTCGCGTTGGCTGCTCACACCGTACCTTTGATCGCCGTGGTCTCCTTGGCCTATCGCACGACCTTTGGGGCGCGATCGGCCGTCTTACGCTCCCTGGGTTTGGCGGGTGCGAGTGTGGTCGGCATCGGTCTGTCGAACTTGGTCGCCGCGCATATCATCGAGAGCTTTGCGCCGATCATCGCCGCCGTCGCGGCGGGCCTATTGCTGCACGTAGTGACGCATGATCTGACCGAAGATCCCGCGACCGGGCCGCTTGCCCGCTCAATCGACTTGCTGGCTGCCGGCTTGGGCGTCTCCGTCAGCCTACTCGGCGTTTGGCGAAGCACCGATCCTGGTACGCGCGAGTTTGCGCGCTGTCTTCTGCAGCTGAGCGAGCGGACCTCGCTCGTGATCTTGGTGGCGCTGCTTGCCGCCGCGTTCTCCTTGCGCATGCCAGACCGCGACTCCAAGTGGGCGCGCGCTGCGCTGCCGGCGGGCACGCTCGGCGCAGAGAGCGTGCTGCTCAGCATCGCCTTGTTCGGCTTCGTCGCCGCCGGGTTGCGGCTGATGGTCACCAGTCTCGCGCTCGCACTCTTGACCGGCTCCGCGAGCGAGCCGCCCCTTGCCGCGCTCGCGCCGCGTCAGCACTGGCGTACGCGTGCTTTGGAGGCACTCCAGTCTTCCGGACCGTGGCTAGTGCTCGGTCTGCTGATCGGTGCTCTGCTGACGAGCGTGCCAGTTTCGGTGCTGGGCCAGCGAGCTTCCGGCTCGCTCAGCGAGCTCTTGGTGGTGGCTCTGGTCGCGAATCTCACTCCAGTTGCGGCACCGGCCGCCATTTTGATTGCGGCCGGCTTCGCGGGTTTGGGCCTCCCCCCCGCTGCCATCCTGCTATTTGCGACGCTTGCCCCGATCGCCGATTCTTTGGGCTCTGCGCTGAAGGGGCGCTTGCTGGTCACGGTTTGTTGCGTAGCCCTGGCCGCCGCTTGCGATCGGCTGGGCTTGTCCGCGTCGCCGCTCGACGGCGCTCTCTCTCGAGGTGACTTGGGCACCCGCGCAGCGAGCGCGCTGACCGCACTGCTACTGTTCGGGATCTGGCAGCGCAGTGCGCGCCTCTGGTTGGCCACCATCGTGCGACCGCCACCGCACGAACACGAGCACGCCCACGACGTGCATGGTCCGCACGAAGTTGGCGGGCTTCATCGACATTAGGGGCGTTCACTCCGACGTGCGCGGCGCGGCCAGGCGCGTGCCGAATCGTCAACCGGTGCGGACCGCTTCATCGATCTGACGCGTCGCCTCCAGCAACAACGAATTGACCGAGCGCGGAGGGGAAACTTGCGACTCGCTCGGGTTCTGACGGAACCAAAATCTGCCATTCTTCCAGCCGAGTACTTCGCGCAGAGACTCGACCGGGTCGACGTCGTTCTCGCTGGCACGGCTACCCACCACCGAGCCCTCTTCCAGCTCGAAAGCCAGCAATGCCCCATCCTCGCCCTGGACTTTGAGGCGGCCGCTGCGCCGTTCGATTTCGAGCATGGCGAGCACCGTGGACAGCGACATATCCCCGATGCTGCCGCGGATCGAAGAACCGGAAATCGATGCCTCGTCTTCTTCTGAAGCGTCGCGGCCGAGTGAGAAGTCGCCCGTTTCGTACAGACGAGGCGGATGCATGCTGCGCGGAGGCTCGGAGTTGCGCGCTTTCGGCATCCGTGAGTCGCGACGCTCGGGCTCTTCTCGTACGCTGGGCCGCTCCAGGCGATCCAAGCGGCGTTCGATGCGCTCGAGCGTGGATCCCAAATTGTCCAGCGCCGCGGCGTGCGCGTCGACGCTTTCGGCGATCGTCTCTACGAGCTCCGCAGTGCGGCGGTCCGTCCTTCGTTCACGGCGCGAGCGATGCGACAAGCGACGGGCGATCACATCGAGTGCGTCTTCCAGACCCTGCAGCCGCTCGGACAGGGCGTCGAAGCGGGCTCGCACGTCCGCACGCCGTTCATTGCGCAGGTCATCGACGACGCGGGGACGCGGGGGCGCGGCTTGTGCTGCGCGGAGTACATCGACACTCGTCTCGGGCTGTTCGACGGTGGGGGGCGCTTCGTGGGCTGGCGGTGGCGGGGCAGGCGCGCTGCCGTTGACGGGGGCTTCAGGCGTGGATCGCGGGGCGTCTTCGGTCAGATGGGTCGCGATCCAGCGTCGCCAAAGCGCAGCGCGCCATTCCGTGTCCAAGAAGGAAAGCGGCCCTCGACGCCCGGGTGACATGACTCCCAGTTCAGTCGAAAACGCGCTGGTTTGCGAGCCCCGAAATCGAAAAATTCAGCATTGGCTCGGGCAGAGTTCGCGTCTCAGTGGATCAGTAGCGCGTAAGGGAGTGCCACCGCGACGTGTTCGCGTTCGGAGAGCGGGGCAAGGCCGCTCACGAAAGAGCGCAACTCCTCCGGAATTTCGTCGAACCAGCGCGTGGCAGGTGCCGCGCGCAGACGGCTGAACGCGGCAGAGGCCTCGGCGTCGCTGGCGTCGTCGCTGACCAACAAGCTATCGAGCAAGCTCTCGCGCCCGCCTTCCACGCTGACCGGTGCGTCGTCCGCTAGGTGTGCAGCTTTGCGTGCGGCCGAAAGCGCCTCGGATAGGCCTCCGATGTCATCGACTAGTCCGCGCGCAAGACCCTGATCTCCGCTCCAAATGTGGCCTTCGGCGGACGCCCGGACCTTCTCGACCGCCATCTGCCGACCATGCGCGACCCGGGCGATGAACAGATCGTAGATGCCTTGCATCTGCGCGCGCACTCGCTCGCGGGTGGCGTCGTCCCAAGACGTCAGCGGCGAGTTGTAAGCTGCGCGCTCGGCGGCACCCGGTTCGTTGCTGGCCGCAAACGTCTCGGCGTGGATACCGAACTGGTCGAGCGCAGGCGCGACGTTGATCTTGCCGCCGAACACGCCGATCGAACCGACGATGCTGGTGCGCTCGGCAAAGATCCGCTGGCTCGCGCACGCTATGTAGTAGCCGCCACTCGCCGCCATGTTGCCGACCGAGACGATCAGCGGCTTCCGCTTTCGCAGCTCCATCATCTCGTGCCAGATGAGGTCGCTGGCCAGCGGCGAGCCACCGGGCGAATCGATGCGCAGCACGACGGCCTTCACCGAGTCGTCCTTTTGCATGCGGCGCAGGGTCTTGCCCAGGGCGCGCGCGGTGATGCCCCCGCGCTGTAGCGGCCCTCCCGCGTCCATCGTGATGGCGCCCTCGGCGGGGACCACGGCAACGTGCGGCTTGCCATCGTTCGAGCCGCTCGCGCCCGACAGCATGCGCAGCAAGTCGCCGATGTCGAACCCGCCGCCCCCCTTGGCGCGCGCCCCGAAGCCGACTTCCACAGCGGCGACTTTGGCCGCCTTCTTGGCGGCTTCCAAGGCTTCTGCTTCGAAGCCGATGTCATCGATCAAACCTCGCTCGAGCGCCTCACCCGCACTCCACGGTCCGTGCTCCAGGGCGTTCCGCAGAGCCTCGCTCTTTTTGACTTCGTTGCTCTCTTCCAGCCAAGCGCTGCGGATCGCGGCCAACGTTTCGACCAGTGAGGCCCGGGCTTCTTCGCTCGGACCTTCGCGCGTGAGCGGTTCGGCGCCGCTCTTGAACTTGCCCATGTGCAAGAAGTCGACATCGACCTTCAATTTCTCGAAAATGCCGTGAAAGTATAGCATCTGCGCGGCGATGCCGATGGTCGAGACGTCGCCGGCGGGACTCAGCCAAACCTTGCTACAGCCGCGCGCGGTGAGCAGTGCGCTCGAATTGTTCAGCGTGTGCGCGTGGCACACGACGGGCTTTCCTTTGCCTCGCAGCTTGCCGAGCAATGCGGAGAGCTCTTCGCTCTCGGCCAGATTGAAGGACGCCTCGCCCAAGCGGACGAACACGCCGCGCACTTTGTCGTCGCTGGTAGCCCGCCCGATGATGCGCACGAGGCCGGTGTAAGTTTGTGCGGCCGAGGTGCGAAACAGCCCGCTGCCGTCGTTGCTCTCCGGCGCGCCGCGGCTCAAATCGAGCTCCACCAAGCGTGGTTCGTCCGCTTTCGGTGGGTCGGCAACCTTGCCACCATCGCTGTGTCGCGGCCGGGCGCTACAAGCCGCGAGCAGCAGCAGTGGAAGCAGCCAACGGGCTCGAAAGTTCATTTTTCCTCGGGGAGATCCGTTTTGTCGATGATCGGAGCAGAGGCGGCAGCAGGGGCATCGGGTTTGATCGTGGCTCCGGTTTCGACGGGTGCGGTCTGTGGGGTGCTCGGAGCATCGCTTTGGGCGATGCGCGCCGCCGCGCGTATGCCGTATTCGGAATTCGCTCCGGCCTGTTCCAGTAAACGCCTGTACAATACGAGCGCGCCGGGCCTGTCGCCCGCGTCCCATTTCTGATCCGCGCTCGCCAAAATAGCCGGCAAATAGCCAGGATTTCCGGCGAGTACGCGGTCGTACATTTTGCCCGCCAGCGCCGGGTCATGCCGTGCCTTGGCCACGTCCCCGAGACCCGAGAGGGCTTCCGTGTTGCCTGGCTGATCGGTTAGCACCGAGTTGTACAGCTGATCGGCACGTGCCAAGTCGCCCCGGCGGAGCGCGACGGCAGCTTGCGCGAGCCGCGCTCGGAAGTCGGTTCCGGGCAGACGAGTTTCATCAGTTGCCTGGGAAGTATCGAGTTTGGGCAACTTGGCGGTATCGACCGCGGCGATTTTCGGCGCCGTGTCGCCCGCTACCTGCACCGAGCGCTGCGCGCGTTGCAAGAAGGCCCGCAGCTCCTCCAGCAGTGGATGCGGCTTCGGTCGCCCGTCGATTTTCGCGAACTCCGCTTGCGCTTCGTTCAGGCGATTGGCACGCGCCAACGAGTAGATCAGCGCGGCACGTGCTCGACCAGGGTCCCGTTCAGCCGCGGCGGCCGTGCGCAAGCGATCGATCACCGATGGCCAGACGGGCGCCGGATCGGCCAGATCGAGCGCGGCCAGAACGTAAGCATTTTCCGGTACGCTGGCATTCGCACTCAGCGGGGCCAGCCACTCTCGCGCTTTGTCGGCTTCTCCGCTCAGCCGCAGGGCATCGACTCGAGCGCGCATGACGGCTGGGGCCTCGGGCGAGACGGCAAACGCGCGATCGACCGCGATGTGCGCCTTGCCCACGCGCCGCCCGAGTTCACGATAGGTGGCCTGCACCAGATCCGTCGAGCCAGGGTCGATGATTCTCAGTTTCAACCAGGAGACATCCGCACGCAGAGTTTCGAGCCGGGCAAGTGCAGTCAGGACGGCGGGATCCTTCTCCGCCAGCGCGGTGGCCTTGTCGAATTCTTCTTTGGCGCTTTCGAAGTCGCCTTCGTCGGCGAGGCGCCCTCCTTCGGCCAAGAACTTTGCCACGCGCGCGTCGCTCGATGGGTTGACTTCGCCCGCACCTGTCAGCTGCGCCAAGAAGCGGCGCCCCACGGTTGCGCCAAGCAACCCCAGCACGCCTACCACCACCACGCCTGCGATCCAGCGCGAGCGCGCCACGCGCGCGTGGTTGTCTTCCGCCGAACTGTCCATGGGCAGCTCGTCGTAGGACTTGAAGCTGTCGCGGATGTTGGCCACTTCGATGGGCGGCAAATTGCGCGGCGAGGAGACCGGCGCATGCAGCGAGGTCGGCACTTCCAACGTGGTGTCGAAGGGGCCTACTCTCGGGGACATCGGAGTGCCTGCGAACGAACTTTGCGCCGAATCGGGCGCGCTATCGGTCAACGCCCGTGGCTTGGGCAGGGCATTGGCCACCACCGACGGGGCGCCGGTCACCACCTCGGCGATGGAGCCGTTCGGCATCGTAGGCCGCGATTGCCTCGGCAAATCAGCCGACAGAGTGTCCGAGAAAGCGCCTGATTCTTCGTGCTTCATCGGCGGCGCGAGTTCGGTGGCCGGAATGAAACCGGAAGAGGTCGGATCACGGAACTCCGCCGTCCCCGGGACCGGCTGCGTCGCAGGAGCGATCGATTCGGGCATGCCGGTTACTATCCCGGCGGCGACCGCTGGCGGGGGCAAAGGTGTGGTGATTGGTCGCTGCGCCGAAGCGGGCTCCGCTGCGGGATCGAAGCCAGGCGGTTCGCTGCGCGGCGCACTGGGACGCATGCTGGCGAGCGGATTTTGCGGAGGGGCAACGCCGTGCAACGTGCGCTGTGCACGCTCTACGGTCCCGGGCTTGCGGCTCGAGTCGGTGACTTGGAAAAATGGTTCGAGCTCGGCGATCGAACCGAGTGGGCGCGGAGTCTGTTTGCCGCGCGATAAGAGATCGGTTGCGCCGACTTTCTTTTCCGCGATGCCGCGCTGCAGCTCGCGCAAAGACGTGTACACGAGTTCACGGCCGGAGGCCGTGCGCACGACCCAACGCTCGGGCGCGAGCCCCGCGCCCTTATTGGGATAAATCTTGAATTGAAACCCGCAGTTCGTGCACTTGACGGTCGTGCCCCGTTCCGAAATCAAGGCATCGTCGAACTCGTATTCGGTATCGCAGCGGTTACAACGAACGTCCATATCGGCTGGGGAGAAGGGGCGAAAAACGTAGCATGCTCGTGCTTTTTCCAGCGAGATTCTTTGCTCCGCACGCATCCGTGCGACAAGCAGCCTTGTCTCGGGCACGTTGCTTGCTACCCTGACGCCCATGAAGCGAGTAGGCGCTACTGTACTGATCTTGGGAGCACTCGCTGGCCTCGGTGGTTGTCCCATCTACAGCCACGAGGACGACGGCTGTTACCGCGATAGTGACTGCGCTCCCGGCTACCTATGTGACGATAATTCCGGTGAATGCTTGGCGCCGAGCAACCAGAACGGTGATTCTTGCCGCGGGCCGCGTGATTGCGGTCCGAGTTACACCTGTAGCGAGAATGGCCGGTGCGTGGCGGGTGACTGCTACTTCGCCGGCTGCGTTTCCGGTTTTCAATGCCAGTCGAGCACCGGCACCTGGGAGTGCTTGCCCACGTCCGTCGGCGCGGCCGGCGCCGGAGGCTCAGAAGCCGGCAACGGGGGAGCTGCCGGCACCGACACGGCTGGCAGCGGCGGTTGAGTGATGGATAGTCCCCGTCAGCGCCGCTGAAGCGAGACTATTTCTACTTCACGACTCGAAGGTACGGCGGCAGCTCGCGCTTGGGCTTGTTGACCCCGCTCGCAGTGCTGGAGGCCTCCAACTTCGACGGCGTTTGTTTCTTGGCGGGAAGTGGCTGACGAGCAGCAGCAGGCTTCGCCGCGGGTGCCGCCGCCGGCTTTTGCGCTTGCGCAGGGTCCACCGAGGGGTCCTTGGCAAACTTTTGCGGCGCCCTCGCCGCGGGCTTGGCTGCAGTTTTGACTGGCTTGGGCAGCGCCGCCTTCGCTTCGATCTTGGTTTTTGCTGCTTTGAGCGTGCTTTTGCCAGCATCAGCGGGTTTAGGGCTGCCGGATTTTGCAGGCGTCTTGGCGGGTGGCTTTTTCTCCGCAGCCTTTGGCTCCGCTTTCGCGGCGACCGGAGGCGCGCTTTCGCCCTCGCCGACCGAGCGCAAGTGGGTCCGTGGCTTCTCCAGTGTCTTCTGCGCTTGCGCTTGGGCCGCGACTTCGGCGGGAACGTCTTCTGCCCAGACCATTGCTTGGCCGTTTTCGCCAACCAAGGCGAACACGGCCGGCCAGGGGATCATGCAGAAGAACGGCGTGCGGTTGAAGCTCAACGTGCACGACAAACCGTTGTCGTCGACGTGCAAATCTGGAATTGCCACCGCCATGTTCAAGCCAACTTGCAGTACGAGCTGCGGCTGATTCTTGAACGACGCGGGCACCTTCACCGACTCCGCACGCGGATCGAGGTGGATGTACATTGACGCTTGTTCGAGCAACGCCAATGCGACGTCCTTCTTCGGTGGAAGGCGAGCCGTCGGAGCCATATTCAGCCCCGTTACTTAGCGCCCTCCGCAGCAAATTGCCAGCGATGGGGCGCGGGCCGCACGATCTAGACCGGCCGCCCTCATTCTTTC
>Ga0302321_100003238_pt1 | contig 13965 bp, 35 predicted proteins | sample Fen_T0_1_FD_202505 | JGI IMG/M metagenome (GOLD analysis project Ga0302321, IMG submission 202505) | Peat permafrost microbial communities from Stordalen Mire near Abisko, Sweden - Fen_T0_1 | ecosystem: Environmental > Terrestrial > Soil > Wetlands > Permafrost | place: Sweden: Abisko...
CGCGCGAGAAGCCCTGACCGCCCTCAGCGGTGATGGTGTCCGGGGTGGCGCTGACCACGAGCGGGCCAGTGCTGGTGCGGCCGGTGGCCGTGTTGAACTTCGACATGTCGTCGCTTCCTCAACCCTCTGTGAGGGGAGGGCACACCTTGTGCGATGTCGAGATCAGAGACGCCGGTTGCGGGGTAACTTTCCGTAGAAGTATCCGCGTGGCTGCGCACCGACATCGCGTCAAGTGTGTCCTCCCGAGATCTAACTGCCGACAGCTTTCGCGGGGCTTGAACCCGCAGGGATTCTCATCCCTCTTGACCAGAAGTAGCTGCTGGCATCGCACCGGGAGGTGCAAGTAGTGCTCTCCGAGATCGAGGTCGTACGCGGACTTTGATGCAGGCGCTCCACACACCCGAAGGGGCTGAGCTACCTCCTGCTGCCTGTGAAGTAACCACGCACTTCGCACCGGAGAGTGAGATTCAGTTGTGAGTGCTGCCCGAGATCCGAGTCGCCCGTGCGGATTGGTTTCTGTGATGAAGAAGTATCCGCGTGGCTTCGCACCGGGAAGCGAGGATCACTCTACTCGATTCGATCAATCTGTCAACGCGGGTTTTCTGCCGGGTCGAAGTCCTCCCACGGCGTGGTCCCGTGGACCATGAAGCACCGCTGGAGGACGCCGCCCTGCTGGACCACCTCGTGCAGCCGGTGCTGCGCGTCCACGAGGTCAGAGGTCTCGGCCCAGACCGACCCGGCCGGAAGCACCACGCGATACCAGGGACGACCGGTCTCGGCCGTCACGGTGAAAAGCTCGCTCATGTCTGCCTCGGCTCGTTGACGACGAAGTGCTGGTTGTGGTCCACCGTGCACCAGTCGGTCACACCGAGGATGACGCCGCGCTTCGTCCTTGTCACCATCCGGACCTCGGTCGGGATTCCGTCGTTGAGCCACATCATCGGCTCACGCTGGTCGGAGTAGATCAGGATGTTGCCGATCGAGTTGGGGTCCACCCGCAAGAAGACGCGCAGCACCAGAGACTGCACAACGAAGCCCTCGCGCGTTTCGATCGTGCGCGTCGCATCGAACTCGGCGTCGAACTCGATCGGGTTGTCGAGGAGCATGTCCTCAAGCTCTGCGATCTTCGCCTGGTCTGGTCGCTTGTCTTCCACTACGGCTGCCTCCCGAGCGCGATTCTTGCATCCTCTTCGCGCGTTGTGCAGTTGGCGTGCAGGCACACGCCGGTCTTGATCCGCTGGTCGCAGCGCTGTGCGAGGATCTTGCTCGCGATGACCCGGCGCAGCTCCATCTCGGTGACCTCGGCGACGCTCGACTGCGGGTAGGAGCAGTACGGCGTTGGCGGGATCCCGTTCGGTTCCAGCCCGTGCACCGAGCAGTACATCTGGCTCATCCCCCGGCGCCCCACTGCGCTGCGGCCCACGCCCACGCCGTGGTGAGCACCACGATCAGGGAGACGACGAGCATTACGGCGCGCATGCGCTCGCTCACCACCACATCACCAGCCTCTTCACCAGGAACCAGATCTCCAGCAGCAAGCTCGTCATGATCCCGTGCGGGTAGTCGTGCACCGTCCGGGCGTTCACGTCTTCTCCGTCTCCTTGGGCGCGTCCTGACCGCAGTGGATGCACGCGGTGCGGAGCAGGATCTTCTTGTACTGGTGGTGACAGTGGCGACGCGTCTTGCGGTTCGTCACCGGGAAGCTCGGGAAGAAGCTACCGCTCACAGGAACCTCCGAGGCCCTCGGCACCAGCGCTGGCCGGTGAACGTACCAACCCAGAAACGCACTCCTTGTGCGTTTTGCACGAGGTAGACGCGCTGGCCGCAGACCTCACACCGCGCCATCTTCTTCTCCCAACGCCTCGTTGATGAGATCGAGCGCCCACGCGGCGCCCCGGTCGAAGCCCCTGAGCCAGGCGTTCGGATTGATGTCCGGGAGTGCGTTGATGCGACGAGCTTCTCGATACGCGATACGCGTATCGCGTAGCACCCCGAGATAGTGGTCCTGTGCCATGGCTTGCTTCTCGGCGTCGCGGAAGACGAGGAGGTCTTCGTCGTTTTCCGATTCGACCGCACGCTCCTTCGCCAGCCGGAGCGCGTCGATGATGTCACTCATCGGGATCCCTCTGTGGGAGGGAGACGATGAGATTCCCATCGAAGTCACGGATCTCGATCATGCCGGGGTCGTCGTTCTCGGTGATGGTGCTGAGGATCTCGCGCTCGCTCTGGATCTTGAGCAGCGCGAAGAGCTGCGCGATCTGGACGTGGAACCGGTAGTGCAGTCCCCGATCCGAGACCTTCGCCCCGCAGTTCTTGCACACGCGCAGACCGCGCCGGTTGTCGTCGTCGGAGCCGAACAGCCCACCGTAGGGGTCGCCGTCCGCGAGTGAGAGCGACTCCCACAGCGGCCGGTTGAAGTGCGCCCAGCGGCGCTCCTCCTCGGGCGTCGTCATGGCGTCGGCTCCGGACCGAGCGCCTCGAAGAGCAGGCTCACCGGGACGGCGCCCTCAGTCAGCGGTGTTCCGGTCCACGTCATCGGCGGGCGCACGTAGGAGACGGCCAGGGCGCGGGCGCGCGCGATGATCTCCTCGCATGCCTGGAGCTGCCCCTGCGTCGCGGCGAGCTGCTCCAGCAGCGCCATGGTGTCGGCGTTAGACATCTGCGGCCCCCAGTGCGACGCGCACCTGCCGGAGCGCCTCGGCGAACCCGCGCCCGAAGTCGCGGCTCTTGGTCGCGGACTCGGCCGGGTCGATCGCGAGGACATCCTCGATCTGCGCACGCTCCGCGCGCAGCGCCGCGATGAGCGCGCGGATCACGTCGTGCTCGTGGTAGATCGGGTCGCGCATGACGTGGATCTCTTGGCCCATGTTGGGCTGGTCGCCGCGCGAGTCGTAGGGGTCCTCGTCCCTGGGGTCATCGTGGATGACCTCGGAGACTGCCGTCGTGTCCGACCCGCCCATCGCGCTCATCATGTCGAGGAAGTCGCTGACGCTGCTGCGCGTGGACCCCTCGCCCCCGTCGATCGCGAGCATGAGCATGTCGAGGGTGCCCTCGTCGGTGGGGAACTCGGGAAGGCTCATGATGTCTCCACGGGACGGTTGATGAAGTCGATGGTGCCCGCGCCCGGCTGTGCTCCGGTGACGACGAACGTGTGGTCGCTCTGCACGTTTTCCCACTCGACAGACACGTGAGGGACGAATCCCTTGAGCCATCCGAAGTGCCGCCCGAGACACTGCTCCTCACGCGCGCAACGCACCAGTTCGGTCACGTCGCCCTCTGTGCGAGACGGGTAGGTGACCGTCACGGTCGCGGTGCAGGTCATCACTCGTCCTCGTCACCCATCATGTCCACGATGATCTCAGCGGCACCGGCAGCGATGGCGTCGATGTCCTCGGGGATGCGCCCGTTGAGGATCGCCATCTTGATGATGCGCGCAGCTTCGTTGATGTAGTCGCGCCGCTCCTGCTCGTCCAGCGTCAGGTAGTCCGGGTCGGTGTGGTGCGGGCACTCGCAGCCGCCCGGCCCGATGTCTCCGGTGCGCGTGGCCGAGCACTCGTCGTGCCAGCCGATTGAGCACTGCCGGTAGCGCTTGTGGTCGTAGGGGACGCGGCCGGTCTTGTCGGCGCCGCAGAGACGGTCGGTGTACTGGTCCATCGTCTCGTCCACGTACCTCGGAGGCATCTCCGGGTAGTGCCGCCCCTTCGGGCAGTTCACGTGGATGTTGTGCGACCGACCGCGCTTGTCCTCGACGGTGATGACGTTGCCCGCGTCGAGGTCCGGCCCGGTGAACCCGATCTCGCAGTTCGCGCAGATCGTCTTGATGTTCACTCCGGCACGTCCGTCGGTGGGGTGTCCATGTCGCGGCGGTCGGAGAACCGCTCGCTCTCGGCGAAGTCGTAGTCGTCCACCGCCTTGACGGCTGCCAGCGCCATGCGCTCCAGCAGGTCGAGCGACGAGTCGGGGTCCTTCACCGGCACGTCGTAGAGCGCGTCCATGACTGCTTGAACACGCGGGTGATGGTCAGCCACCGATCGGTCCTTTCAGGATGTCGAGCACGTCGGAGCGGAGCACGTACTGCTCGCTGATGCCCGAGGGCATGGTGCGCACCCGGAACTCGAAGTTCTGGCGCAGCCGGGACTCGTGCGCCATCACGTCCCAGCGCCGGACGCCGAGCGTCTTGTCGCTGGAGTGCACGGAGTCGTACGCACGGAGCGCGCCGACGATGTTGCGCGCCAGCGAGTCGACCACCTCGGGATCCAGCACGTAGCCGGTGTCTCTGATGGCTTCGATCGCCACGTCGTAGCGCGGGTCGTCGCTCATCGGTCGGCGGCGAACTCGACGCGCTCGTAGACCGTGGTGCCGTCGGGCTGCATGATGCCCCGCTCGATCGCCGCGACCCGGCCGGTCTCCAGAGGAGTGGTGTCGATGAACTGGTAAGCACCGACAGCCTCGGTCGGCCGCAGCGCGACCTCGCGGCCCATCACTCGGTCGGCTGCCTTCACGTCGTCGTACAGGGGGTACTCGCTCATGGTGCTACTCCTCGGGTCGGACACGGCTCGACGCCCATGTGGTGCGACTCGCCCTTGCGGTAGTGGCCGGGGATCATCCCGGCCCTGGTCAGCTTGAGCTGCCGATCGCAGGTCGGGCAGTAGACCCAACCCTCCATCAGCACGTGCCGCTCCTGCTGTTCGATGTAGCGCCTGACGGACTCGTTCATGCAGCCGGGACCCCGTAGAGGATCGTCAGGAAGTCCTTGCACCGCTGGCAGAGCACGTACTGCGGTCCGTCATCCGACCCCACGACCTTCTCGTGCTGCTTCGCCAGGCAGTCCAGGCGGACAGCCGCAGCGACGCTGTCCCGCAGAGCGTTCTCCGCCTTCGCGACCACGATCGAGTAGTCCGCGCCGTTGCGCAGGAACTCCTCCCCGTCGTAGCGGTCGAGCGCGGCGACCACGCCCTCGGCGATCTGTCGTCGGATCCCGAACACCGGGATGGGGACGTTCCTCGTCGCCTCCTCGACTGCTGCCGAGGCGATGACCACGCGCTGCGGATCTCCGATCATGACGCCACCTTGATCTCGTAAACGTGCCACACAAACGGACCATCGAAGAACGTACCAACGTGCTCGGTGTGCAGCGGGATCGGCTGGCCGGTGCCGTAGACCTCGAAGTGCCGGACGGTGCGCACGGTGTTCCCGTCGACCCAGCCGTGCTCGACCCACAGCATGAGCGCGTCGCCCTGCATGTCGACCTTGAGGATCTTCGAGTCGAGCGGCATCTCCGCTGAGCGCTTGTCCGGTGCGATCTCGTACTTGTAGACGACCTTCATGACGCGCTCGTCTCGGCCAGCACGCGGCGCAAGGTCTCGTAGCGGACGAGCTGGGAGACACCGATGTCGCGCGGGATCTGGCCCCGGTGCATCAGGTAGCCCTTCGGGTACTTGTAGGCCGTCGAGAGCTTCTCCATGCGGGGCGCGAGGTTGGGTCGCTCCACGACCACCGAGACATCGGTGCGCCGGGTCCCGCAGTTGCGGCAGACGATGATGCGCTCGACCGCCTGAGTGACGCCGTCGCCCTCGACCTCGAACCCTGCGTCGTGGAAGTTGCTCTCCACGTGCCAGTTGTGCCGGAGGTCCCGACAGAAGAGGAACTTGTCGGAAAGGTTGGAGAGGTCCCCTGCGACGAGTTGCTCAGCCTGGTTCCGAGGAAGGGGCTTGCGCTTCTGCTTCGTGGTTGCCACCGCGTGTCCTTACTTGTCGGCCCGGCCTGCGAGCATCGCGGACGCGATGCCTGCCAGGCCGATGGGTAGCCAGATGTTGATCGGGGCTTGCAGGAGTCCTGCGATGACACTGACGGCGCAGAGAAGCACCGCAAGCACCGCAGGCCAGACGAGTCTGCGAAGGAAGTCCATCAGGTTGTGCGCTCCCACCGAATCGTCACGAACGCTTCGTAGGACATCTCATGCGAGATGACCTTGATCGAGGTGTTCCACGGAAGGGCGGACTCCGGATCCTCGATGAATGCGCGCCAGTCTTCCAGCGCCATCTCCGCGATCTTCGCGCGAGTGGGCGTGCCGTCGGTTCCGCCGTACTCGACCTCTAGCGTTCCGCCAAACTCACTGCCCATCACGCACCTCCCTTCCGGATTCGATCAATGTCATCATCGCACACGCGCTGCCCCAGTCAAGGCATCGCACCCCTTATCGCACTTGTCCGGGTGCCCGTTCTTCCGGCCCTCCTTGCAGTGGCAGTGCTCGCAGCAGGCGAACCAGTTCTTGCCCGGTGCCTTCACGTAGACCATCAGTCGTCGTCCCGCGTCTCTTCGTGCAGCTTCCCGCAGAGTGGGCACGTCCAGGACATGACGCCCTGGAAGGTCTCGGCGTAGACCTCACCGTCGATCCACGGGCACTCGTCCATGTCGAGAGGCACGAGCGCGTCGTCATCGACGCGCTTGACCGTGATGGTGACGTTCGACGCGCCGCAAGTGCGTTCGATCTCGCCTACCCAGGAAGGACCGGCGATCTCGTACTCGTTGCCGCTCACGCCGGGCGGGTACTCCCACCCGAGGTTAGTTCCCATTTCGACCTCCAACGGTCTTAGGCGGGGCGGTGGGCCAGAACATGGCCCCGATGAAGTTGGGCGACATCGCCAGCACCGGCCGGATGCACGGCGTGCCGGACGCGTCGAGTCCGAGGACTTTGCCATCCCCGACGTAGAGGCCGCAGTCGCCAGGCTCGCGGGGTCCGAAGAAGCAGACCATGCCGACCCGCACGTCCTCGGGATTCCGCACTAGCTGCGCCTTGTACTGTTCCGCGAACGCGAAGGCGGAGCTGGCAACTGGCCCGCGTCGGTTCATCAGGGTCCGCACGAAGGACAGCGATCGTCCTCGGAAGGCGTTCCTCGGCGGCACGTCGTAGCGGCCCATCTCAGACACCGTCCTTCTCCGAATACTGCGCCAGGTAGTGGTCCATGTGCTTCACGTTCCAGTCGTCGCCCTCGGCAACGGCGCGCGCTCGGCGCTGGAGCAGGTAGGTCTTGATGATCTCGTCGTTGTACGCGGAGTTGCGCTCGCTCATGGCCCAGTCGCAGCCATCACCGATGCGCTCGCAGAAGTAGTTTCCGTTGTAGACGATCTGGCCGACCTTGCACTTCGGGCAGAACTTGCCTTCGACCGGGTCGCCGCTCGGGTTGTAGGCGTTCACGGCTTGCTCCCCAGCGGCTTGGCGACGACAGCAGCGACGAGCGCGCGACCCTCGGGGGTGTACGCCTGGTTGTCGAGGCTGATCTTCGGCCACATCGTCAGGGCCATCACGAGCAGCGCGCGGCCGATCCCCTTGCGACGCTGCTTCGGCCGGACGAGCACCGTCACCGAGCCGGGGTGGTCGTAGGGCGACCCCTTCGGGAAGTACATCAGGGCGCCCTGGAGGTAGCCCAGGGCGTCGTAGCTGAGCAGCGCGTGGATCTCCGCCACGTCGGTGGGCGCTCGGTAGTACGTGATCGCGCTCGGCTCTCCGAGCATCGGGTAGCCACTCACGTCCACGAACGAGGTCCAGTCCAGCGCGGTGCGCGGGATGTCGATGCTCACGGCCACCTCCAACGGTTCAGTGCCAGGTATCCGACCAGGAGCACGACGCTCGCGGCCACAAACGTGGAGCAGAAGACCTGAGCGAAGAGCACGAAGTCTCTGCGCCACGTTCGCTTCATGATAGCACAGATCCCTGTCAGAGTCGGGTGTTCGGCGGCAGGACGAGACCGGACGTGGCAGAAGCTGCGCGCCGGATCAGATCCTCGCCGTGTGCCTTCGCCTGCTCGGGCGTCAGGAAGAACAGGAATGAGCCGGTCGCCGTCTCGTACCGGTCGACCACGTAGTTGGTGCCGTCCGGCCCGTTGGCGACACCCGTGAGCGGCTGCACCGGGACAGGCTGGATCAGAGACAGCGGCTCCACGGAGAAGCGCTGCTGGGCCTCGGGCGGAAGAGGCGGAAGGGCCTGGTCAGTCATCGGAGTCCTTCTTCTCGTGTTCGTCGCAGAGCGCTGATGCGTTCCACGTCATGCGGCGGGGCTGCGGTCGGCCGGAGCGCATGCTGAACCCGCACAACGTGCACGGGACAGCGTGCTCCCTCAGCGGTCGTGGATCACGTGGATGTCCTCCCAGTGGTCCGCTCTCTCCAGCCAGTCGCTCTTGGTCAAGTGCTTGTTCCATAGCTCATCCCAGGGGATTGCGTCGGTCGCCTTGCCGGAGAGGAACCAGCCCACTCCGGTGGCCTTGATGGCGACGTAGATGTAGGTCGACGCGCCGTAGGTGCGGGACCACCGCAGGACTGTGCGGTCCGGGTAGTGGTCCTTCGTGTAGTCGATCTGCTTGACCGGTGCGATGTCTCCGAGTGGTGCGATGTCCACGTCCGGATCGTCGGGGTCGAGTGCCCCGACATCACCGTCCGGGATGAGCGCGACCAGCTTGCGAGACACGTGGCCCACGCCCATGTACTCGCCCGTGGTCCGGTTGACGCAGAGGATCCCCGGAGCGGCATGGCACTCCGGGCACTCCACTCCCAACCTGCTCGACATGGCGTCCTTTCGTCGTCGCTCAATCTAGCTCACTCGGAGAGCGAATAGACCTTCGACGTGATGTGGAGAGGCTTGTCGGACGGACCCTTGATCGCGGGTCGGATCCAGATCCTCGCCTTCCATCCCCCGGCCCCGTCAGGCTCGGCCAGCGGGTGGTGCTGGGAGACCGGCGCCCACCGCCAGTGGCCGCGAACGAGCCAGCGGTGCGACCACTCGACCGAGGTCTCGCCGACCCCGTGCTCCGGGTGCTCGTGGCGCCGAAGCCGCACAACGGTCACGCGGCCGGGCAGTTTTGCCTTCTTCGCACGCCGGGCGAACGCCCTCGGGACCTCCGAGTCGCTGACCTTCGTGATGGTCTGGTTGAGCATCAGCCAGAAGGCGTGCACCTGCCGACGGATGTTGGTGAACTCGTGCGCGACCATACCCTCGGCCTCGATCTCGGCCAGCTTGGCGAGGTCGGCCACGACGATTGGCGGGCCGATCCGCTGGCCGTCGTAGAGCATCTCGAACCCGATTACGCCCCATCGGCCGAGGACGGCGCGGTAGATGTCGTAGTCGAAGTGCTTCAAGCTGCCCGACATGATCTCCTTCGCGATGTCGTCCGGAGTCGTGAAGTGGTCGTTGAGCATCATGATCATGGTGCCCGAGCGCTCCTCCTGGGAGACCGGGTCGAAGTTGCGGGTGGAGAACCACAGCACGCCATTGACGAACAGGTCGGTGCCGCGCACGTCACGGATGACGAGCGGGTTCTCGAAGTAGGCGAACCCGCACTCGGTGGGAAGCTCGTCGTAGCGGAACAGGTCGGTCTCGTCCATCCCCGCCGAAGCGAAGACGACGAGGTCGGTCATGTCCGGCTCGACGTAGTACGCCGACGAAACCTGGAGCGCGTGCGGGATCACCGAGGCGATGCGCACACCCTCTTGCTGTGCGTTCCGGTCGCCGATCCACGGCCGGGTGTCGACCCGGTAGTGGTTGGCGATGATGTCCTGCATGGCGTCCTGCATGGTCCGTTCGTAGAGATCGGCCTGCAAGTCAAGAACCTGTGCGGGGTGCATCGTCGGCCTCCTCTCCTGCACGGAGGATTGCCATCGCCTGGATGGCGTTGTCGGCATCAAGCATGAGTGTGAGCGTCACCGGGTCAGGGATGACGTGGGGGACCGCTCCGGGGAGATCGGGCTTGAACATCACGCCGCGCATCAGGTTCCGGCGCTTGTGGTAGCAGAACCCGAACTCGCCGACGCCGTCCTTGGCGAGCAGCATGTGCTCGTAGCGGAGACCGTGGAACCAGCCCATGTCAGTCCTCCTCGTCCAGCCGGATGCCGATCTGTCCGAGCCGGTAGCGCGCAGCGCGCTTGCAGTCGGCCTCGAAGAGCGCCGCAGCCTCGCCGATCTCGGTGAGCCTGTCGTCCTCCTCGATCAGCCGCTTCGCCTCGCGCTCGATGAGGTACGTGAGGTTCATGTCGATGGTCGTGAAGAACCCGCGAGCGTTGACCTCCTCGCCGTTGACCTGGACGGTGACGACCACGTCGCTCCAGTCCTTCGTCTTCTCGCGCAGAAGCTCCATGGTGGTGTCCCAGTCCTTGCCCGCGAGCAGGGTCGGGAGCAGCCAGCCCTCGAACGTGCGCCCTGCGGCGCCACCCTGGGCCTGCCAGTCGAATCGGTACTCGGTCACAGTTGTCCCTTCGTCGGCCCTCACTATATCACACCCGTCCGGACAAGACTCGGCCCCGACAGTGTGCGAGCTGCCGGGGCCGAGGGTCTAGCGGACGGGATCAGGCGTGGAGGCCCTTACGTCGTCCGAGGAACATCAGCCCGCCACCGAGAAGCGCGGCGACAGTGCCCGCGATCCCGGCCGTCTGCGCGGCCGATCCAGTCTTCGGCAGGACGCACTTGCCGTTGGTCAGCGTTACCGGGCAGCCACCGGCCTCGTTCGGGAACGTCGCAGTCGGCGTTGCCGAGGTCGTGGTCGGAGTGGCGGTCGGGGTCTCACTGGTCTGCGTCGGGGTCGGCGTAGGTGAGGTAGTCGTCGGCGTCGGGGTAGGCGTCGGGGACGTGGTGGTCGGCGTCGGGGTAGGCGTGGCCGTCGTCTCGGTCGGTGTTGGCGTCGGCGTAGCCGTGGTCTCGGTAGGCGTCGGGGTCGGCGTCTCGGTGGTCTCCGTCGGAGTAGGTGTCGGAGACGTGGTGGTCGGCGTCGGGCACGGCTTCGGCTTGTGGCCGTACGTCGTGCTGGCGACAGACACGGTGTCGGCCGGAGTGCAGGACTCGGACGGCGTCGGCGTCGGTGTCGGCGTCTTGCAGTCGTCGTGCTTGCCGTTGTTCTGGACCGAGTCGCGGTGGTTGTCGCAGGACGTGGACGGCGACGGGTGCGAGCTGCCAGTTGCGGCAGCGTTCGACAGGCCGACGGCCCCCACGCCCAGCAGCGCGACCGAGGAGACGAGAAGCCCAGCTCCGATCGCGCGCAGGGAGTTCTTCATGCTGATCCTTCCGTTGGTCGGGCTTGTATTGATCACTATGACAGGTCGGCCTTGGGGACGCGCGCTTCGAGCTTGTCCGGGGTGACGTGCACCGACCCCTCGCCGTCGACCTGCATGACGAGCGTGCCGCGCGAGATGCGCGCGACGATGCCCTCCTTGCCGTTGAGCGCCCGGCCGCGCTCCCCCACGAAGGCGTCTCGGACGATCCTGATCCTGTCGTTCTGACGCGGCTTGACCCGTGCAGCGGGGAGCCACTCGAACGCAGGGTCCTCCTTCTCGATCGCGATGTCACGAGCGAGATCGGAGAAGATCGACAACACCTGCTCCTTGCGCGGATCGTCGGCGGTGAAGACGATCCGCTCCCACACCGCGAGCAGCGAGAGCACGTCGGTACGCGTCTCCTCGTCCACACCGGCCGACGTGAGCTGGTCACGCCTCCACTCATACTGCGACATTCAGTGCCTCCAAGGCTTGCTCTGCGGTCCAGGTCGATGCGATCAGTTCGTTGTGCTGCATGTCCGCGAGCATCCCGCGTTCGAGATCGTTCAGCTCTTCGTAGGCAGCCGGGAGGTGCCGGACGTAGGAGGCGTGGTGAGCCATCTCCAGCAGACCGCGCCACTCGGTGGCGTAGTACGTTTTCGCGAGCGCGGCCAGCACCATCCGGCTCGACCACCAGCCCGGCCCGTCCGACGAGAGCTGCGGCTCCAGGACACCGAGCGCGCGCTGGTAGACCGAGATGCGCGCACCGTCGTTCCCGACCCGCGCGCCGACGACAGGCGCCCGCACGTGCACGCTCTTCACCCAGGCGTTGTCGTGCGCGGACTCGGCCTGCCAGTGCGGCCCAATCGGGGAGACCGACCGAGGCGCAGGCTTCTTCTCCGCCGCCTCCAGGAGCGCCGCAGCAGGCACGAACGCGGTGGGGTCGACCAACGTGACCTTCGCGCGCTGCGAGGGCCACAGCGCCTTCGTGATGCGGTCCTTGTCGGCCCAGGGGAATGCCGGGACGTACGTCTCCGGCCAGGCGAGATCTTCCACGTTGAGGAAGGACAGACCGCGCACGACCTTCGCGTGCAGCGCCTCGTCGCCCATGACGAGGTCGTAGTCCTGCCGCTTCGCGTTGAACGGCGCGAAGATGCTGCTGCGCGGGTCCTTCGCGACGTGGGCGATCGAGTTCCGCAGGACGCGTAGGTCCGGGTCGTCCACGAAGAATCGCAGGCGCGGGTCGTGGTACGGACCGTCCCGCAGTTCGGCCAGCGCGATGAGCGTGCCGAAGATCCGGTCGGACCCGATGTACGCCGGGGATGACAGGCCGAGGTAGATGCGGCCCCAGCCCTCGTGCTGGATGCCCGGCTCCCAGTTCCGGATGAACACGTCGTCGCCGACGGAGCGATGCGCCTCGCGGAGCATCCCGGCGAACGTGACGTAGCGGTCGGAGTAGCGCGTGCTTCCGGTGCGCGCGTTCGCCCCCATGATCAGCACCCGCACGTCAGGACCCCATCAGCTCTCGGTAGTCGAACTTGTCGCCGAGCGCCGTGACGATGCTCGTGTCCGGACCGTACGTGCGCAGGCACATGCCGTTGTAGACCTCGGCCGTCTGCGGCACGGTGCAGTTGCCGAGGACGAAGCTCCGGCCGAGGTTGGTGACGCGCCACATGCCGGGCCGACCACCGTCCTCGCGGCCCTCGGGGAACTCCTCGACCAGGCCCCAGTACGCGAGCTTGCCCTCCTCGCGCGAGCGCCGGTCGGTCACCTCGGTGACATCGACCCACGTCGTCCCGCCCGCGCGGTACATCGCGATGAGCGAGCGCGCCATGCCGGAGTTGACCTTGCGCTTGTAGACCTTCGCGAACTGGCCGCATCCGGGGCACGTGACGCCCTTGTCGCGCCGCTCGCGCACATGCTTCGCGACGTACTCGATGGCGTCGGCGCTGGCGTCGGCCGCGATCTCGCGCATCTCCTCGGCGTAGGTGCGCCACTTCCGCAGCGCGTTGTCCCACTCCTCCACCGTCGCCGGTTCGACCTTCACCGGGACGCTCTCGCCATGGCAGTCCGGGCACCAGCAGAGCGCGTCGACCGTGAAGCGCGACTCGATGCAGCACCTACACGCCGCTGTCATCGTCGTCCACCTCCAGGCCCTCGGCCTGCGCCTGCGCCATACCCGACGCGAAGCCGTTCATGAACGTGCTGAACTGCCGGATGCTCTTGCCCATCTTGTACCCGGCTTCCTCGGCGCTCTTGCGCGTCGCAGCCGTGTTCCAGTAGTGCTGGTTGAGCCGCACCGACTCGTAGATGGGCGCCTCGGGGTCAGAGGGCAGCAGAATCATCGAGAGCCTCCTTGGCTCGCTGCTCGCGCAGCCAGATCATGCCGTTGCGGCCGTAGATGTACCCGTAGGCGAGGGCACTCACGTAGAAACCCCACTGGTGTGTGACGGTGGCGTACGCGATCCAGAGGATCTGCGCGCCGAGACCGACGAACCAGCCCCGGTAGTCCTTGCGCCCGGCGAGCCACAGCCCGAAGATGCCGACCGCTGCGAGGATCCAGCTCCAGAGCATCAGTATTCCTTCCAGTCGCCACGGCCTTCACGGATGATGCGCTGCAACTCGTCAATGACGACGCGCTGCCGCTCCACCTCGTTGGCGTAGTTCTCACCCTGGCCGGGGTAGAGGCGGCGGTTCATGGCCTGGTGCGAGTCGATGAGACGCCTCGTCCGGCACGGCCAGTCTTCGCCGTCCTTGAAGCATCGGTCGATGTCGAAGTGCACCTTGTAGTGCTCGCGCGCCAGGCACTCGATCTCGTTCGCCGTCATGAAGTTCGTCATGCGTCGCTTTTCCTTACGAGGTCTCCGGCGAACCGCAGGGCTGCGGCATGCGTCCGGACGTAGATCTTCGGGTGCTGGCCATTCGGTGCGAGGCGCGCGATCTCAGCCT
>Ga0302321_100003239_pt1 | contig 13965 bp, 11 predicted proteins | sample Fen_T0_1_FD_202505 | JGI IMG/M metagenome (GOLD analysis project Ga0302321, IMG submission 202505) | Peat permafrost microbial communities from Stordalen Mire near Abisko, Sweden - Fen_T0_1 | ecosystem: Environmental > Terrestrial > Soil > Wetlands > Permafrost | place: Sweden: Abisko...
AAGTCCACGCTCGTCAACCTGCTGCTGCGATTCCACGAGTTGGAGCGCGGCAGCATCCGCATCGACGGCCAGGACGTCAGCCACGTCACGCAGGAGAGCCTGCGCGCGGCCATCGGCATGGTGACGCAGGACACCTCGCTGCTGCACCGTTCCATCGCCGCCAACATCGGCTACGGCCGGCCTTCGGCCACCGCCGCCGAAATCGAATCCGCCGCGCGCCGCGCGCACGCGCACGAATTCATCCTCGACCTGCAGGACTGGAAGCATCGCACCGGCTACGAGGCGCACGTTGGCGAACGCGGCGTCAAGCTTTCGGGCGGGCAGCGGCAGCGCATCGCCATCGCCCGCGTAATACTGAAGAACGCGCCGATCATGGTGCTGGACGAGGCGACTTCAGCGCTGGACAGCGAAGTGGAACTCGCTATCCAGGACCAGTTGCTGGGCCTCATGGAAGGCAAGACGGTCATTGCGATCGCACACCGGCTGTCGACCATCGCGCGCATGAACCGGCTGATCGTGCTGGAGCAGGGCCGCATCGTCGAGCAGGGCACGCACGACGAGTTGCTGCGCATCGATGGCCACTACGCGAAGCTTTGGCGCCACCAGTCCGGAGGCTTTCTGCCTGACGATATTCCGGAAGAGCCGGCGGACGCCGCGAGCGTGGCATGAAGGTGGCCGTCTTCAGCGCCAAGCGCTACGACCGCGAGCTGCTGGCCGCGGCAAACACGACGGCCGGCCATGAGCTCCATTTCTTCGACGACCTGCTCGATCCGTCGACAGTGGTGCTCGCGGCCGGCTGCGGGGCCATCTGCGTGTTCGTCAACGACGTACTCGACGAGGAGGTGCTCGCCGCACTGGCGGCCGGGGGAACGCATCTCGTCGCCTTGCGCTGCACAGGTTTCAACAACGTCGACCTGAAGGCGGCGGCCGTGCTTGGCGTCAGAGTCGTCCGCGTGACCGAGTACTCACCGTATTCGGTGGCCGAGCACGCCGTCGCGCTGATCCTGGCGTTGCGCCGCAAGATCCACCGTGCCTACAATCGGACGCGGGACGGCAACTTCGAGCTCGACGGATTGCTTGGTGCCGACCTGCACGGATGCACGGTGGGCGTCATCGGTACCGGCAAGATCGGCCGCGTGTTCGCCCGCATCATGAGCGGTTTCGGCTGCGAGCTAATCGCCTACGACAAGTTTCCCAGTGCCGATTTCGAGCGGATGGGCGGCCGCTATGTGCCGCTGCGGGAGCTTGCCGCGCGCTCCCACATCGTGTCGCTGCATTGTCCGCTCACACCGGAGACGCACTACCTGGTCGATGCCGGAGCGCTGGCGCTGGCCAAGCCCGGCGCAATCCTGATCAACACCAGCCGTGGCGGTCTCGTCGACACCGAGGCCGTGATCGCGTCGCTCAAGTCCGGACAGCTGGGCGCGCTCGGTATCGACGTCTACGAGCAGGAATCCGACCTCTTCTTCCAGGACTTGTCGAGCTCGATCATTCCCGACGATGTGATCCAGCGGCTGGTGTCGTTCCCAAATGTCATCGTCACCGGCCACCAGGCATTCTTCACCCGCGAGGCAGTCGGTGCCATTTGCGCGACGACGATCGCCAGCATCTCGGACTACGCTGCCGGTCGGCCGCTCGCGCACGAGGTCCACGTGGGCGGCTGAAGGTTGCCGCGCATCACAGCGTGTGCGTCACCAGCATGAAGTCGCGGTCATCGACATACGGCTTAACCGTGAATCCCAGGCTCTTCATGAGCTTCAGCATGCCGGGATTCTTGGCCAGCACCAAGCCTTCGATTTCGCTCAGCCCCTTTTCCCGCGCCACGTCCATGATGCTTTCCATCAGGCGCGAGCCCAGGCCCTTGCCGGCGAAGTCGTCGGCGACCACGAGCGAGAACTCGCAGCTCGATTGGTCGAGATTGGTGACGTACCGCGATACGCCGATGATGCGCTCGGTCTCGACGATCTCGCCGCTGGATGCTGCGCTGCGTTCCTTGAACACCGCCACCAGCGCCATTTCGCGGTCGTAGTCGATCAGCGTGAAGCGCGCCAGCATCGACGGCGGCAGCTCGCGCATCGACGACACGAACCGGAAGTAACGGCTTTCGGGCGAGAGGTTCTGCACCAGGTCCTGCAGCATCGATGCGTCGTTCGTGTGGATCGGCCGGACGATGTACTGACCACCTCCGCGCATGGGCCATGCCTGCTCGTGGCGCGCCGGATAGGGCAGGATGGCCAGGTGGTTGTAGTTGTTCGACCGCCCGCTGACCATTTGTGCCGCGCTTTCGATCACGATGCGCGCGTCCACGGCCACGGCGCCGCTCTCGTCGACGATGATCGGATTGATGTCCATTTCGCGCAACTGCGGCAGCTCGCACACCATTTCCGAAACACGCAGCAGCACCTTCTCCAGCGCCTCCATGTCGACGGCGCCGGCACCGCGCCATTCGCCCAGCGTTTCGGCGACGCGGGACCGCTCGATCAGCCGGCGCGCGAGGAACTGGTTGAGCGGCGGAAGCTCCATTGCACGATCGTTCAGCAACTCGATCATCGTGCCGCCGGCGCCAAACACGATGATCGGACCGAACGGGTCGTCGGTCACCAGACCGATGTAGATCTCGCGTCCGCGCAGCGCGGGTGCCATTTTCTGCACGGTGACGCCGTTGATGCGCGCTTCCGGATGCAGGCGCTTCACGCGCTCGACCATGTCGCTGTAAGTGTCCCGCGCGCCTGTGCCGTTGAGGATGTTGAGCGCGACGCCTCCCGCGTCCGACTTGTGGCTGATATCGGGGGAATCGATCTTGAGCGCCACCGGAAATCCCACCTGCGTGGCGATCATCATCGCCTCGTTGGCGTTGCGTGCGAGAATCGTGTTGGTCACCGGGATGTGGAAAGCGGACAGAAGCGCCTTCGACTCCATTTCCGTCAGCACCTTGCGACGTTCCGCAAGCACGCTCTCAATGATCAGGCGCGCGGCCTCGATGTCGGGCTTGGCCAGCGTGGACAGCGGCGCAGGCGTCTGCTGCAGCAGCAGCTGATTCCGGTAATATGACGCGATGTTGCCGAAGGCGCCGACGGCCGCTTCCGGCGTGCGGAAGCTGGGGATGGCCGCATCGTTGAGGATGGTGCGGGACGCGCCGACCGAGGCGTCGCCCATCATGCAGGTCAGCAGCGGCTTGCCCATCGAACGCTTGGCCTCGACCAGCGCTTGCGCCACCTGCTCGACATCGCCGCGTACCTTCGGCGAATGGATGGCCAGCACACCGTCGATCGTACCGTCCTTGCCGGCCGCCTCGATGGCGGCCTTGTAGTGCTCCGGCCCGGCATCCTCGGACAAGTCGAGCAGATTCGCAAGGGATGCGTGCTCTGGAACCAGCGGCCGCAGCGCAGCGATGGACTCTGTCGACAGCTTGCCCAGCTGCAGGTCGATCTCGCTGACCCAGTCTGCCGCGAGCACGCCGGGGCCGCCACCGTTGGTGACGATCGCCAGCCGTCGTCCGACCGGGCGGTAGCGGGACGCCAGACACTTGGCCGCCGAGAACAGCTCGACGAACGAGCGCACACGCACGGCGCCCGCCCGGCGCAAGGCCGCGTCGAACACTTCGTCGCTGCCGACGATGGCGCCGCTGTGCGTCTGCGCGGCTTCGTTGCCGGCTCGCTTGCGACCCGACTTGAGAACGACCACCGGTTTGGCGATGGCGGCCGAACGCAGCGCGCTCATGAAGTGGCGCGCGCTCGATATGCCCTCGAGGTAGACGATGACGCTCTGGGTCTGCGCGTCGTGGGCGAGGAAGTCGAGAACCTGCGCGATGTCCACCGCGGTGCTGCGCCCGATCGAGGCGACGAGGGAAAAACCCACCGCATTGGCGGCCGCCCAGTCGAGCATCGACGACGTCAGCGCACCGGACTGCGAGACCAGCGCAAGGGGTCCGGCCTTGGCGAGCGGCCCGACCACGCTGGCATTGAGCTGCAATGGCGGGCGCTGGAAGCCCATGCTGTTCGGCCCGAGCAGGTTGATGCCTGCCCGCCGCGCTATTTGCTTCAGCTCGGCCGCCTTGGCCGCGCCGATGCCGCTGCCGACGACGAGCGCCGAGCGGCATGCCATGCGTGCCGCGAGCTCGAGCGCTGGGCCGACCTCGTCGGGAGGCAGCGCAATGATCGCGAGGTCCGCGCGCGACTGCGCCAGATCACCCAGCGTGCCGCTGGTGTGGATGTCCAGGAAATAGAGCTTGCCGACGTAGCGCTGGGCGCGCAGCGCGGCATGCAGCGACGCAGCCAACGGCGTCTGAGATGCGGCGTCGCCCGATTGCCCGGCAAAGACGACGATCGACTCGGGCGAAAGCAGGGAAGAGAGATAGTGTTTGTCCATGGTCCGGGCCTGAAGCGAAATGCGTGCGCTGCATCGCGCGGCGATGCGGAGGGCAACTGAGGGCAATTCCTTCCCGACAGCCTAGAACTTTCTCTGCATTTCAATCATGACACAAGACAAAGTTGCCTCGATGCCCGGGCGTTCGCACCGCGTTAGTGCAGTGCATTGTCCCGAGGCAGGCTGGCGGCACCTGTGATATCGTGGATTCGCTGCAGGGTCGACCTGCGGACGGTCGGGCAAAGGCATCGGCGCCGGCACCCTTCCGGTCGGCACTCCGGTGACGAAATGTCTTCGGAAATTGCAAAATCAAACGGAGATCATGATGGTAACGAAACTGCAATGGCGTGCCCTGCTGTGCTCGGCCTGCATGGTGGCGGCCGTGGTGTCGGGCGGCGTCCGCGCCCAGGAAATTCCGCTGGTCACCGGCGTACTGTGGACCCAGTCGACCGACCCCGTGAAGAAGGCGTACCTCGTCGGCATCGCCAACACGATCCAGGTCGAGGCGGCGTATGAAGGCACCAATCCTCCGGCCGACGGCCAGAGCATCGTCCCGCGCGCCACCAGGGGGTTGAAGGGCCAGACGCTCGACAGTGTGCGCGAAGCGCTGGACAAGTATTACACCGCCAATCCCGACAAGCTGCAGCGGCCGGTCATCGAGACGATCTGGTTCGAGATGGTCGTGCCGGGCCTGGCCAAGAACAAATAGCGGAGAGACGATAATGAAACGAATCGGCATGTTGGCGGCCATTGCGGCCGCGACGGTTGTGATCGGATGCACGAACATGAGCGCGCAGCAGCAGGGAACGGTCAGCGGTGCTGCGATCGGCGCCGCCGCAGGTGCAGGCATCGCGGCGATTTCCGGGGGCAGCGGCTGGACGGGTGCTGCCATCGGCGGCGTCGTCGGCGGCGTCGCCGGCAACATTCACGGCGGCAGGCAGTAGCTATTTCGACCACCCGATCCCGCGCTCCGGGATCGGGGTCGGCGCGCACGGGAAGTGTGCGCCACCGCACCGACGGGAAATCGGAATGGCCGGAAGCTTGGGTCATGCTTCGAAGCATGATTTCTTGGCGCTTCGCCAGGGCTTCGGAGGATTGGCTCGCCGGCGCAGGCAGGTTTCGTTTGTACCGGCAACCGCTGGCCTCGACGTTGGCCGGCGACCGACTGACCGGACAGCGAAAAGGTGCCTGACATGCTTTACACGATCGTGGTCGTTCTGCTCGTTCTGTGGCTTTTGGGACTCGTTACTTCGTATACGCTGGGTGGTTTCATCCACATCCTGCTGGTCGTGGCGGTCATCATGCTTTTATTGAACCTCATCAGCGGCCGACGCTCGGCGTGACTGCGCGGCGCGAACGCGCGCCAGGAAGTTACGGCAGGCTTGGCGTGGTCACGAAAAATGCAAGGACGAAAAAATGAACGCGAATGAATTGGCGGCAAGCGCCTCTGGCGATCCTGTCACCACGGACAAGTTGATGGCGGATTTGAAGATGCTGGCTGCCGACATGGAGCAGTTGCTGAAGGTCACCGCCAGCCAGACCGGAGAGCGCGTCGCGCTGGTGCGCGCAAAGGCGGAGGCGTCGCTGCAAGCGGCGAAAAGCCGCGTCGCCGATCTGCAGCAGGTCGCGCTGGAGAAGACCCGGGTGGCTGGACGCGCGACCGACGCCTACGTCCGCGCCAATCCGTGGCAGGCGCTGGCGATCGGCGCCTTCGCGGGCCTCGTGCTCGGCTTGATGCTGGGCGGGCGTTCTGACGCGGATTGACGTTTTCGGCGGGGCCGCGTGCCTCGTTCCATTCCGCCTGAATGGGAGACTTCGCTAGCGCACCGCGGAAGCGGCGGGACTCGCGTGGTCCAAGTCGGGCCGCCGCCAGGGGTCGAGGTGCGTCATCAGGTTCAGCACGCGGTGGCGCTGCAGCACGCGCTGCCTCGCCGCGACGGCGATGTCGTGGCCGGCCTCGACCGTGATCGCAGCGTCGACCTCGAGGTGCGCGTCGACGACGATCATGTCGCCCATCTTGCGGGTGCGCAGGTCGTGCACGCCCTGTACGCCCGGCGTTTCCAGCAGCGTGATGCGTATCGCCTGCACATCCTCGTCGTCCACCGCGCGATCCATGAGGTCGTGCAGCGCATCCCAGCCGAAGCCCCAGCCCATCTTGGCAACGATGAAGCCGACGATCAGCGCGGCGATCGGATCGAGGATCGGATACCCGGCCAGGTTGCCGACGATGCCGATGCCGACCACCAGCGAGGACGCCGCGTCCGAGCGTGCGTGCCAGGCATTGGCCACCAGCATGCTCGACTTGACACGCTTGGCCGTCGCCAGCATGTAGCGGAACAGCAGTTCCTTGGCGACGAGCGCGCCGCACGCAACCCAGAGCGCCGCAATATGGACCGTGGGGACGGTACTAGGGTCTTCCAGCTTGTGCACGGCGGACCAAAGCATTCCGGCGCCGACGGCGATGAGCAGCGCACCCAGCACCAGTGAAGCGGCGGTCTCGAAGCGCTGGTGGCCGTACGGATGGTCGTCGTCGGCGTCCTTCTTGCTGTGGTGGCCGGCGAACAGCACGACAAAATCGGCGACGAGGTCCGACAGCGTGTGGATGCCGTCCGCCACCAGCCCCTGCGACTTCGCAAGCACGCCGACGACGATCTGGATCGCCGTCAGCAGGATGTTGACGCCGACGCTGACCCACGTGCAGCGCGATGCGGCCGCCGCACGCTCTGCCGGCGTGTGGACTGCGTCTTCGGGGTCGTCGGCGAAGTCGTCGGGATGCATAAGGCGTTGCGGGCCCGGTCGCGCAAACCTGCGCTATTTCACAAGCACCACGGGCTGCTTCGCCGTTGCAAGCACGCGCTGCGACACCGAGCCCAGTAGCAAGTCGGCGATCGCGCTGCGCCCTTTGGCGCCCATGACGATCAGGTCGTACTTGCCTGCATTGGCGCAGGCGATGATCTCGCGCGCGACGTGCCCGGTGCGAATGACGATGTTGTGTCTGACGCCGGCCGTGTTGAGCAGTCGGCGAGCTGGCTTGAGTTCCTTTTCACTCAGCTCGCGCAGATAGTCGGCCACCTTCTCGCGGCCGACGAACGACTTCGCGGAACGCAAGCCGATGTCGTCGTGGACGCTGATGAGCGTGATGACATTGGACGCCGACCGCAGAAGGCGGGAGAGCCTGGCGGCGTACTTGACCGCGTGGAGCGCATGCTTCGAGCCGTCGGTCGCGACAAGTATCTTCATTGGGTGCCCCGTCGTCGATTGGGACTCGCCAGTTTAGGGCCAAAGCCGGAAATTCGAGAGTCCGGAGGCAAAAAACGCTTGATCTGGCTCAAGGCGTGGATTGCTATGCCGGATTCCATGGTCCTTCGGCGCGCAATCCGGCGCCGGAATATGGTCTAATTTCGTCATGCGTCGTACGTCGCGCCACTGGTTTGCCGCCCGCCGTTGGATTGCGGCCTTTACCCTGCTTGGAATTCTCGGGCTGCAGGGGGCGCTGGCCGCGCACGCATGCGCGATGACGCTTCTCCCATCCGATCATTCGCACGCCGTGGCCTTTCCGGCGACGTCGAGCCATTGCGCGGCGATGGCGCCGAAATCGACACCGCAGGGAAGCACGCTCTGCCTCGAGCACTGCACCAAGGGCAAGGAGGCGAGCAACGCCAGCGCCGGAACGGTCGCCGACGCGCCCGCGCCGATGTCCGTCGCATTTCTTACTGTCCGGCCCTCCGTCACGGCGGATGTCGCCAACAGCTGGTCGTCTCCGCAGCTCCAGTCCCGTAACAATTCCCCACCTGTCCTCGCCTTAAGTTCTCGGCTCAGGATCTAGCCGTCCTCCATTGCCGGCGCGCGTCCCTCCGGGACTGCGTGCCCGTTTGCTTTGCCCATCGGCAATGGAGGTCACCTTGTTTGCATGCTCCGTTTTCAGTTTGTCGTCGCATCCTTCGTGGTGCGCGAACGGGTTTCGTGGCGCGCGGTGCATGGCCGCTGCGGCCTGCCTTTTCATGGTCGCCGCGGTCGCGAATGCCGGTACCGGCTTGACGCTGGCGGAAGCGCTGGCGCTGGCCGAAAGCCGCTCGTCGCAGCTGACCGGCGCCGACTATGCTGCACAGGCATCGCGCGAATTGGCTGTCGCGGCGGCGCAGCTGCCCGACCCGGTCGCGACGATGGGCATCAGCAACCTGCCGATCAACGGCCAGGATGCGTGGAGCCTGACCCGCGACTTCATGACGATGGCCACTGTGGGCGTCATGCAGGAATTCACGGGCAAGGACAAGCGCGAAGCGCGCGCCGAGCGCTACCGACGTGAAGCCGACAAGGCGGTCGCGGACCGCGCCGCCGGCGTGGCATCGCTGCAGCGCGACACGGCCATCGCCTGGCTCGATCGTTACTATGCGGAGGCCATGTTGGCAGTGGTCGCCGAACAGAGCGGACAAGCGCGCACCGAAGTCGAAGGCGCCGAGAGTGCCTATCGTGCGGGACGCGGCAACCTCGCGGACCTCCTGACCGCCCGCAGCGCACTGGCCATGCTCGACGATCGCGCCAGCGAAATCGGGCGCAAGGTGCGCGCGGCAAGAATCGCTCTGGCGCGCTGGATCGGCGAACGCGCGGACGCGCCGCTGTTGGGGCGCCCCGCGATCGACACGCTCGCATTCGACGTACAGGCGCTCGATACGGACCTTCTGCATCACCCGGAACTCGCGGTGCTGACACGGCAGGAAGACGTAGCGGCCGCCGATGTGCGCGTGGCGCGGGCCAATCGTGAGCCGGACTGGAGCGTCGCGCTGATGTATCAGCAGCGCGGCTCCGCGTACTCCAACATGATCTCGTTGAACGTCTCGGTGCCGCTGCAATGGGACCGCGTGGATCGTCAGGACCGCGAGCTCGCGGCGAAGCTGGCGCTGCTGGACCAGGCGCGCGCCGAGCGCGAAGACAAGGTCCGCATGCACGCGTCCGAGGTTCGCCAAATGATCGCCGAATGGGAGAGCAATCGCGAGCGGCAGGCTCGGTATCAGCGGGAACTGCTTCCGCTAGCGACGCAGCGGACCGCAGCGACGCTGGCCGCCTACCGCGGCGCCAAGTCGAGCCTGATGGACGTCCTGCAGGCGCGCCGCGGCGAGATCGACGTGCGCGTGGCGTCGTTGCAGCTCGAGACGGAAACCGCGCGCCTGTGGGCGCAACTCAACTTCCTCTATCCGGGCAACCACGCAGCGCCGCGAGTCGCCGCAACGACCACCAAGGATTTCCAATGAACATCAACAGAAATGCCATTGCCGTGGTGATCGTGCTGGCCGGGGCCGCCGGCTACGGCCTGTACCGGTTTGGATTGGACCGCGGCGCGCAGTCGATCACCGCGACAACGGTCGCGGCGCCTGCAACCGCGCCGGCGACCGGCAGCGGCACCGCTGCGGGCAAGAAGGTCCTCTACTGGCACGACCCGATGGTGCCGGGCCAGAAATTCGACAAGCCCGGGAAATCGCCGTTCATGGACATGGACCTCGTGCCGGTCTACGCCGAGGAGGGCGGCGACCAAGGCAGTGTGGCGATCAGCGCGCGCATGCAGCAGAACCTCGGTGTGCGCACGGCGGAGGTCACACGGCACGCGCTGGCGCCCACGGTGGAGGCCGTTGGAACCGTCGCGTACAACGAGCGTGACCTGGCGGTCGTCCAGGCTCGCAGCAACGGCTTCGTCGAGCGCCTCTTCGTGCGCGCGGTGCTGGACCCGGTGCGTCAGGGCCAGCCGCTCGCCGAGTTGTACGTCCCCGATTGGGTGGCGGCGCAGGAGGAATACCTGTCCGTCGCACGCATGGCGAGCGCGGGCGCGTTGGTGGATGGCGCGCGCCAGCGAATGCGCCTGGCCGGCATGTCCGACGCGCAGATCCAGTCGGTCGCGGCGAGCGGCAAGGTGCAGGCCCGCTTCACGGTCACGGCGCCGATCGGCGGCGTTGTCGCTGAACTCGGTGCGCGCGAGGGAATGACGGTGGCGCCGGGTGCGCCGCTCTTCCGCATCAACGGGCTGTCCACCGTGTGGGTGAACGCCGAGGTGCCGGAGAGCCTCGCCGCGCAGGTGCGGCCGGGAAGCGCGGTGGAGGCGCGCGCGCCGGCGCTGGGCGGAGCGGCGTTCAAAGGCAAGGTCACGGCGATCCTGCCGGAGGTCAATCCCGCCACGCGTACGTTGAAGATGCGCGTCGAGCTTGCCAATCCCGCCGGCGCATTGGTCCCGGGCATGTTCGCCACGGTCATGCTGAAGCCCGCGGCGCGGGTCGAAATGCTGCAAGTACCCTCCGAGGCGGTGATCACGACGGGCAAGCGCAGCGTCGTGGTCGTCGCATTGGGCGATGGCCGGTTTGCACCGGTCGATGTCGAGATCGGTATGGAGGCCAACGGGCAGACCGAAATCCGCAAGGGACTCGAGGCCGGGCAGCAGGTCGTGGTCTCCGGACAGTTCCTGATCGACTCGGAAGCCAGCCTCAAAGGCGTCACTGCGCGAATGGGCGATGCGCCGACGGCTGCGGCTGTGCCACCCGACGCTGTAGGTGTGCCGTCCGCAGCACCGATAGCGCATGACCACAGCAAGATGGGAAAGGCGGCGCCATGATCGCCCGTCTCATCCGCTGGTCGATCGTCAATCGCTTCCTGGTGTTGGTGGCCGCGCTCATGCTCACGTTCTGGGGACTCTGGGCGATGTCGCGGACGCCGCTGGACGCGATTCCCGACCTGTCCGACGTGCAGGTGATCATCCGCACGACGCTGCCCGGACAGGCGCCGCAGATCGTCGAGAACCAGGTGACCTATCCGCTGGCTACGACGATGCTCTCGGTGCCCGGCGCCAAGGCGGTGCGCGGGTTCTCCACGTTCGGCGATTCGTTCGTGTACATCCTGTTCGAGGACGGCACCGACCAATACTGGGCGCGCTCGCGCGTGCTGGAATACCTGAACCAGGTGCAGTCGCGGCTGCCGGCGGCGGCCAAGACGGCGCTCGGTCCCGATGCGACCGGCGTGGGCTGGGTCTTCGAGTACGCATTGGTCGACCGCAGCGGCAAGATGGACCTGTCGCAGCTGCGCGCGCTGCAGGACTGGTTCCTGAAATACGAGCTAAAGGCCGTGCCCAACGTCGCGGAGGTGGCGAGCGTGGGCGGAATGGTGAGGCAGTATCAGATCGTGCTCGATCCCGACCGGATGCGCGCGTTCAACATTTCGCACGCGAAGATCATCGACGCCGTGCAGAAAGCGAACCAGGAAGCAGGGGGGTCGGTGCTCGAACTGGGGGAGGCCGAGTACATGGTTCGCGCGTCAGGGTACCTGCAGTCACTCGACGAGTTCCGCAAAATCCCGCTGGCGACGACCGAGGCCGGCATCCCCGTGCGACTCTCCGACGTCGCTCGGGTGCAAGTTGGCCCCGAGATGCGGCGCGGCATCGCGGAGTTGGATGGCGAAGGCGAGGTCGCCGGTGGCGTGATCGTGATGCGGTCCGGCAAGAACGCGCTGGCGACCATCGACGCCGTCAAGGCCAAGCTCGAGAGCCTGAAGTCGAGCCTTCCGCCGGGCGTGGAGATCGTCACGGCGTACGACCGCTCCAGCCTCATCCTGCGCGCCGTCGCAAACTTAAGCCAGAAGCTGGTCGAGGAGTTCATCGTCGTCGCGCTGGTCTGCATGATCTTTCTCTTTCACATGCGCTCGTCGCTGGTCGCCATCGTGTCGCTGCCGCTCGGCATCCTGACCGCGTTCATCGTCATGTACTACCAGGGCGTCAACGCCAATATCATGTCGCTGGGCGGCATCGCGATCGCCATCGGCGCGATGGTCGACGCGGCGGTGGTGATGATCGAGAACGCGCACAAGCACATCGAGGCCTGGAACGCCGGGCATCCAGGCGAGAATCTCGCGGGCGATGAACATTGGCGCGTGATAGGCGACGCCGCGGCGCAGGTCGGGCCGGCGCTGTTCTTCTCGCTGCTGATCATCACGCTGTCGTTCGTGCCGGTGTTCACGCTGGAGGCGCAGGAAGGGCGGATGTTCTCGCCGCTGGCCTTCACCAAGACCTACGCGATGGCCGCCGCGGCCGGGCTCGCCGTGACGCTGGTGCCGGTGCTGATGGGCTACCTCATCCGGGGCCGCATTCCGGAGGAACAGAAGAATCCCCTCATCCGCTTCCTCATCGCGATCTACCGGCCGCTGCTGGAACGCGCGTTGGGTGCGCCGAAGGCGGTACTGGCGGTAGCGGTTCTCGTCGCGGTCGCGACGGTGTGGCCGGCGAGCCAGTTGGGCGGCGAGTTCATGCCGCCGCTCGATGAAGGCGACCTCCTGTACATGCCGTCCGCGTTGCCTGGCATTTCCTCGGGCAAGGCCAGCGAATTGCTGCAGCAGACTGATCGCATGATCAAAACGGTTCCAGAAGTCGCACGCGTGTTCGGCAAGGCGGGACGCGCGGAGACGGCCACTGATCCGGCGCCGCTCGAGATGTTCGAGACGACGATCCAGTTCAAGCCGAAGGAAGCATGGCGACCTGGTATGACGACCGAGAAGCTGGTCGAGGAGCTGGACCGCATCGTCAAGGTGCCCGGCTTGTCGAACATCTGGGTGCCGCCGATCCGCAACCGCATCGACATGCTCGCGACCGGCATCAAGAGTCCGGTTGGAGTGAAGGTGGCCGGGACGAGCCTGGCCGAGATCGACCGGATCACGGCCGACGTCGAACGCGCATTGAAGCCCGTGGCCGGCGTGACCTCGGTGTTCGCCGAACGGCTGACGGGCGGCCGCTACATCGACGTGACGATCGACCGCGATGCGGCGTCGCGCTACGGCATGAACGTGTCCGACGTGCAGGGCATCGTCGGCGCCGCGATCGGCGGCGACAACATTGGCGAGACGGTCGAGGGCCTGCAGCGCTTTCCGATCAACGTCCGCTATCCGCGCGAAGTGCGCGACTCCGTCGAGAAGTTGCGCAACCTGCCGGTGCTTACCGAGCGCGGCGCGCAGATCCGGCTGGGCGACGTGGCGGCGATCCGCGTCACCGACGGTCCGCCGATGTTGAAGAGCGAGAATGCGCGGCTGTCGGGATGGGTTTACGTCGACATCCACGGCCGCGACCTGCGTTCGGCAGTGCGCGACATGCAGCAGGTGGTGCAGAAGGACGTCAAGCTTCCTGCCGGCTACTCGATCTCGTGGTCCGGCCAGTTCGAGTTCCTCGAGCGCGCGATGGCGCGGCTCGAGATCGTCGTACCAGCGACGCTCGCGATCATCTTCGTGCTTCTCTACCTCACGTTCCGCCGCGTGGCGGAAGCGGCGCTCATCATGGCAACATTGCCGTTCGCGCTGGTCGGCGGCTTCTGGCTCATGGTCGTGCTGGGCTACAACATGTCGATCGCGTCGGCCGTGGGCTTCATCGCGCTGGCCGGCGTGGCGGCCGAGTTTGGCGTGGTGATGCTTCTCTACCTGGGCCAGGCATGGGAAGCGCGGCTCGCGCGCGGTGAGCCTGAATCGACCGCAACGCTGGATGCCGCCATCGAGGAAGGCGCCGTGCAGCGTGTGCGGCCGAAGGCGATGACCGTTGCCGTCATTCTTGCCGGCCTGGTGCCGATCATGCTGAGCAGCGGCACGGGC